>Ga0208183_1000198_pt1 | contig 36117 bp, 45 predicted proteins | sample MalvirDeepMed_51_FD_184251 | JGI IMG/M metagenome (GOLD analysis project Ga0208183, IMG submission 184251) | Marine viral communities from the Global Malaspina Expedition - Malaspina viral metaG DeepMed_51 (SPAdes) (version 2) | ecosystem: Environmental > Aquatic > Marine > Oceanic | place... | reverse complement strand
TTCAACTCTTCTGGGTCAGTCTCGCGTTCGTCGTGCTGATGGCCGCGCTATACGCTCTCTTTCTTTCGTTGGGAGACGAAGAGAAAAGAGGCTTTGGTCGATGGCACATCTTCGCGTTCTGGGCAGCCAATGCGGCTTTTATTGCCGTAATATTCCTGTGGGTGAAGCCTTTGCAAGTCTCCGGAGGAGCCGGATGAGCAATGACAACCGAGATCAGGGTGAACGGAGCGGCCATAGCCACCGCGAAGAGGATCATGACGATCAGCCCTTGCTTATGAGGACATCTCCCCGAAAAGATTTTGATGGAGATTTGCCTGTCGCGCGGAAGAAAGTCGCAGACGAACTTCCGGCGGTACGGGGTTTGAAAAGCTAATGAGCCTTTTCGACACTATCTTTGAGACACAAAGCCGATCGCATGTTTTGCTTCTTGCGATATTCGCAAGCACCGGCTTGGTCGTAGGGACGTTGTGGGTCGAACGTGTGGGGGCGGGATTGCGCCGGTCCGATCTGTTGTATCCTGCTGCTGCGGGCGTTCTGTTTGCGACCGCTGCGCTAGCGGTTACGCCGTTCGTCCAATCGGCAGTCGACAGCTGGGCCATCCCTGTGCTCTTTTTGCTCGGTGGAGGAGCCTATGTTCTTCTGTGCAAGGCAGCCGGCTATCTCAGAGGCCGTTTCGCGGACGGCAAAAGAAAGCAGCATGATCATGACGAGGATTTGTCCAATGTTGCTGTATCGTCGATCTTCTCCATCGTCGATCTGATCGGCTATGGTTTGACCCTCGGTATTGCAGCAGCCGCTTCCGTGACTTTGGCAATAGTCACCGCGGCAGGGTTGGCCATGGCGAATGTCTTGGTCAGTCGTCAGATTGGCTCCAGGTTCATAGCCGCTAGCTCAAGCCGAATGGACCGCATCGCGCTACAGGTCGGTCTCGCTCTGGCCTTCATCGGTTCTGCGCTGTTGGCATTCTGGATGGTACACAGTGTCGATAGTTTCGGGCTGCCTTGGCTCCTCACCGTCCTTGCAGGGTTGCTCCTGGCTGCGGCGGTAAGAGCTTTGCTTCTTCATCAAGCGGCACACACAGCGGGGCACTTCAAATCGCTTCTTGTTTTTCTCGTCGGGTTCGCCCTTCTCGCACTCATTTTCGCCGGGCTTGATGAATTATCAGACGCGGTGGATCTTCCGAATTCGGGTTTGGAGCATCCCGCAGAGCGACCGGCAGTCGCGTTTAGCATTGAACCCTTCACAATGGGACGCGAGTAATGGAGCAATCCCACGGTCACGCCGGACATAGTCACGGCGAAGAAAATCTCAGCGATCGCCAGCTGATCTTTGCAGTGGCGATCAACGTTTTGCTTACAGTTGCCCAAATCATTGGCGGGATCGTCTCAGGGTCGCTCGCGCTCATAGCCGACGCCTTGCACAATTTCAGCGATGCGGCTTCGCTTGGCCTGGCCTGGTTCGCGCGCAAAATCGGGCGGCGACCCGCCGACAAACTTATGACCTTCGGTTATGCGCAAGGCGAAGTCGTCGCCGCACTCATCAACCTCACGACGCTGCTTATCATCGGCTTCTACCTGTTGGTGGAGGCAATCAACCGGTTCGCCGATCCCCAACCGGTCGAGGGATGGACCGTCATAGGCGTGGCGGGCATAGCGCTGGTCATCGATCTGGTGACTGCCTTCATCGTCTATCGCGGTTCGCATGACAGCATCAACATGAAGGCGGCCTTTCTGCACAACGTCTCCGATGCTCTCGCGTCGGTCGGTGTGATCGTTGCTGGCGCGCTGATCCTGCTATACGATCTCTACATCGCGGATCTGATCATCACCCTAATCATCGCCGGTTATGTCATCTGGCAGGGGGTGACCCTGATGCCGCGGACAGTCCGGCTCTTGATGGGCGCGGTTCCCGACGAGCTGGAGTTTGATCGGATCGTTTTGGCACTCGAAAAGTTGGATGGGATCGACGGAGTACATCATGTTCATGTTTGGTCGATCGGCGAGCATCACCGGGCGCTGGAAACGCATGTAACCCCTGAAGGCGCTTCACTTGAGCAATTCGAGAAAGTGAAGGGCCGGGCTAGGTCGATGTTGAAAGAAGAATTTCAAATTGAGCATGCGACATTCGAAGCGTGCTTTGAAACGGACTGCGAAGCCGATCTCGTTCCCGCGCATCAAACCGCACATCCGCATGAAGTTGGCGGACCCCATCAGCCTTAGATTTGTGTGCGTATTCGATGACGTCTGCAGACCACGATAATTGCTGAAAAACCGGAAACCCGGGCCGTCAAAGCTCGGCCGCAAGGTTTGGGTGCGTACGAGTGTTCGTTGAACAACCCTAACTCAGGCTTGCGAGGATTGTCGGGCTTGCCATCGGCCTGGCCCTGCTCGTGCAAAAAGGACCGCGCTGCGCAAGGTGTTAAATGCGTTGCAGTTGCTCGGTTACAAAGGAAAACAGCCGACCGCAGGCTTACTCTTTGAAGCTCAGGTAAATCACCACATCCTTGCCTCATCGGTGTCGCAAATCCCCCGCGCTGCGCTGCACAGCTACGCGCACGAGCGCTACCGAGAAGTTTTCCCAAAGCGTGTTTTTGCTCTTGCGAGGCAATCGCAATAAGGTTAGGGCCCGGATTTCCACACTCGGAGAACAGGAAGTTTTTATGTATCGTACTACCGTCTCGTCCCTCGCAATCGCTTTGTCCGCACCGGCGGTGGCACAAGAGACTACCGGGCCTGATGACGGAGAGGTGCGCGCCGAACAGATTGCAGACGAGCGCCGGGAGAATCCGGTGGATTCGATCATCGTGGTCGGCGGCCGGATCGATCCCTACCGTATCGCGGGATCGGCCGATCTTATCGACAGCGAGGATCTGCGCCGGTTCGATTACGGGGATGTAAATCGCGTCCTGCGGCAGGTCCCCGGCATCAACACGCAGGAGGAAGACGGGTTCGGCTTGTTCCCGAATATCGGTCTGCGCGGCAGTCCGGTCGAACGTTCGAGCAACATCACGCTCATGGAAGACGGCGTGCTGATCGCGCCTGCTCCCTATGCCGCGCCGGCAGCGTATTATTTCCCGGCCATCGGGCGCATGCAGGCGGTCGAAGTCACGAAAGGGGCCGCCGCCATTCGCTATGGGCCCCGTACGATCGGCGGGGCGGTCAATCTTCGGTCGACCGACATTCCGGCCGACGGGCTGGCTGGCTACGCTTTCGGGCAATACGGGTCGCGCGACTATTATCAGGGACAGGCCTGGGTCGGTGGAGACACGGACTACGTCGGCGCGCTGCTTGAAACCTACCAGCAGGGCAGCGACGGCTTCAAGACGATTGATGGGCTTCCCGACGCCGACACCGGTTTCGAGCGACAGGATTACCGTGGACGCTTGGCTGTTCACACAGCACCGGACGCGCCTGTCGAGGCGCGACTGGAATTCGTCTATGGCCGATCGGACCTTGAAGCCAACGAGACGTACCTTGGACTTGCCGACACCGATTTCGCCGCGGAGCCCTATCGTCGCTATGCGGCAAGCCAGCGCGACGCTTTTTCCGGTGAGCACGATCAATATCGCGTTACCGGCAGCTTGGCATTTTCTGACGGAACGAGGATCACAGCTACGCTGTACCGGAACGACTTTGCCCGCAGCTGGTCCAAGCTCCAGGATATCGACTTCGACGGCGATGGCAGCTTCGATTCAATTAGCTCGGTTTTCGTTAATCCAGAGGACAATGCCGGGGCGCTTAGCATCTTGCGCGGGGCGGATAGCTTCGAGGGCGCGGTTCGCATACGGAACAACAACCGCGTCTATCGCAGCGAAGGCGCTCAGATTTCGCTTGAGCGCCCCTTCGAGATGGGCGGCGCGAGGCACAACCTTGCCGTATCTGTCCGCTACCACGAGGATGAGGAAGACAGGCTGCAAAACGAGGAATTCTACTCACAGATCGGGGGTGATCTCGTCTTCGAACGGCAGACCGATCTTGGTCAGCAAGCCAACCGGGAAGCGAAAGCAAAGGCGATCGCGTTCTATATCGAGGACCGGATCGAGATCGGTGCCCTGACACTGACTCCCGGCTTGAGGTATGAAGGGATTGACCTGACCCGGCTCGACTATGCCGGGTCGGACCCGGATCGCTCAAATGGGCCGACACGTGTCCGTCAGACCAATATCGATCAGTGGTTGCCAGGTCTTGGCGCCACCTACGAGTTGGGTGATGCCATATTGCTGGCAGGTGTGTCGCGCGGTTTCTCACCTCCCGGTCCAGGCAATCCTGATGCACGGGCCGAGGAAAGCTGGAACTACGAAGCCGGGGTCCGCTATCGGAGCGACAAGGTCCAGGTCTCCGCGATCGGCTTCTACAACGACTACTCGAACCTTCTGGGCAACTGCACTCAATCCGTGGGCTGCAGCGTCGGTGATATTGGCGATCAGTTCAATGGCGGCGCGGTTACGGTCAAAGGGCTGGAACTGTCGGCGGCGGTTGAACCTCGCCTTTCCAATTCGGTCTCGTTCCCGCTCTCGCTTGCCTACACGTTCACGGATGCAGAATTCGACAGCAGCTTCGACAGCGAATTTTTTGGCGACGTAAACGAAGGCGATGACCTGCCGTACATCGCGCGCCATCAGCTCTATGTCGAAGCGGGGGTAAACATGGGACGTGCGGCGGCTACCGTTGGCGCCAACTACGTTTCCGAGTTGCGCGACAATCCAGGAAGCGGAGCCGTTGCTGAAAACGAGAGGATCGATGATCGCATCGTCTTCGATATTGCGGGAAGTTACGCGCTGACTGACAAATTCTCCCTGTTTGCGCGCGTCGACAATGTTCTCGACAATCAATACGCCGTGAGCAGGCGCCCGTTCGGTCTGCGACCAGGGGTTCCGCGGCGCATTGTGGGTGGTGCTCGGGTCAGTTTTTAAACTCCGCGTGAGGCTTTTGGCGTTGATGTTCGCGCCCCCTTCATTTTGCGTGCTTGGAGGCGAGAACTGAGATGAAAGCTGACCCTAGATCGAATGCCAGACGGGATTGGGCAGGGCGGAACTCCCCACCAAGACTGTTGCGGACGCCTGGGGGTGAGCTCGTCCGCGAATCCTGGTTCTCGAACGACAATCGTATCCCTGAAAAGTCGACCGGTGTTTTCAGTATCAGGGATTCGTCGCGATCTTTCAGGCCACGCGTGGCGCGAAAAGGATGACTGTGGCACCGCCGAGGCAGATCAATGCTCCTAGCAGATCCCAGCGATCCGGCTGTGTATCTTCGACGAGCCAGAGCCAGCCAAGCGACGCGGTGATATAGACGCCGCCATAGGCGGCGAAGGCTCGCCCTGCAGCATCCGCCTCAATGCGAGCAAGGAGATAGGCGAACAACACGAGCGCCAATACTCCGGGAAGGAGCCACCAGGCGCTCCTGTCCATTCTGAACCAGGCCCAGAACGCAAAGCACCCCGCAATCGATAGTGAGCGCGACATCGCCCTGCAGGTTCACATCGTGCGGGAAGCGGATCGAGAGCATTCCGGGCTCGATATCTACCTGCACCCCGCGCGCCTGGTCTTCCTTGGGCAGGAATTCCGAATAGGGGAAACCGGACCCGAGCGTCAGCAGCGTGTCGCACTCCATCATCAGATCGTAGCTCGGCTTGGTGCCAAGCAGGCCGATCGATCCGGTCACCCACGGAAGATCGTCGGGCAACACGTCCTTGCCGAGCAGCGCCTTGGCCGCGCCTGCACCCAGCTTGTCGGCGATGGCGATGACTTCATCCGTCGCACCCTTACTGCCAGCGCCCACGAGCATGGCCACCTTCTTGCCTGAGTTGAGAACTTCCGCCGCACGCTGGAGGTCGTCCTGCGCCGGGACGATCTTCGGCCTGCTATATCCCACACCCGAGAACACCGCCCCGTGCTTGCGGGGCGGTTCCGCCATGTCCTCTTCCTGCAGATCGTTGGGAAATACGAGCGCGGTGACGCGGTTGTTGCCCTTGGCGATCCGCACTGCGCGGTCCACCAAATGGCGCACCTGCGCCGGGACCATGGCATAGCCGGTGAATGCTCCCGCCACGTCCTTGAACATCGAGGTCATGTCGAGTTCCTGCTGGTAATGCGCGCCCACGGCGGTGCGCGCCTGCTGGCCGACGATGGCCAGCACCGGCATGTGGTCCATCCGCGCATCGTAGAGCCCGGTCAGCAGATGCGAGGCGCCGGGGCCCGAGGTCGCCAAGCACACGCCCAACTCGCCGGTGAACTTCGCATGCGCCGAGGCCATGAAGGCGGCCATTTCCTCGTGGCGCACCTGAACGAATTCGAATTTGTCCTTCATCTCGTCGAGGGCGCCGACAAGACCATTGATGCCGTCTCCGGGATAGCCGAAGATCCGGCGCACGCCCCATTCGTGAAGGCGCTTCCAAACAAATTGCGATACTGTCTGTGCCATGATGTCTCCTGAGTCAGGCCCATCCGTCGTATTTGGGAAACGAAAGGTGCCCGGCGAGAGTTCCGAAAGACCGAGGTCTTGAAAAGAAAACAGGAGCAGGTGCACCATGGATGCGATCGGTTGCAAACGTTGGGTTATCGCCGAGGGCTATATTCCCGGAAGCAGCATGGTGAACGCCGATCGGGCACTGGAAAGCCATGAGACCGCATGTATTCTCAATGCCGGTGATCAGCCTGCCAAGGTGCGGATCACTCTGTTCTTCACTGATCGCGATCCGGTCGGCCCTTATGAAATCGATGTCGGGCCCCGGCGAACACTGCATATGCGGTTCAACGATCTGGCCGAACCGGAGGCGGTACCACGAGACACCAGCTATGCCAGCATCATCGAAAGCGATGTTCCGATCATCGTCCAGCATACCCGGCTCGACAGTCGCGCTGCTGAGATCTCCCTCCTGTCGACGATGGCCTTTCCCGCAGAATAGTTCCGGATTAGAGCGGCAGACGGTCTTCCCGGACAAACAGGTCGGGTGACAACGCATCGAGGTTCGGCACGCCATACTGGCCAAGCTCGTTCATCATCTCGGATCGGAGAAGTTCGATCGCGCGGCTGACTCCCGCAGCCCCGAAAGCGTAAAGGCCATAAAGTGTGGCCCGACCGGTCAGAACCGCGTCCGCGCCCAAGGCGCGTGCTTTGAGAATATCGCTGCCTCGGCGAATGCCACCCGAGATGTAAAGCGCGATACGATCTCCGGAGAGTTCTCGGGCGCGCGGCAGGATATCGAGCGCCGAAACCGCCCAGTCTGCCTGCCTACCCCCATGACCGCCAAGAATAACGCCATCGACACCATGCTCAATCGCGCGTGACACATCCTCGAGATTGAGAACACCTTTGAGGAAAAGAGGCTTGCACCATCGTTCGCGGATCCTGGCGAGGTCGTCCCAGCCAAGCGATTTCGGCATTTGCTCTCGGATCCAGTTCGCGCTGTCGAAGAACGAGCGCTCGTCCTTCGGGACGAAGTCGATGACGTTGGAAAACTCCGGCAGACCGCGCGAAAGCGTCGTCACCAGCCAGCGAGGATGACGTGCAGCGTCGATCAGTCCGGGAAGGTTGGGGAAACCGCTAGCGGTTCGGTTCCGCTCGTCCCATTCGCGTTGACCGAAGATCTGGGCGTTGCTGGTGACCACCAGGGCTTCGCAGCCTGCCCGGTCGGCGCGGTCGACGAGCTCCTGCCAGATTTCCTCGCCACCGAAGACATAGAGCTGCCACCAGTGCCGCAGCCCCGGCACCGCCGCGACATCTTCCATCCTGTCGTTCGACATCGTGCTCTGGATGAACGGTACGCCGGCTTCGGCAGCGCCTTGCGCCAGCGCGACATCGGCATTGCGCATGAAAATGCCGTTGAGGCCGGTTGGCGCAATCGCAAGAGGGAGCGATGCGTCGCGGCCCAGCATTTTTGCGGAAACATCGCGGCACGCTTCGTCGGACAGCGTGAAGGGCATCGCTCGCCATTCTGCAAAGGCTTTGCGTTCCCTGTCCAGTGTGGCTTCTTGCCCCGCGCCGCCCTCGAGATATTCAAGGACGAACCGGGGCATGAGCTTGTGGGCCCGGGCGCGGAGATCCGCGATCGACCTGACCCGCGCTATTTTCCTGCCGGCATAGTGAATGCGCCGGGGAGATGATCCGACTTGGGCGACAGTGCCACTCGCTTCTCCCCGCCTGCTCAGGTCCCGTCCCCTGTCGGATCTGACCTACTGGACCGCACGACCTGGCATCTCCTCGTCGGAAACCCGCCAGACCGTGTTGCCCACATCGTCGGCGACCAGCAGCCCGCCTCGCCCATCTAGGGCAACCCCGACGGGCCGACCGTAAGCCTCGCCATCGGCGCTCAGAAAGCCGGTGAGGATATCGTAGACCGGACCGCTGGGTCGCCCTTCAGCGAAAAGGACAAACACGACCTTGTATCCGCTCGGGGGTTTGCGGTTCCACGAGCCGTGCTGACCTATGAAAGCACCTTGCAGGCCAAGCGGTGCCGGCTTGGAAGGATCGGTAAACGCCAGCCCCAGCGAGGCGGTGTGCGGTCCCAGCGCATAGTCGGGTATCAAGGCCCGCGCGACGAGATCGGGACGTTGGGGTTCGACCCTCTCGTCGACCTGATCACCCCAGTACGAATAAGGCCAGCCATAGAATCCGCCATCCTCGACCGCTGTCATGTAGTCGGGCGGAACGTCCGGTCCAAGCTCGTCACGTTCGTTGACCGCCGTCCAGAGCCGGTCGCTCTCCGGTTCGAAGGCCATTCCCACCGGATTGCGCAAACCGCTGGCGAAGAGGCGTTCGGCACCGGTGCGCAGATCGATCTCGCGGATCGCGGCGCGACCGACTTCCTGCTCCAGTCCACATTCGCCGATATTACTCGCCGAACCGATAGCCACATACAGTTTCGTGTTGTCGGGACTGACGGCGAGGCCGCGCGTCCAGTGCTGGTTATATGGCCCGGCGGGAAGGGTGGCGATTGTCTCGCCCGCACCGGCGATAGTCGTGGCGCCGGTTTCATAGCGGAAACGAAGGACCGCATCGGTATTGGCGACATAGAGATCTGACCCGACCAGCGCCATACCGAAGGGCGAATTGAGACCGGTGATGAAGGGCGTCCGCATATCGGCGACACCGTCATCGTCCGTATCGCGCAAAAGCGTGATACGGTTAGCGCTCGGGACCGCCGAACCAGCCTTCTTCATGAAAAGCTTCATGAAAAAACCCTTGATGCCCTTTCCGAGTTCAGGCTGCGGCGGCGCTGCGGATTCTGCGACGAGGACATCGCCGTTGGGCAGAACATGGAGCCAGCGAGGATGATCTAGCCCGGTGGCGAATGGCGTGACCGCCAAGCCCCGTGCCGGCACGGGCGCGGCGCCGTCGGGCCAGCCGGTGGCGGGGGCGACATCGAACGTTGGCAAAAGAGTCTCGGCCGGTTCGACGATCTGCGGCGCCGGCCCGCTTGCGGCTTCCACCGGTATATCCGCCACATGGCCGCATCCGGCAAGAGCAAGGGAGGCAAGGCAGGTTAAAAGAGCCGTCAGGCGCATGGAGCCTCCTTTTGTAGTTCGGATTCGCCGCGCACTCCCTGTTCGGTAGCCGGTCGCGCAAACGTGAAGAGGCCATAGCGCATGGCACCGGTTCGATAGGCAAGCATCAACCTGGGTAAACTTAGCGCAAAGCTGCGGTTGCGCGTCTCGCTGCTGGTGACAAGTTTACGATAGGAACTGTCGGTGGCGAGCCGTTTCATGAGCCTAAGCAGACAAATGTCCCAGGTCCGCCTTACCTGACGGCTTATATCCTCGAAAGAGAGAAGCTCGAACCCAGCGCGTGCGGCGAAGTCGACATACTCCTCGCGCGTTCCCATTCCTGGAAGTTGCCCTTCGCGGCAAATCGGCTCGAGCAAATGGCGGATCTCCCATGAGCGCGCGCTTTCCGATGCAAGCCAGGCGCAGATCACCAACTTGCCGCCGGGCTTGGTGACGCGATGAGCTTCGGCGAAGCATCTCTCCTTGTCGGACATATGCTCGGTGCTCTCGATCGCATAGGCACCGTCGAAAGACTGTTCCGCCAGATCGTTGTGCAGCCAGTCGCGGAGCAGAAATCGAACACTGCCAGTCCGCTGCTCTGCGCGCGCATGTTGCTCCTGCGAAATCGTAAGGCCGGTAACCTCCACGTCATAGGACGTGGCAAGACGCTCGGCCGTTGCACCATAGCCGCATCCAATATCGCAGAAATGCTGCCCGGCTTCGGGTTCCATGCGTTCGCCGACCAAATCGACTAGTGCGTCCACTGCCTCGCTGGCCCGCTCGTCGCCCGATCGCCAATAGCCATGATGGACATGTTCGCCCCAGACCTCGCGATAAACACGATCGAGCTCGTCATAGTGACCAGAAACATCGCGCGATTGCGGTTGGGAACGGGGAACGATCATCACCGGTTCCAATCCGTGTGGCCGGAGACTTGTTCCGAGTTGCCCTGTAGATAGTATAGAAAATCAGAGATTTGGTGGCAGAGTGCCGCGCAGCGTGGAGTGACTGAATGAGCAAGCGTCTGATCACCCGCTATCTTTCCGGCATCGTCGAGCGCGGAACGCTGGTGGTGCATTTCGCCGACGGTTCGTGCGAGAATTTTGGCACGCCTTCCGAACATTTCCCCGATGTTGCCATCCGATTTGTCGACCGAAAGGTCTCTCGGGACATACTCCTCGACCCGCGACTGGGCGCGGCGGAGGCGTTCATGGACGGGCGCCTGCTTGTCGAGCGTGGCGGGATCATGGAACTGGTCGAACTTTTGCGAGCCAACACGCCTTGGGACCGTGGAGGTTCGATCGGCCCGCCGAGCCGCCTGCGACGATGGCGTAACCGTGCCGCTTTCGCTTTGGAGTCGGTGAATTCGCGGATTGGCTCGCAGCGCAATGTCGCGCATCATTACGATATCGGAAACGCGTTCTACCAACTGATGCTCGATCACCAGCACATGCAGTATAGCTGCGCCTATTGGGACGAAGGCGTCGAGACACTGGCCGAAGCTCAGGAGGCCAAGCTCGCCCATATCGCCGCGAAGCTCGCGCTCGCACCGGGTCAAGAGGTTCTCGATATCGGCTGTGGCTGGGGCGGAATGGCGATCTATCTCGCCCGAACAATGGATCTGAGCGTCACGGGCATCACGCTCAGCGAGGAGCAGCTCGGCCTTGCGCGTACACGCGCCGACGAAGCGGGCGTCTCCGACCGCGTGAAGTTCGAACTGATCGACTACCGCGATCTTGCCGCCAGCGGGCAGCGTTTCGATCGGATTGTCTCTGTAGGCATGTTCGAGCATGTCGGACGCCCGCAATTCGAGACATTCTTCCGCAGCTGCGCCAATATGCTCGCGGATGACGGAGTGATGCTGCTCCATACGATCGGTCGGATCGGCACACCGGGGACAACCGACGCTTTCACGCGCAAATACATCTTCCCCGGCGGCTATATTCCGGCGCTTTCGGAAACCGTCGCGGCGAGCGAGAAATATCGTCTCATTGCCAGTGACGTCGAAGTGCTGCGGCTGCATTACGCCAGAACGCTGCGCGCATGGTATGCCAATTGCGAAGCCAACCGCGAGAGGATCGAGGTAATGTTCGATGCGCGGTTCTATCGCATGTGGATCTTCTACCTAGCCGGCGCCACGGCGGCTTTCGAAAATGGCGGAATGTGCAATTACCAGATTCAGTATTGCCGGGATCGGCGGGCTTTGCCCTTGACGCGCGGATATATGGGCGAGGAGGAAGGGATGTTGCGGGGCAGGTGGGGCAACCTTTCGGGACGGGTTTCTTAAGTTCCTTTGCTGACCTGACAGCAACCGTACGGGCCAGCCACGGAAGATCATGTCCAGATGCTACTGCTCATGGTGCAGTTCTACTTTCGCGCGAAGGAGTTGCATCATCCAATCTGGTCGAACGCAAGGCGCATATCATCAAGGCGACAGCTTCATGCGTGTCTTTCACGTGATTTTCCGCATCATCGAGAGAAACCACCATATCGAGCAGGACGTTTTCGTCGCAGTTTGCTTGACCGTCTTTGCCGACATACCGGTGTCTGACGGTCCTGATCGATCGGATCAGTGACCGGCTGCACCGGGTCCAGATCCATGAACCCGACGTATTGCTCGACGCTGCAAAAAGCCTCGCTGAGATCGGGGCGAGTCTACGATGCTCGCGTGACATACGGATGCGCGCCTTGCGGCGTTACCTTCGCAGATGCAAGGAGCGCGTTCCGCAATTGGTCAGTCGGCTATCGGGATAGGTTTTAGCAATTCAATTCTGCGCTGCTTTCCACGCGCCCATCGAACCCAGGTACACATCCACATTGTCAAAGCCGTGGGCGTCGAGCCAGCCTGCCGCCACTGTCGCCCGCATTCCGCTCGCGCACATGAGGGTGTAGCTGCGGGCCGGGTCCAGATCCTGCCAGCGCTTAGACAGTTCGCCGACATAAATATGCTCCGAGCCGTCGATCGCGGCTGCCGCCCGTTCATCGGCATCACGCACATCGAGCAGTGTCCATTCGTTGTGTTCGCCGGTCAGCCGCCGTTCGACTGTTTCGGTATCCACCATCGGAATCGATCGCATCTTCTTGCCCGCCGCCGCCGCGGGCACCACGCCTACGTAACCACCCAGAACGTTGTCCAGTGCAATGCGGACCAGGTGTTCCATGGCAGTATTCAGCTGGCCCTGCGACGAGGCGATCAGGGCGACACTCTCCCCTTCGCCGATAAACCACCCCGCAAAGGCGGGGATCATCCCAACCGGGAGATTGATACTGCCGGGCAGATGGCCCGACGCATAGGCGAGCGGCTCGCGGATATCGACGAGGTGGTCCGCGCCGCATTCGCCTAGCTCCTGTAGCGACATCGGTTTCGGCTCAATGACCCGCGGAGCGGGACTCCCGCCCTCCAGGTTCAGCCGCTCCATCAACCTGAAATAGGGAGGCTGATAATGGTTCTCTCCCACCTTGAAGTCGATAAAGGCTTCGCGGTCCTCGATCTGCAGCCGCGGATTGTTGTGCCGCTCGTGGCCCACGCTTGAGAACTCGCGGTCGGCCATGCCCGACCCGCAAACAGAACCGGCGCCGTGGGCCGGATAAATGATGGCCTGATCGCCCAGGTCGCAGATCTTGCGCAGGGAATCATAGAGCAGGCCTGCGACCTCGCGTTTGCGGTCGGGATAGAAGTCGGTGCGTCCGACGTCGCCGACGAACAAGACGTCGCCGGTAAACACGGCAACGGCTTTCTCCGGATATTCGGTGTCGAACAATGCGTAGGCGAGATGATCGAATGTATGGCCCGGCGTCTCCAATACGCGGAATTCGAGCTGGCCGACGCGATAGCTGTCGCCCTCGCACGTCGTTTGCGCATAGACGACTTCGCCATCGGCGTTCGGGCCGTGCAGCACCTTTGCCCCGGTCATGTCGGCCAGGACCGCTGCGCCGGAAACGAGGTCCTCATTACGATGCGTCTCGAAAATATGCGTGATCGCCAAGCCTTCGGCGCGGGCCTTCTCGATATAGATGTCGCAATCGCGGCGCGGATCGATCACTGCCGCCTGCCCGCCGGACCCGACGAGATAGGACAGATGGGATAGGCCGGGTGTCTTGATTTTTTCGAGAAGCATGATGAGTTTCCTTCTGGTCGGTTTACGAGGGGATGCGGTCAGGCCGAAAGCAGGCCTCCGAGCAAAACGGTTGGCAACCGTAAAGGATTGCGAGTTCACAGGAAAAGTGCCGCCTGTGCGGACGATGAGGAAAAACAAGTGCGTCGAGAATGCCTATAGCGATGGACGCCGAGAGATATGCCAATCTCGATTTCCTTTTTGGATATTCGTTCATATCAAACCTCGAGCGATATCGTCGGGCAGAGACGGATCGGCATTATCCCGCGACAATTCGCGAAACGCGCGGTTCTGCGACAGGAACACACGCCCGCCGATTTTCTCGAGAAATTCGGTTCGCTTGAGCCGATCCATCACCGGGCCTTTAACTTCCGATAGGTGGAGGTCGATCCCGCTATCGGAGAGCCGGTGATTGATCGCCTCGAGGCTTTCCAGGCCCGAGGCGTCCACTTCGTTGACCGCACTGCACATCAGGATGACGTGGCGCACCTCTGGCTGGTCCGCGACGCGCTCGAGCACATATTCCTCCAGCCAGCGCGCATTGAGATAGGTCAGGCTTTCATCGATACGGATCGACAGGACGTGCGGAACGGTAAAGACATCATGCCGCTCCACATTACGGAAATGTTCGGTTTCCGGAACACGCCCGACGATAGCCGCGTGCGGCCGCGATGCGCGCCACAGATACAGCAGCAGACCAACCACGACACCGGTAATCACGCCCAGTTCCACGCCAGCCAAGAGAGTGGTGACGATGGTCGCCAGATGCGCTGCGAAATCCGCCTTGGAATAGCGCCACAGCTGACCGGGCGTCTTCAGATCGACCAGGCTGAGCACCGCGACGATAATCGTGGCCGCCAGCGTGGCGATAGGCAGGCTGAACAGCAGCGGCGTAAGGAACAGCGATGCCAGGGCGATCCCGATGGCCGTATAGGCGCCCGCAGCCGGCGTTTCCGCGCCGGCATCGAAGTTTACCACCGAGCGGGCGAACCCGCCCGTCACCGGATAGCCGCCCGAAAAGGCGCTTGCGATATTCGATGCGCCCAAGCCGATCAGCTCCTGGTCGGGCGCAATACGCTGGCGTCTCTTGGCGGCCAAGGTCTGCGCGACCGAGACGCTCTCCACGAAACCGATCACCGAGATCAGCAGCGCGGGCACCCATAGCTGCGCGATCAGGTCCATGTCGGTCGACGGGGTGGCGAAAGGCGGCAGGCCCTGCGGAATGGCCCCGACCAGATCGACGCCCTTTTCCGCAAGATCGAGCATAACGGCCGCGAGAATGGTCAGCGCCACCGCGATCACGGGCCCCGCCTTAGCAGCGATATCGGCGGCGCGCGGTTTCAGGCCGATCCTCAAGAGGGCTGGTTTCAGTCCGCCCCTGACCCAGAACAGGAACAGCGTCGCCGGGATACCGATGGCCAGCGTCCACGGATTGGTCAGGCCTATATTGGACGCAAGCGATCCCAGCATCTCCGGCCAATTGTCGCCGCCGCCCGAAATCCCGAGAATATGCTTGATCTGGCTCGTGGCGATCAGAATGCCGCTGGCCGTGATGAAGCCGCTGATCACCGGATGCGAGAGCAGGTTGGCGAGAAAGCCCAGCCGAAGAAAGCCCAGCACAGCCAGCATGATGCCCGACAGAGCGGCCAGCGTGATCGCGGCTTCGAGATATTCGGCCGTGTCCTGCGCAGCGACAGCGCCCGCGGCCGATGCGGTCATCAGTGACAGGACCGCGACCGGACCCACCGCCAGCGTCCGGCTCGTCCCAAACAGCGCATAGGCCACCAGCGGCAGGATCGAGGCATATAGCCCGACGACCGGTGGCAGCCCGGCGAGCAAGGCGTAAGCCAGGCTTTGCGGGATAAGCATAATCGTGACGATCACCGCCGCCACCAGATCGTTCGTCAGGACAGAACCATTATAGGTGCGCCCCCATTGCAGAATGGGGAGGTAGCGTGCCAGCAAGGTGGGTTCGGCCATGGCTTCGATTGCTCCGACGACGCTTTAGCGCTGCGGCTCGAACAAGCGTACGATCAGCATTCCGCCCAGCATCGCCACCACGAAAGCCGCCGCCTTTGCCGGTTCGATCGCCAGTGCAGCGAATCCAGGTCCGGGACACAGGCTGGCAATTCCCCAACCGGTGCCGAACAGCGCCGCGCCGCCGATCAGACGGGGGGTCAGGTCGGTCCGGTCGGGAAGAGCGAACGTCGCGCCAATCAAAGGCTGCGCCATGCGTGCCTGGATCCGCCAGGCAATCGCCATCACGATCACCGCGCCGCCCATCACGAAAGCAAGAGTGGGATCCCAGTCCCCAAAAATGTCGAGAAAACCGCGTACACGCGCCGGGTCGACCATGCCGCCCAGCGCCAGCCCGGCGCCGAACAACGTCCCCGATAGGAGCGTCACCGGCCACGAACGCGTCATGACAGCACCTCCAGCCCAAAGGCATTCATGATGGCGACGGTCGCGATCCCGGCCGCCATGAAGGTCACCATGGCGACGAGCGAGCGCTGTGACAACCGGCTGACTCCGCAAACGCCGTGGCCGCTGGTGCAGCCACTGCCGATGCGCGTGCCGATGCCGACCAGCAGGCCCGCCACAATCAGCGGTACGTAACCGGCAAAGCTGGCCTGGATCCCGCCAGGGCCCCAGGCAATCAGCATTGCGCCAATCGGCAGACCCAGGACAAACGCCCACGCGCCGGATCTGGGCGTACCGTCACCGCTGATGCCGAAGGCGCGGGCGGCGATGCCGGACACGCCGGCAATTCGCCCTGCGCCCAGCAGCATCAGCGCGGCCGCGAGGCCGATGAGCACGCCTCCGAGCAATCCTGCCAGTGGAGCGGCGTCGGGAAATCCGGGCAGCATCACAGCTTGTTCACCGGCATCTTGAGGTAGGACGTGCCGTCATCTTCCGGCGGAGGCAAATGTCCACCGCGCATGTTCACCTGGATGGCGGGCAGGATCAGGCGCGGCATCTCCAGCGTCGCATCGCGCTGCGTGCGCATATCGACGAACTCATCCTCATCAACATCTTCGTGAAGATGCACATTGGCTGTGCGCTGTGCGAGCATGGTGGTTTCCCAGACGAATTCGGTGCGGTTGGGTGCCTTGTAATCATGGCACAGGAATACCCGCGTCTTGTCCGGCAGGCGCATCAGTCGCCGGACCGAGCGATAGAGATTGCGCGCATTGCCGCCCGGAAAATCGGCCCGCGCAGAGCCATAATCGGGCATGAACATCGTATCGCCGATAAAGGCCGCATCGCCCACGATATAGGCGATGTCGGCCGGGGTATGGCCGGGAACGTGGAGCGCGATCAGCGGTATATCGCCGATCATCAACTCGTCGCCATCCTCCAGCAGGCGGTCGAACTGCGAGCCGTCGCGCTCGAATTCGGTGCCTTCGTTGAACACCTTGCCGAACACGCCCTGAACGGTCACGATGTCGCGGCCGATGGCCATTTCGCCGCCCAGCTTCTCCTGCAGATAGGGCGCGGCCGACAGGTGATCGGCATGTGCGTGGGTTTCCAGAATCCAGTCGACGGTCAGGCCTGCCTCGCGCACATAATCGATAATCTCGTCCGCCGCTTCCAAGCTGGTGCGGCCCGAAGGCTGATCGAAATCCCAGACGCTGTCGATAATGGCCGCGCGCTTGGTCTGATCGTCGCTGACGACATAGGTCGCGGTAAAGGTCGGCTCATGGAAGAACGCTTTGACGTGAGGCGCTCGCGGATTGCCGGCAAGAACGCCGTTCACCTGTTCGATGGCCTTTTCGATATTCGTGTCGTCACTCATACTGTCTCTCCGATGTCGTCGCTCGGCTGGGGGATTGGCCGAGCTCAGGGCAAAACATGTCATGCAGCAATTCCAGAACACGCTGCGCATTGGGGTCGCACACACGGTAGAACACCGACTGGGCCTCCTTGCGGGTCGCGACGAGATCGCCTTCGCGCAATTTTGCGAGGTGCTGCGACAGGGCGGACTGGCTCAGCCCGACGCGCTGCGCCAGATCCCCGACGGACAACTCGCCTTCCTCGGCCAGGAAGCAGAGGACCAGCAGGCGCGATTCGTTGGCCATCGCTTTCAGCAGGCGGCTGGCCTCGCCAGCCTGGCGCATGAAATCCGTTTCTGAAGGCCCGTCCTGGCCCATAATCTTCTCCATTAGCTATTACTAATTTAGAGCAGGCTAAGATATTCTCAAGGAATGACTTTTGCCTTTCACCGATCTTTCGATGGTGGCATTGGAACCTGTAGCCGCTCCAGCTTCGTTGAGCGGGCAGGAGAGTGAACATGGAATACGATTTGGTAGTGATCGGCACGGGGACTGCAGCCATGGTTTGCGCTATGCGCGTTGCGAAAGCTGGCTGGAAAGTCGCGGTCGTCGACGAGAAGCCGTTCGGTGGCACCTGCGCGCTACGCGGCTGCGATCCCAAGAAAATGCTGGTGGCCGGCGCAGAGGCGATCGATGCAAAACAGCGAATGACAGGGCACGGGATAGAAGGGGGTCTGCACATCGATTGGCCCGACCTCATCCGCTTCAAGCGCAGCTTCACCGACCCCGTGCCCGAAAAACACGAGCGGCGATATGAAGAGGCCGACATCGTGACCTTGCATGGAACGGCAAAATTCAGGGGGCCTGATCGGCTGGCCGTAGGCGACCAGGAAATCGGATATCGCAAAATCCTGATTGCGTCGGGAGCCAGACCGATACCTCTAGCCATCCCGGGCGAAGAGCACCTGATCGACAATGAGGGCTTTCTCGAATTGCCCTCGCTGCCGAAGCGGATCGTGATGGTCGGCGGCGGATATATCGCCGCCGAGTTTTCCCATATCGCCGCCCGCGCGGGAGCCGAGGTAACGATCCTCCAGCGGGGACCGCGCATGTTGACACAGTTCGAACCAGAACTGGTGAGCTGGCTCATGGATGCGATCAATCGGATCGGTGTCCGCGTGATTACCGATACGACCGTCGATGCCATTCGAGAACGGGACGGAGAGTATGCGGTCCATGCGAGTGGCAAGGAGGGGCCGATCGAGGTTGCGGCCGATCTTGTCGTTCATGCGGCAGGACGGGCCCCGGCGATTGAGCGGCTCGATCTCGAAAAGGGCGGTGTCGCAGTCGAAAACGGAAAGCTGAAGCTGAACGAATTTCTGCAGAGCGTGAGCAATCCGGCCGTCTACGCTGCCGGCGATGCTGCCTCGAACGGGCCGCCACTCACGCCCGTTTCCAGCCATGATGCAAAAGTGGTCGCGGCCAATCTCGTCGAAGGCAATCACCGCGAACCCGATTACAGAGGAGTACCGAGCGTTGCCTTTATTCTTCCGCCTATCGCCCGGGTTGGGCTCACCGAGGCCGAGGCGAACGAGGCGGGGCTGAAATTTCGAACAAAGTGCGAGCGGACCTCTCAATGGTTCACCGCCAGGCGGGTCGCCGAACCGGTCTACGGCTATAAGACACTGATAGATGAGGAGACAGGAAAGATACTGGGCGCCCACCTCGTCGGACCCGGCGCAGATCAGACCATCAATATTTTCGGACTGGCGATCCGCCATGGGCTAACCGCTGACGATCTGAAGACTACGATGTTCGCCTATCCAACCGGCGCGTCTGACATCGGATGCATGGTCTAGGGCCGTGCGGTTTCCAGCATGTCTATGACGGCGCAGTCGGGCACATGACCGCCCGAACACTGCTCGACGGTAGCGGAAAGGTGTCGTTCCAGGCGAGTGAGATCGTCGATCTTGCGCCGCACTTCTTCGAGGTGATGAACTGCAATCTCGCGCACTTCGTCGCAGCATGCTTTGGCAGGACCGCCCAGATCCAGAAGTGTCCGCACCTCCTTTGGCGCAAAGCCGAGCTCGCGCGCCCGTTTGATGAATTTGAGTGTGCGGAGGTGACCGTCGTCGAAAACCCTGTGACCGCCTGCTGTACGATCCGGCGCACCGAGCATGCCGATCTTCTCGAAATAGCGGATTGTCTCGACATGGACGCCAGTCTTGCGCGCCAACTCACCTATCGACAGGCCACCCATGCCGAATCTCCTTGAACCTATATCTACTACAGGACGTACATAGAGTTCGAATCGAGCGGAGGCAAAGATGACCGAGCAGGCTATCCAATACGACGAGCCGAAAAGCGTGAGCGATCGTGGGGTTGCTGGCGTCGGAGTGCTGGCGAGTGCAGCAGCGCTTCTCTCCGCAGCCGCTTGCTGCGTCCTGCCCTTGGTCCTTGTCGCTGTCGGGCTCGGCGCTGGAGGGCTCGCATGGTTTGTTCCTTTCCATTTGCCCCTCACGGTCGCGGCCTTCGTCCTCGTGGCCCTCGGGTGGTTCCTTCACTTGCGCAAAGCGCGCGTGTGCAGTGCCGAAGGCTGTGAAAAGCCTGTCCATAACGGGGCTACGCGACTGGTATTGATGATTGCCACGGCCATGATCGTCCTGTCCGCGCTATGGGGCTTTATTGAACAACCGCTGATGCGTGCGCTCGGAGGAGCCTGATGCAGACTGTCTCCACGATCACTTGCCCCCAATGCGAAGCGGCCACGACCGAAACCATGCCGAGCAACGCATGCTGGTTCTTTTACGAGTGCCCGCATTGCCAGAAAAGGCTGAAGCCGCTGGCCGGAGACTGCTGCGTCTTTTGCTCTTATGGAGATGTGCCATGTCCGCCCATTCAGGAGGCGCGCGAAAATGGCGGCGGTTCCACTTGCGGCGCGTCGCAGTAGAGGACCGCATCACCCACGGTGCGAACGAGATGTCTGTTCCAGTCGTCGAGGGCTTTGCCCTTTTCCTGTTTCCAGTTGGGGCGCTGGTAGGCGCGCGCAACGCCTGCTTGCGAACCGCTCACATGGTTCACCACCGCCAAGCCAGCTTCGGGTAAGGATACCGCTAGCGATTTCAACGAAAATAAATGCAAGCGACAAGAACCCCGATATTACAAACGAAGGTTGCCAAATGGCCCTATATGGCCCATACGATGCCATATAGGAGTATCATGATGACTGCATTTCAACCTGTAGACACCGCAATTCGCGATTTTCGGCCCGTCCCGATTACCGATGACGAGGCCGCTGCGATGTTTCGTGCGGTGGTAAACCTGTTCGGAAAATGGGATGTGACCGACGAACAGGCATCCACACTGCTTGACGTCCCCGTGCGGTCTTACCGCCGCTGGAAAGCGGACGGTGAACCCGGCCGGATCGACCGCGACGGCAAGGCGCGATTGTCCAACCTGATCGGTATTCACAAGGCGCTGCGCTATATGTTTCGTGAGACACGGCGCGCCCATGACTGGATCAAGGCACCCAATAGCGCATTTCAGGGTCGCTCCGCGCTCGATATCATGCTGGGCGGCGAACTGACCGATCTGATGCGGGTGCGCCGCTATCTCGACGCCGAGCGTGGCGGATGGTGATCGATCCCGAAACGGTCCCGGTTTCCACTATCGAATGGCAAAGCGCGGTCCGTATCATCCGCAGCATCCACCCGCCGATCGATCTGTTCGAGGATATTGCCGATCCCGCCGACTGGCCACTGCTCATATCGGCGGAGCAAAAGACCAATCCGCGATTGATGGAGAATATCGGCAATCTCGACCTCGTACCGCAAGAGCGGCGTGTCGGCGGACCTGGGGCGACGTATCTTATGGCACCGTTCACCCATGTCAGCCACGACCGCCCGACGCGATTCAGTGACGGCAGCCATGGCGTGCTCTATGCGGGCAACAGCTTCGAGGTCGCGCTGCTCGAAACCATTCATCATCATAGCCGCTTCATGGCGCGCACGAACGAAGCACCAGGCTGGACTTCGCAATTCCGCGAGGTCGTGATGGACATCAATGCGCGGCTCCATGATCTCCGCGCGGATGAGGGACGATTCAGTGAAGCCGCGGACCCGAATGACTATTCGGCGAGTCAAACGCTGGGAGGGCAATTACAGGCAGCCGGGTCGAACGGGGTGGCCTATCCAAGTGTGCGCCGCGAAGGCGGCGAGTGTGCTGGCCTGTTCTATCCCGACCTCGCCTCAAATGCGATCCAGGGCCGCCATCTTGATTATCATTGGGATGGGGCGCGGGTTGATCTCTACCGCGATACCGGGACAGGGGAAGTGTTTCGGATCGTGTGACATGTGAGATGCAAATTTTCGGCAGAGATTTTAAAGGGAAGCGGCGCTGACCATACGCCGACAGTTCTGGTTTAATATTGCTGTGAGCGGCCTGTCGATATCCCCGCGACTGCCTGCTCCATCATCAAGCGTGTCGAACGCAAAGCGCAATTCAACAAAATGCAATCTTCTTGAGTGCAGCCGATATAAATTCGCGCGTCTTCGGGATCGACGAGCATATCGATCAGAGCGGTTTCGTCGCCGCTTCGATCTCCATCTTCGCCGGCAACAATGGATCGTTTCATAGCCGCTTCGCAAAGGGTCATCAGGCTATCAAAAACCGGGACGAGAATTTCAAGCCGATGCCGCGCCAGCGTCTGATATATGTAGGGCTGAACTGCTTCGCCATGATCCTTGGCATCGCGCCAGCATCGCATGACGTCCAGAATTATGCCTTCCGGCATATCCAATGCTTCATCGAAGCGGACCGCGTGAGCCTCCGCCATTGTCTAAAGCCTCTCTAGTCTCTCGAACAGAGTTTTGGATCAGGACACGCGGAACCAATTCCTTGTCTCACATACCGAGCTTTCGCCTAATCGACAAAGCTCCAGTACGGCGATACCGGCGATCAACCATCCTTGTCGGCGTGCTCGGGTTTCCCTTGGCGCTCGCCGTTGGCGAAATCCTCAAGCTCGTCCTCGCTCATCGAGTCGTACATGTCTTTCGAAGCGCCTTGCAGATCGCTCACCTTGGTATCGCCGCGCTTCGCAGACAGAGCTGCTCCTGCGGCTTTTTGCTGGGCTTTCGATTTTGTCGGCATGGTATCTGCTCCTCGTCTCCACTCAATATGCTTCTCGCCACTTCGTGCGCGCTCGGTTCGTGGCTTCCGTCACCAGTAAGGTGTGACCGCCCAATAGTCGTACGACCGCGTCTGGTAATCGCGGTCATAAGCGGTGTCGCGCTCACTTTCCTTATAGGTCGGCGCGCCCTTCAACTGATCCTCGGTCACGTCGAGCTGATAGCCACCCAGATCGGTATTGTAGTCGAACTTCTCCCAAGGAAGGCTGTGCAACTCGCCGCCCATACCAAGGAAGCTGCCCACCGAAATCTCGACATCGCGGGCCTGACCACCGCGTTTTTCGATCAGGACACGTTCGACAGTACCGATCTTGTCGCCATTGGACCCATAGACCGCCGTTCCTTCGACGCGGTCGCTGCCAATCAGATCGCTGCTCCTTACGTTTTGATGCGACATCGTGATAACTCCTTTCCGACTGAAATTGACCAAGAGTGACTTGGTCACAGCGGAGTAACGCTCGCACCGCGATGATAGTTTCTCCGCTCGTCGCAAAAATCCTCTTTGATAACAAAGGTTAGTCACTGAAGCAGTAGGCTGATCGCCATTTAATATGAGCAAGGCGCTCGAACGGCCCGGCGGTTTTCTCGTCGAGAATAGGCTGGCAGCACGGCAGGAAACCGCGTCAAGTTTGCGCGCAACTTGCTGGGGGGCGCTGCGGGATCACATTATGGCGGCTCTGGGAATCCCGGTCCGGAGCCTAATCTTCCGACTTCGAATGCTCGACTATCATCAGAACAAGCCCTGAGAAAACCAACCCAAAGCCCAAGAGGTGAGACCAGCGAAAAGGTTCGCCGAGCAACAAATAAGATAGCACAAGCGCGCTGAGGGGCATGACCGCCATAGCACCTGCCGTGAGTGCTCCCGGCGCTTTGCGGGCACCATTATACCATAAAACAGGAGCAAGCCCCGCTGTAGCCGCGCCCCAGAAGGCTACCGCAAACCACCCAGTCTGACCTACGTCGGAAAAATCGAACGGTTGGGGGTCGAAAACGATAGCCAGAACAACAAAAACCAACGCAGCAATCAATGAGGCTGCCAGCGTGGCCTCCAGCGAGCTTATACCGTCGGACAGTTTCCGTGAAAGCAGGGTGTAGGCTGCCTCGAAACACACGGCCATTGCGACAAGAGCTGCGCCGAGGATCGGAGCTTCCGTGTCTCCGCCTCCTTCCGTTCGTAGCAGATTGATTGCTACTATCCCCGCGACCGCAAGGGCCAGTGCTCCCGACGTCCGCCAGTTCATTGCGGCACCGAAGAAAACTACGGCCGCGCCGGCAGTCACTGCCGGTGTTGCGCTCATGATCGTCGAGCCGATCACGCCTGTAGTGAGACGCATACCAAAAAGCATGGCTGCGGTGAAACCGACCATCCCGAATAATGAAATCGCGACAATCACCCACCAGTCCGACCGCTTCGCACCGGCAAACCGTTTCGTCAGCAGCCATGTAAATGGAGCAAGGACCAGACAAGCGATCAGCATTCGCATGCATGATGCCGTGAAGACCGAGAACTGTTGCCCGATTAGCTTGCTGAGCGGCGTCGCACTGCCAAAGAGTGCCATGCCCAGCAAAAGCTGCACAACAATCGCAGGAGCGGTCGAGCGTCTTTCGGATGCCATGATACTGCAAAAAGTTAGCATGCCGGGCTCCGCTTGGAAAACATAGTCTTGTTTCCGTTTCGCGGGCGGCGTCTCGTGTCAGATAGCTCAGTTCTTCAAGGATCTCGTCTATTTCTTATGCTGCGCCAGAGCCCGATCGCACGTATTCGAGCGATGAGAATTGGGAGGTTGGGAGTGATACGGACGTGACCCGCTCATCCGGCGACCGACCGAGATCAGTCCTAGGGCCACGCGCGCTACTTGGTAGCGGATCCGCGCACAAGCTTTCCTGGGAAGGGTTCCGAAAGGCAGGCCGAGCTGATCCGCTAGAATGATAATACTTCTTATGTTAAATCCGATACTTATTGTTAGCATATCAGAGTGCATGTAAAGTTCGCTGACGCAAGAGCGTCAGCCTTAGAAAACCGAAGGCCCTGTTAGCAGTGCCGGGTTCCATTTGCTGGTTGACCTCGGCAAACCATCTGGTGGCGTGCTCTTCATTGAGCTCGTCGATGCAGAGACCCGGAAAAGCCTCCTGCAAGTAGAGCCGCCGGTAGCAGCCATTGATGTTCTTGGTCTTTGGGACACCAGCGCATTGCCCATTTCTCCCAGAACTCGTCGAGGAACTGGGTGAGCAGAAGGATTTCGGCGAACTGATCGACATCTGCGAAAGTGGCGGGAGGGCGGTGTAATGACCGCTGGCACACTTTCACGCACCGAGAAAATTGTCCGGCTCAATGACCGGGCGCGGCAGGCGATGGGGCTGGCCGGTGTTGCCGTGGCGACAGAGGGATTCCGGGCCTTGCCCGAGGCAGATCGGTCTCGGGTGCGTGAGTTGATCGAGACCTTCGACGCCTTCGTGCCGGACAACGATCCGTAAGGCGCGCGTGATTTCGGAACGATCTATCAGGGCGGCGATGGAAATTGGACGATCATGCGACCGGCACAACTTGCCGAAACCGTGTTCTGGAAGATCGATTCCTACGACCGCGATTTGCGGTTCGGCAGCGAGAACCCGGCCAACCTAGCGACTGCCCGTCGAGTGCTGACGATCATGCTTGCCAGCGAATATTGAGGGGTGGAGCATGACCAGGCGCAATCCACCGGTCCACACCGCCGGACCCGACCCCGACCAGATCACCATGCCGGGCGTGCGCCCGGCCACTCTTAGCGAGATGTTGCAATGCCGCGCCGACATGCCGCGAGGTGCTCGGGCCGTGCAGCAACCGATACCTTGACGCGAACATCGCGGTCGAGCCGGTCGAGGATGCGCATCAGCCGGTCGACGGTGAAGCGGTCGAGCTTGACCTGGCGGATGCGCGAGAAATCGGCCGCCGCGATACCTGTGCGGGCCTGGGCATCGCGGACGGTCAGTTTTTCCTTGTCGAGCGTCTTGACCACTTCGGCGGCGAGGATCGCGCGGAGCTGACGCAGGCTCGCATCGGCCACGTCGAAATCGGCAAAGACATTGCCTGACCCGCGCACCAGTTCGATGTCGTCCTTCTGTTCGGTCATTCCAGCATCTCCTTCAATCGTCTGATCCGCTCGCGCACGAGGTCGATCTCGCGCTGCGGCGTCGATATTCCCTTCGTCGACTTCTTCTGGAAGGCATGCACCACCCAGATATCGTCATCCAGTTGCAGGGCGTAGACGACACGGTAGGCATCGCCGCGCTCCTTGATCGCCAGCTCCCAAACACCGGAGCCGAGACCAGCGAGCGGCTTGGCGATGTCCGGCGCCCCGCCATCGGCCACGATCGTCAGCGCATCGAGCGCCTTGTCGATCGCACGGGCCGGGAACGCCCCGAAATCCTTGCGCGCTGCCTTGATCCACGAAATCGGTCGAAGCGTTGGGGCGCGACATGATCCTATGTAGTCATATCTGACAACACTTGTCAATCGGGTATGTCGGGATGTTTGCCAGCGTGATCGAAGCGAAGCTTTCGTCTAACCATGTTTTCGGATTCATCCTGGTAGGACGTTCCCCACCTTCCCTGACCGCCCTCGTGCCGTGCGGAGATCAAAACCGAAGCCTTCCATCCGGCTCCGCAGACGCCCTTGGCGATGCCGAACGGCAGCCAAAGGCGCTGCCAATTCCTGCGGTGAATATAGACGTCAATCTCCGCATCGCCCAATATATTCACGGCAGTTCGTGTGGAGATTGGGGAGTCTATTCTCCGCCAACCGCATGGAACCAGAGCGACCGGATGCGAAAAGTCGGTCGCTTAAGCCTTTTCAACCGACCGATATGCCACTCCGATCCGGTGCTTGGCGCTTTCGCGTCGACGACGAACTGCATCGACAAAACGCCGCGCCGACGCCGCATTCGGAAAGCTGTCGCGCGCGCCCTTTCCTTTACAACCTATGCGACCCCAGTGACGATCGACGACGGTCCAGCCAAACAGGTCAAGCGTGACCGTGAGCTGATAATCGCGTGCGATGTTGCGCGCAGTATCGACAGCCCGCCAGTGCTCGCGGCATTCGAAGTGCTTTGCCATGAATAAACATTACTCACACCGAAACCCGCAAATCCAACGCAGAAACTGAATCACCGCCCTGCCCTGTGATTCAAATCTTCGATTAAGCATCGCAGGGGTCCTGCTATCCGAGCTTGGGCCACGCGGCCTGACATTTTCCGCAAGGACCTAAAGCATGCGGCGGAGGCCGCGCTTTCGCCGTCGATGCGACAAAATGATGACAACGTGGGCTATCTGAAGTTGATATCATCCCACTCGTTGAGGGTTGGCTTGACCCAGGATCTGATCGCGTTGGGCGCTGACGGTGTCGCGATCTTGAATGCAATGCGCTGGGATTCTGCATCGACGGTGCTGCGATACGGCAGGAAGCTGCAGGCATATTCGAGCGCAACCGCACGGTTTCTGGGAAACGATCCGCAATAAGACCAGGGTTTGATTCCGGACAACGAAGTTTCGATACTAGCTTTATTGAAACAGCATCTTCTCGAGTGCATCCGCCAGTTCACATCGCTTCTTGGCAGGGAGCCGGTCCAGATTGCGTTGCTTCCACAGGACGGCAGGCAGGTGCCAAGCTTCCGGTATGCCGAGAAGTTGCCAGTCCGGCTCTCCGCGTTTGAAGCCGACCAGAAACCGCCGATGCGCATCGGGCATGTCGGCAACCATCGCAGCGATGATCGCCTCGCGCGCTTCTTCAAGATCGGCCAGCGCGATCGGCTCATGCGTCATTCCGACAAAACCGCGCTCGAATTCCTCCATAAGCGGTTTTCGTGTCGGGGCAAGAACTTCGCCAATCGGGCGATGGTGACTGATGACGTAGACAAGGAATGCGCGCCGCAGCTCGTCGCCTATACCTTCGTGCGCCAGGAGATCGCGCACGTCGAAAAGATCGCGAGGGTGCTGGCGGTCGAGCGCCGCGACGATCTTGCCCGCATAAAGGTCGCCGAAGGATACGACCTGCAATTCGGCAAAGCCAAAGGCGTCTTCGACTGTTGGCACAACGCTCTTCACGGCAGGATCGTAGACGGTGCCGCGCAGTACCGGCGTCACCTCAATCTTGATCTGCACGCCTCCGGCGCGGACGACCAGCTTGGTGACGATTTTCTCGTCGGCCGAGCGCGAAGCATGGACCTTCGCATCCGGTATTCCGCGTTCGATCCGTTTCGCTATTCGCAGCATGGCCGCGTCGATCGCGGCAAGTGACCTGGTGCGATCCTCGACCGGCAGATAGGTCAGGTCGATGTCCACCGACAGGCGCGGCATGTCGCGCACGAACAGGTTGATCGCGGTACCGCCTTTGAGGGCGAAGGCTTCTTCCTGCGCCACGAAAGGAATGGTGCGGATGAGAAGGGCGACCTGTTGCCGGTAAGGGTCGAGAAAGGCCATGATGCCCGCTACCCCGCCAGATCGGACGGTACGGTTATGTGGTAGCCGGGGTCGAGCGTGCCACCTCTGACCAGGACGCGCTTCCCCGATCCAAGATCGACACGGGTCACATCGAGCCGGGATCGCCAGGCATGCCGGTGGCGGTCCGCGAAGAACAGGAATAGCCGTTTTACCTTCACGCTGGCACACGTCTCCAGCAGGGTTTGCAGGCGACGCGGGCTGAGATCGCTCAGCCCTTCCATCAGGGCATCGACTTGATGGAAACTCTCATGCTTGGGCAACTCGTCGAGCAGCTCGAGCACGGCGCGTTCCTTGCTGGCATAGCGGATGGGCAAGCTTAGGCCAGCGGCGCTGACCATGACCGGGCTGGGTTCCGGCGGCGCGCCGGCATCGCCGGGAAACAGACGCAGACTGTTGTGCCAGCGGAAGGCTACGTCGAGCGGCAAGCTGTCCAGCCATGTCGGCGGTCGCTTCGGCCCGTAGAGGTGAACCTCGCGCATCTCCGCCGAAAGGTAATGGGCATAGCCTAGCTGTTCGAGTGCGGTGCGCCCGCCGACGGTCAGCGGCAGGTCCAGCACGGTCTGGAGCGAGATAACCACCTGCGGCCATGTCAACGGCGCGCGCGAGCGACGATAGACCCGCCGCGCCGGACTTTCGAGCCAGCCAGCGCGGACATACTGGCTGCGCAGCGCCGATGAATAGCCGTGAGCCTCCATCCACGCGGCATCGGCCAGGAGTCCCTCGGGGAGTTCCCGCTGGAGCCGGTTTAGCTTGCCGTCCGAACGCTTAGTCATGCTTCGTGTTTTGGCATACCTTCAAACCAAAATCCAGTTTGAAGCTTTCCGCTTTTGCCAAGCCAAGCTTGGTGTTTGGCGAAGTCTACAAACCTTAGCTCGGACTCAGGGCCCAAACCTGCGGTCGAACTCACGCCTCAGCCGCGAGATCTCGGACGTCTAGTCTGCGAGGTATCCGCGCTGACAATGTTTCGGCATCCCGCTCAAAAGCAGACCAGTTCTCTTAATCTCCGCATTGCGCAATACATTCGCGACAGTTCATGCGGAGATTGGAAAGCCTATTTTCCCAAACTGCCTGAAACCATGGCTACGGGATGTGAAAGGTCGCTCGCCTATGTTTCTTCAACGGACCGATATGCCACTCCGATCCGGCGCTTGGCGCTTCCGCGTCGACGACGAGCTGCATCGACAAAACGCCGAGCCGACGCCGAATTCGGAAAGCTGTCGCGCGCGCCCTTCCCGTTACAACCTATGCGACCCCAGTGACGTTCGACGACGGTCCAGCCAAACAGGTCGAGCGTGACCGTGAGTTGATAGTCGCGTGCGATATTGCGCACGGTGTCGACAGCCCGCCAGTGCTCGCGGCATTCGAAGTGCTTTGCCATGGAAAAACATTGCTCACACCGAAGCCCTCAAATCCAACGCAGAAACTGAATCACCGCCCTGCCCTGTGATTCAAATCTTCGATTAAGCATGCAATGTGTGCACTGCCTTCCAACCCTGTCCCATGCGCAGGTTTGGAATTGCCCGCAAGGACCTCGATCAAAGGACTCCGTAACGGACCGCCCGTCCTGATTTGAACGCAGCATTCCGCCAGTTATTGTTTTTAATGACCTAGAATGCTATGCCCAGACAGGAGCGAATGATGGAAACCTTTGATCCATACGCAAATGACGGACCGATCGAGTACGTCGTTAAGACCGGTGACCCATCGCGTGGCGCATCGATGCGAGATGAACGAATCCTCCTCGATGATGGCTTTGATGCTTCTTACAGTTCTGGCGAAACAAGCTCTGGCTCTCTGACCGCTCTCGTTTTAGCTATCCTTTTCATGATCGTAGCTTTCGCCAGCATGTAGGCTGGCCGGGTTTCTCTAAAAAGGCTCGGTTTCATCTTTGATCCCGATCATAGAATCTCCGGTCAAAGCGTTCCTCCGATCCATCGGGCGATCTCTGATCCTCATCAAATTCACGTCGGCGCTGACCATATCGCTGGGTATTCGCATCGAGCCGCTGTCCTAGCGAGGTGCCTCCGTCGTCGATTCTCTTGCCAATCGAACCGTCGGACGAGCCACTTGCCAAGTTGCGCGCTCCCCCATGTGAACGACGCGGCGCGGACCCACGAAGGTCGGCTTCGGAAAATTCCCCAGGAACAGAAACATTTCCGATGATTGACCCACTCTGGGGGATCAAATCCTTATACGGGGCGACGCGCTGATCGTAATAATCGGAGATGATTTCGCGGGCCACCAGATCGTAAGCAGCCTGTTCCTGAGGGGAGTAGTCTGTGCGGGCAAGACTGGGCGCCGTAATGCCCATTTCAGCGGCTTTCTCCTGATAACGACCTGCCACGATCTGGCTCATGTCGAAGTTCACGATCGCGCCGACGCCATCCCGCGTGGATGTGTTACTGCTAAGAGAAAGCGCAGTTTCATCGATCTCCGCAATGCGCCCATCAATCCTTCGGATCTGTTCGAGCGCCTGCTCACGAGAATGGGAGTTGTCGGTGTATGCTTCGCTTCGGTTAAAACTGCCGCTCTGCGAATATGTGCCGCTGTCCTGCGTAACATTCGATCCGTTCGAGCGGTTGTCCGATGTCGATGAGTCGAAGCCATTCGACTGATCGCGACGACCTCCGCGATCGACACTGTCCACATAGACGCCCTGGCCCGAAACTCCTGCCTGTACTCCGCCGCTGATACCGGGTCGCCCACCGCCTCCACGTTGATTGCTACCGCCTCGGCCACCACCGGCGCCGACGCCGATACTTCCTCCCCGGCTAGTTTCCAGCCTATCGGTTTGCGTCTGCTGCTTCCCGGAAGTGGTCGTGATGCGTTCACTTTCGTTGACGCCGTCTCGGGCATCCACCGACTGGTTATCGAAGCGCTGAATATTCTCGCCAGAACGATAACCGGCCGAACTCTCCGACCCACTCGAATTTCGAACACCACTGGTTTGCCTGGTCGAGGTGCGATCAAGAAAAGAAACTGCGCGCGAACGTTCCTGGGTCAATGTATTTCGCGCCGTCTCCAGCTCCGAAAGCGTCTGCTGCCTTTCCGCGTTGTTGAAAGAACTGAGCGACGAGCCGAACGCAAGGCGGCTCATACCCGGAGAGGTGTCGAAGACCGACGAACCATCGGCCATTGTTTTGGTGAACGTTCCGTTCGAATTCACCATCGACTGGACCGCGGCTCCACCCGTGAACGAAGGCGCGGTGTTCCACTGGTTGGCTTGCCGGTTGGAGCTCGACAGGTTCATGTAGCTCTCGTTCCCGTAGGAATAGTTACCGGTCGTTCGCTCGACAGCCGCCGCTTCCGCTGCAGCCTGTGCTGGCGCGAGCATCGACGTCGCTTGCGATGATACGGCCATCGCTCCCCGCGCCATGCCGGCAGCAAGGAACGGAATCGACATCATCAGGAAGCCTGCAATCGTCGCGGTATCGGCGTTGACAGCATCGATACCGGCCATGCCTGCCATCGTGATGCCGCCCGGCGCGGTCGCATTCAACGAGTCCGACGCGCGATCCATGATGAACATGTGCAAGACCACATAGAGTGGGCCCCATGCGGCCAGATAGAAGAAGCCGGTGAAATAACCTTTCAGCGCGGTCACCCCTGTGCGCGGAAGAAGGAAGAGCGGAAAGAGGACCGGGAACATCGCATAGAAGACGACGGTCAGCACGATGTTGAGAAGCGGGACCCACGTCATCGCTTGCTGTGTGATCGACGTGTAGGTGTTGCGCGCCTGTTCCTCGGCGCGGAGCATGGCGAATGTATCGCCATCAGCCGCACCGAGATTGGCGCGCGCTTCGAGGAAGGCACTCACCAGCGAGCGTTGATGGAAAATCTGTTGCGCGGTCTGACTGCTACCGTGGAACTGATTGGCGATGACTGGGAGGTCGGCGATCAGTTTGGCGCGAGCAGCCGCGGGCGTGAGGCCTGGAAAGAGCTTGCGGCCCTCCTCCTCGAGCTGCGCATCGGTATAGGTGACAATTCCGCTCTGAAGGCTCGTGTATCCTGCCTGGCAAGTCACGATCGTCGGGGTGCCCGTGGCAGGGATCCACTTCATACCTCGCGCCGGCGAGCCGGGGCCCATATCGGTCAGGATGTCGTTCGAGTTCGCGATCGTGTCGAAAGACGCATGGCCGAGCAAGATGTCATAGAAGAGGCACTGCTTGAAATACTCCTCGAGATTGGCGCTGATGCGGGGGTCGCGGATCTGGAAGTCCCGGGTGCGATCCCAGAGCCTCGCTCCATAGATCATACCGTTGTTCGACATCTGCAGGGTGCCAGGCATCGTGAAGACGGTCTCGGCCGTGCGCGTCAACCAGTCGCCGGCAGTCGAGCTGACCGACGCGATGAGGGCCAGACCAACCGGGACGTTGCCGACCGTCGAGGGTGCCAGACTGGGATTGAGGCGATCGGTGACCTGCACGGTGGTCGTCGGAACGATGAGTGCCCCGTAAATGAGTGTCGCACCCAGGAACCAGTTGAGCCAGGCGCGCCAGTTCAAACTGAAGGCGACGATCAGAAGCGTGTATATGAAACCCATCACCATCACGACCCGGAGAAGCGAACGGAAGCCCCCTCCCCCCGTCCATGCGGAGACCGCGTTGAGGACGTTGACGATGTATTCCCCGCCCCCAATCGTGAAGATCTCCATCATGGTCCCTGATCCTTACTGGACGCCTTGGTTCGACAGCGACGTGCTGAAGGACAGCGCCGCCGACATCTGCGGGGAGAGATTGTTGCGCAGCGTGCCCTCCAGGAAGACCGCGCGCTGGATGACGTGCTGCGTTCGATCGAGGCGCAGGTTCATGCCTTGGGAATATCCATCGAGGACGTGGCGCACGGAGACGATCTGGTCACGCCATTGCGACAGCGCTTCCTCGTTCGCGTTCTGGAACGTCCCGACTCCCCGCGATGCGTAGCCGTAATATTGCTGCGCAAGCGCATCGAGCAGATCCATCGACACAATCTCGGCCAGATCGTTCATGTCATTGGCTGTCATTCCGCCAAGCGTCGCCGCCGCGTTGACCGAAATGATCTTGTATAGCGGGATCGTGGTCGCGCCGAGCAGTCCGATCTCGTCCGACGTCAGCGCGGTGTTCGACCGGATCTTGGCATTCATGCTCTCGATCATCGCACGGACGCGAGGCTTCAATGCCTGCGCCTGGTCGACCGACATGGTCTGCGGGCTGATCGACTTGATGGCGAGCTGGAAGGCGAATTCGCACACTTTCCGTCCTTCTAACCGGGGCAGCATTTGCAGGTGCCGCTCCTCCTCTTTTCGCCCAAGACAGTCCAGGCGAACAGGCACAAGATAACGCTGCCGAGGTTGGCGATACGGCTTTGGACGACGAAAGTTCTGCGATCGTTGTCACGGGAACGCGAATCCGAGGCGCACGGGTCATCGGTGAAGTCATCGAGCTTGATCGCGAGACGATCGTCGAGGCCGGCCAGGTGGACCTCGGCGAAGCGATCCGCAGCCTACCCCAGAATTTCTCGGGCGGTCAGAATCCCGGAGTGGGTTCGGGTGCCGGGCTCATCAACAGCAATGTGAACTCTGCGGCCAGTGCGAACCTGCGCGGTCTGGGTCGCCGAAACCGGCGGCTTGGGCGATCGTGAGCGTGGAGCCAACGGTCCCGTAGTCGTTCGAAGCCCACCGAACCAAGGCAAAGACCTGTCCCGGAGCATAGCTTTCGATACGCGTCCGGCGGTCGAGGATGCGCTCTGCAACGGGCTTGCCGAACCGAAGCCAGTCTTCCTGCACGCCGCCGCGCCACACCAGCGTGACATGCGTGAGTGGCGGATCACCGGAACCTGCGTCGACCGGTTCCGGAGGCGGAAGCGAAGCGCGCGCTGCGCTTTTGCACAGGCGTGGCTGTGTTAGCAGGAATCTGAAAGATTCCTTGTTAGCATTGTTAAGGGCTTCGCAGGCGCCGCGTTTCCGGCGAGTCGCGCAGGCTCCCGGTTCCCGATAGTCCGGGAATAGGGTTCCCGATCGTCCGAACATCACGGTTCCCGATAGTCCGAACATCACGCACCCTTTTCCACAGGGGGCAGCCCGATACGGCGCCGCGCGGACGCGAAGGGATCGACAGGCGCTGCAACGAACAGGAGCCGCTCGCGGCCGAACTGGTGCTCAAGAGCGAGATTGTAGCCGGGGAGCGACTGGCGGCGAACGATGGCCCGCACTTCGAAAGCGAAACGCTTCAATGGCGAGAGCGCGCCGGACTTCACATGCAAGTGCGAAATGTCGAAACTCCACCCGCCCTTCTGCTTCCCGCCATGCTTGCGTACGATGCGATAGAGCCAGCGCTCGAGACCGCCGGTAAGCGCAAAATAGGCCGGGTCGATGGTCAGAACGAGCGCACGATCGAGCACGCCCTCGTAAAGCCAGTCCGGTACGATCATTTCGATGCCGAGCGCGCGCCCGTTGTCATCGAGCCGTTCGCGCCATTCGTTGATCCAGGAAAATCGTCGGCGGCGTCGCGCCCCGGCCTGCCGGATGGAGGTGGCAATGCTGGTCGACTGCAAGCGGTCGAGCGCCGCCTTCAGGCGCTCGTAGCCAGCCTTTCCGGTTCCGCGCCGGGTGAAGGTAAGGATTTCATGGGGCGTCGCCGCGATAAGGCGCGAGGTGGCTTTGCCGGCATCGCGCGCCTCGACGATCTGGCTCGCTACCCAGATCAGCACATCGGCGTCCCAGATGGTGGCCATGCCATGTTCGGCGGTCGCTTCGACCAGAATGGCGACCTCGCCCATGCGAAAGTCGATCGGCTTCACGCGCTTCGACTTGGCGAGGCTGAAGAAAGGCCAGGCCATCAGATCCTGTGCATCGCGCGCGGCGATGTCGCTGCCGGCGCCAACGAAAAGGTCGAGCTGCCCGGCCTCGCCGTCCGATGTCCTCAAGGAGCGCATCGTACCGCCTCAGCGCCGGACCGGACCGGTGTAGCCGTCGATCCGCTTGGCAGGATGAACGATGCCCCTGCCCGGATCGCTGGTCGAACGCCGGAGACCCTGCTCGGCCCAGGCGTCGAGATCTTCGCACCGGTAAACGATGCGGCCGCCGAGCTTGTGGTAGACCGGCCCTGTTCCATAGCATCTGTGCTTTTCGAGCGTGCGCGGCGAAAGCCCCAGATGCACCGCGGCATCGGGGGTGCGCAGGTAACGGGGACGGACCGGATCGGGAACGGCGGACATATTCTGAGCTCCACAAGGCTTGGGTAGCTGCGGCTAACTGCCGCTGATTGCAGAGGGTGATGGAGCATGCTTTGGCAATGGGGGGAGCGACACAATGGTGCGTTCGGATTTGTCGCCCCTACCGGTCGTGGGCTCGGCAAGATTGAGGGGGGGCGACAACCGTGCAGAGCCCGACGCTATTGCGCCGCCCGGCAGGCTTTCGGCTGCAATGCCGAAAGGCCCGAAAGAGTAGGCGCACCTGCGAGAGAGGCAGCGGCCAAGGGCCTGTGGGAAGCAAGGCAAGCGGGGCATGTCGCGGTCGTAGCTTCCCGCTCGCCCGACCCGCTGCCGGTTCGCAAGTGCGTGCGGGGCCCCGGAACGCATAATGCCGCACCCTCAGGAGCGCATCGCCGGATGCGCGGGACAGAGTGCGTCCCCAGCCCCGCTCCAAACACCCACGAAGGCCAGTGGTCCAAGATGATATTTGGAGAAACACCGGCTTCCCCGGGATCGACATCTTGACCCTGAAGCCCGGCCACCGAGACACACGAAAAAGGGCAGGAACCGCTGCTGGTCCCTGCCCTGCCGGATGACTCAGAATTCGTCGAGCATTCCGCCATGGACGGTATGAACGACCCGGATCGCAAGATGCGGGGGCAGCGCATTGTAGTCGCCTTCGTCGACCGCGCGATATCCGATCTCGTCATCCTCGATGACATGCTGGTCGAAGAAGCTGTGCAAGGCCCGTTGCTCAGCTGTTTCCAGAGCCTCGAAATAGTTGCGCGAAGGCAGTGTGCATTTCGTGAAATAGGTCATGATAATCCTCCTGAAATCTGTCGCGAGACGACAGGAGGTTGGCCGATGGGCCCGGGCAGACCGGGTCACAGGATCGCCTGACAGGGCGACCGCGAAGC
>Ga0208183_1000183_pt1 | contig 37977 bp, 31 predicted proteins | sample MalvirDeepMed_51_FD_184251 | JGI IMG/M metagenome (GOLD analysis project Ga0208183, IMG submission 184251) | Marine viral communities from the Global Malaspina Expedition - Malaspina viral metaG DeepMed_51 (SPAdes) (version 2) | ecosystem: Environmental > Aquatic > Marine > Oceanic | place... | reverse complement strand
CGGTCAACTGCTGATAATTCATGGTAGTACTGCTTGTTTCTTTGACGAGAAGAGCGTACCACTTTTAGCAGTTGGCCTCCTCTTCTACACCTTTCCATGAATGTCGCACTTATTATCTGAAATCGGGCTTAAATATATGTCTAAGATATTGATATTAAAAACATCCCTTTTGTCTTCGCTTTTATAGATCAATTACAGAGTTTGCTAATCGCTTCTGATTACTTAACGCCGTTGTATAGAAACGTTGTTCGATACCGTACAAAAGAAGTTTAAGTTCTTCATCGCTTTTTATTTCAAACTTTTTATTTATACCGTCAAAAGTTAGCTTTTTATCACAATAACTATGTACGTAACTAAGCATCAAATCTTTTTGATTTGCGTTCATTTGATTTAGTGTATCCAACGCTAACGCAATTCGCTTCCGGTTAGGCTTAGATACTTTCTCCAGATTGAGGTCACCTGTAAGGTTTAGGAATTCTTCGTCCAAAAATTTTTGAACTTGGTCGTTTGTTGCCTCTTTGTATAGCTCGTCAATCCCTTTAAAAATACTTGAAATCGAAGCTAGATTTTTAAAAATAAGAGTATCGTAACCTTTGAAATACACCGCATCTGGTAAAGAGTTTACTATGATGCGGTTTTCCCCTTCCTCTACTTCAATGGCTTCACCGAAACCAATCATTTTTCGTTTAAGAAATAACGAAGGGGTAACCTTCTGAAAATAAAAATTGCCAGCTTGTACTGAAAATAAATAGCCAATTTTCGCAAACTGACTCTTATCCAAATCATCAAAATTTTTAGAGTCAAAAGCACTTTTTATTAATTCAATGCAAAATTCTTGTTTGCTAAATTTTTCAATTTTAAACCAAGCATCTTCATCTAGGTTGTGATCGGGGTTGTACTCTATGCAATGCGTAATATTTGTTTTAACTTCGTCGAAAAGAGTATGGTCTGAAATTAATTTAAAATAAGGCTTCTTTCGGAGCCCTTTCACTTTAGCAAACACGTGGTCCATGCTTAACCTCGCTCAATGAATGTGTAATTATTTATTCTGTATGCTTTTTCTATGTCTATATCATCAGGTTTTTTGTATTTATAACGGCTGATTAGAAAAATAGAAGTGCCAATTTTAGTTTTTACGGTGTAAAACTCAAATCCGAAAAGCAAAAATAACGGATTAAAGTAAAGCGCTTGAGAGAGAAATGTGAAAACGAAAAGTACTCCGTAAACGAATATTAAAGTCTCAAAATTTCCAATACTCAGGGCAACGAAGAAATAACCAAGATAACTAGGCAGAAAGCTATTGTTTGCATGCTCGATGCTATCAACCTCACCTTTCACGAATGAATCACATCCAAGTTTTCGGCTAAGTAAAACACTTAAGCCGGTGAGTAATATTGGAATTATCAAATAAGCGAGGTAGGAAGTTGTGTTGGGCCATGAGCTCAAAAATGACCAATTCGGGAATAATTTTGCTAACGTCAGACCCTCTTTTACTAGGTATATTAGTAAAAGTAGAGATGTTGCGTTAAAAGTAAGTAAAAGCCGAAATATCGTATTTAATATCACTATTACCTGGTCCTTGGTTTTAATCGATTCTTAAGAGTTACACTAATTTTTGTTTAAACTGTTTTCAGCTACAAACCCTCAACATCCATACCCTGCTCAGCTAACCACTTTTTGCGCTCTTTGTAGTCGGGCATTGCACGTTCTACACATAGCCAAAACTCAGCTGAATGGCTAGGTTCAATTAGATGAGATAACTCGTGAACAACAACATACTCAGCTATTTTTGCGGGTAATAAAATTGTCTTCCAATGAAAGTATAAAGTTTGGTTTTTACCACAAGAGCCCCAGCGATAGCCTAGATCACGTACCTTTACTGATGAAAACTCAACGCCTAGCCTATTTTTAAATTCATTGGCTTTAGCAGTTAACCAATTTAACCCTTTTGATGAATACCAATCAATAAATAGCTTTCGAGCATTGCAAACGTTACTCTCAGCTAGGTGAAAACGCCCATAATGAAATTTCAATGGTACTGTTTGTTCATCGACTAAATTCAAACGATAGCTACGCCCTAAATACAAAAAACCTTCGCCTTGAACAAACAGCCTTGGTCTAATCGTTTTCTGCATTAACGATTTTTCAGCAAGCTTTTGGTATATCCAACTTAGCTTAGAACGAACAAACCTCTCAAGTTTGTCATTCGCCACCGAGGGTGGTGCAGTTAGCAATAAACTGCAATCTCTATCCACAGTGAGTTGCATCGTTTTACGATTGCAACTGTGTTTAACTGGAATAACTAAATCTTCAATGGTTAAGGTCATACTGCCTCTAACTTATACGTATTAGCTTTGGCAAGTTCTCTCAGCTTGTCTACTAAAGGCTCCATATGGTCAAAATCTAAAAGATCTGACTCATGCAGGCTTTCAAATAAGTACTGCTCAAGTTCTTCTTGTAACGAGATTCTGTGGGGCTCCCAAAAACTCGTTGTAGTTATCTTGTCTTGAATATGTGCCACCAACTTTTCTGTTAATTCGATAAGTTGTGCTTCAATCGCTAAATCAGGTTTCTCTTCCCCGCATACTGCAACTTTAAGCATGCGATAAAAAGGTAGGTAATACTCTGGAATATCAGGCAACCCCTCTTCATGCTTTGTAGAGCCGGAGCGCACCTCATCAATAATAGACTGTAGGGCTTTAATTAGCTCGTCCCACTGACCAGCGAGAGAATCTAGAATACTTTTAAGTCGCTCACTTAGCTTTTCGTAATATATAGGGTCTTCATCAACATGCTGTGAAACATGACTTTTTACAGCATGTTCCATTTCTGAAGCGATCGCCTTTTTCTGCTCTTCCGACGTAGCACCATAACTTGCTGCATGTTCGCGCACCTCATTTACACTATTTTCAAAGTGAGCATCGGTTAGGTTAACTGGCGCTACTTTAGGATCAATGCCAAGCGAGATAATGTGTTCGTCTATTAAAGTACGTACTTTAGCACCAACGTCTTTACCTATCACCATGCTATCGCGATAGCGCATTCTTGCACGGTTTTGGATCATCGCAAGTGCTTTTGCATCAGCGGCAAAAGGCAAGCCTTCTGGTCTAGGCAGAACCGTCTCTAAGCTTTGTAAAAAGGCTTTCAACTTAACAGAAAACTCTTGGCGTAATCGCTCAGTACTAAGTAGCTGCACGCAAGACTCAATATCATTAAGAGATTCAACGCCTTTACTTCGGAAAACATCAACAGCACGAATATGTCGCTCTCTAAGTGCGGGCACCTCGTCTTTTAAACTGCGAAGCGCACCTTCAACATCTTCATCACTATAAGCAGCCAGAGCAGCCTTTAAATGGTTAGCAACGCCATAGTAATCAACAACAATACCAAATTGCTTACCAAAACCTGTACGGTTAACGCGGGCGATGGTTTGTAATAGCTCAGCTTCACGAATAGAGCGGTCTAAATACATTACCCCTTCAATTGGCGCATCAAAGCCCGTAAGCAGCATTGACTTAACAATTAAAAATGAAAGCGGGTCAGTGTCTGTTTGTTTACCTTCTTCAGCTAAAAGTGGCTTTTTAAAGCGCTCAATCGCTTTATCTTGCTTAGCCCTGTCTGTATGCTCCGCCCATTCTGGCCCATCATTATTGTCAGATGAGATAATGGTGGCAAATTCCATTTTTGCTAATACATCGCGGTAACGCCAAGCTTGTATTAATGCCTGTACTTTTGGTGATTTACGGCACAAGGTTTCGTTATCGCATACTTTTAACTCATCAGTTAAACGGTCTGCATCAACTAAAAGCTTGTTACGGGCCTCTTCAAAGGCTTTGTAGTAACGGACAGCAGCTAGTCTGCTGTATGCCACAACTTGCGCTTTATAACCATTGGGTAGAATGTTCGTCACATAGTGACGAAGCATATCAGCGGCTTTGTCTTCAATTAGCTTAGTCGCCTCAAGTACGTTACCCTTAGTAGCGTACTTTTTCTTAATAGCTTCCAGTTCTTCTTCTGTTTTTTCATTGAAGAAGTCTTCAAATAACTCATCTAAGCTTGAGCCGTCTTTAACTGCACCACTTACCGTGCGGCCTTCATACAAAATAGGGACTGTAGCACCATCTGCTTCAGCTTCCTTGATGGTGTATTTATCAATAAACTCGCCAAAGACTTCATGAGTACGCTTTTTCTCGCCCATGATAATAGGAGTACCGGTAAAGCCGATACGCGCACAATTTGGAATACCTGAAAGCAGATTAGCGTGTAAGTCACCTGATTGCGTACGATGCGCTTCGTCTACCATGACTAAAATGTCTTCACTGGCATTGAGTAGCTCAAACGGATCGGCAGCTTTCGCTTGTGATTCGCGATACTTTTGGATCATCGCAAATACAATGCCAGGGCCTTGTTGTTTTAATAGATTTTTAAGTGACTTGTTGTTGGTGGCAACAGAAACCATCTCATCAGTGATTTTTGCAGTACCGGATAGCTGGCTTTGTAAGTCTTTCCGGTCTGTCACAATAACCACTTTAAAGCGCCGTAGTTTCACGTCAGTACGCAGTTTGCGGATCAGAAACATCATGGTGAGTGATTTCCCCGAACCTTGGGTATGCCATACAATGCCGCCACGTCTATCGTACTCGCCGTCTTGTTTACGGGTTTTGCCATTTAGCAAGCGATGAATAGAGCGTACCACGCCGCGATATTGTTGATAGCGACACACCATTTTGATGGTTTGACCACCTTGATGGGTAAATAAAATAAAGTGACGAATAATATCAAGCAGTGATTCTGGCATTAACATGCCAGCAATGAGTCGTTGCTGTGCTGAAAGCTTGCTTACTTCTAGCTCATTGGCCAGCGCTTTTTCACAGCGATTTGGTTCACTCGCCGTAACAACGGTTTTCCATGGTTTATAAAACTCAGCTTGTGCCCCAATGGTGCCCACTAAACATTGCTCAAAACTTGCAGCAATCATTAGTTGGTTGGTATTGAATAACTGCGGAGCGCCTTCGTTATCTTCAACTTCACCAGCGCTAAAACGTTGGTTCGAATAGCGACGAAGCTGGTTAATCGCAGCAGCCATGGGTTCGGCGCTATCGGGATTTTTACATTCGATAACAACAAGTGGAATACCATTAACCAATAATACAAGATCAGGAATAATGTGTTTTTTGCTGGTGTCATGGCCTGCTGGGCACTGCACTTTAAACTGGTTAATCACCGTAAAGATGTTATTTTCTGGCGTATCCCAGTTAATAAAATGAATACTACGGGCGCGGCCGCCATCCCAATCAGGCAAACCATCAACAATGATGCCGTTGGTTAATAGCTCAGATGCTTTCTGGTTGGCTTCCATCAATTTAGAAGCCGCAATACGGCTAATGGCCGAAATAGCTTGATTGACTCTTTGCTCATCAAGCCACTTAACTTGCTCGCCATTTTCTAGCGTACGCAAATTAATATTTATCAGCTGCTCGCGTAACACCTTACTTTGCAGCACTTCTGCGAAGCTATCGCGGCCAGTTACTTCGGCGTTATCTAAACAACCTTCAATATACTGCCAGCCTTGAGATTGCAGCTGTTTAATCAAGGGCAGTTCTGATTGTAAATATTCCGGACCCATAGTACTTCCTTTTAAATTCTTATTTTTAACTGGCCTGTTGTTGCTTGATTAACTCTGTGACGCGGACTTTACCAGTAAGAAGATCTTCCATTAAGCCTGATTTTTTAAGTTTAAGTTTGTTTAAACAAACTCTTTCAATCTCAATACTTTTATCCATCGAATCTAGTCTGTTAGCTATTTCATCTTGCTCAGTTTTACCTACCGTTAAAACAGGGAAACTACGAACAGTAGGCAAGTTTAAACCGGCTTTTGCTCCGGCATCATTTTTTGCACTAAGTAACCGTTGAAAATTGGATGATCCCAAAAAGTGACCAATGAATCTAGCGTTGACGCCTTCATTTGAAAACCTAATCATTGCTATATGCTGGTTTATATAAGCTGTACCAATTTCTTCAGAGATAACTCCAACAATTCCTAGGTCAGCTGTGATTGACACTAAAATATCACCACTAACTAGTTTTGTTCGCTGGCCATCCCCAAGCTTAGGGGGAGTAACATATTGAATTTTATCAAACCTAAAATTAATGTGTTCTCTTGTTAAATTGCCGATTCGAATAAATAAATCGCCTCGCTCTGAATAATACTGCGCCCAGTCTCTAGAGCCACTTGTCACAAAACCACCTAATTCTTCAATAGTTTTTACGTCCCACTGTTTAGGAATCCAACCTAATTCTGACGGTTTATATAACTCAGGAGCATCTTCATAACTTGGGCGAAGTTCACCGTTTTCATCAACTCCACGGGTTAATAAGTCATGTAACAAGCCTTGTTTAACTTGTTGCAATTTGGCAATGATGGCTTCAGTCTCGCGAATTTGAGTGTCTAAATCATCGATAATTTTAGCGATGAAAGCTTGCTCAGTGTTCGGAGCTATAGGTGTATCAATTGCTAATAAGTCAGAAACTCTAATGCCTTTAACAGTGGAACCTAATGATCTACTTTCTATAACAGGGCGAAGCCAACCTATTAGATGAAGGAGGTATCTAATATTTACATTTTCGTAGGGAAAAAGTGCCTTTAAATCTTGATTAATAGCAGTATCTTTACTGCAAATGGCGGCTCTCCCTACAGCCATTCGAGAACATATAATTAAGCTACCAGATTTAATTAGATTCGCACTACTACTGTTTAAACCTTTTTCGCTTATATACTCCTCGGTGATCGCTAAATCAGTTATTCCATCCTCAAAATCTTTCACTGATGCCCAAGGAATACTCCCATTCCAGAAAGCTGGTATTCCTCTTGAAGGTGTACCACCTCCAACATGGAATTTAATTAAATCACCTAAGTTGCCAGTATCAAACATAACCCAACCCCGATAAATAACCTTTAAGTGCTTTTGCCGCTGTATTTCGTGAGGATTCTATCTTTGTTAATGTCACCTGATATTTATCCCACCAGTTCTCTACTGTTGCGATTAACTGCTGACGTTCTGTAGCCAGATATCGCTCAACAATCGTCAACATATCTTGGTAAAGGATATCGAGAATTAACTGTGCAGCTTCGGCAGAACCGAGTTCATCTACTTTAGTATTTAACTCGCTTTCAAAAGCTTCTGTCTTTGCCTTCAAAATCTTAACGATTTTACTACGCTCAGACTTTTGCGCTTTGATTTGCTTTTCAATACGCGTTATTTCTTCGGCTGAGAGTACTTCGGTGTTTTCACTATTATTGTCAGCATCATCTTCGTTTTCATCTTGCGGTAACTTAGCGCTTAGGGCTTTTATTGAACCATCCAGCTCTGTTTTTTGCTGCTGTAAATTTTGTACTTCAGATAAAAAGCCATCGAGTAAAAAGCGCACAAGCTTGTGCTCTAGTGGGTCATATTTGCTTTTGCTGTCTTCCATGGCGGTAATAATGCTGGTACGCCATGCATCAACCACACCTTTGGAATCACGGGCAATTAAGGTTAAAAAGTCATAGCGCTGTTGATACCAGAACGCTGCTATCATACCGCTCACTTGTGCATCACTTAGCATCCCAATCGGTTTTAAGCTTTCAGTAAAGCTGTTGATAAGCTCTTTGCGCAGCGCTGCATACTCTTTGTTTTTAGCAAGGGCTGTAATACTTAGTTTGTGGTTATCCCACCAAGTATTAAACGCTGCTCGCATTGCTTGCTCTCGCGCCATTACACTTGGGTTACTGTTTATCGTAGCTTTGATTGTTTGTTTTGAGTCAATCGCTGCTACAAATTCTTGGTAACCAGCTTGGCCTGCTTTTGGCGTAAAGATGTCTGTTGTTTTTAATCCTTGTGCAGCAAATAGAGGTTGTTTACTAGTAATTTCGCTATCTGGAATACCGCCCAATAAATGCGCTTTAACATCATGGGGTTCTGGTGCTGGAGAATTGTCAGCATAACGGCGGATATTAAGGTTATAACTCTCCTCGCTTAGCTTTTTATTAGTGACTATCGAAGCAAAACCTGGAATATCTTCTGTAAGCTCGCCTGATTCGAAGGCTTCAAATACCGATGCTATGCGTTCGATATGTTCAGGCATCAGATAGTTTTGTGCACGGCCTTCAAAGAATTCTTTATCTGCATTGATAAACAGTACTTTGCCTTGCATATGCTTAGGCTTACCACTGATTTGGTGTGCCCCTTTAGCAACTTGTTGTCTAAAAATCATGATGCAGGCTGGAATACCTGTACCGTAAAATAGGTTTGGCGGCAGGCCAATAACCGCTTCAAGTAGGTCATCTGCAATAATGCCTGCGCGGATGTCTCTCTCTTCACCGCCACGGAATAACACACCATGCGGTAATACGGTAGCTATTCGACCTCCTTCAGCACATACCGCCAGCATATGCTGTACAAACATAAGGTCGGCTTTTTTAGCACCTAGTGGTACTTGGCCATATTTAAAACGCTCGGGGTGATCAGGCTGATAAACTAATTGACCATCGTCATCTGTTTCTTTGGTGCCAAAGTTAATTGAAAAGGGTGGGTTTGTAAGAATGCGATCAAAATGTAAAAGTTTACCATCGCTTGTTTTATGCTGGGGATGCTCTAGCGTGTCTTCATTCTCTAAGCTGTTACTGGTTAAACCATGAAGCAGCATATTCATCTTGGCTATTGACCACACTGTACCAGCAGCCTCTTGGCCGTAGCAATCTAAGCGTGCGCCATCACCGCCTTGTTCATCAATGTACTCTTTTGAGGCGATAAGCATACCACCAGAGCCACAGCAAGGATCATAGACCTTATGGTGTTGCTCTGGTTTCATTAAGCGAACCATCAAACGTACAACGGAGCGAGGAGTATAGAATTCACCGCCTTTTTTACCCGCAGAATCGGCAAAATCACCGATTAGGTATTCATAAGCCGCCCCAAGTAGGTCAGGGAACTCAAAGTCATCATTACGTAATCTGTGCTTATTAAAGTGTGTGATCAATTCACGTAACTTGCGGTCAGGCATCGAGCTTTTACCAATTTTACGGTTAAAGTCGATGTACTCTAGAACATCTTGCAGTGAGCTATTGCCTTGTTCTAAGCCTCCAAGCGCTTCATTTAAAAAGTTACCAACATTTTTATGTGCTTCGTTAACTAGGTAACCCCAGCGGGAAGTTGGTGGTACGTAGAACGAACTTTTGTACCACATCTTCGTTTCGGCAATTTTCTCAGCCTCTGCTCGGCTTTTACCTTTTTCTATTTGGGCTCTTATAACTTCTTCACGGCGCTCTTCGAAGATATCTGAGCAGCGCTTTAGAAACAGCATGCCAAAAATGTATTCTTTAAATTCTGAAGCATCCATCTTGCCGCGCAATATGTCGGCTGCATTGAATAGATGTCTTTCTAGTTGTGTTAGGGTTAATGGCATAATTAATTCTCAAAAAATTCTTCGTCTATTTTTTTCAGGTGCAAGACCTGCTCATCACGGCTGCCGATATTGTATCGCAACATGAGCTTGGCGAGCTCTTTACCGTTAATCAGTACAATCCGATTGCCTAAGTTTTGCGCGGTTTCGATAGCTGATTGGGTGAAAGCGGATGTGGTGATGAAAATGCCTTTTTGCGCCCGTTTGAGATTGAGTGCACCAAAGAAGTCACGGATATCACCGGCACTGACATTGTTGCCCTCTGCATAACGCTTGGCCTGAATGTAGATTTGGTCAACGCCCAGCGGGTCTTGGTCAATCACGCCGTCCACGCCGTTATCGCCGGTTTTCCCTAGCGCATGGGCTGCGCCTTCCCCTGTACCGCCGTAACCCATGGCGAGCAATAGATCGATGAGTAGCCTTTCGAAGAACTCGGGGGTCACTTTGCGGGTTCGCTCCAGAATGTCTTCCGTCAGTGCTTCATTTATCTTTTTATACGCGGCGCGTAACGCTTCATCGGGAGTAATGTCATCATCGTCATCGGCAATTTCCTGCGTAGGAAGCACTTCTCCTGAGTCATTTGTATCGTCATTGCTCTTTGTTTTAAAGGCAATAAATTCGTCAAACTGCTTAAGGTACGCGTTATTAATAGGATTGTTACTTTGAATGGCCTGTATGCCACGCTCTGTGATGACAAAGTGCGCTCGGCGGGTGGCTTCCAGCAGCCCGGCCTTGGTTAAATAGGTACGAGCCCAACCTATGCGATTATCTATCACGAGTTGTCTACCACTGGGGAGGGTTTCGCTACGTTCTTCTTCGGTGAGCTGAAAGTGGTCGGCCAGGGCATTTATCACATCCCGAAGCTTTACTTCATTCTCGCCTTGTTGCTTTGCGTGATAGGCAATTTCCAAAAAAGGCCGCATAAACTGCTGGTAGTTGGGTATCACTGATACATCCTTTTGCTCATGTTGATACCGCCTATTCGACGCGTTGAACCGTTAAATGAGGCGTACCTTTTGTTCTTTTTGTAGGACAGGTCGTCCAGGACCATCGCCTATCTTACACAATTTACGCAATTTAACGAGTGATTGTAGGCGTGTTACCGGTCAATTCACCGTATTTATTCAATCGCCATTTTTATAAAAATCGATATAAGAAGTCTTAAAAACGATAGCAAGGTTAAAAGCCAATATATTATGTTCTCATTGTTTCTTTATAAAACAATGCGTTGTCTTTTTAATATCAAAAAATGCGATTTTTATAAAAAATTCCGATTTTTGACAGGAGGTGAAAGTTTGCGTATATTATTGTTTTGTAAAGATAAATTTGATCTGCTCGTTGATTTTTACTACGCTATTCATGTTTCATAAAACGGATAGTAAAAATGCAAAATCAATTCTCAATGCTCGCATTAATCTTTTCCCTATGTTTTCTTTTTTCGAGATAAATTCATGGGGAAAAAATTTAAAGGCTGCACTCTTGCTAGGCAAGACGGTTGGTATAAAGCGCATCACGAAAGCTTTGAGTCAGGGCGAGTGTATGAGCCGTTCTTGCGCACTGATGATGTGCCGAGTCACGGTGTTAAAAGCAAAGTGCCGCATTTTCGGGATGCACGGCGGTTAGTACATGTACTCTCACTCAACGAGCTGTGGATGTACCTGCATCTGGCCAATAACCCCTTCGTGATTGATGTCTATGAGCAATACGCTATTCCGCTCGATACATCGTTAGCCATTGCTGACATGCTTGAAGTAAAGCATCCCGTCTACGCTGATACGCGTGTACCTATCATCCAAACCATTGATTTCATGGCGCGGATGATGAATCCCGAAACCGGCGAGGAATCATTGAAAGCGTTTCCGGTGAAGCAGCCAGAAGACGCGCAGAAGTTAAGAACCGCACAAAAGCTTGCCTTGCAAGAGGGGTATTGTCGCCTCGAAGACATTGAATATGAATTAATCACCAGCGAAGTCCTTCGTACTGTACATAGCCAGAATTTAGATACGTTGTACCGCCATCGCGAATTACCTGTGTTTCTCGAGCGCGTGGCCAATCGTTGGCTGCCGAACTTTTTCGGTGCGTTGTCTGATGACCGGCATGCGCGAGCGGCCCACCTAGTTGAACGAGCGAGCACTGCAACAGGGGTGAATTACGACACCGGCATATCGATTTTCTATAACGCGCTGTGGCATAAGCAAATCCGTTTTAACTGGTCGCAGTACTTACGCTTGGAAAAAGCCGCATCGGATTTGGGGCTGGGTGCGCATGCTGCCTAGTACCATTGTGTCCGCACCGTTGCTCGAAGTGAACCGTGTTGTGGTGCGCGAAGATGACAGTCACCCCTTTACATTAGGGGATAAGACCCTTGTTGAAGATATGCTCCTCGTGCAAGTCGATGTGGGGCTTGATGAGGCCTTTGTCATCAACATCGAGTCGACGCCCAAAATGCCCATTCGACTGCCATACCAGACCCTTTTACATGCTATTCATTCGGGCGATTTGGGCGTGGTTGATATGGCCTGGGATGACAAAGTCATGCGGGCGTTCGACCAATTAACCCACAGCGAGCAAGCGAGAGCGCAATCCCGCTACGCGTTAATTGCTCCGCTCATTGATGATTTAGAGGCCGTGATCCGAAACAGTCACGGGGACGGCGCGTTTCAAAGGGTGATTGCAGCCAGCGGTCGCTCGAAACAATACGTGTATGACTGCTTTTGCGGCTATCTATTTTACGGGCAACGCCGAACGGCGTTGGCTTTGCCCATTGGCAAAAATATCTTTCACAAAGCCAAAGCGTCCCGAGATATCAGGGTAAAACAAGGGCGACCCAATCAGTTCGTGGCACGAGGAAAAATCCTTGATGAGCACGATTTCAAAGCCTTTGCATGGGCACTTAAAAAATACCAAAGTCGCAACGGGCCGTCCTTGGAGCGTGCCTTTCTCGACATGCAAGGCAAGTTCTACTTTGCGTCACGTACTCGCACTGCAACGGGTGTTGCTACGACTAACAACAGTCGCTTTCATGTCGAGCTCAAACCACGTACTGAGCGCCCTACCATCGCGCAATTTACGTATTGGGTAAAAAAGCAGTGCGGCGGTAACTTACCGAAGCGTGACCGCAGGCGACGTAACCCGATTGAACACAGTAAGGACCTAGCCGGGCGTACTGGTGACGCGTTTGGTACGGATGATGGTTTTGGCAAAACCTTTGAGCTGGATGAAACCCCATTCGATGAAGAAGCGGTATCGCAATTTGATGAAACCCGTCAAACCAAAATAGGCAAACCTACCTTTTATTTTGTCGTTGACCGCTTCTCGCGATACATCACCGGGCTCTATATCACTACAGAAGCGCCATCGTTCAAGACCGTGCGCCAGGCTGTGTTTAATGCCGCGATAAACAAAGCGAAATTTTTAGAAGAGTATGGTTTTGAGCCCGGTGAAGTGAAGTGGGAATTCCACGGCATTCCGACGACTCTGTTTGTGGATAACGCGGAATTTCGTAATCGCAAATCAGAAGCGGCGGTGAGCGATTTGGCGATGAAAGTGCAGTTTGCTAGGCGTGGACGTGGCGATGATAAACCCCATGTGGAGCAACTTTTTCGTGTGTTTGCATTGTGGTTTAAAGGCTTAAGTAAAGGCCAGCAATCTAAATCGTTGGCCGATATCGCAGCACAATTAGCGCGTAAGCATGCGTCGCTCAATCTCACTGAGCTCTACATCATCGCCATTATTTACATTAACTATCACAACAATCACAGGCGACTCAAAGACTATCAATATTGCAAAGAAATGTTGATGGATGACGTAGCACCGATCCCCGCCAAACTGTGTGAATGGGGGCAGCGGTATCGCCCCGGCCATACGCTGAAATATGATGAACGGGATCTCTATCGGGCGTTGCTGCCGGTGGCCGTGGTATCGGTACATCAGCGCGGTATTTATTTTGCTGATGTGGGGCTCTGGTACAACTGCGAGTATGTGCTCGAAAGTGGGCTGCAAGACAAGCTCGTCAGTCGTAATCGCGTTGTAAAGTTGCGTGCCCGCTACAACGAGAACTTAGTCGATGTCATCTTTCTTGAAACTGATAATGGACTTAAGCCAGCAACGCTTGATGTGCGCTGCCAGGCTTTTCAAGGGCTCTCATGTTATGAGGCGACACTACAGCGTAAATCCATGGCACGAGATGATGAACTAGCAAAAGATGATGAAATAGAGTTTGCACTGGGCGTGTCGCAGGCTATGCAACGCATCTTAAAAAATGCTCAGAAAGAAAAGCAGCCGGGCGTCATGCCCACTACAGCCACGCTCAAAGACAACCGAAAACTAGAAGCCATCTTGAATCGCTATGCCGACATCAACAAGTTTCTCGCTGCTGTACAGCTAGATCACGTGCAGATTGAGCCTAACGCGCTGCCTGAGAAACCGGACGGCAAAAATATTTACGATGAATTCGAGGAAGATGATGATGCCTAAGCGTCGCCCTATTACAGTTGCAAAAGCGCACTATACCCCGTCTGATGTGGCGATGTATGCGGGTAATCCGCTGATTGAAGCATTGCCACCCCGGCTAGGCTCTAAACTGTTACGCCAACGTTTGACAGTGAAGCCCAACAGCCCGCATGTGGGGCACTTAAGTTTAAGCGAGCGCGAAGAGTCTATACACACGCTGTTCGACATCCGTTTGTTATCGCAGCAGCATTTAGACTTGTACTACGACATGTATTCCATGATCCGCTATGGCTATGTGCATCGCAACCCCGTGCGGGCGGAAGTCGTCGCGTGGAGTTATGATATCGCCGACCCCAGCGTTGAGCAGAAAGAGGTGACGCAGCCATTGCTAAACGATGCGTCGGCACCGACGGTGGCAGATGCGCTATTCTTGACGGGCTTCTCCGGCAATGGCAAGTCAACCATGACCGAACATCTGCTGCTCAACCTGTTTCCACAGGTGATTGAACATACAGTCGCTGACTTTGATGAGCCACAAGTGGTGTACCTAAAGGTGGATATGCCCCACAACGCGTCGCGGGGCGGATTGATCTCGCGTGTACTTACCGAGTTAGATCGGGTGCTCGCGGCAACATCGTATGGCGATCCGCGTTATCGTGACGTGATCAAAAAGAAAAATGGCGACCACATTAAGCTCGATGCGATGATGGAAGTGCTTATCACGGCGTGTAATCGTCACCATGTCGGGCTTATTGTCATCGATGAGTTTCAGAACGTGAAAGTCGCGTCACTGCGCTACCGCAACGAAATGCTGCAACTATTTGATGAGCTAGCGAATCAGCTTTTCATTCCCAGCATCAAAATTGGCACACCTGATACATTAATGATATTTGATAACGCCCGGCATAAGCGTCGCCTGGGCAAACCCTTTGAGTTAAACCGGTTAAACGAGCCTAAAACCTGGGAGCGCTTATTGACGATACTGTATGACTTTCAGCCGCTGGCCCACCCCATTACGCGAGATGACAAGATTGACGCCGCCTTATTGCACTTAACCGCAGCGGTCCCTGCGTTTGTTCTGGGCTTGTGGGAAGCGACGCTGATCAAAGCCATACGCACCGGTAAAGAGAAAATTACGCTGACACTGATTAAACAAGCGTGCCGTGAACGTTTTCCGCTATTAAGTACTGCCACACGCAATATCCATCATAACCGTAGGGGCGGTTATGCCGATTTACTGACCGTGCAACAGTACTTAGCGGAAGATAACAACGCGTTGGCGCTCAAGCATTTAAATCAGTTTGCTGAAAAAGCGGAGGTAAAAGGCGAAGCGGCCAGTGATGTGATTAAGGACATTGATAGTTCGTTTAATGCTGCTGAGCTCAATGCGAAGGAGCGCAACAAGCTCCTGGATATTAAGAAAAAGCTGGTTGAAAAAAGTCAGGCGGTATTAGGCCCACAGACTATTGAGCATAAAGCCACATGAGGTGGTTATCGCTTTACCCGGGTGAACATATCTACAGTGGCCTCATACGCTATCGCATGCGTATGGGGCAAGGTGTCATGAGTGATAAGCGATTCTTCGCACACAATCATTTGCCGTATCAGTGGTTTCGCTCGCAAGTGCCGCTTAATCACCTCATGCGCGAGACGCTGGAGAGCATTGCACCGAAGTCTGATGAGCAGTTCACTTTGAGGCTGAATCACACGCCGTTTGCGCCGTGGTTATTGTCATTGCCCGACGGCATGGCCCCGCAAGAGCTAAAAGAGGCCAATCATCGCCCCAACACCGAAGAAAACCCGTTTCAGGTGGATCGGCGCTGGAAGTATTGTCCGAGCTGCACACAGGCGCAAAAAGCCAAATGGGGGGTGAGCTACTGGCGTGCCGCTCATCAATTACCTGGGGCACTTGTCTGCGATGAACATGGCTCGCCACTGCATAGCCACGATGCACTGCGTTATCTAAATTTCACGTTGCCCGACAAATGGACTGGCACCAGCACCCCCGTCCCAATGACAGATGAGTGGCAAGTCAGTTGGCAGCCGTTTATTTACGCTATCGCACGTCGCCTTCAATGCCAGCCGACGTGGGGCGTTGAACTACGCGACAGTATCTACGAAGTCTTGAAACTATCGAAACCTCCTCGGCGAGGTGATCGCACGGTCGTGAATGCCCTGTTTGCGCAAATGCGCAACGATTTAGGCGAGGCGTGCCTGGCCGGGCTATTTACCGCGTATGCCCGGCAGTTAACCCGTCCGACGAACGTATTGTGGATCACGCTCTCGCCTTTCGGGCAGGCTAAGGGGCTTCGCCATCCCTTGTATTGGCTGGCTATTGTGTTTTGGCTAAGGGAACAGCTACCCGCACTCAAGGATGAGTATGAAAACGGTGTCACTACAACCTTATGAAACGCTGTTTAGCTGGCTAAGCCGCTCGCACATCCGCTACGGTGTGGGGCCCGTGGCTCGCACGTATCACGCATTGCTAGGCAAAACTAAGGTGCGGCTGCATCCTTATCTCCCTCAGGGGCTTAGGGATTTTTCAGCGCTCACCGATAAAGGTACGGACACATTACTCTCACAGCATACGCTGTATCCGCTGTTTCGCTTTTTTCATGCCGATGAGCAAGGGCGTCTTAAACATACGTTACTGACTGGCGAGGGCTCTTCGACCCATGCGGCAAACATCCCTCATGCCCGGCTGCATATCCCGTTACATCACAAATACTGTCCACTGTGCGCCCGAGAACAGCGTCAGAGGCTGGGCTTTGCCTATTTTGATATCAGGCACCAGCTTCCCGGCCTTATCGCTTGTGAGCGCCACCAGATCACTTTGACCGGTGTGCTGTGCGGAGATGGGGCGCTAGACAGTGCCATTGCCCTACCACAAGAGAAATCCCCGGTATCTGCGGTGTCCGTTATCACATCTGCCTTCAGTCAATTCTGTGTGGCGGTTAGCGAGCAGTGCAGTACCTCCGTGATACAGCCTTACCAGATGGATAACTATCGTCACCTCCTCGACAGAAAAGGCTATATCACACGTCACCACCAACTGCGCTTACAGCAAGTCAAGCAGGCCTTAGGGGCGTGTTATGAGTCGTTGAAACTCGATAGGGGCACCGAGTCTCTGCGTGATTATGCGTTTTTAGGGCCGCTGCTGCGCCAGCGGACAGGGTATCCAGCGCATCCCTTGAAACACCTTCTTCTCGGGTTTTGGCTCTTTGATGGTGCGTCAACAGGGTATCTAAAGACCATTACACCGGTTGAGCAACAGGTGCTGCCGCTGGCGGATACCGCCAGTCTGGAGGCTAAAACGCTGGCGTTACTCAAACAACAGGTGAGTTTTGCCACGATTGCGAAACGCTTGGGTAAATCACGGTGTTATGTACGGCGTATCGCTCAGCTCAATCAGGTAAGCTATCGGCACAATGCCCTCATGTTCGATGCCCGCGTGCGGCATCGTGTGATCATTCAAGCCTTGTTAGGGCGTCATCGACGTACCATCGCCAACAACCTCGGTGTGGGAATGGGTTATGTGGAGCAAGTGATTGCAAATACCCGGGGGCTTCGTCAATGGCGACAAGTCCTCACCCACAAGCATAAACGCGTAAAGGCGATCTATGCAATTGAGCGGGCACGAATAGCCCATCCTGATTGGCTACAAAAGGATATCAAGCAACAGGAAAGCCAGGCGTTTTTCTACCTGTATCACCATGATCGGGAAGCGCTCAAACAGTGCCTGCCACCCCGTCGAGCGCCGACACCGCCGCCTTTTGATTGGGCCAAAGAAGATATGCGGCTGATCGCAGCGCTCAAGCAGCTTACTGCGCCATACCCGCAGTCGCTCAGTGCCGCAGGCAGAGCGATAGGCGACAACGGGCACTTACGGAAAAACCTGACCAAGTTGCCGCGTACCCATGCGCAACTCGTTGCATATCAAATCATTGATAAATAATAGCTTTGTGGTCAAACCAGTCACTCTCTGATGCCGGAATCAATAACTTAGCTTTTATTTTAAAATTGTTACTGTAAAAACCCAAAAAAGGGTCCTACAGATATAAATAAGGTAATACGAAAGAGATAACGCCCCTTAAATTGATAAGCAATCGGTGTGATAGGGCTTTTATTGGCTAATGAATAGGAGGGATTTTTATCCATTTTGCGTGAGATAGGTAAGTGAAAACAGCACATCGTGTAAAGCAGGCGACCAACTGGAACACGGCCAAGCGAAGCTTGGGAAAATAAGAAAGGGTTGAAACCAATAAACCGCCCCCAAACCCATTTTTTTGAGGGGGGACTACCTCAGGATGAAAAGCATGACACGTTGGACAACCACGCGTATTGATAACCATAGCCTCGCCCGTTTTATCGGACCCCATCCCTATGTGGTGCTGTCGTGTCATGCCGCTATTCCCGCGCCTCATTTATTTCTTTTTTTACGCCTGATGCGTGAGCTCAATACACTCGGCGCAGATGATTGTGAATTTCACGTCTTCTACATTGATGTTGATGAGAGAACCGGTATTCCTACACCACAGGTGGAGTGTGTAGGCCAAGCCAATCCCGCCTTTGAGCACCTGGCTGACCGGTATAGCGCATTGTATCGCCTGGCAGAATAGCTTATCTTAATCATCAGCGCTCGAATTTTAAGCAGTCGAGCACACACCCTATTCTCCATTTACTTTGCAAGGAAGCCATCATGGACTACAGCGGGATCACAGCAGAGCAAGCGCGTCGATTGAAAAAACTGAATGAGCGTATCGAAGAGGCGGCCATTCCCCCTTCTATCCTCGATGAGTCTCTCAATATTGCGACGTGGAATATACGGGATTTTGGTAAGGTGACGCGCTCGGAAGACGGGATCCTGCTCATAGCCCAAGTGCTGTATCAATTTGACCTTATTGCGATCACAGAAGTGCGGGATAACCTCAAGGATTTACAGCGAGTGTTACAACGTCTTGGCCCATACTGGAAATTCATCCTGAATGATTGGCAATCCGATCGTGCCGGAAATCGTGAGCGCGTGGCGTTTGTTTATGACGCACGTATGGTGGCGTTTACCGGGCTTGCGGCGGAAGCGGCACCCGCGCGAACCAAGCAGGCGGCAGATTACTTTACGTCCCAGTCGTGGTGGCGCTCGCCCTATCTCGCCAGTTTTTGTGCCGGTGAATTTGATTTTATTATGATGGCTATGCATGTCCGATGGGGCACCAAAGCCGGGCGAAAAGCGGAGTTAAAGGGGATTGGTGAGTGGATTAAAGCACGCTGGGATGACAGTCAGGACAGGGTTTTTGACAAAGATCTAATTGTCTTGGGTGACTTTAATATCCCGCGCATTGGCGATGCGTTTTACGAGGCACTGACCGCAGAAAGCGGACTGCAAATGCCTGTTGGCCTGGCCGGGGTGGTGGACACGGCGGCCAGCTCAGCGGTCAAAAACTACGATCAAATCTTACACCGCTGTGATGACACGGTCTTTTCTGACCGTGGTGGGGTCATTGATTTTTCACGAGGCGGGTTTATGGAGACGGAATTGTTTCCTGAATTAACCTATACCGAGGCGACCTATCAACTGAGCGATCACTTTCCGCTTTGGATCCAGTTAAAAACGGACAATGACAGGCTCAGGCTGGATCGTGCCATCGGGATATAAGCCACTTGTGGGGGGCCGGCAACTGCATCCCTGCCTGTATTCACCCGTGTCATTGTCACCCCATCGCGAGAAACCGCAGGGAACTCGCGTCCCGTTCCCGTTATCTAAGCATGATAACCTTGAACAATTTTTGTATACTACGCACCGCCTCGAGCGGCTTTAACGCTAACGTATTTTTTTAAATATCATCTTTTCTCTTGTTTCGACACTGGCTAAGATAGGGAGAAAGAAAAGGACTCTGCATGGCAACGGCATACGCACAAGTTAATCCAAACTTGCTTCGGTGGGCGCGGGAACGCGCTGATCTCACCCTGGCTATGCTTGCGAAAAAGTTACACACCACCGAAGACAACGTGGATGCGTGGGAAAGCGGCGCAAAGCCCATTACGATGCGCAAAGCCATAGAACTGGCTGAGAAAACTTACGTGCCTTTTGGTTTTTTATTTTTGCATGAACAGCCCAAAGAGACGCTGCCCATTCCGGACTTGCGGACGGTGGACAGTGAGCCGGTAAGAAAGCCCAGTGCAGAGTTACGCAAAGTGGTACAAACCACACTGACGAAGCAAGCCTGGTATAAAGATTACGCCCTGGAGCAGGCTCACTCTCCTTTACCCTTCGTCGGACGCTTTACCACGACCACCCCTGTTGCCACCATCGTTGATGATATGCGCCAGGTGCTGGGCGTGCCGCCGCACCCGACGCGGGGAAGTTGGGAAGACTACCATAAGGCGTTGATCGCACGTATTGAAGCCATTGGGGTTTTGGTGATCCGCCAGGGTCACTTGGGCCATCACACCAAACCGCTCTCTGTGAGTGAATTCCGCGGCTTTGCGATTGCGGATCCTATTGCACCGGTGATCTTTATTAACCTCGCGGATGCCCCCGTGGCACGGTTATTTACCCTTATCCATGAATTGGCACACATTTGGATTGGCCAAAGTGGCGTCTCTGACGGGGCCGATACGAGCCATCGACAAGAGGAAGTGCTGTGTAATGCCGTGGCAGCGGAGTTTCTGGTGCCGGGTGAGGAGTTTCGTGCATTGTGGCAGCCTGCTGAGGACTGGAAAGAGAATCTGGGGCCGTTAGAAGCCCATTTTCACGTGAGTCAATGGGTCTTAGCGCGACGCGCACTGACCTTGAAGTTTATTACCGCCGACGACTATCACCGCTTTATTGCCTGGTTGAAACAGCAATACGATGAGCGGGAGCGCACGGGAAGTGGGCCGAGTTATTATGTGACGCTGAAAAGCCAAACCAGCGAGCGATTAGCACGGGCGGTGCTGTCTGAAACCGCCAGTGGCCATGTGTTATTACGCGATGCAGGCCAGCTATTAGGGATGAAGCCGGACAAAATTGCCACGTTTGCGAAAGGATACGAGCGTTGAATTATTTGATGGATGCAAATACGTATATTCAAGCGAAAAATGTGTATTACAACATGGACTTTTGCCCCGCCTTCTGGGACTGGTTAGAAAAGCAGTTTCACGCGGGGCAGGTGATGAGTATTGACAACGTGTACCGTGAGCTCACCGACTCGACCGATACTTTATCGCAGTGGGCCAAGGCGCATAAGGCCCATTTTGTCTCGGTGGCCGATACAGCGACGCAAGCGACGTTTACTGACATCGCCAATTATGTGGTGTCGCTGCCAGGCAAATCACCGGTGGATATTGCCAATTTTCTCAGTAAAGCCGATCCGTGGCTTATCGCCAAAGCCGTCACGACCGGGGCGACGGTGGTGACGCACGAAAAGGTGGTGGATCCTGCCAGTAAAAAAGTCAAAGTCCCCAACATTTGTCAGCAATTCAACGTCAGTTATATGAACACCTTCCAACTGCTCACGCAATTACAAGCGCAGTTTGTGCTGGGCAATTAAGGCGCTGCTGAGGGGGATAGTCCCCGGATAAAGTGCAGCGCAGTGACCGCGCATCTTCAGGTTGTCGACAACGAAAACGTGCAAAAATACACGCGCTGTCACAATGTGCTGACCAACGGCGTAAATTCCCCTATTTGAGCGTACAAATCCCGTCGCTGACCCCTAGGTTGAGTCATTAAACATAATGTCTTCTTATGCGTCATTAGGCCCAAAATCGCGGTTGGCGGTCCATTTCCCCTGAACGCGCCATTTATCGCACTTTTCGCAAACCGTCACCGACGCCCCACAGGCGTTGCCCCAAGCAACGTGCACGATGCATCAGCACTGGGATGGCGCATTCGTGATAAGCTCCAAGTCTAAGGGGGGCACACTTGCTTAAACCGTGAAGTGCTCCTTTCCCCCAGCGGGCCTATGCCAAACGATAATGGAGCTTGAGTAGCATGACAATTCCGGGATCCCAGGTGCGGCTGGCGCAAATCGTCGAAGCGCTGGCGCGATTGGAAGAACAAAAAACGGCGTTGCTTAATGAACGTAGTGCGCTTTTGCAACAAAGCATGGCGCATCAAGCACAGTACTTCAGTCAATCTGAGACGCCCGAGGCTAAGGTTGCCCTGTTTAAGCAATACTTTCGCGGACGCGAAGATGTCTACCCCTTCCGCTGGGAGTCTAAGCAAGGCAAAGCCGGATACAGCCCTTCCTGTGCCAATGAATGGCAAGCTGGGATCTGCAACAAACCCAAAACGGCATGTTCAGAATGTGCCCACCAAGCCTTTCATCGCTTTGATGACAGTGCCATTAATGCCCATCTTCGAGGGCAACGCACGATGGGGATCTACCCGTTAACGGCGCAAAATGAATGTTACCTGTTAGCGTTTGACTTCGATAAAACGGACTGGTTTGAGGCAATATCGGCACTGCGAAACGTGTGTGAGTCACTGTCTATTGGCTACTTAGTTGAGCGTTCCCGTAGTGGACAAGGCGGTCATTTGTGGCTCTTTTTTGAAAAAGCGACAGAGGCAAAATCCGCACGCCAATTGGGCACTGCGCTGCTCAATCTGACCATGGACACATACCCGGCTCTTAACTTTGACTGCTTTGACCGCATGTTTCCCAACCAAGACGCCTTACCCAGCGGCGGGATGGGGAACCTCATTGCATTGCCGTTACAAAAACAGCCTCGCTTGTCGGGGAACGCCTGCTTTATTGATGCTGACGGGGGCGTTGTCGAAGATCAATGGCAAGCACTGGCAGCGACGGGCAAGCTATCACCTGACACTATACGGCAACTACTCGAGCGTTTAGCCGATTATGTGGACGTGGAACCGCAAGTCGCCGAGTTAAAACCCTGGGAAAAATCAACGCCCCTTAATACGCCCAAAATTGACGACTGCCCCGCGACAATCGACATCGTCGTGGCTGACAAGCTGTATATTGCTATTGCGGTTTTACCCAACAAACTGGTCGCAACCTTAAAGAAGTTAGCGGTGTTTGCCAATCCTGAATTTTTTAAACGCCAGGCGATGCGATTTTCAACAATAGGCATACCCCGTTATCTGTGTGCAGCGCACATTGAATCGGGCTATCTGCACCTGCCCCGAGGACTAAAAGGGCAAGTTGAAGCGTTACTGGAACAACAGGCTTGTACTATCCGATATCAGGATAAACGCTATGCTGGTCAGCGACTCCCGGCCCTGCGTTTTGAGGGCACGCTTCGCAGCCAGCAAGCGAAAGCGCTAAAAGCCTTACGGGAGAATGAACATGGACTGGTCATTGCGAATACGGGGTTTGGTAAGACCGTTGTTGCACTGGCATTAATCGCCAAACGCGCAGTCAATACATTGGTATTAGTGCACAATAAGGCGCTGGCGGAACAATGGATTGAGCGATGCAAGATATTCCTCAAAGACGCTGAGATGGGATCTCTCCTAGGCGGAAAGGATAAATTAAATGGACGCATCGACGTCGCGACGTATCAAAGCCTGATCAGTAGAAATGGCATTGATATTCATGACAAAGTAGATAGCTACGGCCAAATTATTGTCGATGAATGCCATCACATTCCGGCCTCAAACTATGAAACGTTGTTAAAGAACGTCGCGCCTCAATTCGTGGTTGGTTTTACCGCGACGCCCAAAAGACAAGATGGGTTGGAAAAGCTAATGTATTTCCAACTTGGTGCGGTGTTATTTGAGTCTAAACCAGAGTCGGTAAAATTCAGTCAAACGGCCTATGGCTGTGATACTCAAATCGCCTTTCCTCCGTCTTGGGTGGATGGTTCGGAGCCGGTAAAAATCACCCAGATGTATCAATACCTGCAAGACAATGCGTCTCGAAATCAGCTCATCACGCGCAGCATTGCCCAGGCAATAGAAGCCAAGCATCAATGTCTGGTGCTCAGTGAACGTAAAGAACATATTGCAATACTCAGCGGGCAATTAAATACACAAGGTATCAATACTATTGAGCTGCATGGTGGCGTGAGTACTAAGATCCGTAAACAGCGGATTGAACTGATTCAGAAGCAATTACCTGAAAGGACTGTCATCATTGCGACGGGTAAATATGTGGGGGAAGGCTTTGACTTGCCTTATCTGGATACCTTGTTTTTGGCCCTCCCAATTTCATGGAAAGGGATTGTGGCCCAGTACGCTGGCCGTATTCAGCGTCACTACCCGAATAAAACAGAAGTAACGGTGCACGATTATATTGATGATTTTCCCATGCTACAGAGAATGTGGAAAAAGCGTGCCAATGGATATAAGGCCGTTGGGTATAGTGTCAAAAGGATCGGTAGCGGCAAAACTGACAAGCTTCTTTGACCCAGAATGCTAATCCATGTTTATCTAACTGGTTGCATAATTCGAAGTGTACTCCGTGGTATTTTTAATTCTTTTCTCGTTGATACCTACGATACATTAACCCTAATCATGAGTCGTTAATCGGCTCGCCAAGATAGCTAGCGCTGCTTGTTGATTGAGATACTGTGACGGCAAGTCCACCGAGCGGGCAATGAAACCGGTAGGCACATGCAGGACTTCTACTCCGACATGGGTGGCAGCCAAGCGGGTGATCGACGATGGGATGACCGTAAAGACCAAATCAGCGGAAAATGACGACATCGGTATGTTCTTACTATCGCATGCGCTCGACCGTCAGGCCGTGGGCCTGGGCGAAGGCTAGGACTTTGCTTTCGGTCGCGACCACATTGTGCTGATAGCGACAGCAGAAAGCAATCCAATGTTGTTCGGATTTGAAGACAGCTCGCACATCATTCAAGCCATGATCAATGCCATATTGGGTGGTATCGATGGGCACAGCCTCATGGGCGTGAAAGTGTTCCCGCGCAAATTGGGTCAGCAGATCGCGAGGCTCCGTGTCTGCATCCACCTTCCATACATAATTGCAATATACAGTCATGGTGTCTCCTTTATGCTTGGTCTAGGGAAATGTCGCTGAGCCGGATACGCTGCACGGTCACGTGTGCCGCACGCCAATTTGCCAGCTCGCTGTCCAATAACACCCGTTGCAATGAGCGCACGCAGCCCTCTTTGAGTGGATGCAGTATTGAGATCTCTTTATTTGAGGCGGTCCAATGATAGCTACCTTCTTCCGTGTGGATAGGTACAGCACCTTGTCTTGCGCAGTGAACGCTCATCGAATTGTCATTGAAGAGCGTGACGAGACAAACCTGGGTAGCGGCGTTGTCAGCGGTTAGTTTGTAAAGTAGCCAGCCATCGGGGTAAGTGAGCATGTCATACTATCGTGTCAGTGGTATCTCTCTTTACGCTAGTATAAGGTAAGGGTTAGATCAATAGTCTTTTATAAACAATGAGTTAGTATCACTTTGATACTAACTCCCGTGCGAATCGTTGTTAGTAGCTATGTGCTTGTAATTACGCTAGAACTTAACAAGGATTCGGATAACCGGCTGGTCAATACGCCAATTTTAGGGCGATGACTGACGCGTAATAAAAGGAGAGAGAAAGTGGAACCACAAGAGCATGATGATGAAGCATTCGCACTTTTGGCATTTATTGCGATAGGTAAGCAAACTCTCGCAGAAAATTCTCAAACGTTTGAAGATGTAGAAGCCTTTTTGCTAGATCTTTAAACGACTATGCTTAAGATGTAGGCTCATCAGTGGGCCTCTTAACAGTCTTCGTTTTAATTTAATATTTATAGAAATCGAATGGGTTTTATTCAGTGGTCTATAAGACTACTTTGTCTTCGTTTTAGTTAAGCCGGTTTAGTGAGAATGTTTTCGCATAATAAAGTTTGTACACTGAATAGAAAGTTTGTACATAAATGCATTTTGGAATAATAAAGTTTGTACATAACTTTAATTTGGAATAATAAAGTTCTTTGAATTAATCGACTTGATATCTTTTAGTTCAGACAGAATTTCTTTACCAATTTTACGAGTAGATTGTGGGTTTTGACCAGTGATTACTCGCTTATCAATCACTACATTTTCTACCGTGTTCCTCAATACATTTAACCCTAGCTTGTCCGTAAAAAAATAGGCCGAAAAAAAACCTATAAAAAAGTAAATAACGGCAGCAACGCTTCCGATTGATTTGATTTTTTCCATGTAATTAATCCCTCAAACTTTCATCCATCTGAATCTGTGCTTTCTACGCAGGCGAAAACAGTAGCAGCTGTATTGCTTGAAGTCACTTTCCTAAATGAGGTTCACACGATGAACAATGTACGCAAAAATAGAGCGTGAATCAGCCTCATTAGTATAAAAAGGTCTCTCAGTCTGCATTAGTTAAAGACCAGCAATTTGGCGAGGCACCGGTAACAGTCTAATGGCAGGAATCGATCCTACGAAAATTCTAATATCACCGTCAGCTTGGTCACAAGAGACTGTCAGATTTGGTCTAGCTCTATCTCTGAAAGTGTCAGGTTAAGTGACGACTAATCCACCTAATCACTGTTAACACCAAGCGACTTTGTCGTACTTTAATTACCACGCGATTCTGTCGTAGTCGCTAATTACCAAGGGAAATTGACGGTTATCTTTAACCGTGTTCTATGAATGTTTTATTTTTGCATTTGAGGAACGCTAAGGATGATTGTGTTGAATTCCAAAGCTCAATTGACAGTTGATGTCATTACGAAAGTGGCTGAGCGTAAAATTACGATAGCCAATGCCACAAAGCTCCTCAATAAATCCAGACGTACTGTTGAACGGTATTTGCAGCGTTACCGAAGCCAAGGGTTGCAGTTTGTTGTTCACGGAAACACAGGCTGCGAGCCAGTTAATAAAACGCCTGACAGCCTTAAGCAGCACGTTCAGTCGCTAATCCGCGAGAAATACTATGACCTGAACCTGTTGCACCTCGCCGAGATGCTTGAGACTCACGAACACATTGTTGTTAAGCGCGAGACACTGCGTAGGTGGGCACATGATATCCATCATGTAAAACGAGCGAAGCGCAGGCGCAGCCGTGTTCACAAACGTAGAGAGCGAATGGAAGCGCCAGGGTTAATGCTACAAATGGACGGCAGCACACATCGCTGGTTCGGCGATAAGAAGTCGTGTTTAATCGCCATGATTGATGATGCTAACAGCGATGTTCATGCTGAGTTCTTTCCGTCAGAAACGACTGAAGGCTGTATGAAAGTAATGCGCTCAGTCGTTGAGAAATACGGTGTCTTTAAAACCCTGTATGTTGATCGTGCCGGAATATTCGGTGGCCCTAAACGCTGCAACTTCTCCCAGATGCTACGGGCCTGTGAGGAGTTGGAGATTGAAATTATCTTCGCCAGTTCTCCTCAGGGTAAAGGCAGGATCGAACGCGCCTTCGATACCCTGCAGGACAGGTTGATACCCGAGTTACGACTCAACAAGATTACTGATATGACGGGCGCAAATAGCTACCTCCAACACGTCTTCATCCCTCAGTTCTGGCGTAAGAAGCTGATTGTAAAATCAAGAACATCGGGAACCGAATATACACCTTTACCACGCTACACCAATCTTGATGATATCTGCATTACCAAGATCTACAGGAAAATACGTAACGACCATACGTTTAGCTACGGCGGAAAACTCTACTTTATCGATTCTCCGCTTAAGCATTCAATCGCAAACCAGAAAATTGAAATTAGTACAGCTAAAAACAAGCGATTCGAAGCTTACTTCGCAGGACGAAAGCTACAGGTAACAGAAGTCACTGAGCCCGAAAAACTGTCCTCGAAAGACAATGAGATCCAGAAGAAGCTTGAGGTATTAGCGTTGGCTGACAGGCTTGGAAATGTAGCAGAAGCATCCCGACTTAGTGGCGTCTCTCGCGATACGATTTATCGCCACCGAAAACTGATTAAACAAGGTGGAATCGAGTCGCTAATCGTCATCTAGACCAATTTCAGTTGGGCTGTCGTTGTCCACAACGTCACTGTCAGAGTCAACATCAACAGGTTTAGTTGATCCATGGATGCTTGCTGTTTTTGGCCTGTTAATCCGCTTTTGATACTTCACCCATGCTTTTTCAGCAGAGGTTACTGGCTCGCAATGACCAAACGCCGCTTCTAAATAGCCATGCTCTTCCTCATTCTCTGGTGATAGTTCGCCATCGACCAGAGCAGCTATCAGACTACCATGTTACTTCAGCATTTTACTTTCTGATATGGAAAAATCGCCTGAACGCCTAAAGCCGTAAGGATAGTGCTTAGGATCGCTGAATAAGCGTTTGGATAATATTTCGCGGGTAAGTTTGCGCATAACTCTCTCCCCTCTGACTTATCCCAGCACGTGTCTGCAGCACGCGTATTCCTGAGATATTTTTGACACGGTGAGACACATAACCAACTTCACAAAGAATAATGCTACGTGACCATAACTTTATTCGTGGGTATTAGTCGCTAATAAAAGTGCTGTCAAACAAACAGGCGACCACATGGCCGCCCTGATAAAATTATCATTAAAATGTCATATTCAGAGACTGTTTTGTGGTAGATGCGAACAGGTCTGTGGTCGCATCCTAGCCTTTTCGGGATTGAGAAACTAACTACCTCCTTTCATCGAGCAAATGTTAGTAAAAGTTGGGGCGGGTCAAATATGAGTAGTCTCATCGAAAGAATGGCACTAGTTCAGTTCAGGGGAAAGTTACACTGATGCCAGGGAGGCCCTTCATTTATAGTCACTTCCAAGACAAAAATGCTTGTCGGAATCTTAAGAACTTATTGTAGTGAAATTTTGTATAGCAACTGTCTGCATAACTGAAATCTCACCAAATAAACTTTACGTAACCGGTTTCATAAGTTATATATAGAAACCGGTTACAAAAGAGGAAAAATACTGTGCAGCATTCTATTATTCGATTAGCAAACCACTACCAGCACTATGACTGGGGGACAGACAAGGAAATCGCGGAGCTACTGAATGTGGAGACTCCCGAAGATCAGGGCCCGCTCGCCGAATTATGGATTGGTGCTCACCCAAGATTGCCATCTTATTCTCCTCAATACGGAATGTATTTAAACGAGCTATTGAGAGCCAATCCTCAACTTCTTAGCAAACATGATAGAAATGGCCAACTTCCCTTTCTGTTGAAGTTAATTTCAGCAGACAAGCCGCTCTCTCTGCAAGTTCACCCCTCGAAAGAACAAGCAGAAAGAGGCTTCGAGCGCGAGAATGCTTCTGAAAAGCCACTGGATGCAACAAACAGAAACTACAGGGACGCTAATCACAAACCTGAAATGCTTTATGCACTTACTCCGTTTTCAGCGATGGTTGGGTTTCGTGATGCCATCGAGATAGCCAAGCTCCTTGAACAAACTCAGGAAAAAAATCTCGTCGCGTGGTCCCACAGGCTTAAAGAGAATAGCTCAGTTACTACAACGAAAGAACTATTTATATGGCTGCTTTCCTTATCAGAAGGTGAAGTACGAACTATTCTTGATGATGTCATCAAATATACGCCAACATTCAGCAACCAGGCCTATTACTGGCTAAATCAGCTTTTTAAATTTTATAGCTATGACATAGGTATACTCTTTCCTCTCATTCTGAACCTTGTCCAGTTGCAGCCTGGGGAAGCCATTTTCCTAGGCGCGGGATGTCCACATGCTTACCTTAGAGGAAGCGGAATAGAAATTATGGCCAACTCCGACAATGTTTTGAGGGGGGGACTCACAAGCAAACACGTGGATAGGGAAGAACTTACATCTGTAGTAAATTTTGATAGAGCCACAAACAAAGTCGCTTATGTGGAGTGCATTCCTTTCGAAAACGAGAAAATTTTCACGGTTCCATGTGATGATTTTTCATTTTCAATAATAGAGCTTACCGATGAAAGGCCCTTTCAGCGAAGAGAATCGGCATCTGCAGAGCTGTACCTTGTTTTGAGAGGCCATTGTATAATTGATGACACCTCATTTAAAAGCGGCGATGCTTTCTTAATACCTGCGGGAGTTCACACTGTATACTTTGAAGGCTGTAGCACTGTCGTTCGTGTGAAATCAAATCTGCTTCAATGATGTCATGTAAGCGCATTTGACTGGCGACACACTCTCCCTGATAACAAACTCGTGCTTAAGGACATATTCGTGTTGTTTAATTTCTCTGCCATCAAGCAACTGAAGCAATAACTCCATGGCTTTTTTCCCCATTTCTTCAGCGGGCTGCCGGATCGTTGTTAACGCTGGGTCTAAATAGGTGGCCAGAGTAAGGTCGTCAAACCCCACAATCGAGATGTCTTTAGGCACTTGCAGCTTACTCTCTTTAAAGGCTTTTATGGCGCCTATGGCCATATTATCGTTCATCGCGAACACAGCAGTTGGGCGATTCTCCAGCCCAGAAAAGTATTCACCCGCTGAGTAACCCGACTCAACCGTAAAGTCACCTTCAAATATGAAATCTTTGTCAATATCTATACCAACAGACTTAAGAGCACTCGTGTACCCCTCCATCCGATCTACACTATGAGGATTCCCTTCAAGGCCTGTAATACATGCTATTTTTCGATGCCCCAATGACAACAGATATTCCATCACAGCACGAGAGGCAGCTATATGATCCATCCTGACTGAATAATATGGAGTATTACTCGCCCCGCATGCAGCTACAGCGGTAATGTATGGCTTTGGTAAAACATTTCGCTCTTCAGAATGCGGGCTTAACTGAATCACTCCATCCGCTTGACGAGTCTCAACTAACTTAACGTACTCCAGTTCAAGCTCCATAGAATCTCTGGTCTCACCCAGCAGTATGCTATATCCATGCTTGATTGCCGTCTTTTGAATAGCTCTGATAACTTTTGTAAAAAATAAGTTTGAAAGGTCAGGGACCAGTACCACAACTGCAAAAGACTTGGTTGAGCGAAAATTACGTGCCATCAAATTGGGTCGATAACCGATAGCATCAACAGCATCCCTAACTTTCTTTAAATTTTCTTTTGACACGCTTTCTGGTTTGGAGAAAGCGCGTGACACTGTAGCGATAGACACACCGGCCTTTTTTGCTACTGCACGAATGTTGCTCATGGTGATTCAGTTGGTCTAAAGATGAATTCAACTAAGATATCAAAGTCTTGCTAGCAAATCTATTAAACACGCTAAATTACCAGGAACTCAGTAACCGGTTTCTAACATATATCCAACAGCACCCCGTATAACGCACTAAATACTTTTGTCGAATACCACATTAAAATATTAAAAAACAGTTGCTTATGAAATTCGGTTAACATTAATTACATTACTGCAATTTTTTGGTATCACATGCACATGTATTATGTTAGCATTTAATGTAACCGGATACAGAGAGTTAATAACTAGAGAGTTGTGTGCGAAATGATTCAAGATAGTAGCCTAAATTTGAAAGAAAAGATCGGATATGGCTTAGGTGATTTCGCCTCCTCTATGTTTTGGAAGATGTTCTCTGTCTATCTGATGATTTTCTACACTGACGTTTTTGGGATCTCTGCCGCTGCGGTAGGCACAATGTTCCTTGTAACAAGAATTTGGGATGCTGCGAACGATCCGATTATGGGCATTGTCGCAGACCGGACAGAGACTAGATGGGGTAAATTCAGACCTTACCTATTATGGGGAGCCATTCCCTTCGCGGTGATTGGAACACTCACTTTTACAACGCCGTCATTTGGTAGTGATGGAAAACTCATCTATGCATACATCACATATACGTTAATGATGATGATATATACTGCAGTTAATGTGCCTTACGCCTCTCTTTTAGGAGTAATGAGCTCAAACACCCATGAAAGAACACAGCTGGCTTCTTACAGGATGGTTTTTGCCTTTGCCGGAAGTATTTTTGCCTTCCTGTTGGTCGACCCTCTTATCCAATTTTTCTCAAACTTGACTCAGACTCCAGATCCTGAGATGGGGTGGACTCTAACAATGGCAGTCTATGGCCTAATTGCAGCTACTCTACTTTATCTGACATTTTCCTGGACCCGAGAACAAGTAAGTCCTCCAGCAGCGCAAAAAAATTCGTTGAAAAGAGACCTTTCCAGCCTAATTCGAAACAAACCGTGGTTCATATTACTGGGCGCCGCGCTAACTTCACTCATTTTTAATAGTATGCGTGATGGCGCTGCAGTTTATTATTTTAAATATTACATTGGTGAGCCTGGCTGGTCAGTGGGAGGGTGGAAGATTGGCCTCATAACAGCCTATTTAGTGGCGGGGCAAGCTGCAAACATTATTGGCGTGGTATTAGCTCAACCTATATCCAGCAGAATAGGAAAAAAATCCACTTTTATGTTCGCAATGCTATTTGCTTCAGCCTTTAGTGCACTTTTTTATACGTTGAGTGAAGATGACATTGGTTTGATTATATTACTTCAGGTAATCATCAGTGCTTGCGCCGGAATTATCTTTCCTCTGCTTTGGTCAATGTATGCAGATATCGCTGATTATTCTGAGTTTCAAAACAATCGACGATCAACCGGACTTATTTTCTCCTCCTCTTCTTTTGCTCAAAAAATGGGATGGACGCTTGGCGGTGCACTTACGGGATGGACCTTAACGTACTTCGGTTATGAAGCGAATGCAGTTCAATCTGAAACTTCAAAAACCGGACTTCGGTATATGGTTAGCTTTCTGCCAGCGTGTGGTGCGTTACTCTCAGCAGTCTTTATAGCATTTTACCCATTAACTGAGCGAGTGATGGAGAAGGTGTCAACTGATCTGGATGAACGAAGAGCCAGAGAAGCATAGTTCAATTTTTTAATTCTTAATGTAACCGGTTAGAAGGATTCCGTAATGACCCATTTTGATAAAATAAAAGCGATGTATGAGGCTCAGGAAAACCTCTTGAGTCGACCTAACCGTCCTATAAATACAAGCAATGGAATATTTCAACGCTGGGAAAATCCCATTTTAACCAGGCAACACATACCTCTCGACTGGAGATATGATCTCAACGAAAAGTCTAACCCTCGCCTTCTTGAAAGAATGGGGGTTAACGCAACGCTTAATTCAGGTGCCATATACCTAAATGGTAAGTACCTGCTGGTAGTTAGGGTGGAAGGAGATGACCGCAAATCTTTTTTTGCAGTAGCAGAGAGTGATAATGGGATAGACAATTTTAGATTCTGGAAGTACCCCATCACGATGCCTGAAACAGATCGCCCCGATACTAACGTCTATGATATGAGACTAACAAAGCACGAAGATGGATATATATACGGACTGTTTTGCACGGAACGAAAAGATGAAAACTACCCTGATGACCTTTCTGCTGCAGAGGCCCAATGTGGTATTGCCAGAACTACTGATATGGTCAACTGGGAAAGGCTACCCGACTTAATTACCTATTCCGGGCAGCAGCGGAACGTGGTTCTTCACCCTGAGTTCATTGATGGGCAGTACGCCCTTTATACTCGTCCTCAAGATGGCTTTATTAGCGTAGGTAAAGGCGGAGGTATCGGCTGGGGTCTGACTAAGTCTATGGAGCATCCGGAAGTAAAAGAGGAAATCATTGTTGATAACAAAATTTATCACACAATTAAAGAGATAAAGAACGGACAGGGGCCGGCACCAATTCGAACAAGTAAAGGATGGTTACATCTCGCACATGGCGTAAGAAATACCGCAGCTGGTCTTCGGTATGTGCTTTACATGTTCATGACTGAGCTAGATAAGCCTTGGAAGATATCTCATGCGCCAGGAGGGCATTTTATTGCTCCTCACGGAAGTGAGCGTGTAGGCGATGTTTCAAATGTGGTATTTAGCAATGGCTGGACAGTCAACGGTGAGGAGGTAAATATTTATTACGCATCCTCGGATACCCGCATGCATGTTGCGACTTCATCAGTTTCTAATTTGGTCGACTACGTAATCAATACACCGTCGGATGGCCTACGCTCTGCAATAAGTGTTCAGCAGCGTGTAGACCTGATTAATGCAAACGAAAAGGTGATGGAGCAACTACGATGCTAATGGAGACACAAAGAAACACTTCTCTTATGGAAGAGCAAGTAGAAGCTGAACTTTACCGTATTGCTGACTGGTGGAGCATTCACGCATTTGACGGCGAAAAAGGCGGTTTCTACGGCGAAGTTGCTGAAGATAATTGTGCCGATAAAGATGCGGAAAGAGGAGTAGTGATGCACTCCAGAATTCTGTGGTTTTTTAGCAGCGTCGCACACCAAAGTGGAAGTGACCGCTACCGGAAAATGGCTGACCATGCTTACGCATATTTGTTTGAAAAATTCGATGACAAAGAGCACGGTGGGGTCTATTGGTCGGTTGACTGTAATGGCATCCCCGTTGAAACAAAGAAGCAAACTTACGCTATAGCCTTTGCAATTTATGGGTTGTGTGCTTATTACAGGCTCACGAAGATAAAAAATGCTTTGGAATTAGCACGCTCTTATTTTTCACTCATTCAAGAGCACTGCTACGATAAAACGGATGGGGGGTATCTGGAAGCATTTTCACGAACCTGGCACCCTCTGAGTGATGTCCGGCTAAGTGAAAAAGACGATAATCTTCCAAAAACCCAGAACACACACCTTCATGTAATGGAAGCATTCACTGCACTACATGACACAGATCCAACTGCTGCAACTGAAGAAGCACTGCAAAACCTAATCGTATTATTCCGAAAATATATTATTTCGCCAGACACGCACCATCTACACTTATTTATGGATATGCAGTGGAAGGATCACTCTAACACTTACTCCTATGGTCACGACATAGAATGTAGCTGGTTGTTGTTAGAAGCAATTGAAACACTGAAAAATCAAGAAATTCATGACGAGTACTTACCATTGGTTATTAAGATGGCCTATACAACCTTGTCTGAAGGAATTGGGAAGCACGGTCAGGTATGTGATGAATGCAATATCGCTACTGGCCAAAGAGACCAAGTAAGTTGTTGGTGGGTACAGGCTGAAGCAATGGTTGGTTTCTTATACGCTTTCCAACTTACTGATGATAAGGCTTTTTGGGATGCATTTAATCAAGTATGGGATTTCACACAGCAGCAACATATAGATAAATCGCTTGGAGAATGGCACTGGTTCGAAAAATCATCGAAGGAGAGGTTAACACCGTCGTACAAGGCTGGATTCTGGAAAGGACCCTATCATAACGGTCGTGCGATGATGGAAGTGTTGTCGCTTCTCAAGAATTTGAACTGAGGTTCAAGGTGCGCGGAAATAAAACTCATCACAATTTTGTAATTGTTGGCGGAGGAACAGCAGGTTGGATTACAGCCAATATCCTCGCTCATACCTGTGATGATGTGGAAGTAACTCTTATCGAAGATCCTGCTATCCCCACCATCGGAGTTGGCGAGGGATCTACGCCCGCCTTAAAAAGCTTCTTCGAACTGCTGGGGATCCCTGAGGTCAGGTGGATGTCCGAGTGCGATGCTACATACAAAGTTGGCATTCAGTTTGATGATTGGTCGAATGTTGATAAAGAGGATTATTTCCACCCTTTCCCCTCAATTATTGATAATCACACATTACCCGCTTTTTTTTACAACGCCAGGTTACGCGCCTCTGGCAAGGACGTCACCGCTAATCCAAGCGCTTATTTTTTAGCTGCAAAACTTGCAGAAGAACACCGGGCTCCTGTAGAAAGGGAAGCGTTCCCCTTTGAGATCAACTACGCATATCATTTTGACTCAAATAAACTGGGTAAAGTGCTTAGAGAGCATGCTCTAAGCCTTGGGGTTATGTGGAAGAAGGACACTGTAAATGAGGTTAATGTGGCACAAAGTGGTCACATAGACGCCATACAAACAGCGTCGGGCCAAGTTTTTCGTGCAGATATGTTTTTTGACTGCACGGGGTTTGAAAGTCTGCTATTACAAAAAGCGCTAAAAGTAGAATTTAACGACTTTAGCGATATGCTAATTAACGATTCCGCCGCTGTAGTTCAGACTGCCGCTACCTCTCTTCATCGCGAATCACAAACACGTTCAAAGGCACTTAAGTCAGGCTGGAAATGGCGAATTCCTTTAACTTCAAGAACCGGCCACGGTTACGTTTATTCAAAAGATTTTACATCCACTTCTGAAGTTGAATCTGAATTGCTATCGTCCATGTCGTATGATGATAAATTGCAGATTACCGATATCAGGCATCTTTCCTTCGTAACCGGCCGCGTTTGCAGCCACTGGAAAGAAAACTGCCTAGGAGTGGGGTTATCTCAAGGTTTTATTGAGCCCTTGGAGGCTACAGCCCTTTTTCTTGTCCAGCAGACTGCGGCAAAATTTGCAGACTTGTGGCGTTCAGGGCAACGAACAAAGAGTGCGCAAACGCAATTTAACTCGCAAATTAACAGTCTCTTTGACGGTATTCGCGACTATGTTGTGCTGCATTACCGACTGTCCAAGCGCACAGACACAGATTACTGGAATGCTGCTCGCGAAGATATCAAAGTGCCGGAAAGAATTCGTGAGTTATTAAACCAGTGGGAACGAGGTGCGGATATAATTCCGTTTCTGCGAAGCAGCGGATTAGATCAGTTTTACCCTGTCGCCTCGTGGTACGCGATATTATCCGGCCATAAGCATTTCCCTGTTCAACTTGACAGCTTCGAAGATAAGCTATCACGATTCCCACCCGGTAAAGTCCAGACGTTCATAAAAAGGTGCACACTCAACTACCCTAAACATACACAGGCACTGGCTAGACTCCCTTAGCACATATAATAATTTTCAGTGCTTGAGCTTTCCGATGTTGTTCGAAGGAATTGTAATGTTCTCATATTGCCCAAACTGTTGTTCACCAAAGATTTACTCAAATAACGGTCTTGAGTTTATCTGCCCAAGCTGCAACTTTAATTACTTTCACAACATGGCCGCTTCAGTCGCAGCATTAATCACGTTTGAGGATGAAGTTCTATTTACTGTCAGAGAAAAGTCGCCTGGGGCTGGGCTATTGGATTTGCCAGGTGGGTTCGTCGACCATCGAGAGTCTTTAGAAAAAGCGCTTAGCCGAGAAGTTTTTGAAGAACTGGGTTTCCATGTAGACATTAGTGCATGGAAATATTTCTGTTCGCAGCCGAATGTATACCAATACAATGACATGACTTATCACACATGCGATTCCGTATTTATAACCTCGGTCAATTCAAAGCCAGAACTGACATTGGAGAAGAAAGAAATTTCAAACGCCTTGTGGTTGAAAAAAGACACCATCGACATAACTCAAGTAGCATTTGATTCACTTCGATCTGCACTAGGCGACTTTATCGTTCTGAAATAGGGCTTCTTTCGGTTGCCCGTATCACACTGACTCGCATGTAACTATATAACCTTAATTCTTACCGCTATTTGGATTGTCTAATCAACCATTTATAAACGTCAGAGTTTTCATAAGCACGTTGCCAGGAACCTGCATGATCCCCTCCCTCAACCTCAGTGTATCTGACGGTTGAAGATGAGCCCCCATTTCGAATCAGGGCATCTACCATGTCGCGAGTAAACTGAACGTTTGTGGTTTGATCAGAATCGCTCGCAAAGGCCCATATAGGTATATTCGCTATTCTGGCTGCTTCCCTGGGATCTGCGCTTCCGGATATCGCAACTCCTGCAGCAAAAAAGTCCGGACGTAGCATAAGCGCATTCCATACTCCCTGGCCTCCCCGAGATAACCCTGCGATGTAAATTCGCTTTATATCAATGACAGGAAATTTTTCAGGGAGCGTATCAATTAATCTCAACAACGCCTTCATTGAAACTGTGGTAGACGTTTTCTGAAATATATAAGGCTCAAGTGTAGTTGAAGCCCAACGTATATGAGCAGGCGTTTGTGGCGCTAAAACGAATGCCTCTTGAATACTCTGGTTTTCTTCAGAGGCGAAATATTGCGGACCATAGTTAGTTCCAGAATACATTTGTACAAAATTATCGTTACCCGCCTCACCACTACCATGAAGATGGATGATTAGGGGTAACTTTTCTTTTTTTAATGGAATGTACAGCTGATAAGGCCCGAATTCAACTGCGAAGTGCGACACTCGTCAATATCAAGCAGCCAATGCCATTTCTTTAAATACAATCGCTGGCTGCTTGAAGCCTAAACACTTTCTTGGTCGATAATTTATTCGCGATAGAGCG
>Ga0208183_1000178_pt1 | contig 39073 bp, 44 predicted proteins | sample MalvirDeepMed_51_FD_184251 | JGI IMG/M metagenome (GOLD analysis project Ga0208183, IMG submission 184251) | Marine viral communities from the Global Malaspina Expedition - Malaspina viral metaG DeepMed_51 (SPAdes) (version 2) | ecosystem: Environmental > Aquatic > Marine > Oceanic | place... | reverse complement strand
GGTGCGTAGTAACATACACACAAATCTTAACTAAAAAAAGATGGGGCGGCCGCAATGTCGCCCCATTTCTATGTTATAATTAAGAAATTAATATGAAAACTTTTCTAATAAAAATTCGATATTGTGGCTATTCTGCTGATTTTCGAGTCACAGCGGAAGATTCTCCTCAAGGTATCGAAAACTCTATCCTTGACAAACTAGGAAAAAATGAGGTATTATTTGAAAAAAATGGATTTACTACTAAAAGTGGTAAATGGATAACCTATGAGGAGGTTACAAATGACCCAAGACCTGTACATACAAAAGAAGTCCTTGGAGTTAGAATGGCAACAGGAACACCTGAAGGAGGGCAAGTATAATATTAATATGTCCTATATTGACAAGAAAATTCAGGAAATTGTTAAAGAAATCATTGCCAAAGAGTTTGAAGAACAAACGCTTCAAACTAAAATAAGCGAAGTCCAAGACCAAGTTTCGATAGCCACTTAAGCACTATCACCAAAATCAAACATTGTTGAGGGGATCCCTTGCGCTATTTGAAAAAAAGTAGTATAAATCGCTTACTATACAATTATTAATTTGATGTAGACGAGTATAGTCGACGGCCTAAAGACTACATCATATAAATTAGGAGGATATAATCATGGCAACAACATTGTTTAGAGGCCCGGTATTAGTAGGGAAGAAAAACGAAGCAGGAAAAACTGGATTCAATATAGAACAGAAGGATTCAAATTACACTGTCGTTATTTCTACTGATTCTGGAAAAACCTTTTTATCAAACACTACGGATGTAGTATTCACACTACCCGCAATTGCTATTGGGAATGTATTTACATTTGTCAATACAGCAGGAGATGGTGGAAACAACTTAACCGTTAGTCCCAATGGGTCTGATGGTATTTTGTACTTAGGATCTTTAACCGACGATAAAGACGTTGTTAATACTGCAAGTACATCAAAAGTTGGAGACTATGTGACCATTGCATCTCTGAACTCAACTGTTTTTTGGACAGTTGTAGATGTTCAAGGTGTTTGGGCTAAAGAGTCTTAATAAATAAACTGTGAGCTCCTTCGGGAGCTCACAGAACTAGGAGAATAATAAATGAGTCCAACAGACGTAAAACAGACCATTGCAATTAGTTCAACGGATACTTTACAAAAGTACATAGGAACTGTGGCTACTGATATTGGAGTTGCAAGAATTAAAGCCGTGCAGGCACAATCAAGTGCAGCCGATGCTAGTGTAAAAATTTATAACGCTACGGATGCGACTACAGCCAGTACTTTGGTATTTGAAGCTAAATGGGCTACAGCAGCGAATGAAAGTTTTACTTTCTACCTTCCTCCAAGAGGTATCTATTGTAGCACTGCTATGCACGCGGTTCTCTCGAATTGTGATTTTTTAGTAGTTACATTCGATTAAGGAGGGCATTTAAATGGCTACTTCAGGGACAACGACTTTTGAGAAGTCGTTCTATATTGATCAAGTAATCGAAGATGCTTACGAACGAATCGGTTTGCAAGCGACCTCGGGTTATCAATTAAAAACAGCTAGACGATCCTTAAACATTCTTTTTCAAGAATGGGGAAATCGAGGAATTCACTATTGGGAAGTAGGAGACACCAACATTAGTCCGGTTGAAGGTCAAGCGGTTTACAAGCTTTATCGTTCGGCAGCGGATGCTACTGCTGGCGGAAGTGATCAAGCAACAACCGTAAATAATGCTAATTCATCCGAGACCATATATGGTTTATCGGATATTTCTCAATGTGAATTTAGAACTTACATTAATAATACAAGTGGCACTCAAGCTGATTTGGCGATGACTAAAATTGACCGTTCAACATATGCCGCTTTTTCCAATAAGCTAACGAAAAGCACACCTACTCAATTTTGGGTTCAACGTTTTATTGATAGAACAACTTTAACAATTTATCCGACTCCTAATTCTACAGCGGCGGCAGCAACAAGTAAATTACATATTTATTTTACCAAAAGAATCGAAGATTCCGGAGACTATACTAATGTAGGTCAGATTCCTTATCGTTTTGTTCCTTGTATGGTGGCAGGCTTAGCTTTTTATTTAAGCCAAAAATATAGTCCACAACTGTCTCAACAAATGAAATTATATTATGAAGATGAATTAGCTAGATCTTTGGCTGAAGATGGATCTGCTGCTAGTACTTATATAACCCCTAAAACTTATTATCCGAGCGATTAATGGCAAAATTTTCACAAGGTCGATATGCATTATCCATTTCTGATCGATCAGGTCAGGCTTTTCCTTATTTGGAAATGGTTAAAGAATGGACGGGAGCATGGGTTCATATTTCTGAATATGAAAAAAAATCTCCTTTAATAAGTCCAAAACCGTATGGAGCTGATCCTCAAGCTTTACAAAGAGCACGACCAGCACGAACGGAATTTTATACACCAACCATTTTACCGAATAATCCTTTTACCACTACGGGTTCTTCGACTACAGTAACTGTCGATCAACCTGATCATGGCCGTTCGACGGGAGATGCGGTTCGTTTTAGAAGTGTGGTATCTTCAATAGGTGGAGTAACACCGTCTATTTTTATGCTAGAAACAACTTTAGCTTCGGATCTTACGGATTCGGCAACGACGATGACTTTAACAGATTCATCTGCTTTTCCTTCCACAGGATATATTGTCGTTCAACCAGGAGCCAATGATAATGAAACTATTAAATATACAGCTAACAATACAGGCACCGGAGTTCTTTCTGGTTTAACACGAGGTTCTTCAGCACCGACTTATAATTTAACTCCTCAAACAACTACGGCTTCGGCACATGATTCAGGCGTAAAGATAAGAGGATCTTATTCAATTACCAAAGTGGATGATAATAGCTATACCTTTACATTGGTCACTGCCGCTAGTAAAACACAAACAGGAGGAGGTTATCCGGCTTTTGCAGGGCCGGTTAACGCTAGAGCATAATGGCAGGATTTACATACGCAACATTAACCACAGCAATTGGTAGTTATACCGAAGTAGGAACCAGTGTTTTTACATCAACGATTACAGATCAATTTATTGAAAATTCAGAATATCGTATTATGCGCGATTGTCCTATTGATGCAGATCGAAAAGCTCAAACAGGGAATTTAGTTACAGGTCAATCTACAATTAACGCTCCTGCAGGCTGCTTGTTTGTAAGGGGTGTGCAAGTTTATACTTCTACAAGCGTTGCTACAGGGGCCAATGAATGGCTTGAAAAAAAGGATAGAACCTATTTACAGGAATATATTCCTACTGAAACAGCGACGAATCCCCCTAAATATTATGCAATGTTTGGTGGTGCAACAGGAACGACAGATACGACTTCAGGACGTATTATGTTTGCACCAGTTCCTGACAGTACGTATGTATTTAAGGTGCATTTTAACGCAAAACCAACAGGTTTAAGTTCGGGTAATACTACTACCTATCTTAGTCAATATTTTCCAGCAGGCCTTTTATATGCGTGCCTAATAGAGGCTTATGGCTTTTTAAAAGGTCCGATGGACATGTTGACACTTTATGAAAATAAGTATAAACAAGAATTAGAGAAATTTGCTGCGGAGCAAATTGGAAGACGGAGACGGGATGATTATACGGATGGAACGATTCGAATACCCATTCAGTCACCAACACCGTAATAGGAGATAAACATGGCAATAACATCGGCAATTTGTAACAGTTTTAAACAAGAAATTTTAGAGGCTGAACATAATTTTACTGCATCGAGTGGGAATACTTTTAACTTAGCATTATACGATAGTGATGCAACTTTAAATAAATCTACAACGGCTTATACAACTTCAGAAGAATTAGCTGATAGTGGAGGATATACGGCAAAAGGAAACGCTTTAACAAGCGTGACTCCTGTATTGTCTACTGATACAGCGATTTGTGATTTTGCAGATACAAGTTGGACTTCAGCTTCGTTCACTGCGCGAGGTTGTTTAATTTTTAATGATTCACATGCAAGTGATGCTTCGGTCTGTGCCATTGATTTTGGTGGAGACAAAACCGTTACTAGTGGAACTTTTACAGTAGAATTTCCAGCAGCAGCCGCATCAACAGCAATCATACAAATAGCATAAGGAGTCCTTCCTTATGGCTAACACTTGGAATCAAGCCTTAACCACCTGGGGTCAAAATGCTTGGGGTGAACAAGCTGACGTTACTCTTACATTAACTGGTTTATCAGCAACTACAACTTTAGGAACAGCAACCGCTTCTTTTTATCCTGGATGGGGAACTTTAAACTGGGGTGAAAATGGTTGGGGATCAGTTGACGAAGCAGTCGTTAGACCAAGTGGAGTTTCAGCAACTACAAGTGTAGGAGCCATTACACCAGCCGATGTCATGGGACTCACAGGAGTCTCAGCTACTACTTCTTTAGGAACCGTTACAGCGGTTGCGGATGTAACAGTCTCTTTAACAGGAGTTTCTGCAACTACTGCCGATGGTTCATTAAATATAATAATTGGAGTTCCTTTAACAGGAGTCTCAGCGACAACTGCTGTAGGTTCTCCTACTGCTGTAGCAGATGTTACTGCATCCTTAACTGGCGTTTCTGCAACATCTGCTGAAGGAAGTGTAACAATTACTTCGAATCCTACCGTTCAACCTGCTGGAGTTTCAGCTACCTCTAGTGTAGGGGCTTTGGATCCTGCTGATGTAATGGGACTTACAGGAGTTTCTGCTACTTCAGCTATTGGAACCTTAAGTTTGACGATTGATGTTACTGTTATTCCTACGGGAGTATCGGCTACAACTGCGGTTGCAGTACCTTATGTTATTCATTATGCCGATATTGACACAGGATCAAATACATCGTATACAAATGTTGCAACTGGGTCAAATACCAGTTATAGTGATGTAACAGGTAAAGCAGCTTAAGGAGATTTTAAAATATGCCATCAACATATACAAATTTAGGAATTCAAAAAATGGCTACTGGCGAAAACGCTGGTACATGGGGAACTAAAACTAATACTAACTGGGATATGATGGAAAATATCGCAGGAGGTTATGTAGCACAAGCTCTTAGCGACGGAGGCACAGTCGCTTTAACGAAAAGTGATGGTGCTGAATCTGTCTTAGCTACTCGTGTTATTAAATTAACAGGAACGTTATCAAGTGGAAATGCTATTGTAACAGTTCCAGACAGTATTGAAAACTGGTGGATCGTTAATAATGCTGAAGGTGGAAGTACTTATACTGTTACTTTTAAAACCGTTTCAGGTACAGGAGTCGAGTGGGCTGCAGGTATTACAGGAGCCAAACTTATTTATACAGATGGAACAAATTGTGTTGATGCTAGCGCAAGTTTCGGAGATGTAACTCTTACCGGAACACAAACTTTAACAAACAAAACTTTAACTTCACCAAAAATTGGAACCGATATTTTAGATACTGGTGGAAATGAATTAATAAAACTAACGGCGACAGGATCAGCAGTTAACGAAATTACTTTAGCTAATGCTGCATCGGGCAACGACCCTCGTATTACCTTAAGTGGAGGCTCTACGAATATAGGACTAGAAGTCCTTCCTAAAGGAACAGGAGCTTTTGTTGTTCAAGGAAATGCTGATCAAGGTGGAGAAATTAGACTTTATGAAGATACAGATCTTGGATCTTTTTACACAGGATTTAAACCAGGCAATTTATCAGAAACTATATCTTATACTTTACCTTTAGCAGATGCCGGAACATCGGGCGATGCTTTAACATCCAATGCTTCAGGAGTTTTATCATGGACAACGATGTCTGGTGGAACTTCTTGGCAAGCGGTGGATACAACAGGTTTTACTGCGGTTGCAGGTGAAGGGTATTTTTGTGATACGACTTCAGCTGCTTTTACAGCTACACTTCCTGCGGGCACAATAGGAGATGAATGTTCTTTTATTGATTATGCAGGAACATTTGATACAAACAATTTAACTGTAGCCCCTGATGGTTCGGAAAAAATTGAAGGTACAGCTGCTGACTTAACCGTTGCCGTTGAACGTGCTGCGTTTACTTTAGTTTTTACTGACACTACTCAAGGCTGGCTATTAAAGGATAAATAATCCATGGCTACATATAAAGGTATACAGGGTTTTACAGTTCAGAGTCTATCATCTGATCCCACGGCAAGTTCCGGAACTGTAGGAAAACTTTGGTATAATTCTGGTACAGGAAAATTTAGACTCGGAGTTGAAGGCGGTGGAGCCTGGGCTTCTGGGGGAGATCTAAGTACCGCTAGAGGTATTGGGGGTATTGCAGGAACTCAAACGGCAGCTATTGTAGTAGGAGGATATGGATCTGCATCGGGCCCACCTCCCTTCTCTAATACTAATGTAACACAAACTTATGATGGAAGTAGTTGGACTACTTCTCCTGCAACACTAGGTACTACCAGACGAACTCTAGCAGCATGTGGAACTACGACTGCGACTTTAGCTTTTGGAGGAGATGCAAGACCTCCAGGTCTTCAAGCTGTGACTCTTACTGAAGATTATGATGGAAGTAGTTGGACGGAAGTTAATGCTATGAATACAGCAAAAAGTAAATTTGGTGGTGCAGGCACAAACACTGCAGGCTTAGCTTTTGGGGGAGAAGCAGCTGATGATTCTAAAATAGCTGCAACAGAAAAATTTGATGGTACAAGTTGGACAGAAGTAAATGATCTAAATACGGCTCGGCACAATGCAGGTTCGTGTGGAGTTCAAACTTCGGCTATGTTCTGTGGGGGAGGAGGCCCTAGCATCCAGACTACGGTTGAAACATTTGATGGAACTTCTTGGACAACAGGAACTGCTATGACCACAGCTAGGGAATCTGGCGGCGCTTCAGGAGCAAGTAGTACGGCGGCGATAGCATATGCAGGATATAATGGACCTCCTGGATATACAACTAATACAGAAGTTTGGGACGGAAGTTCTTGGACTGAAGTAGGTAATCTAGCAGTAACTAAATTTCAAGGGTATATGCAATCATCAGGCACCAGCGCTGCTTGTTTATGGGTAGGAGGTCAATTGCAGCCCCCAGCAATATATACTGCTGGAACAGAAGAATTTAATAGTCCGAACTATACAACACAAACCGTGACAGTAAGTTAAAAATGAATTATAAGAAAATAAAAGGAGGAAACTATGGCAAACATATATTGTGTAGCGAGTAACTGGGGGAAAGATTTCTTTACGCATGAAGATCGTAATGATTTCTATCTGTCCGGTCATCCTGCCAATGTTTGGGCAGTAGGTAATAACCCTGCAGGTGTATCTTGGATCATCAGAGTAAATGGCAATGCAATGGTAAAATCAGAAGCACAGGCGCTTGTTGATGCTAACGTCGAAGAATCACAAGTTCTTTGGGATAATTGGTCTGACGAAGAGAAACTAGCTGCCCCTGGTACAAAAAGACCTGAAAAATATATATTACCATAGGAATTAATAATGTCTACATATCTAAGTACTAAAGGTGTTAAGATTCAAAACCTCGCATCTGATCCCACTCTTATAGAGGGAGTGGTGTGGTATAATACAGCAACAAGTGTTTTAAAATTTTATAATGGATCATCAACTCAAACAGTGACAACAAGCTAATGGCAACTTACATAGGAATTAAAGGTGTTGAAATACAAACTATTGCGGGTGATCCAGCTAATCCTCTCGTAGGACAAGTTTGGTACAATACAACAGCCAACACTTTAAAAGGATACGGAGCTCAAGGAACAGCAGCGTGGGCTAGTGGAGGAAGTCTAAATCAATTTAAAGCTCTTATGATGGGAGCAGGAACACAGACAGCATTTATAATGGCAGGCGGGGGTGAAATGCCTCCTCCAGGTACTTGGAACACTCCTGTTGCTACTACAGAAACTTATGATGGTTCAACTTGGACAGAAGTAACTGATATGAATACGGCTCGAAGAGGAGCGGCACCATCAACAAGCGGAACTCAAACTGCAATGCTCGTAGCTGGTGGAACAGACGCTACCAGTCCCGGAATTGTAGGGACAGCTGAAACTTATGATGGTTCAACTTGGACAGAAATAACTGCTCTTGATACAGCTCGAACTTATTTCGGAGGAGCAGGTACTTCAACGGCAGCTTTGGCTTATGGCGGTGGTGTAACCACAGGCACAGCTCTAACAGAATCATGGAATGGAACGTCTTGGACAGAAGAAAATGCTCTTCAGACAGCTCGCTACGCTGGTGGATTTGGAGGGGGTACTCAAACAGCAGCTATGTGTATTGGGGGTGAACCTGCCGTAGCTCTTGTTGAAACATTTGATGGAACTTCTTGGACAGAAGTAGGAGATTTAAATACTGGGAGACCACAAGCAGCGGCTGCTGTTTCATCTCCAGCGGCTGCTCTATATATGGGTGGTTCAGGAGCAGGTGAAGCTGTTACAGGCATTGTGGAAAGTTATGACGGATCCACTTGGACTGAAATTGCGGATCTTTCAACAGCTCGTCAAGCGCCAGGAGGTGGAGGAACATCTATTAATGCTCTTGTAGCAGGAGGAATGACAAGTAGGTCCGGCGCTGGTTCTGGAACAAATGTCTGTGAAGAATTTTCTACACCCGATGCCACTAAAACTTTTACTTCTTCATAATGCTTGAACTTTAGTTTAAAACAACTATATTAAGGAAAGAATGGATAAAGACAGAAGAAATATTCAACCGCACGCTGATAAGGAAGTCAAACACCTTATGGTTTTACTTGATAGATCTCAGGCCTCTGAATTTAAAAAGATGGTTCCTGAACTTCAGGACAATTGGGTCAAAAAACAGATGTTTAGAACGGAAACTGAAATGCGTTTCTCGGTTCTCTCCGATAATAAATATGGAACGAACGCTGCCAAATACTGGCAATCGGTTCGGGAACAAAACACTCATTTTGAAAACCTGATGCAACTTTCATTTGAGTACCGAAAGAATGATATTGAAATTAAAAAGACCCAAAGAGATATTAAAAAAGAAAAGGACTCTTTAGAAAAAGAACTTAAACAAATTGAATTGGAAGAAAAACTTTATGGCCGAGCAAGTATGGAACTGGTAGCCAAAGCTAGAATGAGAGAAATTTCAAGCTGGTCTAAACTCAAGAAAGAATTTCACGATGGCAAGTTTGATGATCGAGACGTTAATACCCATCAAGCCGAATCGTACATGCATCAACTGGAACAGAGGAAGTCAACCTTGACTGCAGGTTCTTCACAGCCTGAAATTTTCAATGTTCTAGGACAATTGGAAACGTTAAAACGGGTAAGAAAATCAGGAGAACTAAAGTATGATGGTGCCAATCGAAAACGTATTTCTAAGAAACAAAAAACTTATTAAGAAAGATCATCATTAACATGATGAAAGATACTAAATTTCCAGGGCTTAAACGTGAGATTTTATTTCCCACTCCTATTTATATAAAGGAACTTCAAAAGACAGAAGAATTAAACAAGAAACTTTTAAAAGATATTAAGGCATGGAAGAAAGAAGATCCAGAGGGTATTGAAAAAACTCACATTAAAAATGACCATAGCTCCCCCTTAATTTATTCCAATATTAATGCTTGGCGTAGCAGTACCGATGTGCGACCCGCATTTCAACCATTAATTAATCAGCTGTATATTATGGTCGACCACATTTTTAAAGACCTGGGTTATCAACCTAAAGTCGAACTTAGTACCATATGGACTAATATTAATTATCCAGGAGGATTTAATACCCACCATACTCATGCTAATTCAACAATGTCGGGGGTTTATTATGTTAGAGTTCCCGTAGATGATCCCGAATGTTGTATTTGGGTAGAAGATCCTCGACCAGGTCCTAATTTAATTGCACCTAGAATTGTACACAATCTTCCACGAGAACTTTGGAGAGTGGTACCCTATCCCCCTAAAGAAGGAATGGCTATCTTCTTTCCTTCATGGGTTGCTCATGGTGCTGGAATTAATAAATCAAAATTAAAAGGAGAAAAAGGTTGGAGAATATCTGTTGCCTTTAATTTTACACAGGCAAATTGGGTATAAATAAAATGCAATATGATTTTATATTTTTAGGTCAATCGGTTTTAAAATACCAGGTACCTCTTGAAGTGTTTGTTGGACTCAACGAACTCTACGAAAACCAAAAGAAACATTTGCCTAATGCCACCAAGCAACTTTCTGGAAAGATTCCGGATGAAGTCTCTTTATTCTTTTCGGGGCCTAACACGGAAAAAATGCATCAACATAGTTATATTCCTGATGATATTTTAAAATGGTTCTATTCTATTTTTAAACATTATTTAGATTGGAATAAGATTGGTGAGTATCGCATGGATATTAATTCAATCTGGGTTAATGAAATGAAAGTAGGAGATTATAATCCTGTACACATTCATCAAGGTAAACTTTATACAGGTTTATCTTCTGTAATGATTCTTAAACTTCCTAAAGATATGGGCCCGGAAATTATTAGACCCGATCAACCTCTGAATGGACAGCTTCAAATTCTAGGTAATGCAGCCGGACAATTTGTAACTTCAGACTACTCTCCTAAAATGAAAATTGGAGATTTTTATGTTTTCCCTTATGACGTGAGACATGTGGTTTATCCGATGACTAATAAAAAAGCCAAAAGAAGAACGCTCGTGTGTAATGTTGATGTTGAATATAATTCAGTACAAACAAGGACAGCTCAATGATCTTTGAACCTAAATGGAAATCTTTAATGGCTAATACGGTGGGGCCTATTTTTACCCCTGCACAATGTCAGGATATTATAAATATTGGTCATCAACAAAAAGCCGAGAAAGCTAAAGTAGGACATAAAGATAAGGCCGGTGGAAAGCACGATACTAAAATGCGTATTACCACTATCAGCTGGATTCCGTTTAAGGTGATGCCGGATATGTATAAAATTGTTGAAGGAAGTATGCAGCAGGCTAACCGTAATCATTTTGGTTATGAAGGAATGACTCTTACTGAGCCTGCCCAATTTACTGAATATCCAAAAGGAGGATTTTATGACTGGCATATGGATGGTGATGTAAACTGTCACTATGAACCTCCCGTTAGAAAAATATCCATGACGATTCTACTATCTCCTCAAAATGAATTTGAAGGAGGGGATTTAGAATTTATGAGTGAAGGTAATAAACCCCCTCAATTGATGCAAGGTCAAGCCATTTTTTTTAATAGCCTGATTCGTCACCGTGTGGCAAAAGTTAAAAAAGGGGTTAGACAGTCTTTAGTAATGTGGTTTGGAGGACCTCCATTTAAATGAACCGAGAAATTCTGTTTCCTACTCCCATTTATATGAAGATGGTGAAAGATTCTAAAAAATTAAATCCATATTTATTTAAACATATTAAAGCCTGGAGTAAAAAATCTAAAAGCGAAACGAAAACCAATGCAGGCGGGGGCTGGCATAGTCCCACTAATATGAATAATAAAGCAGAATACCAACCCTTGCTTGATGAACTTTTTGCCATGCAAGAAGAAGTTTATAAGGATTATGGAATGGCCCCTAAACCAGGTTTAGGCAATATGTGGGCTAATATTAATTACCCAGGCGCCTATAATAAACAACACATCCATCCTAATTCTCAATGGTCCGGTGTGTATTATATAAAAGTTCCTAAAAATTCAGGACGTCTATTTGTGGAAGACCCGAGACCTGGACCTAATATTATACTCCCTCGAAGAGTAGAAGATTTACCCAGAGCTTTATGGCGGGTCGTCGTTTATCCTGCTATAGAAGGCCAGATGATTATGTTTCCTGCATGGCTCCATCATGGTGTAGAAATAAATGAATCCCAAGAAAAAGGAGAAAAAGGATGGAGGGTTTCTGTCTCTTTTAATTTTATTCAAGTCAATGAAGAAGGAAAAGTAGGGTGAGTTTTAAAACCAAAAAATACCAAGTGATTCGACAAGCTCTTTCCAAAGAGCTCGCTAACTTTATCTTTAATTATATGATGCTACAACGAGACGCTGTAGATTTTATGATGAAAAATAATAAAGTGAATCCTCTTAATCCTTTTATTGGAAGACGTGATGATACACAGGTTCCAGGTTGCTATACCAAATATGCAGACTGGGTCATGGAGACTTTACTTATGTATATGATTCCTGTCATGAAAGAGAAAACAGGAATGGAATTAGTTCCTACTTATACTTACACACGCCTCTATGAAAAAGGAAATATTTTAAGACGACATAAGGATCGACCGAGTTGTGAAATTTCTACCACTCTCCATTTAGGGGGAGATGAATGGCCTATCTTTTTAGATCCTACTGGAGCTAACTTTGTTATCGATGAATATAAACAAACCATTAAACCCGGAGCTCCTAAAGGAGTGCGAGTCGATTTAAAAGTAGGAGACATGCTGATTTATTCTGGTTGCGAACTAGAGCATTGGCGAGAACCTTTCCAAGGAACGGTTTGTTCTCAAGTCTTTCTGCATTATAATCATGCAAATGGACCCTTTGCTAAAACAAACCTTTTTGATAAACGCCCAATGCTGGGTATTCCTAAGTAGTTGATCTACACTAAAATCTAGTATATTTGTAATAGAAACGGAATTTTCTATGCTACAAAAGATAAATTTTTTACCTGGATTCAATAAACAAATAACCGCCACCACTGCTGAAGGGCAATGGATTGGGGGCGATTATGTACGTTTTCGTTATGAAACACCTGAAAAAATAGGGGGTTGGTCAGAACTGGGAGAGAGTTCTTTAACGGGAGTTACCCGTGCTCAACACCATTTTATTGATGATGCAGGAACCAAGTACGCAGCCCTTGGCACTAATCGTATTCTCTATGTTTATTCAGGGGGTATTTTCTACGACATTCATCCTATTAAAACTACCAGCACCTTAACTAATACGTTTACCACAACCAATGGATCGGCTGCAGTTAAAATAACTTTTGGTAGTTCTCATAATATTAGTGCTGGTGATATTATCTATCTCGACAGTTTTACGACCATTACGAACTCCAATTATGTGGCGGCCGACTTTAATGACATCAAATTTATGGTAACCAGTATCGATAGTTCTACTCAACTTACCATCACGATGTCTTCAACTGAAACAGGATCGGGTGCCACTTTATCGGGGGGTATTCGAGTTCAACATTATTATCCCGTAGGACCCGCACAACAACTCGGGGCTTACGGCTGGGGTATTGGCCAATGGAGTGGTGAAGTGGCCGGTGAAGCTACGACTACCTTAAATGGAGCTTTGACCGCGGATGCTAGCGATACGACCGTGGTATTAACGGATGCCTCGGCTTTTCCAACGTCTGGAACCTCTTATATTTTAGTAGGTACTGAACTTATTAGTTATACAGGAATTAGCACCAATACTTTAACAGGCGTTACACGAGCTACCCAAGGCACGAGTGTCGCCATTCATGCAGATGGAGCGACAGTGAGTAATGCAACCGACTATGTAGGATGGGGTCAAGCGGCTTCAGGAGATAAAGTCTTTGAACCTGGACTTTGGTCCTTGGATAATTACGGAACTAAACTGATTGCTTTAATTTATAACGCTGAATGTTTTGAATGGGATTCAGCAACAACAAACGCCACTGCGATACGTGCTACTATTCTTTCAGGAGCCCCCACGGCTTCACGTGATATGCTTATTTCAGCACCCGATAGACACATTGTCTTTTTAGGTACAGAGACAACGATTGGAACATCATCAACCCAGGATGATATGTATATTCGATGGTCCGATCAGGAAGATCTGAATACCTATGCTCCAACGGCAATCAACACCGCGGGTACACAAAGACTCGCCGATGGATCAAAAATCATGGGAAGTTTAAGAGGTCGTAATGCAATTTATATCTGGACCGATACCGCACTCTTTATCATGAGATTTGTGGGTCAACCTTTTACGTTTGCTTTCGAACAGGTAGGAACGAATTGCGGACTTATCGGTATGAACGCTGCTTTGGAAGTCGATGGTTCGGCTTACTGGATGTCGGAAAATGGTTTCTTCAGGTACACGGGTAAACTGGAATCTATGATCTGTCTGGTGGAAGACTATGTTTACGATGATATTAATACTACGTCCAACCAACTTATTAATGCCGGTTTGAATAATCTTTTTGGAGAAGTCATCTGGTTTTATTGTACTAATGGCTCAAATGTCATTGACCGAATGGTTACATATAACTATATTGATTCCTCCCCGCAACGTCCTATCTGGACCACAGGAAGTTTAAACCGAACGACCTGGTCCGATTCGGCTGTCTTCGGCAAGCCTTATGCAACGCATTATGATGCTGATACCGATACTTCTTACGATGTCGTAGGGAACACGGATGGCATTACAACTTTTTACGAGCAGGAAACAGGAAACGATCAAGTCAAACGAGGGGTAACGTCCGCTATTGCTGCTAATATTGAATCGGGTGATTATGATATTACCCAGGATGAACGACAAGGTGTCACCTTCAGAGGCGACGGTGAGTTTCTAATGAGCATTAAACGGTTCATTCCCGATTTCCTAACGCAAACGGGAAACACTCAGGTCACTTTAAATTTAAGAAATTATCCCAATGAATCACAAACAGGTTCGTCTCTTGGACCGTTTACCATTAGTTCTTCAACCACGAAAGTAGATACCAGAGCTCGAGCACGATCCGTAGCCCTTAAAGTTGAGAATACGGGAGTTTCCCAGGACTGGAAGATTGGAACCTTCAGGCTGGACGTACAAGCGAGCGGAAGAAGATAATGCCTTTTAAATCAGAAAAACAAAGACGATACCTATGGGCCAACGAGCCAGAGATTGCTCGTGACTGGAGTGATAAATATGGTGGTCGGGTGAAGAAAGATACAGGAGGTATAACAAGAATTCCTTTTGCGAATGGAAGTATATATCCACTGAATATTCTAGGTAGTGATATAAACGATCCAAATGCATACAAACAGAATATATTGAATCGGTATCAAGATATAGCAAAACAAAATAATCTTACTTATGAAGATAGTCCCATCTTTAATCGAGGTCTTGAAGCGTGGGATCCTTATAGCCTAGGTTCTCAAGTTCTTCAAAACTGGTCTATTCCAGCTGGTAATTTTTTTGGAAGTTTCGCAGACGATCCATCAGTTACTTATGGTGGGGCGGGTTTAATGGGAACAAAGACTTCCGCAGGTTTTAAAAATGATATGCTTAATAAAATTAAATCAGGTGCCGCTACTGAGGAAGAAAAACTTCAATTTGGACAGACTTTTGGTCATGAAATGAGTCACTTGGGTATGACATATAAACCTCGTGATGAATTAATAAATGTACCAGGAGTAGGAAAAGAAGGAGGTAAGCGAGCTGCACTGTTAGGGAGTGTTAGATTACCTAAATTTCTCCAAGATAAAATTCCAGGTCTCCCAGGAGAGTACGAAGGAGAAGAGCAATGGAATCGTATGCATGATCTTATATATGGAGGAACAACAGATTGGAGAACAAATTTAGCGGACTTGCAAGCAACATATCAAAATCTTCCTCCACGGTCTCCTGAAAGAAAAGAAGCTTTTAACAAAGCACTAGAAGTATCTGACAGCTTTACAGGAGCAAAATATAATCCTGGAGAAGCTGAAAAGTTTTTAAGAGATTCTGGCTTAATTGCAGCAGATTTAAGTTATACCCCCTACGGCCATGAAAAAATTGGTTGGTCAGGCCTAACTAGCGAAAGTAAAAAAGCACTTGGCTTCGGCGTCAATCCTCATGAAGATACTATGATGGGACAAATGAGAACGTATCCTAATCGTTTAAGCGATGAAGCATGGTTAGCGGACGCAGATAAACGACACTTAACAGCTTCTAATCCTAACGTAATGAAAGACTTTAGCTATTCAACAGATAATAAACGACCATTCAAATATGACGACACCGACGATGATGAAAAAGCATTATCCTATGCCATTAAAAGACCTACTCAACAAAGCTTTATTAATAGATTAAGAAATAGATTTTATAAACCAGCTACAGCAGCAGTAAACTTAGGAGGAGGTCGAACTTATACCCCAGCTCAATTGAATAGAATGAATGCACTCGGAGGATATTATAGTGGACCTGCAAGAGACGCAAGACGATTAGGGCAAAGACGAATCAATATATTAAACAGAGCACAAGCAGGAAAACCTGTTGGAAATGTAAATCAACTCTTAAAAGACTATGGATATAAAAAAAGTCCAAGTGGAGGAATAACTTTCACAGGGGGACATGAAGGTAGTGCTACAGCAGGAGCAGGATATAGTCGAAGTGATTCAGGATGGGACAGAAGTCCATTCAGAAAAGGAGGCCTAGCAACACTATGGCAAAGATAGTACAGGTATTAACAAGAGCATCAAAGGAATACGACACTCAGATAGCACAGTCCCTGATCAGGGATCTGGATGCCGTGCTGCAAAAACTAAACACGACGTTCCAGGAGGAACTTAAACAGGAGATAGAAGCCAAAAGCTTCTTTGTTGAATAATGGCTGTAGTCAATCAGTATAAATTTTATGGGACGACCGTCACTGCGGCTGAAACGGATACACTGCTTTCACCTTCAGCTACGGAAACTTTAATTATTAAATCATTAAGAGTAACTAATAAATCAGGTTCTAATGCCCCTACTATCACTATTAAAAATAATGCATTTGAAATCGTTAATACTCAAACCTTAGCTACGGCAACGAGTGTGGAAATTTTAAGCCTTCCCTTAATTGTAGAAGGATCTACAACTCTGACCTATACCACTGTCGGTACGGTATCAGATGGTGTAGTCATAGGTATTAGTTATTTGAATATTGTGAAGGAGGTAACCGCTTAATGAGCATTAAGATTAACGGCAAAGATGTCCCTGTGGTGAAAGCAACAGCAGTTATGACACTATCAAACCTGAAAACAGGGGTAAAATATGAGACTGAAAAGGAGTGGAAGGCTTTGGGAATTGACCCCAAAGAGATTCGCCGAGATATTAAAATCACGGTTCCTTCGCTTGATTTATTTGCGAAAACAAAGTAGATTGGACATTCAAGGATAATTATGGCAACCAACGGTATACTAGACATTCAAGAAACAACAGAAGACTTTAGAGATCCAGACATGGAGCTTTCTCCAGAAGAAACAATGGATATCATTAAGACGCTTCAAGTCGTAGGCGTTCCTCAAGAACACTACGGGGAATATACAGACAGGTTTAGGGAATGGAAACAAAATAATAATGGAACGTTTGATATGTTCCTAGAAGAAATACATCAACTTGCACCAGGAACTATTACAAAAATTAAAACAGAACAACTCGTGGCTCAAGGTCCTGAAGATGCACTTCAGACCGAAGAAGAAATGACCATTCAACCTGGATCAGGGGACATGCTGGAAATTATGCAGTCCGTAGGTGTTCCACAAAGAGCAAGTCTGGGTGGAAGGATCGGCTATCAGGGTGGAGAAATCGTACTACCTCAACCACGCCCCGAACACGATCCACGACTAGAATTCTTTAAACGTATGGGTGCGATGCCAGAACAGACACTATTAAGACAAGCTCAACCTATGAGAGGTCAAGTTCCAGAAGGTATCATGGGTCAAGCACCGGATCCTTACGGCGGTCTTTTGGGAGGACAAGAAGGCGATATCGGTATGGGAGGACAACCTTTGGTTCCTTATGAACACGAAGGCGCGGAACAACCACCATCGTGGGTTGATCGACTGCAAACAGGAACTTATGATGCAGCGCTTCCTCAAACACCTGAGATAACTAAGGAAATGGTTATGGATTTTTTAAGGAAAATGGGAATGCCTTTTACCAAAGAAAATTTTAAAAAAGTCTGGGAAGCTTTACTAGCGGCAGTGAAATTTGGTCCAGGAGGAGCAGCAGAAGCAGCAGGAGGATTAGGTTTAGAAGGACTAAGAAGTCTTGGTGCACCGGAAGAAGTTGAAGAAACAGAAACGATTAGTCTTCAAGAAGGAGGTGGAGTACACTCTTTAGATGAATTGGCATTTGCAATTTTTCAAAAACCATATAGTCAATTAACATCTTCTCAACAATATGAACTTAACAATTTTAAACCTGAACCGTACGAACCATTACCCAAAGCCGAAGGTGGAATCATAGATGTGGTTCCAAGACAAGGATATTTTATAGGAAATATTGTTAAAGCTATTACGAGTGCTCCCAAGAAAATTTTAAAATCAGCAAAGAAGATATTAAAAAGTGACTTAGGCAAAATGGCGATGCTCTATGTGGCGACGGCTGGATTTTCAAATCTAGCAGCTCAACAAGGTTTAGGAGGAGCACAAAAATGGTTTGGTAAAGGTGGATGGAAATGGTTACAACCTCAAAATGTAGGGATTAATATTAAGGATGCTGTTTCACGAGTTATACCTGCGAGCTGGAAAAATGTAGCAAAAGCAAAAGACGCACTCGCATTAACTGAGAGTGGTACAATAGATTGGGCAGCTATGGACGCTGCTAATAAAGCTCAAGTAGCCGCTTTGGGTGATTTAAGTTTAGGTGGAGCTACAACAGGATCAACACTAGGAACAGCTTTAGCTAAAGCTCCAACACCATGGTACAAAGGTGCATTGCCTTGGATTGCTGGTGCTTCCTTAGCAGGAGGAGCATACACAGCTAAGAACCCAGGCGAAACGCAATTCGATATGGGAAAACGAGATGAAGAAGTTGATGATATAACTGAATGGTTGGCAGCGATTAAGCCCGCAGCCGCTATTGATTGGCCTTATCCATCTTATACTGGAGCTAAAGGCGGACGCGTAGGCTATGCCAACGGAGGCATTTTGGATATAGAGGAAATAGATTTAAGAGACAACGGAGGCTTTATGCCTTTAGGTAAAAAAGAAAAAGCGGACGACGTTCCAGCTTTACTCAGTAAAAATGAATTTGTCTTTACGGCGGATGCCGTCAAGAGTGCAGGCGACGGTGATCCTGATGTGGGTGCCGAACGAATGCAGAATGTAATGAAAAACCTGGAAGCAGGCGGAAAGATTTCGGAAGAATCCCAAGGGCTCGAAGGAGCACAGGAAATGTTTGAAGTCTCCGAACGATTAAGCGAGGTAGTCTAATGGCAATACAAGAAACAAGAACTTTACCGGCACCTTTTATAGAAGGTCTAGGCAAGGACTATGCAACAGAATTAAAGGCACGATATCAGCAACCCATCGACACCAAGATGTTTCAACCTGGTGTGGCACCCCAAGATGTTTTACAGACTCAGGCAGCATCACTGGCAGGAACAGGTCTAGGAGGCTATGAACCTTATATCACACAGGCAGGAGCCTATTCGGGACCAGATGCTTATCAAGCTTTTCAATCACCTTACCAGCAACAAGTTATTGATAAAACTTTAGAAGAATACGATCGACAGGCACAGATTCAACAACAAGGTATTATGGATGCCGCAACCCGAATGAATGCGTTGGGCGCAGGCAGAACAGGAGTACAGCTTTCAGAATACCAAGCAGGATCCGACAGGAACAGGGCATTAATCAATGCTCAACTGTTGCAACAAGGATACGGTCAGGCTCAACAAGGAGCTCAGACCGCTTTCGGTCAGCAAATGAATCTGGCAACTACTCAACCAGGATTGGTTGGACAACAAATCGGAGCAATGGGACAGGTCGGTGCACTTCAACAGGCTCAGGCACAGGCGCAACTTGATCAACAACGAGAAGCGAATCGAATGGCAGCTTACGAGCCATGGGAAAGACTTCAAGCTTACGGAACAGGAATCACGGGTATCATGGGCGGAATGCCAGGACAGTATCAATGGTCCAACGTTCCTAATCCAACACCATTACAAACAGCATTAGGTATCGGAGCAACAGCAGGTGGTATCTACGGTAATGTTATGGGTCCAATGAGAGGAATGGTTTACGATAGACCAGCATAATGAGAATACTTAACAGACCCATGTTCAAACGAGGAGGCTCCACGGGCCAAGGTATAACTTCAGGTTTACGAAGACAGGGATACCAGTTCGGGGAAAGAGTCACAACAGAAGATATTTTAAAAAGTTATGGCCCTGCTCCACGAAGAACGAATGTATATGATTTTTTAACTGACTGGGGTTTAAGAATGGCTTCGGCAACGCCGAGTGGAAATGTTATACAAACCGCAGCGAAGGAAGCGAGAGAGCCTTATGCTCAATTTACCAAAGGTAAGGGTGAGGCTGAAACATTAGCTTACGCTATGAGAGCCAAAGCAGCAGATACAGCAAGAGCAGAGAACTTAGCTTTAGGCAAAATGGAGTATGAAAAAGAAAGAGACGTCGCGGATCGTGAAACTCAATGGAAGATAGCAGAGCTAGAGGCTAAGGGTGAAAAAGAATTTATTGTAGAACAAATTAATAAATACTGGGATCCAAAAATTGCAGAAGCTCCTCCTGCGGAAAGAAAAAATTTAGAAGAGCAGAAAAAAAGTGACACCTATAATATCATCGTATTAGGCGAAGACATTTCTGATAAATACAAAATTTTAGGTAATACTCAAGCACTTGAAATAGCTCAAGATAATGCTAGGCTGGAACTTGAATCTACAACAAATCCTACAACAAGCATTTTTTGGGATAGAAAAGATAAAGGTTATGCTGAGAAACTTCAGGCATTAATTAATAAATATCTAAGATTCGCTACTAAATTTCTTGAGAAGGACAAAAAAGCAACAGGGGGACGTGCTGGTTACCAAAACGCAGGTCCCGTTACAGCTCTCCCTAATCAAGGTTCTCCTTCTCTTATGGCTAAAGCTGCTACAGACACCGAAGTTGAAGATGCTTTTGGAGTCTCTGTGGAAGAAGCCACACCAGAAACAAAAGAAATTAATATTTCTTACGAACAATTAAGAAATAGACTACCTCCGGAAATTAAGGATGAAATAGTTTTATTGCTTTCTCAAAGTTACGAAGCGTTCGCTGACTTTGCAGAAATTCAAACCCAAGCGGATGTTAATGAATTCAATATAAAATATAACGTTCAACTATTCCTTCCGCAACAAACGGGGGTATAATGGCCAACGAGAAACCCTTCACGTATCTTGAGTCTCTACCCTCAAAGCTGGATGATAAAGACATCCAAGATCAAATTAAATTTCACATAAGTAGAAATAATACTAAAGAACCTAAACATGAATCAAAGAAAATAGTTTGGAACCCCTTATCTGCACTGCTTTTAGATCCAATGATAGGTCCATCACTGTGGGCACAAAAAGTTAGATACAATAAAAAAATAGCTAAAGGGAAAGTAGATGAAATAACTAAGAAAGAACAAATTTTATTTGAAAGTAAAACAAATCCTAACGCTTGGTTTTCAAACAAACTAATACCAAGAGATACGAAGAAAGAAGTTGATATTGTAGCAGACGTAATAGAAGGTGCAGTTACAGGCCCTCCCTTAGCTATTAAATCATTAGCAGAGTTCTTAACGATAGGTATTGATCATAAATTTGATACCAATTTTACCAAAAAATTAGATGATATCACTAGAGATTTTTTAAAAAATACAGGTGAACCAGAAACATTAGCTGGTGAGATTATGCAAATAGGTACTCAATTCCTAATACCCTTTAAAATCATAGATAAAATAATAGGAAACGTTGGAAAATTAAAACATCTCAAAAACAAAACCTTGTTTATGCAAAATGCCAAACTTGCAGATAAGCATAGATTTATTCGATCGACCGCTGGTCTTGCTCAAAGAATGGGGACTGGAGCTTTATCTTTAGGGGCTACAGATTTTTTAATATCAGGTGGCGAAAGAAAATTAGATCCTATCTTTTTTAAAAGAACTAAAGAAGAAGGAAAGACAGGTAAAGAATTAGCGGCAGCGAGACTCTCCAACAAAATTAAATATGGAAAAGAAGGGGCCATGATCGGAGCGGGCTTTCCATTAGTAGGAGTCGCATTTGGAGGATTCGTTAAAACTTTAGGTTTTGGAGTAGGAGTAGCTTATGACGTACTAGGTAGGGTTGCTAATCCTTTCTACTCAGCTATAACAAAAACATTAGCCAAGGATCCCTTAGTACTTCCAGCTCTAGCTCAAGGCTTTAGAACTAATGTAGATTTCATGTTTAATCAAATTGGAACACGAGTTGTTTTAACTGGAATGGGCAGAACCAAACAATGGAAAGAGCAACTTCCTGACTATCAACAGTGGAGAAAATTTACTGCTGATAATCTTGACGAAGTAAAATCAGGTTTAAAAAAAATAGATAATGCTATTTCTTGGATTCGATCTGCAGGAAAAAATACTGCGGAAGCTTTATCTATTAAAGGCTATGCAGGCAGAGAGATCAGAGCTTCAGCAAAAAAAATTCAAGATTTATTAAAAAGTATTGAACTAAAAAACTATGAGTTAGCTAAAGGTTTTCAAGAACTGTATAATACTAATAAAACTTCTCCTGCTATCATGAATAAATATGCGGATGAAGCCTTAGAAGTATTGGAAGGTACAAGAAAATTAACGGATTTACCCGAACTAGTAAGACCGACGGTTAAACTTTTAAAAGACGAACTGCGTAAAATAAACAAAATCTTTAATAAATACGTACCAGAGGACAAGAATTTTGCTCACGCTTTAAATGGTGCAACAAAAAGAATTGTAAAAAAATCCTTTGCTTTCGTAAGCAATCCTAATTATGCCATGCCTGTTACAGATCCTATTTTTGTTAAGGCTGCTCAATTCGCTGCACAAGTTATTAGAAAAGATAAAGGTTTAATTGCGGAAGCGATAGGCACTGCAGGAAAAGGTATTTCTAGATCACAAGCTATCAAAAATTATTCCCAGGTAATGATAAAACAAATCCTAGCTTTAGGAAAAGTAGATAATAGAAATCCTTTTGAAGTCCTTAGAAAAGTTGGAGAGAGATTAAACTTGGAAGGTTTTTTAAAAGAAGGAGAACAACTACCCAAAGTTATTAATGAATTATTAGGTCAGGAAAGAAATCTTAGAAACAATGTCTTGTTTACGACATCAAGCATGATGACTGCTGTTGCTAATAAACAAATGTACGACTCCCTAGCAAGAGTTATGTTAAAACAAGGCCAGGTATTCACGGATCAAAACGCTGCACGAACAGGTAAACAGACAGCGGAAGTTGTTCAAATAGGAAGAATTGATGGATTGTCTGGTTTAAAAACTGAACTAAGTAACTTATGGACTGATCCTGAAACAGCAAGAATACTTACAACTAATAGAGGACCCTTAGATATCTTGGCACAACTACCCGTGTATGCTTCTTTCCTTCAATTTAAAGCGGGGGTTCAATGGGGCAAGACGGTAGGTTCACCTGCTACGGCATCAAGAAACTTTGTAACGGCATCAGACTTTGCGTTGCTGAGAGGATTAATTGGTGGTCGGGCTTCAGTGACTAATGCAGTAAAAATGCAGGTAGATGATATCTATCATTCTGGCAAACTGGTAGGTTCAGCTGAAAAAAGACTGTTAGATAATATAGACGAAGGAATTAGATACGGGGCACTCGATGAAAACATAGTGGTAACTGAATTAAGAGAATTACTCGCTGCTACCCAAAAAGGAAAAACAATTAACTCGTTTGATAGTTTGATCAAAGCGGCTGGTAATGCACGGATCATAGAATTGATGGGTAAACTTTATGCAGGGGGAGACCATGTCTGGAAATGGTATGGTTATAATTGGTATAAATCTTTCTTAACGGACTATGCTGGTAAAGGTAAAGTCGGCATGGACAAAATGGTTAAGTGGTTTAGAAATGTAGCTGGCAAAGAATTGGATAGGTTAAATATCGATGGTACTAAAAAAACTTTAGCCCAAGCGATCAAAGAAGCGTCTGCTTATTATGTAAGAAACACGATGCCTACTTATAGTAAAGTACCCATGGCTATTAAAGGTGTAAGAAACCTTCCACTTGGAAACTTCGTAGCTTTTCCAGCAGAAACTTTAAGAGGTACATTTAATGTAATGAATATATCTACCAAAGAAATTCTATCTGGGGATCCCATCTTAAGAGAGATGGGTTACAGAGGCTTGATTGGATTGTTTACTACCCAAGGAGCTAAGGGTATAGCCATCATGAAAACGTATGGGGCTTTAACAGGTTTAACTCAAGATATTATGAAAGAGTACCAAGCCAATCTAGCTCCAGGCTATCAAAGAAACTCTCAGCTATTGGCTATTACTAAAGCGATAAAAGGTAAATTTAAAATGGTCGATCTATCGACCGTCCTTCCCTATGATCAGGTAAGAAGACCGTGGGAAGCGTTGAACAATGCGATTATTAAAAAAAGACTGACTAGTCAGAATGCAACCAATTTTGTTCTCGGATTAGCCTTTGATGAAAATGGACCCGTGAGAGAATTCTTTGATCCATATATTTCTACACCTATTGGTTTAGAAGCGTTTCTTGATATAAAAAGAGGGTATACTAAAACGGGTAAAAAAATCTGGAGCGAGTTGGATTCAGATGAAGAGAAATGGGATAAATCTTGGTCGTATTTTTATAAACAATTAGAGCCCGGAGCCATTACAACTTTGAGACAATTATATTCTGCATACACAGGGGTTCCATATAAAGGAAGAGTGTACGACGAGCACGATGTATTAACGGGTTTAGCGACTGGAGTGAAGCCTTATGATGTAGATGTAAATAAAACCATAGACTTTTTAATTAATGATTATACTAAAATTAGATCTAAAGCTTATGACGCAAGTGACATGTATGATTTGGATGCTTACGGAGATGAAGTTAAACAAGACTTTATTAACATACAAAGAAATATTTGGAGAGAACAAAGAAGAATTTATAACGCTATTCAAACAGCTAAAAAATTTGATGTAAGTTACTATGATATTCAAAAAGAAATGAAAGAAAGAAACATATCACGAGGAGATATTCGCAAAATTTTAAATGGCGAATTTGATGCTATCCCTTTTAGTAAACCAAGATTTGAAGATAAGATTAAAGAACTCGAAGAACTTAATCGGGAGTACAATAAAAAACATAACACAAACAGAAGAGTTAATAGAGATTCTTTTTATCCTAAATGGGACTTAAAAGATATTCTAAGAGACTTAAAATATCAAAGACTAGACGAAGAATTTTTCTATGATAAAATTAAAGAACCTCCAATAGAAATAGAGGATCAAACACGTCTTGTGGTACCTGATAAAAAAATAACGTCACTCCCACAAAATACCAATATAAGCACAACTCAAAACGTACCACCAGTCGATGCTAATCTAATTTCTTCCACTAATATGGGTCAAGGAGTCAATCAAATGACGGGATTGACAAGGAACCAGGAAGTTTTATTATCTCCGAGCGAAAAGTTAATTGCTCAGAGGCAGAACCAAAACAAGCAAGGAATTATGGGAATTGTTTAATGACACCTAAGACGACAAGAGAACACATCATAAGTTTGCACGGCCACGTGACTGGGTTGAAGAAGGATATTGCCAATCTCAAAACCAATCACCTGAAACATATGTGCACCGACATTAAGGGCTTGGGTGGCAAGATAGACAAAATCTATTGGGTTCTATTAGCAACGGTGGGGGCCGTCGCATTTCAACTAGTCAATCTGTTATTTAAAACTATTTAATGCAACTATCTAAGAATTTTAGCTTGGTTGAAATGACCAAGTCTCAAATGGCTGAACGCAAGTGTATTCCGAATGATCCTAGCCCAGACCATATCGAAAACCTCAGATTGCTCTGTGAGAGGGTCCTACAGCCCGTTAGAGACCATTTTAATCACGTTGTGAGTGTATCCTCAGGTTATCGCTCCGCAGCGCTCTGTGTGGCTCTAGGGAGCTCCTCAGACAGCCAACATGCCTCAGGCATGGCAGCGGACTTCGAAATCTACGGAACACCCAATGGGGACGTCTTTAACTGGATCAAAGAGAACCTCATGTATGATCAAATGATATTAGAATTCTGGAATCCAGACGAACCCAACTCAGGCTGGGTGCACGTCGCCTACAACCCTGACCAAGATGAAAATATAAAGGAGAATCTCAGAGCGTATAAAGATGAAGATAATTACACACGATATAAACCTATGTTAGGAGATGCATAATGAAATTCTTATGGGAAAAATGCAAAGCATACAAAGAAACTCTCTTGGTAACTACTTTTAATAGATACCAGGGATTAATTCTTTTTTTAATGTTACTTGCAATCTGGTATAAATAGTATATAATACGTCTGGGTGCTTGAGAAAGGCCCATTTTATTAACTGTCTAAACAAGGAGGTTAAAATGACGTTCAATAAATTACCATCAATCTTTAAGCAACTGAGACCTGTATCGATTGGGTTCGATAATCTTTTCGATCACTTCGAAAATTTTTTCGACGACGATCAGTTCTTTCGTTCATCGCTTACATCTACATTTCCTTTTTACAATATTGTAAAAAAAGGAGACGATAAATATGATATCGAACTAGCTTTAGCAGGCTACGACAAGAAGGATATTTCGGTAGAGTATGCGGATAACTTGTTGCATATAAAGTCGATCAAGGAAACTAAATCTGACACAGATAAAGATGGAGTGATTCATCAAGGAATCGCAAAGAGATACTTCTCTAAAACGTTTACCATCGCTGACGATGTAGAAATCGAAGGTGCTGAGTTAAAAAACGGATTATTAAAAGTATCCCTGCATCAGATTGTTCCTGAAGGCAAAAAGCCGAAAAAAATAACTGTAAAATAGTGGATTGAAAATTTTACTACGCCTCGCGCGTATATCCTACTTTTTCGGGGATGTAATGTCCCCGGAGATGATCTTCTTTCCTTTACGTATATTATCAATAGCCCACAACGGTTGAAGATTGATATAATGAAAACATTTCTTCTGTTGTTCAGGATCTGAAAAATCAAAACTAGCACAAGGTATGATATGGTCTACATGCCATAGACCGTGATTTTTTCGTGTCATTCCGGCTTGAAATTTCTTTTCCAAGTGATCCCAGAACTCTTTGAGAGAACAACCAACTAATTTCATGGTTGAATCTGATTTCATCTTTCCTTTTAAAGCTGTCCATATCCTTGCTCTTAAATTTTTCTTTAATCTGTAATTTAAATCTATGCAAAGTTTATGCCTATCATATTTAACTATACGTCTTATTATTCGTTCTTTATTTTTTAAATAGTATTTTTTACTGTATTCTTTCACTTGGTCTCCAATTCTTAAGTGATATCTTTTCCAGTATTCTCTTATTTTTTCTTTATTTTTTAATCGGTATTCTTTTTTTCGTTTTTCTATTTGTTCTTTATTTTTTAAATAATATTTTTTATTGTACTCTCTTTTTCTCTCTGAAGTTTTAAGTGGCATTAAATCCAAGCTTTTAACTCTTCTCCCATAACTTCGGAGGCGATGTTAACTTTCTTGCGGAGGGATTTGACGATTTTTTCATCGACAGTTTCTTCCGCGAGAATATCCACATAGGTCACAGGCTTATGCTGCCCGATTCGGTGAGCACGGTCCTCGGACTGTAATCGTTTCTCAAGGTCATAGCCGTTAGAGTAGTAAATCACGTTATTCGCTGCAGTTAAGGTTATTCCGTATCCGCCCGTTTGAGGCGTTCCCACTAAAAAACGGCATTTTTTATTTTCTTGAAATTTCTTGCGGTTGATCGTTCGTTGATCCTGGGGCGTTAATCCGTAATAATCAACCACGGAGCTCGGACCATATTCTTTTTTAATGGCTTTAAGAATAGTTTTAATGTCAGCTTGCCAATGAGCCCAAATAATGGCCTTACCTTCAACTTCTTCTAAAACGTCCATTAATTCTGATAAGCGATTACTCTTGATTTTTTGAATCGTGCCATCATCTGCTTTAAAATGTCCACAGGTAATCTGTTGTAATCTCATTAATTGAGTAAGTACATTCATCGTAGTAATGGTTTTTCCGTTTAACGTGGCTAAAGCTTCTTGTTTCATTTGTTCATAAACTCTTTCTTGCTCCGAAGTAAGGGTAATGATTCTTTTCATATAAATTTTCTCAGGAAGATCTAAACAATCCTCTTTTAAAACACGGTAGGAAAAAGGTTTTAATTTCTCAGAGAGTTCTTCCAAATTTTTAAATCCATTTACTAAATTAATCATTCTTCCAGCAACATTAATCTGTCGCATCTCTGCATATCTGTTTCTAAAGGCATAATAAGATGCAAAATCTAAAAGATAAGGATCCAAAAATTCACACTGTGAGTAAAGATCCAATGGATTTCGAGTTACTGGAGAACCAGTTAAAATTCTTCGATAACTCGCTAAATGGGATAGATCAATAATATTTTTGGTACGTTTCGCTTTTGGATTTTTAATGGTTGTACTTTCATCAACCACCATTAAAGATTTATGAGATCTTATAAATTTAGCAGCGAAAGTTCTTCCTTTATCCGTACTTAGGGCTTCAACATTCATAATTAAAATATGAAGATCTTCTCCAGTTTCAAAAAGTTGATTTAATTTGGATTGTTGTTTTTGATTAATATTGGCTTGCCATAATACCGTTACAGCTTCTATATGCGTTGCTAAATGGGCTGGAAGTTCCTGAGTCGCCCAAGTACTGATTACCCCTTTCGGAGCAATAATTAAACATCCATCAATCTTACCTTTGTCATAAAGCATAGCCATATTGTCGATGAGTACTTTAGTTTTACCAGTTCCCATCTCCATGAAATAGGCATACGTTTCCCTATTCCAGGATTTTTCTAATGCAGTCAGCTGATGCTGATAAGGTTTCGTTTTAAATCTATACTCCATTTTTTCTTTCTTGACAGAAAGTCTATCATAGTTTATAATGTTTGTCAATATGCCAGAAAGTATAGATTATAAAACTATGAAAGAGGGATATAAACCTACAGTTTATGTCATTCAAGAAATCGCAGGTACTCGTATTGGTAGACCTAAAATCAATATTTTAGGGGCATCTCAATATGGGGAATTTAAATTCTTATTACCGGAACTTTCCCAAATCATTTTCTCACCTGGACCTATGATATTCAAACTTAGAAAACTTTTAAAAAATTTTACCAAAGAAGACTTTCTTTTACTCACAGGAGATCCTGCACTTATTCTAATAGCAGGAGTCATTGCCAGTGAAAATACAAACGGGAAATTTAAACTATTAAAATGGGATAAACAAGAACGTAGATATTATCCGATTTCAATCAACATTTATGAAAAAGGAGAATTAAATGAAGGAAAAGAATAAAATTATTATTACAACCCCTAATATTAGTTCTAAACAATGGTCAACTTTATTGTTAGAATTAAATCTTATGAAAAATTCTTGGAGACCATTTGGTGTAAAACTAGATATACAGGCTAGAAATTTTCAAAGAACAATAGATTGGGGAACTAAAAAACATGACGAATTATAAAGATTGGCATTATTATAAATTAAAAGGAAGACTGGAAAAGGCTCAAAGCTGGGAAAAGGATTTTTTAGAAACCGAACGTCAAATAGCCATCAGCGACCAAGTGACGCAGGCTTTGGGAAAAGAGGCCCCTATTACTTACTTTTTAACAAATTTATTAAATTTTCCTATATTATGCTTGACATTCATAAAAAAAGGTTTAATATACCAATCATACAAGAAATGTAAAAAAGAAATAGAACTAATACAGGAGGAAATAAAAAAATATGAATAAACTTGTAGAACAAATGGAGAAAGATCAAACGGAAGTTATCGATAAAACTTCTAATATTAAGTCTTTAGCCGAAGAAGTAAAAAAATTGAGAGCAATGGAAGATCAAGTTAAACTTCAGGAAGAAGCTCTCAAAATAAGTAAAAGAGAACTTGAAATCGTCTCAGCAGAAGTCATTCCAACTATGTTAAGTGAAATGGGATTATCATCACTTAAATTAGCGGATGGATCTTCTGTAGATGTTAAACCGTTTTATAGTGCTACGATCACTGTTCCAAACAGAGAGAAAGCATTTAACTGGCTTCGTATCAACGGCCTAGGGGATATCATAAAGAACGAAATCTCCGTTTCCTTTGGGCGTAACGAAGATAACAAGGCAGCAGAATATGCTGAACTTGCGAAGGGTCAAGGGTTTCAACCAACACAAAAGTTGAAGGTTGAGCCTATGACCCTGAAGGCTCTCGTCCGTGAGCGTGTTGAGGCAGGAAAAGAAATGCCAACGGATATTTTTAACGTGTTCGTAGGAAACCGAACCAAAATAACAAGGAAACAATAACCATGAACCAAGAAGCAAACATCGTGAAACGCGATAAAGCAGGTGCATTAGCTACAAATATTTTTGAAGCCGATGCAAATGCGGGCTCTCAGAACATTACGCAAGAAGATCTAGCGTTACCTTTTCTGAAAGTTTTGGGACAATTATCTCCCGAAGTAAATAAGAAGGACAGCAAATATACTGCTGGTGCAGAACCAGGCAAAATATATAATACTGTCACAACCGAACTCTATACTGAGATCAATGTATTACCCGTCTTTTATAAAAGACAATATGTTGAATGGCAGGATAGAGGAACAAGCATGGGTGCTCCTGTAGCAATTCATGAAGTTAACAGTGGAATCATTAAAGATGCCACTCGAGACAAAATGAATAAGGATAGATTACCTAACGGAAACTATCTTGAAAATACAGCAAACCATTTTGTGGTTTTACTCTCGGGTTCAACCCCTTCTACAGCATTGATTTCTATGAAGGCTACTCAATTAAAGATTAGCAAAAAATGGAATACAATGATGATGAGTACCAAAATGAAGGGCAAGAATGGTTTATTTACACCTCCAACATACAGTCATATTTATAGACTTAAAACTGTTCAACAGTCTAACGACAAAGGAACATGGTATGGTTGGGATGTATCTAAATTAGATACCATCAAAGACAAAGGTGCTTACGACGTTGCAAAGAACTTTGCTGAAAGATTGAGCAAAGGGCAAGTGCAAATTAAACATTCGCCTTCGGAAACTAATACAGACGTTCCGTATTAAAGAATTCACCTAAAGTGAATATCTTGCAAGGAGGAGGCGACAACCGAGAGGGAGTCGCCTCTCTTAAATAGGTAATAGATGGTAGATAAATTTATAAATATATTCGAAGGATTAAAAAGAGCACACGGCTGCACTTATATTAATTCAGTTCCCAAAAATGGAGCAAAACTAAAAACAAAATCTTTTGTTAAAAGAGAAATTGTCACCCGCCAACATTTTGAAAATCATTTAAATGGTATAGAACCCACTCTAGGCATTATCCCTATTAATGAAGAAGATAATTGTAAATGGGGATGCATAGATGTTGATAGTTATGCTGGGTTTGACCATAAAAAATTACTTAGTAAAATTCACACCCTTGAACTTCCTTTAGTCGTATGCCGTTCCAAAAGTGGGGGAGCCCATATTTTTTTATTTATCAAAGACTATATTGATGCCAAAACAGTCAGAGACAAACTTAATCAAATCCGTGCTATTTTAGGATTTGGAAATGCGGAAGTCTTTCCTAAACAAATTGAATTAAAATCAGAAGAAGACACTGGAAACTTTTTAAATTTACCTTATTTTCAAGGAAACAAAACAACTCGTTACGCATTTAAAATTGACGGCACCGCAGCTAATCTCGAAGAGTTTTATGGTTTATATGAATGTTACAGTGTCAAACCTGAGGATGTTGTAGACATACAAATTAAAAGAGCCGAATCAGAATTTAAGGATGGACCACCGTGTATTGAAACCTTATCTTTGGAAGGAATATCCGAACCAGGTCGAAATAATGCTCTGTTTCATTTCGCTATTTACGCAAAAAAGAAATGGCCAAATAATTGGAAAGAAAAAATTTCATGGTTTCATGCTAAATATATTATTGGCGACTTGGAACAAAAAGAAATAGATATCATTAAACACCAACATGAAAAACAGGATTGGGGCTGGAAATGTAATGACATTCCAATGTGCAATCATTGTGATAAAGAATTATGTAAAACAAGAACTTATGGAATCGGAGGTCAAGCTATGTTTCCCGATTTAAACGATCTTCAAGAAATTCAGTTGGAAGAACCTTATTATTATTTAAACGTGGATGGTAAACGTCTTAAACTTCCAAGTGCTAAATATTTAAAACAACAGTCCTTATTTGAAGAAGCCTGCATAGCAGGAATTGGATTATACCCGCCAAGCATGAAACTCAAAGACTGGAAAATCCTTGTGAATCAATTACTTAAGACACGCGAAATTATTACTCCTCCAACAGGAACTACTAAAAAAGATCAACTGACAAATCACCTTGAAGAATTTTGTACTAATCGTGGATCTTCGACCGTAGAAAAAGAAGATATTAAAAAAGGAAGTGTCTACACGAACGAGGGAAAACATTATTTCTTATTTGATTCTTTTTACTACGGCTTCCTTCAACGAAGACGATGGGACGTTAAGTTTCAAGAAACAAGCCAAATGCTCAAGGAAGAATGTGGTTGCACTACGGATCGAATAACAATAGGAAAAAATAGACCAACGGTCACCATCGTAAACTCATTCGAAAAACCACCCGAAGACTATAAAGCTAAGGAACTTAAACCAAAGGATTCTTTTTAATGTTTAAAAGATGTTTTATAGAAAGTTTTATAGATGTAGGAAGTGGGTTTATTTTAGCTATTTTAATACAACTTTATATCTTTCCTTTCTTTGGACTTTATCCAACTATATGGGACAGCATAGGGATTGCTTTAATTTTTACCGTTGTTTCTATTATAAGATCAGCTATTTGGCGAAATTTTTTTAGGAAAATAAAATGAAAACCATTGTACTCGGACCTCCAGGCACAGGAAAAACAACCACACTTCTCAATCTAGTGGATAAATATCTTAAAAAAACAGATCCCAATCGAATAGGCTATTTTGCTTTCACTCAAAAAGCGGCTAACGAAGCCACAGATAGAGCGATGGAAAAATTTAATTTAACGGAAGATGATCTCCCCTACTTTAGAACTTTACACTCTCTAGCTTTCCGAAGACTCGGTATTCAAAAACAAAATGTAATGCAAAAAAGACACTACGCTGATTTAGGAAACAAACTGGGTTTTCCAGTGGACTATGAAGAAAATGATCAGGAAATGAATGGAATTTTTTCAACCAAGAGTGACTACTTAAGAATTATTCAATTGGCTAAACTTAGAAACATCTCTTTTGAAAAACAATATGATTTAAAAGAACACACCCAGGATGTTGAATTTAACAAACTTAAGATTATTGCCAATGAATTAGAGAGATATAAAAAAGAATATAACCTGGTTGACTTCAACGATATGATTCTAAACTTCATTCAATCGAACGCTTCCCCTCATTTTGATGTTGTTTTTATCGATGAAGCCCAAGATCTATCCTTAATGCAGTGGGATATGGTTAAGACGATATGGAACAAAACCGAAGATAATTATATAGCAGGTGATGATGATCAGGCTATTTTTAAATGGGCGGGTGCTGACATAGATAGTTTTATCACGCTCCAAGGAAAATTTATTAATTTAACTCAGTCTTACAGAATCCCAGCCAAAATTCATGAAATTGCTATGAAAATTATTGGTAAAGTTCATAATCGTATTCCTAAATTATGGAAACCTAAGATGAAACAAGGAAAAGTTTCTATATATTCTAACTTTAGAGATATTGATATGGCTCAAGGGGAGTGGCTCGTACTCACTAGAACACGGTCTTTATTAGACGAACTAGAAGAAGTACTTTATCAAAAAGGATATTTCTACAAAAATAAATTTAAAAAAGCATATGAATCGGATCTCTATGAATCAATTACTCAATGGGAAAAATGGCGAAAAGGTGGCATCCTAGATTATCAAACTGTTTCTCAAATCTTTACTTATATGAGTCCACGCCATTTAGAAAAAGAAAAATTAGCGATTATGAATAAGGATAATTTTTATTCTTTAAAAGAATGCCAAGAAAAATATGGCCTGCATACAAATAAAGTTTGGTACGAAGCTTTAGATGAAGCACCTTTTAGACGCGTTTCTTATATTAGAAAGATGAGACAGAATGGAGAGAAATTGAATCAAGCTCCACGAATTATCCTATCCACCATCCATGGAGCCAAAGGAGGCGAATGCCAAAACGTTGTTCTTCTCACTGATTTAACAAGACGAACTTACGGGGAGTATGAAAAAAGACCCGATGATGTTAATCGATTATTCTATGTAGGGGCAACACGAACCAAGGAACATCTTCATATTGTAGAACCTAAGGATGTATATAAAAGTTACCAACTATGAGCGTGTATAAAAAACAAATTGGCGGAACTCATTATAAGGATATGAAAATCCAACCGAGTGAATTTATCAATGAGAACAAATTGCTCTTTGCAGAAGGAAATGCTATTAAATATATTTGCAGACATGCATCTAAAGGAGAAGTTAAAGATCTAGAAAAAGCAAAACATTATATTGATATGATTATTGACAGAGATTACGGTGATAAACCCAACGTTAAACCCTTACCTCCAGGATATACCTTAACAACCAAATGAGTATTCAACCACCCCTCTTTGCACCACAAACCGAATGGATTCCTCCAGAAACCTTTCCAAATTTATCCAAGTACGATGAAATTGCTATTGATCTAGAAACTAAAGACGTCAACCTTATAAAGATGGGATCAGGATCCGTAAGAGGAGACGGTGTCATTACAGGCATTGCAGTCGCTGTTAAAGACTGGTCAGGTTATTATCCGATTGCTCATGCCGGCGGAGGCAATATGGACAGAAAAAAAGTCCTGGAATGGTTTAGGGCTGTTCTAAAAACGGACGCCGTTAAAATTTTCCACAATGCCATGTATGATATCTGCTGGATTAAAACTCTGGGTAATATTGCCATTGGGGGAGATGTCGTTGATACGATGATTGCCTCAGCCTTAGTTGATGAAAATCAATTACGTTATGATCTTAATCATTGTGCCCGTCGCTATACAGGACAAGGCAAAGATGAAGGAGCTCTTTATAATGCAGCAAAAGAATGGGGCGTAGATCCAAAACAAGAAATGTATAAACTGCCAGCCATGTACGTTGGAGCTTATGCTCAGCGTGATGCAGAATTAACATTGGCTCTTTGGCAAGAATTAAAAAAAGAAATTGAGCATCAAGATATTGAATCTATTTTCAAAATGGAGACGGAACTTTTTCCTTGTCTGGTTGAAATGCGGTTTCTCGGGGTACGTGTAAATCAAGAACAGGCAGCGATCGAAAAGGAAACATTACTGGAACAAGAGAAACAATTACTTCATGAAGTGAAACAAAGCACGAACGTTGACGTTCAGATTTGGGCAGCTCGTTCTATTGCTAAAGTCTTTGATCAACTTAAACTTCCCTACGATCGAACCGTTAAAACTAAATCACCTAGTTTTACTAAGAATTTTTTATTCAACCATCCTGATCCTATTGTTAAAAAAATTGCCAAAGCCAGAGAAATTAATAAAGCCCATACCACTTTTATTGATACGATTCTTAAACACACGCACAACGGACGTATCTATGCGGAGATTAATCAATTACGCGGAGATAATGGTGGTACGGTAACAGGACGATTTAGTTATAGTAACCCGAATCTTCAACAAATTCCAGCACGGAACAAAGATCTTGGACCACGGATCAGGTCTTTATTCCTCCCTGAGGAAGGCCATACATGGGGTTGTTTTGACTATAATCAGCAAGAGCCTAGGTTGGTAGTGCATTATGCTTCGCTTCAAAATCTGCTCGGCGTAGAGGAAGTTTTAAATGCTTATAAGGATGGCGACGCAGACTTTCATAGTATTGTCGCTGACATGGCCCATATTCCAAGATTTCAAGCAAAGACCATTAATCTAGGATTATTTTATGGAATGGGAAAAAATAAATTGCAGGCAGAACTAGGGGTGAATAAAGAAAAAGCCGAAGAAATTTTTAGCCAATATCATACCAAGGTTCCTTTTGTAAAACAACTGATGTACGCCGTTATGCAGCGTGCACAGAATAGTGGAAAAATAAGAACTTTACTTGGTCGATTGTGCCGGTTTCATTTATGGGAACCCAATCAGTTCGGGATTCATAAAGCATTACCACACGAAGAAGCACTCAGGGAACACGGACCAGGAATTAAAAGAGCATACACCTATAAAGCTTTAAATAAATTAATACAGGGCTCTGCTGCCGATATGACCAAAAAAGCTATGATCGAATTATATAAGGAAAAAATTATACCCCACATTCAAATTCATGACGAATTAGACATTTCTGTGCATAGTATAGAAGAAGCAACTAAAATAAAAAACATTATGCAGAATGCTGTAACCCTTGAAATTCCCAACAAAGTAGACTATGAATCTGGCCCCAATTGGGGTAGTATCAAATAGGAGGAAACTATGGAAAAAGTGAAACAAGTTTGGACATTAGCAAAAGCTAATCCAAAAATATCTATCGCTATAGCGGTAGCGATTGTTGCCATTTATTTTTTAGCAACTTAGGAGTTTTATGATAAATGGCCTATCTAAATGTAAACACACCGGCGATCTATGCACAGATCCGGAGAGAGTATCTCTATGATCTTAAAGAACATCGTGGAGAAGTGGAAGACTGTCTCATTTTTGGGCTGGCTTCAATCACGGGTCGTCCGGTTTTGTTCCATGCCATTATGGAAAACGGTGCAATCTTTTACCGTTTACCCATCTCTGCATTTATCCAAAAAGGATATAATGTCAAAGAAGTTCCTAGGATGCGACTTGATGAGCTGGAGTTGTGGAATTGCTTTAGTTACTATCCTAGCGTTACTTCTTTTGACATCCTTGACGGTCAATCCGGGAAATTCATAGGAAAAGACAAGAAGTGGTATGCTGGCGCGTATCTTTTTACAGTTGACTGGGCTCATCCAGAGAGTAATATAGTAGATACTGATCATTCAGAGATCCCGCAAGAACATAAGTGCGCACACATACTTGCTTTGGAGAATGGCAACTATGCGGCTCAGCCAAACAATAGATTAATATGGAGTATTCCATCCTTTACTGTGAGAGATGAAATACCTTATGACTGGAAGACCCAAAGCAGTGAATGGAACGTGGAAGATGATCGCAAATGGAAAACAGAAGATTCGGATAGATTCTTCTATAACATAGAGGAGACCAAAAATGATTAAAAAATGGTGGAAAAAATTTATGGACTGGTTCTTTAAGGGCTTCTATGACTGAAGTTAAATGCAAAAATTGTGGCTGCATTTGTCACTGTTCTTTACAGGAACATTCTGATATGTATGGAGTGTGTTCTTGTCAAGCCTGCGCGTGTGACAAAGAGGTAGTGCAAGATGACACAGAGGAGTGTGAAACGTGCCAATAGATCTAAAAAAATGTTGTGGTACGCACTCAAAAGAAAAAGAAGACAAAGGCGAGTGCTGTCAACAAAGCAATCAAGAAAACGCGGAAGCGTTAACGTATGAGAACGAAGCTAAAAGGAGCAACAATGAATAAACTATTCTTGGTGTTAGCCCTATTATTTGCCCTGAGCGCCTGCTCGGTAGGCAAAAAATGTACCTATACACAGGATGGAACGAAAATTTCATCGTGGGTGTGGTTCTATGGCGACAAACCAATCGATCTAGATAAAAATAACTGCAACTAAAAAGATGGTTAATTTTCCCCATGATATTCAAATCATGGGGATGTTTATCTTTATTACTTTATATTTAGTTATTATGATAATATTCTAATGATGTGGACTGATTTTATAGATGTGATGAACTTTATATTTATTGCTAATGATGCGTGGATGTTTTGGTTAGCCTTTATCCTAGGTGGAACCCTTATTTGGAATATAAAAAAATGAAATGGATTATAGCAATTTTAATTGGACTTTCTATCGGAATTGCTGCAGGATTCAGTATCTATCACTATTTCTTTATGGCTAAGTTTAGTTGTTGTGGAGTCTATGGCTAAGAAAAAAAGCCGTAATCCTATAGCCAGGGTTTTAAAATACTTTACACCCAAAAGATTTAAAGATAAGACTAAATACAATAGGAAACAAGATGGCCGACTTTGGAAAAGGAATATGGGGAAGAGGGATGCACTTTGACGCTGAAATTGTAAATGGTGTATGTCCTACCTGTAGCCAAAATTCTGTTCTTATTTCATTATATGCCCATAATTATCGTTGCACGACGTGCGGACAGGATATGGAGCAAAAGATAAATGGTGTTATTACTTATATTCCTATTACATCTGCCAATGGGGGACCTACAATCTCGTTAGGCCATGGCTCAGAAAAGGCCTAGAGGTTACGGATACGTCCATATTAAAGTTACCCATCGCAAGCGCCGAGGGCGACATGCAAAAAAGTACGGAAAAAGAATTCCCCGCAGAAAGAAAACACGCGGTCAGGGACACTAATAAGTTCTAACTGGTTTGCAATTATACTTTGTTCCTACCTTGTAATCATTCACATATTTATAACCCATTTTAGACATTAATTTCATAGACTCCACCTGAGCGTTACGAGAGCACTCATACCAACTATCATATAAGGTGGGATATTCAATTGGGGCCATACAGGCGTTTCCCTGGAGAAACGAACACACCCATAATGTTAAAACAAACTTCATATTATCCTTGACAATCCACTAAAATCGTAGTATCATTTCCTTTCAATGCCAACAAAAGGAAAGAAGATGACTGACATCACTAAATATAGAAATGTATCGTTATCTAAAGATACTTACGCCATCCTCATTAAATTATCAAGAAGTTTACTAGGAAATGGTACTAAATTATCTATTAGCAAGACGATAGAATCACTAGCCAACGAAAAAGTAAAAAAAGTTAACGGCAAATCAAAATAAAGCTTGACAAATCCATTAGAATGGTTTAGAATATGTCAATAATTATGAGAGATGGAAAATATATAAATACAGACACGCCAGAAGAAAACAAAAAAGCAGAACTTAAAGCTATTGGTGCACGCATCACAGCAAAAAGGCTGCAGGCTGAAAGAGCTGTTGAAGAAATAAAACACGAAAGAAAAAAAGAAAAAGACACCCCTAAACGCAAAGAGAAATCAACCAAAATTCTACTGCGAACTCAAACAATTCTAAAAAAAGC
>Ga0208183_1000168_pt1 | contig 40735 bp, 48 predicted proteins | sample MalvirDeepMed_51_FD_184251 | JGI IMG/M metagenome (GOLD analysis project Ga0208183, IMG submission 184251) | Marine viral communities from the Global Malaspina Expedition - Malaspina viral metaG DeepMed_51 (SPAdes) (version 2) | ecosystem: Environmental > Aquatic > Marine > Oceanic | place... | reverse complement strand
GGGGGAAAGAAGGGGGACTCTTTATTTCTTTTTCTTTTGTGGGTAAAAGAAGACCCCGTGAACACTGGTACGGAAGAATCAGTATCCACGGGGTGGAAAGAGTTGGGAACGGTGATGAACGTTTTGCGATGATTCAATTAGGAGGTGCCGTTCCCGTGAAGGATTATAGCATTTTTGAGGATTTTGAGATTATTGAGCTTACGGGGGAGATACCAGATTAGTCCCCGGCATACATACTGGACGGGTGGTCGATGTGATGAGGCAGTTACCACGCCGGGATTACCGCTCCCCCACAGGCATGGTAGCATGGGAATGATGGTTAAATTACATGATTGTAGTAGGTGTTTCGGGCCAACTGTTTTAGATTACGAGGGAAGTATATGTATTAGATGTGGGTATGCTGATTACTCAATTGACCCACGTATAGAGGATTACAGGAAGAGGAAGCGTGTCAGGGAAAACAGGGAGAGTCAGGTTATAGGGATGGAGGTGGTTCCGAAGAAGGGAGGCACCCGTGGAAATTTCTCCACGAAGGTGTACACGGTATCGTATTTAAACGGTAACGGTGCTGAGAATATCAGGTACGACATGGCCTGTCCTTACAGGGAGTGCGGAGAGGTTTGTTCCCCGAAAGATAAGGGATTAAAGAGAAGAAAAGAACACAGGTATTCGTGTACTGTAGGGCATGTGTGGTATCTTTTGGTCAAAGACCACCAGCCAGTTTGCTGGATGCAGGAGGTTATCATGCCCAGAGTAGGGAAAAAGCATTACCCGTATACCGCTAAGGGAAAAGCTGCTGCCAAAAAAGCAGCCAAGCGTACTGGTAAGAAGATGACTAACACCCGGAAGAAGAGATAATGCCAGCAAGTAACGCACAGATACCCGGCCACTGGGGCAACAATCCTGAGGCGGTCAAGGCCCGTCAGGATGCTTTTCTTGAGGCTCTTGAGTTTCACGGCACTATCAAGCACGCATGTCAGGTAGTCAGGATTAACAGGGGTACCGTGTCCAGCTGGAGAAGAAAGGACGTTAACGGATTTGCCAGCAGGCTTGCGGATGCCCACGAGGACTTTGCGGAAGAGATAGAGTACACCGTGTACCAGAGGGTAAAGGAACCGGACTGCCCCCCGGTACTCCAGATATTTGTCCTTAACGGACTGAAACCCGATAAATACAGGCCCCAGACTACTGTTACTGACGACACCGCAAAGGATATTATGGTGGAGTTGCGTAAGAAGTTCAGGGGAATTAAATTCGATGACCCCCCTACTGCAGAAGAAATATCTGTTCATCAGCAGGCAGAGAATATCCTTAAATCTAAACGCAGCTAGGAGTTCTAAGTGACTCACGTTCCCGGACATATCGGCCCCCACAGGCCTTTCGTAAGCCCGGAAGAGTTTATATCTAGAGGTTGGTCTCCTGATGTAGGAATGCAGATGGTTGGTGGGATTCCATTCAGCCCACCCAGTCGTGCAGAGATTGCAGCCAACCCGTTAACTCCTTGGATACCCGGCGTGTCCACCGCAACCTACTGGCCTGAGATGGGACCTTGGGGAAGGTCATTTAGTACAGGAATGGATATCGCTGACTTGCTGTCTCTTGGATGGGCATCTAAACTGACTTCTCCTATCACGTCTCGTATTAGGTCTGGCATCACGGATGCTGCCAGTAGATTCCGTCCTGCCCAGCCCGTAAAAAATACACCGCTTGGTCCCCATTCATGGTACGGGCCAGCATCCCCTGAAGCTAAGAAGGCGATAGAGGAAGCGTACGATACCATACAGAGGATAGAAGAATTAAAAAGATTGGACCCTCCTCTTGAGTTCGATGCTGCTGTAGCATCCCAGATGATAAAGGGAAGCCCTAATGCCCCCATGAGAATAAACCCTCCTGACTTTACTGTTCAGAGAGGAGTTCAGAGTCAGGCACTTCCAGACCAGTTTCTTCCCGGTAGTGTTTATGGGAATAAGCCAACAGATTTGCTTCCATCAGAGATATACTCTGGACCAGAATGGCTTCACCCTCTTCCAAGGAAAGTAGCTCCAAAGACTTGGCAGGATTTTCTTATTGAAAAGAACTACGGTATCAAGGGAGTAGAGGAAGTTATTCCTGATGTCCCGTTGTTTCAACCTGATACTCCAAGAATAAGAACAAGGGGATTTGGAGAAGCTCAGGATGTTATTCCTTCAGTAGAGAATCCCTATACCTTCACAGATTATGTAAATGCAGCTAAGGGAGAAGTTCCTTACTCTACCGTACCAACGGAATACAGGTCTCCTGAACGAGTACTGGCCGATTTGGATGAAATGTTGGAATTAGTAAGTCAACGACAGGCAAACCTAGATAAGGTTAAGATACAGGCAGGGCCTTCTATCCCTTCTCCTATTCCTCCTGCTCCAATGAAAGATATGTACTGGGATTTGAATCAAGGTGGTTGGAGCCACCCATATAATGCACGAACTCGTGCATTAGTCAATCAAGCAGGAACACTTCCGTTTACCATGCCTACAAGAGGCATGTATTTCAACGAACTGATGGAATGACCACTGCATCTGCTAATGAACTATCAGATTTTATCTATGACAAGGTAGGGTTTACCGCTACCGACCTGCAGAAACGTATCCTCGGTTCCCGTAAACGCTTCACTCTCGTGGCAGGGGGAGAGCAGGCCGGGAAGTCTATGGTCGCCTCCAAGTATCTCCTTGCCAGATTTCTTGAGACACACGGCGAAGGGCTGTTCTGGCTGGTGGCTGCGGACTACGAGAGGACTAGGGCAGAGTTTGAATACCTTGTTCAGGACTTTGCTGCTCTAGGACTGCTTAAGGAATCCTCTAAAAGGGTAGACCCCGGACGCATTATTCTTGCAGACGGCACCCGTATAGAGACGAAATCTGCAAAAGACCCACGCACTCTTGCTATGAGGGCACCTGACGGAGTTATAGGATGCGAGGCATCACAGCTCGACCTTGAGACTTTTCACAGATTACGTGGTAGGTGCGCACCTAAGAGAGGGTGGATGTTCCTTTCAGGCACGTTTGAAGGCTCTCTTGGCTGGTATCCGCAGATGTATCAGGCTTGGCAGCACTCAGGCTCGGAGGACGAGCAGGCTTTCTCCCTTCCAAGCTACTCGAACCAGCATCTATACCCCGGTGGTAAGAACGACCCGGAGATTCTGGAGCTTAAGAAGGCATCATCAGACGACTTCTTCATGGAGAGGATTGAGGGAATCCCGGCACCGCCTCAGGGAATGGTGTTCTCAGAGATAAGACCCGATATCCATGTCAGGGAAGTGAAGTACGAACCCGATATTCCTGTTCATATCTGGATTGACCCCGGCTATGCAGAGGCATACGCCTGTGAAATCATCCAGATAGTCAATGACCAAGTAAGAGTTATTGATGAAATATACGAAAGGAACCTAGTTACTGATGAAATAATAGATATAGCGCAGAGTAAGCCTTGGTGGAGGGACGCACAGTTCGGTGTCATAGACGTTGCAGGCTACCAGCATCAGGCGATGGCTGCTCCTGCCGAAGTATGGCTTGAGAGAACTGGATTATTCTTTGATTCGGAGAAGATTCGTATCAATGAGGGGACAGAGAGGCTGAAATCCTTTTTGAAGATAGACCCGGTGGACAGAACGGAACCCAGAATTGTATTTGACCCCAAGTGTAAGGGTATACTATCGGAGTTCGGTGTGAGACCAAACCCTTTCGACGGTCAGGCCCGTGCGTACAAGTGGAAAATGGACAGGGATGGTAACATTGTCGGGCAAACGCCTGAGGACAGGTACAACCACGGCGTTAAGGCAGTGATTTACGGGTTGATAAATCGCTACGGGTACGGCTACGTCACCGATAAAAACAAGATAATGGTGAAACGCTGGTAAATGGCTAACTACACGCCCGAAGAGATATCTGCCCTAGTAGATAACCACTACGATTTAACTGAACCGTTGCGTTCACGGATGGATGACGACCACAAGCTCTACCGACTGGAGGAGTTTGACGCAGGAGAGGGCTACCAGTCCTACACATCCAACGAACCACAGGTATATGCCGATAAACTAATCTCTTGGATGACATCTTCAGAGATGGTTGTCCGCATTCCCTACGGAAACTCCGACAGGGAGATGCGTGAGAACAACGATGCCAAGGAAAGGTTTATCATAGGACTGCTCAAGGCTGCAGATGAGCGTCTTACCAAGCGTCTTCAACCTACCGTCAGGCAACAGCTTGCTTGGTATATCACCCTCAGGGGCTGGTACTCAGGAAGAGCGTTGCTTGTCAAGGATGAGGACGGGGAGACCTACGTCGATGTCCAGCCTTGGGATACGATGCACACCTACTGGGGTGAAGGGAAGAACGGGCTTGCTTGGGCGTGCTACAAGACCAAGAAAACTCCTTCAGAGATAAAGGCAATCTACGATGTCAATGTCTCAGGAGAGGGTGACGACCCGAACGATGACGATGCGGTTGACGTATTCGACTTCTATGACCGTGAGGACAATATAGTCTGCACGGAAGAGATGATTCTTAAGAAGAGAACCACTCACGGCTCAGACGAGGTTCCCGTATTCATAGGACCAGTCGGTGCGACACCAATGGTCCAGTCCGTTACCGATACTGGCAATCTGGATACGATGGAAGACTACGGTGAGTCCTGTTACAAGGCTTCCCGTGACCTGTTTGAAAAGCATAACTTCATGATGAGCGTCATGCTGGAGCTTACCGCAAGGTCACGCAGGCAGGGACTCAAGGTAAAGTCCCGTGACGGAACCAAGACACTTGAGGAAGACCCGTACAAGGAAGGCTCTGAGATTGCACTCGGTCAGGGAGAGGACGTTGAGCCTCTCGGACTGCTCGAGATGGCAAAGGAATCAGGGGCTTTCATGGGACTCGTCTCAGGGGAGATGCAGAGGGGTGGACTTCCCCACTCCATCTACGGACAGCTTGAGTTCCAGCTATCAGGATTCGCTATCAATACCCTTAGACAGGGAGTTGAGACTGTTCTGGTGCCTAAGTTGCAGGCACTGGAACGGGCATATATGTGTATCGCCAGAATGATTTCAGACCAGTACATCACTGGCTCATTCCAGTCCATAGAGGTTAGCGGTCAGGACAGGAACAGGATGTATTTCTCTGAAGAGATATCATCGGATACGGTAAAGAACGCAGGGGATGCGGAGATTAAGTTTGTAGGACAGCTGCCTCAGGATGAGATGACCAAGATGAGCATGGCTCAGATAGCAAGAGAGGGACCAACGCCTCTACTACCTGACGTATTCATCCGTGACCACGTTCTGGGACTCCAGTCCGCAGACCAGATGGAAGACTCTATCAACGCACAGATGGCAGAGAGTATGCTTCCTGAAGCACAGCTATGGACTATGCTTCAGGCTGCTTTACGGCAGGGAAGACAAGACCTTGCCATGTTCTATCAGGGCGAACTCACACGCCTCTTCATGATGAAGACGATGGAACAGTCGCAGATGATGAGCGGTGGTGGCCCTCCCGGTTCTCCTACGGGGGGACCGCCACCCCTTGGACCCGGTGGTCCACCACCTCCACCCGGTCCCGGTGGAGGAGGCCCGATGGCTCCTCCGACAGTAATGCCTAACGCAGGGATGGGAGTACCGCCTGTTGCGCCAACCGCTCCAGTCGGCCCATCTGTTCCTGCAGGGACACCAAGACCGGGAGCGCAGAATACAGAGACCAGATTAGCAAGCCTTGGGCTGATACCCCCGGCTGCTGGAGGATAATATGCCCCATAGACCTTGGCATACGGGTAACCCGTTTTTCGGTGGAGGTATGTACGGAGGAGAGGAAGAATTTGACCTTCCTGCTCTTTTCGCTGCATCTCCGCAACTGGGAAACCTTTCTCCTGAAATAGCAGCTAATGCAATATCATCTGCAGTTCAGCAGATTTCTGCACCTGCATCAAGTCCGTTTCAGGATTTTGTAGGGATGCCGGGAGAGCCGGGTGATATAGGAAATGTACCTGTAGCACGACCTACTCCAATGCCAGTACCAGCACCTCCACCAACTCCATCCCCTCCCCCTCCACTACTTGGAGGAATCAGTGGTGGAATGATGGATATGCCAGTACCGCCAGCAGAAAGGCCATTCCTTGGTGGTATGGGTGGCGGTTCTGCCCCGATGGATATGAATGTACCAATCGGTCCTGAGCCACCTCCATCGGCACCAATGCTGACTCCAGAACAGATGAGAGAGATTGGATTACGGTCTGCTCTACAGAAAACAGGACTTGGTTCAGTTCCCTTTGACGCAATGTCAGAAGTCGGACCAATGGGTCAGGATATGACTTTTGGGGGTGGATGGACGAATCCTGCTAGGTGGGGGCCAGAAGATATTCCTGATAAATGGAGTCCAGTCGGAGTTCCTGAATATCCTGTAAGAAGATTAATGGATACCACAGACCCGTCTACGATTCGTGATTTAATGCAGATAGCTCCTACAGAGTTAGGATTTGCTGGAGAGCCAGCAGGTTTCAGGGGAACCGTCCCCGGTCAGGCTGCAGTCTCTCCACAGATGGCAGAACTTGAATCTGGGTCATTTCCACAGGCTGGTCTCGGAACTATGACAGATGTAGGTGGAATGCAAGGTGAGCTTGGAGCATTTGGAACTGGTGGTGGTAGCTTGAGAGAGGGGATTACAGGTCCGATAACAGATAGATGGTTAAGGTCACGAGACCCACAGTTTGAAGAGTTCTTTGACGAGTCAGTCAGAGGAACTCCTGCTGCTCAGGCTCCTGTTAATGAAGCAGCTGTAGCAGCCAATAAGAAATTAGCTCAGGTTACACAGGCAGTAATGGATAATCCTTCGTTTAAGAAAGGCAAAGGTACTAATGAAGAAGCTGAGGAAGTAGCCGTAAGAATTCTTGCAGAAGACCCACAGGGCGTTACATCCACAACTGCGGTAGAAAGAAAACTTAAAGAAGTTAGAGCTGTAGTATCTCCAAAAGAAGAAGTTACTCCTGCAAGGCCATCTGTAGTATCTCCTAAAGAAGAAGTAGAAGCTGTTAAAGCAGTAGAGGCCGTTAAACCTTTAACTGTTGCAGACCAGAGGAGAGCAGATGCAATAGCTGCTGCTGGACCGGGTGGTGGTTTTCCCGGTACTGGTGGGCCTCTTGATGAGCCTACAGTGGAACCAAGTACCAAGGAAGAAAAGGATGCGATACAGAAGGAAGCGGAGAGAAAATTACGAGAACAGAAAGCAGCGGATGCTGCTGCTGCTGCTGCTGGTTACGTAACGACTCCATCTACTACAACAGAAGTTATATCTGAAGCAGCGAAGAAAGAAGCGGATGCTGCTGCTGCTGGTAATGGTGCAAAATTTACTGGCTATCCTGTTAGTTCATCAGTAGATATAGACCCGACAACCAATCTGCCATTTGGTCAGGATACTGCTGCCGGGGCAAACCTTGCTGCCATTGGCGGTGCTGGTGGTCCTACCTCTCTGTGGCAGCAATCACTTAGCCCATTTGAACAGTGGCAACAGTGGCGTATGGCTCCGTATGGCGGTGCCACCCTTGGTGGCATGGCAAGAGGAATGCAGTCTTTAGGTGCCGGGTATCAACCTGCATACGGCAGATTCCTACTTGGCTCAGGTCAGGGTGGCTATGAAGGCGACCCAATGGATACAGGGGCTGCATTTAGGCAGTATCTTGAAGGTGACCGTAGGGGGCTAGGAGATGTTAGGTCATCTTACGGGTCTCTGGCAAAACACCTTGGTGGTTACGGAGGGACTGACTGGTCTAGCTTATCACCAGCGTGGTCGACTTTATTTGACCCCGGAAGCGAGAATTATAGGTCAAATATACTAAGCGCAAGTCAGGCTGCATTAGGTATGAGTCCCGGATTTGGTCAACAAGGTAGAAGTAGTTTAGGTAATATATACGATGTGATGCAGACTCAGTATGGCCCTGAGGGTGCTGGTAAGTTTTCAGAGTGGGTAAGTTCCGCTTATGCGTAGAGGATAGATATGGCGACTAATGGAAACCTAGCTTCATTTGACGACTATTTCCAGACCCAACTGGAGATGGAGCCTCAGACTGCATACATGGGTATGCTTGGCAGACAGCAGTTTGGCGGTACAAGACCTATGCAGCAGAGAGCCAGAGACTATTATGGTGGACAGTTCTCAGATGTCTATAACAGGTTTCTCGGAGTAAAAGGACAGGAGCTTCAAGATAGAACTGACCCCTCCAAGATGACCAGCTTTACAGATTATCTCGAACAGGCTGCTACAGAGAATCCGTATACACATAGATACGCAGCCCGGACACCACAGCAGAGAGGGGTATCAACTAGGCAGTTCTCTCCTAGTACTAGGTTCCTCCTCTATTAATGCCTCACGCTTGGTGGCACCAGTGGGGTGAACCTGAAACCCTGATGCAACGCAGGGACAGGGAACGCCGTGAACTTGAGCAACTTGCCCAAGAGCGGATGCAGTTTGCCCAGCAACCACAACAGCCTTCTGCTCCTCCTCCTGTTCCCGTACCCCAGCCACAGGCTCCACAAGACCCGTCCGTATGGAAGAAGTATCTATGGGACAGAGACCCTGAATCCAAGTTTTTCCCCGGACTGGGCACAGAACTTGGTCAGATAGCCTCATTACCACCTGTCGAGTGGGCACTATCTAAGGTAGGGGACGTACATGAGGGTGTTGCAAAGCCATTTGCCGGGGAGATAGCACGAACTATCCCCGTTAGACGGGAAGATACCGGAACTGGTCTCAACTGGGATGCTTTTGAGCAGTACGTAGACCCTGAATTTCCGGGTATCTCTGGACGCAGGGGAATAAGGGCTAATCCGATACTGGATAATCCTATAATCCGTGCTTTTGCAGCTCCTCTGGCAGAATGGACAGACAAACCTATATTGCCCCGTACCGATACTGTACGAGAGCAGCGTATCTCTGAAGAAGCAGCACGCAAAGAGGTAGAAACAGGAATACCAGCTACCCAGCGTGAGCGTAGAGAGATAAGCCAAGACTTATACAAGCTGCCTCCCGGTGTTCTTGGAACCCTAGAAGAGCTTCCTTGGTTTGCCCTGCCAGAAGCACGGGCAGTACAGGGATTATCCCGTGCTGCACGTACAGGTCAGGGACTCAGTACTACAGGCAGGCTTGGAAGGGCTGCTCCTGTAGCCCGTGGCGCACTACGAGCTACTGAGCTTGCATTAACTCCAATTGCCCGTATGGAACAGGCTCTTGCTGCAACTATCAAGGCACCATTTCAGTTAGTCGGGGCAGCTGGCCGTGGTGCCAGAAGCGCATTGTTATCTACTCCAGTATTAAACAGAAGACAGGTATCTGTTTTATCAGGAAGAATACTTAAACTTGCTAACGATATGATTGACGGTCTTGAGGTAGGTGGAGAGACACAGACCTTTACCCCGGCTCAGGCAGTAGGGCTATCGAATAACGTATTCCATAGATTTACAGGGATACGCAGTCAGTTCAGGATTCAGGACGGCCGTGCTGCATTGAATCCCAATGCTATAGTTCCTGACAGGGTTCGTGTAAGAGAGGTAGGTGACGTGGCAGCTGAGGTACTTGCCGAACCAGACGTACGTGTGACACCAGAACCTGTAACTGCACGCCGTGCAATCATGGGAGGAGATGTGCCAGAAGGTGAAGTAATACCATTTACTCCTCCTGAGCCTGCCCCTGTACCTACAGCAGCAGTGACAGAGGTACCAGTTCCTACTACAAGACTAGTAGAAGGATTTGCTGACGGAAATGTTGTACCTAGAACTCCTGAAGGTAATGCTCCCGAAGTTTTATATAGAGCTATGGATAGACAACAATATGATGATGCTGTAGAGCGAGGGGTACTTGAAGCAGCACCCGGAGGGGATAGAAGAATATATGCTGCTGGCGAACCTAGACTTCAATTTATAGATGACCCCTCTAGACCTGCTGTTCTAGTTGCAATTGATTATTCGGATGCTGATGGTTGGACAGCTAGATACGCATCAACTGCTGCTGATGGTACACAGGAAGTGTCAGCAGTAACTTCTAATCCTATTCCAATATCAAAAGTTTCAATAGTCGCTGAAGGTAACAACAGAAGACAATTAACAGACAATCTCAACGTATTACAACGTGGACTAGAACCGATACCTGCAGCAGCAGCCCCTGAAGCTCGTTTAACTGATGAGGAATTAGTTACACGTATTGCTGGAGATATAGAGGCTACCAGAATAAGAGAGAATGAAGAGCTTATAGAAAGAGTTGTTGCCGAGATAGACCCGGCACGACTTAATGATGAGGCACTGATATCTCGTCTGGTTCAGGAAATAGACCCTGCCCCGTTAACAGATGAGCAACTTCTGACACGTGTTGCGGAATCAATAGAGCCACCTGTACGTGCAGCAGAGCCACCACCGGGAACACAGATAGCAAGGGCTATTCCTCCAACACGTGCAGCGGAAGCAGCAATCACTGGTGTTGGCCCCACCGAGGCAGCGGTGCCATCGGTTCAGGAGTTTCAACCCAGTTCTTTTATTGAGCGTCGTCGTGAGCTTGGTGATGCTGGTCACGCTGCTATTGAAGAAGGAGCTGCATCAGGTATTCCACAGACCAATACTACAAAGTCTGGAATGGATGCTCCCAATGTAATAGCACGAAACATAAAGGACAGATTCCCGTTTTCTGCTGATACCTACGTCAAGATGATGTTTTCATGGTGGGATTCCACTTTCGGGTTACGGCTTCTGCAGGATAACTATTTCCGTTCCAAGCATCCCGGTGCCATATTCCGTGCTGGCAGTAAAGAGGATGTGATTTCTGGAATTGTTTTATCTGCTGGTGCGCCGTTACGTGGAGCAGCGAGATATACAAACTTCATCAGGTACGATATAGAACCTATACTCGCAAAGGGTGTTACTCAGGCACATATAGAAAGATATCTGCAGTTTAAACACTGGCCTTTTATCGAGGAAGGTGCAAGGCTACAGAAGAAGAAATTACCAGATATTATTGACCCGGTTACTGGAGAGAGAACATCATCTGAGAATCTTCTTAAATGGGATGACGAGTTAAGAGCTGAGTACACTAAAGAGCAGTACGACGCTCTTGTTGAGGGAGCAGAGAAGGCACGTGACCTTTACTCGGAGATGCGTATGCGTCTTCGTGATGAAGGTATTATCAGTCCAAAGGTTCATGATGAGTTAAAGGCCAAGTATCCGTGGTATAACCCTATCGAGTACATCGAATTTGCCGATGCAGAGGCAAGAGGGTTATCCAGTACTAATAGATTCAGCGTGGAATCTGACGGAATATATGCCTACAGTGAGAACCCTGAGGTAATGGGAGCGTTACCACCTCTTGGTGACACGATGCTGCGTAAGCTCATACAGACAGAACTACGTATTACCCGTAACGATGTGACCAAGAACGTGGTACGTATGGGAATAGCAGAAGAGATTGGCCTTAAAGATTTAAGCGATAAGTTCATAAGAAAGGCAATCCCGTATAACGAAGAGGCAGCGTCAGGATACTTCTCCTTCTACGAGGGTGGAGAAAGAATGGTCTACGGAGCTGCCGATGGTGGCCCGGTTCCCAAGTGGCTCTGGGATGCTGTTAACGGACGTTCAGGACTTTCCACACGTGGAGTAACTGAGGCACATAAGATATTTGCAGCAACAAACGGGTATTTTCGTTCTGTTCATACCACGTATAACCCTCTCTTCTTTACCAGAAATGCCCTTATAGACTCCTATACCGTGATGCTTCGTGCTGGTATAGGTCCACACAGAAGCATAATACGTATTATCCAGAGTCTGTATAAAGCTGCTATCAATGGTGAAGACAGACTTGCAGAGATGTCCCAGTACATGGGTGGCTATCAGGCTCGGTATTTTGAGGTTAATGCTGCATATAAACGTATACAGAGAGAACTACAGGAAGCAGGTCATGTTGATAATGCCCGTGTTATTGATGACCCGACAGGAAAGAAACTAGATAAAGCATTACGGGATAGTGTGAGAGATGGAACTATCCGTAACTTTGGACGTAAGTTAAGGCGTGCAATACCTGCTACTGGTGAGGCTATCGAGCAGGCTCCACGATTAAAGGTATTTGAGAAATCCCTTAAGAAGCTGATAGGAAAACAGGAATACGATAGGTTAATGAATCTGTCCCGTGAGGATTTCCAGAGGGAAATGCTGGATAGCTGGGTGCCACGATTTGATGTGGATGGCAGTGTTATCGACAATCCACAGTCACGTGGGTTTGGGCTTGCTGATTCTTCCGAAGGAAGACATTCAGCACATAATGGTATAGAGGCAACGATTAACTTTGGTCGTGGCGGTGACCAAGTTAGGTATTTTAATAACTATTTCTTATTTCTAAATGCTGCTGCGGAAGGTTTCAAGTTACCGTGGCGAGCTTTAGGGATTAATCTACATCCAGAGATACGGCCTGTCCGTAATCCAGTACGTGGTGGCCCACAGTTTGAATGGGGTTCGATAAGTGAGCAGGTTAAAAACTATGTACCTAGCAGTCGGTGGCTTCCCGAAGGAATAAGAGGTACACCGAAGGGCGTTACATCTAAATACATGGATGTGGCTACTGGTGGACCTATGGCTGCTGCATTCCGCATATCTATGGGGATGATGACTTACTGGACCATATTAAATCACTGGAATAAGCGTGAGAAGTATAACGATATTCCTCTTTTCTATGATGTCCCAAAGTACATCAGGTATAACGCCATGATTTTTATGCTTCATGCAGAAAGGGATGAGAATGGAGACTACATATTAGACCCACGAACAAATCGTCCTACTCCAAGATACATAGTCATTCCTCATAAGTTACGGGAATGGAATATGTTAATGCAGAATATAACTTTACTGGATGAGATTACAGATGAAGAGGTTCCTTTTGATAAAGAACAGTTGGCTATAGAAGTGTTCAAAAGCACATCTCCTATCAGTGATATTCCATCACCAGAAATACTTAAATCTTTTGGTGAAGAGATATTTGGATATGACACATGGAGACGGGCACCTATCGTAGACCCTGATTTAGAAGGCAGGGAACTTGAAGAGCAGTATATTCCGACTACATCAGAAACTGCACGTAGGATGGCAGGGCTGGGAGAGTATGCTTCAGAAAATATACCTATGCCGGAGTTTGTGGACAATATAATAGGAAGTCCTCAGAGGGTTAACCATCTATATGAGAGTTTCTTTGGTGGGGCTGGTCGTCTGGTAACCTCTGGTGCCGATTCTGTGATGCACATTATAGATGACCTCTGGAAACTCAATGACCGTCCGATGGAACAGAAGGTTGCTGACTATCGTGAGATGGACAGGGTATCCCGTAATGAGTTTCGTACTGCTTTAACAGAAGAAGAATACGAAGAGTTTGACCGTGAGTTACGTATGCCCCGTAAGGAGATTCCTTTCTGGGATGCGATGCTTAATTCCTTTGCCCCTGCCAGAGGGGGAGGATTACGTGAGACAGCACGTGCAGAGACTGAACGGCTCTTTGGTGGTCAGGTATCTGAAGAAGATGTAAGAAATGCAGGAAGGACTACCAGTCGTGTAAGACAAGCTCTTACCATAGAACAGGTAGAGAACGATAACAAGCTGGAGAACTGGACAAGGGGAGCTAGGACAAATGTTTTATCTCCTAGTGAATGGCGTGCAAAGAAGTCAGAAAAATGGGCTAAGTTTGAAGGCGCAGAGCTAGCCATATCAAAGATTTACCATCGGTCAATACAGAATCAGTCACCTGAAGTAAGAGATGCGTATTACGATTCTCTTTATACCGCAGCAGGCAAGATGGAGGATATGAGGGTAGGTGTGGATTTACTGCTTGCCGGGTACTACGCTATCGAACCCGTAAGCGATGACCCTGACAATATAGAATGGAGTAATTTCTTTGAGGCAAGAAGAGAGTACGTAGAAAATATACGGGTATCTTCTGAAGCTGCCAGAGATACAACCCATGCCGATTTTATGCGTGCCTTAAGTGCTAACGATACTCCACGGGAAAAAGCATACGACGAGTCCAGAGCATTAATGGGGCCATACTGGGACATAGGAAGAGACATTAACCAGCTGGCACCTAATGCAACGCAAACCATGCCCCAGATAGCCCAGAAGTGGAACGAGTACCTTAGTTTTGACAGGGGTAGAAAGCAGCAGATGTACGATTCTGACAGGCAGATTCAAACCCTTGTTAAAAGAAGGTCTGATTTAAGAAAACAGCATGTTATCCAGAGTGCCCAGACAGAAGGTTATCCCTATCTGGATATGGCCCTTGTTTTCTGGTACGGAGATTTCTATCAGCCTGTAACTGATATAGGAAAGCGTTATCATAATAGGATGTATCGAACTGGTGAAGGTGGATATATGCCACATCAACCATCGGGAACCCGTTGACAGTAGGGTATACTAAGGTTATTTTAAGTCGAGGTAATTATGGTTAATCAGGCAGAACAACCAGATACAACACAGGCACCAGCCCCGGAAACGGGTGATTCAACTACGGATATCACCTCTGAATTTGAAGGGGTTAATACCTTTGAGGATACTGATACATCACCTGATGTAGATACTCCTGTATCTGAGGCTCCTGATACACCAGCAGAGGCTTCTGATACACCTGTTGCTCCTGTTGCCGAAGCTCCTCCCGTACAGGAGCCTGCTCCAGAGCCATCCCCTGATATGGATGAGCTGCAGAGAAGGTTACAAACGGTAGAGCAACAGAACCAGCAGTACCAGCAGGGTCAGTTGCAGGCACAGTGGCAGCAACAGGCTGCACAGGTACAGCATAATCTGGAACAACAGGGCTACTTACCAGACCAAGCGCAGCAGATGACGCAATCTTGGATGGCACAGCAGAATCAGGCGTTTCAGACACAACAGAATCACCAGCAAGAGTTACAGTACATTCAGGGTCAGTCTAACGCAGCGGAACATTTCGCTACGAAATACGACCTGAAGATGACTGACCTTGCCAGATTAAAGCAGTATGATAACCCTCAGAGCATGGAAGACGCTGCAAAAGACATCAAGGCTCGAAGAGACCTTGAAAATGAACTCGCTACGCTGAAGGCTGAACGAGTTCCGTCGCAGAGTTTTGACGATAGTCAAAGTTCTCCGGCTGCTTCCACCGATGAGGATAGATGGCTTGAGAGATACAATCAAGGTGACAGGTCTGCTCAAGCACAATCAGCAGCACGAAGGGCTGCTGGGCTAGGATAAACCCAAGTAATTAAGGAGGTCTGTCATGGCACAGACAGCAACAACGGGCAATCTTGAAAATGCCCAGCGCATAATCATTAGTTCGGCCCGGTACACAGAAGAGCATAATGCTCCTGCCGTAGCACTCACTGAGCAGTTTAAGCTGCCCAAGGGAGCCAAGCAGGTAACCGTTCCCAAGGTTGGGACGATGACGATGAGTGACCTAGTAGATGGTCAGGACATAGTAGACGAGGAAGAAATCGGGATGACAACCGTTGACCTTACCGCAGCAGAAGTTGGTGCGAAGGTTATCCTCACCGATAAGCTCGTCAGGCAGTCCGCACCTAATGTCTTCTCCATCATAGGAAGACAGCTTGGTGATGGCATGGCACGAAAGAAAGACGGAGATATTCTTGCTCTCTATACGAACCTTAATGAGGGCACTCTTCTTGGTGGTACGGGGCCAACATACATGAAAGCCTCTAACCTGCAGGGCATTATTGCCTATGCCAAGGCCAATAAGTTTGGTAGCCAGCTCTACATACTCCACCATCCTAATGCGGTGGCATATCTATCTAAAGAAACTGCGGTTGTAGCATCTGCTGGTTCTAACTCTGTTCCAGAGGGATGGTCTGCAGACTTGCTTTCAAACTTCTGGAGTGGGTTGAGGCCCATGAATAACGTCCCTATATTTGAGGACGGTAATATTACAGAAGACAGTGGTAATGATGGTATTGGAGTTATAGCTGACAAGTCCGCTATGGCTACGCTTACGAGCGTGGATACACGGACAGAGAGACAGAGAGATGCTTCTCTCAGGGCTACAGAAGTTGTAATGACTGCTGACTACGGTGTATTTGAACTTGATGATACCCGTGGCGCAGGTGTTAAATTTGATATATCTGCTTTGTCTACTGCTAACTAGGAGTAGTACGTGGTAACGAACATAACTGAGCGAAATAAGCTGAAACAGGAACTGGCAGGTCTGGGCTATTCCATGTCGTATATAGACGAATGGCAACCCAAGACTACCCTGTACCGACACACTCCTTCATATAATGTGGATGGTGCCTTACAGGATACAGTGGGTACATCAGTATCTAATGTTCCCGGTAATCCTGATTACATTAAGCGGAAGGCTCAGATAGGTTTGTTCACATGGAAGCCCAATGAAGGGTGTGAGTGTCGGTGGTGTAGAGAGACTGACTGGAAGAGCATGGAGCCGACAACGGCTAAAGGGTTCTGTGATGCTTGTGGCTTTGAGGCAGAGGCCAAGAACAGCGCAGGAGTATCTTCCAAGCTGACTTTCCATAAACGGGCACAGCACCCAGATGTATAATAGAGTCCTGAGAGTTGTAACGATTGACCGTGGCTCTCAGGATTCTCTAAATAATTAACGGTTGGTCGCAGGGGTTAGCCCTGTAATAAGTAACCTTTAAGGAGGTTAGATATGTCTTTTCCACAAACAATAATGGGAAAATATGGATGGGAAAAAGTAACTACTACTGCCCAAAAACAGAAAGTAGGTACTCGTATGCAGATTGGCGAAAGAGATTTTATGTACGTTAAAACTGGTGAAGCAGTAACTGCTGGGCTACTTGTTATGCAACAGGTTGGCGATACTGCCGATGACCTTGACTTAACTACATCGGCAGACATATCTGCTGGTGATACTACAATGACTCTTTCAACTTCTTTAACTCTTACTAAAGACCAGTACAAAGACGGATGGCTTATCTTCAATGACATTGGAGAAGAAGGTCATATGTACAGAATCAAAGGTAATACTGCTGTGAGCAGTGCTGCTGGGGCGGTAATTACTATAGATGAAGAAGATGGTTTTCACGCAGCAATTTCTAGTGGTGCTTCAGCCATCCAATGTGGACTAACTGCTAATCCGTACAGTGCAGTTGAGATTTATGATTACAACGGAATAGAAGGTGCCCCTCTTGGTTGGTCATGTGTTGATATAGCTTCAGGCTCTTACGGCTGGATTTGTGTTGGAGGTCCAACTCTTGCACTTATTACAGGTACTCCTGACGAGGGAGTAGCTTTAGTTGCATCTAAAAATACTCGTGATGGTGGAGTTGAGGTTCTGGATTCTGATGATGACGGAGAAGGAACCATAGTTGCGTACATGGGCAACTCAACTGGAGTTGACGGAGAATACGCACTTATAATGACAAACATTAGGTAATGCAGCCTTTAGAACTTTGGACACCTCAAGGCTCCACGTATGTAGGCGGTGAAGACACTGGCTACAACGGTGAGACCGGGGTGTCCATTGTTGTGCATACGTTCCAGTTCCATGACCCCGTGACAGGTAGGTCACAGGTGGTTAAGATACCTGCAGACCCAGATATTTCTCAGGCGCACATTGAGGATATGGCAGCTCAGGCTCTGGAGACCTTCTTAATTGAGTGCCGTGTTAAGGACTCAAAGAAGAAGCCTACAGTGGCGCAGAGAAAGGAAATAGGTAAGCAGTTAAAAGAGTTTCGGGAGTACGCTCTCAAGAGGCGAGAGAGTACAAACAACAGAATCTATTACCGAGGTGTATAAATGGTCGAACAGAATGGGGCAGGCAATCAAGAGTTCGGGTTAACACCCGAAGATATAAACGCAGCATTTCAGGCTCATCCGCAGGCTGCTCAGACGGCTCAGATTAATCTTCTTAACAGGATTCTTGCTTCTCGTAACGAGGAGATAGAGTCTCTTAAGAAGGAGAACGAGTCCCTGAAGTCTAAGGTGAATGCCAAATCATGAGGCTAGCCCATGCCTGTACAGGGGAGAACCCGTAAACAGTTACGACAGTCCATTGGATATAATCTTGGGGCTGTATATGTATCGTCTACTTCAGGTAGCGGTGACACCACATCCCTGATAGACAACACCCTTATTGGTGGTGACGACAACTGGATTGGATACCATGTCCTGTTTACTGCCTCACCTAATGATGGTGTGCTTTCTAGGGTAAGTGACTTTGATGAGGGTGATACTGATATAACCCTAGCTCCAGCAGTCTCTGCTATAGGCAGCGGAGAATCGTATGAGTTATGGGAGCAGGGATACCATCCCAATGCTATCCATGACTTCATCAATCAGGCAATCATAGATACTACGTCACAGGCTTATGACCCTATAGAACATCCTGATATGTCTAGCTCTCCCCATGTCGCATTACATGCTGATGGTAAGGCATTAAGATTTTCTATTCCAAGTAACGTCTCTATTATTAATCACCTGTACTATCGTAGTAGTGTTTCATTTACCAGCTTACATAACTTGAATGCAGCTTTCGATGAGCATTCAACTCTTGTAACTACTACTCTGGATGGAGCTATAACAAGTACAACGGCAACTTCTGTTCCCGTTGCAAGTTCTACTCCATTAAGAGCAGACCAGCAGATTCTGGTTGATTCAGAAAAGATGACTATTAGTAGCATCTCTTCCAATACTCTTACGGTTAGTAGGGGAGCAGGTGGAACTACTGCTGCTACCCATTCTGATGGTGCGAGTGTCTTATTGTTTCCTGTAGTTGATACTGAGGATAAGAAACAGGGTACAGGAAGTAACAAGTTTATTATCCCTGCTGCTGCTGGAACTAACCAGATTGTTACAGAATCTATTGGGAGCAAAGATATAAGTAAATACGATTATCTTGAAGGTTGGATTAAAAGTACTGTTGATACCGCATCTGGTAACTTACAGATACTACTGGATGATACTGCCAGTTGCGCCAGCCCACTGGAATCACTGGATGTTCCAGCATTATCAGCAGATAGCTGGACCTACTTCCGTGTTAAGTTAGCTAATCCTGAAACAGATACTGCGATTATATCCATAGGATTTAAGCAGACAGGCACAGACTTGGGGGCATGTACTGTATTTCTAGATGACTTAAAAGTAGTACAAAGTGATACTGCCGTATGGGAGATATTCCCCAAGCATCTATGGAAGATAGACCGTAGCGCAAGAGACCTTATCATTACTCAGGATGGTAAGTTCGAGGTAGGGTACGCCATGCTAAAGATAACTGGTGGTGACAAGCCAGCGTTACTCACGACTGACTCAGGGACAACAGAGATAGACGACTCGTACATAATAGCCAGAGCTACCGGGCTTGCCTTTGCTGCTAACTCAGGAGGGTCAACTACCGACCCAGACCAGAACAGGCAGCAGGCAGCGTTTTGGCTTGGCCTTGCTGAACAGGCAAAGAGGGCGTTCCCCTTACTGATTACAGGTAGGTCCGTTGAGTAATGGCAAACAAGGTAGTCGACAAGAACGAGATATATCTTAACAATACTTACTATCCCATAGTCCGACCAGTTCAAAGCGTGCTTGCCTCCATCTACCCTGCAAAGGTAGTTATAGGTGACACTACACGGGACAGCCAGATACGCTCATCCGTAATCTCTTGGTCTGACTGGCGTGGAGGTATCGGTGTCGAGAGGATGCAGGGGCCAGCGGACGCTGATAGGGCGTGGTGGTCTAACTGCCAGTTACGATACAGGCATCACCTTGTACTTCCTGCTCTGGCCAACCAGACGACTACCGAGATAACAGGTGGTTCCACTGCTATTAGTGGGGCCATAACCATGCTTGCCGAGCTTGGCACCAAGATGTACGCAAGCTGGGATTTAGCCCCGTATTACTACGTTAAAGCATCCAATGATTGGACTAGAGTAACTAGTGGGGGGAGTGCTTACTCCTTTCCATCTACTCCTACAGATGCTATTACTGTCAGGATGGGAGGGACAGACTACGTAGTTGTTGCCCATCGTAATACAGGTTCAGGGGCAAGTGGATACAGTTATTTTGCTAATGCTACAACAGTTGTTAATAAAACTAATTCAGCAACAACTTCACTGGCAAGTTCAGGTGCTGCAATTCCAACTGAGTTTATCGCCTTCTGGGATGATAGATTATGGGGGATAAGTAGTACGGGTCAGTTATGGTACACACTTACTATATCTGGTGACCCTGTTGCTGATGCACAGTTACCAGTACCGGATGATTATGTTACTGACCTATTCGTAGGTCGTGACGCTCAGGGAGAGCAGATACTCTACGCATCCACTCAGATAGGGTTATATGCTCATGATGTTGCCAATGCCAGATTCGTTGAGACACAGTTCCATCTTCCCTTTCACCAGTTCAACGGTTCCGGCTCAGTGAGATGGCGTGACTCCATCTACAGTCCTTCCGGGCTGGGTATATACAAGTACATCAACGGTAACATCCATGCTGTTATATCTGTCATGGGTCCAGACCGTGATGACGGGTTGCCTTCAGATAAGAGGGGAACTATTAAGAAACTTGCAGGAACACATACCGAGTTACTTGCTGCAGTAGATGCCACCACAGCCCCTCACGACGTTGCAACGACTGATATACCATACCAATCAGTATCACATGGCTGCTTTGGTTCTCATTGTATGGAGGGGGATTCGGGATTTTCATCCATCATAGCGTGGAATGATACGGGGTGGGAGACAAAGTGGCGAGCTGCTGATGCAGGAAAGGCTATTGACCAGATGATGGTCACCAATGCAGGGCAGGGAGACTACAGGTTATGGTGGGGGTTTGACGGTAATGTGTACCACCAGATGGTTCCGTTCGATATCATAAATCCTTCACAGCTTAATGAATATGAGTACGCATTGTCTGGTGAGCATGAGACTCCTTGGTTCGATGCCCAGCAGACAGAGGTGGACAAGACTGCGCTCAAGCTGAAAATAGAAACATCAGGATGTTCTTCTACTGAGACTGTTAAGGTTTATTACTATCTGAATTACGCAGATGCTGAATATGAAGCTGGTTCAACAATTACTTCGAGTACAGATGTGAACACCTATACCTTTGGTTCCGGGCTGGGTACAACCTTCAGGGCTATCAAGTTCAAGATAGAGCTGGCACGTGCATCTGGTTCGGACAACCAAGAAAAGACACCTGACGTTATCTCTGTAACGCTGGAGTATCGAAAAAAGATGGATGCCAAGTGGGGCCATACCGTTGAAGTAGACCTTAACAAGAACTACAAGGGTAACAGTCCCAAGGAATTAAGAGCTAATCTCGTATCTGCTATAGAGACTACCAACCTAGTAGAGTTTACATTCAGGGACGACGATAGCACTGAACGTAACTACTACGTGGATATAGCATCTGCTACGGGACTTGAGTACACAGGACACGATGAGCGTGGCTCTTCACGTATCACGATGGTTGAGCCATGATATTTGACTCAGGAACCACAACCGTAGGTACTGCTGGAACCGAGCAGCAGATATCCAATACGACTAACAAGGTTAGGTATATCAAGGTTAAGGCACTTGCAGCTAACTCAGGTATATCCTACTTCGGTGTGAGTGATATAACTGCTACCAACGGGTACGAGCTATCCGCTGGTAACGAGATAGAGATTAACCTTGCTGATGCAGGCGGTACGGTGCCTTTCAGTACATTCTATGTTGACGTTGCCTCTAGCGGAGACAAGGTGTGCTGGGTGGTAATTCTTGACGGATGACTACAGGGCAGGGACTTCAGACACCACCTCAGGGATGGCCCGGTTCCAAGCCGGAGTGGGCATTCTATTCATCTCTTATTGAGCTTGGATATGAGCCTGATGAAGACTTCACGTACCAGTCACCGCTCATGGGTGGGAGGCTGGAGAAGGGAGGTACTATTATTGACTTCCTGTTCACCAATCCCCCAAACCTGGCTGTGAATGTACAGGGTGTATACTACCACTACGAGCTGGGGGGCGAGATAAAGGCCCGTGACATCTTTGCAAGAGAGGCACTTGCCGGGCAGGGCACTACCCTTATATTTGTAGACGAGGATGACTTGGAACAGGATGCTATAGGAACAACCAGAGACGCTCTCGCATTCAGGGACAGGTCTCGACTAGGAGGAAGATAGATGGCTGCACCTACCATCAACTTCGCAGGATTCGTATATGACGACTCCGGGGACGCTGTTTCCGGGGCAACAATTCATATATACGATAAGAACTCCACGACTACAGCACGTGAGGCTTCTTCTGTAACTACTAACTCCAGCGGTTACTACTCGTATTCCCATGCTACTGCAGGTGAGTTTGATACCGAGATAGTCAAGGGTACTTCAAAGCGCAGGTACAAGTTTGACGACAAGATTCACCTTTCTGAGATAGATGTAGAGAAGCTAAGCATACGTGGTAATAATACTGTTCTTGCTGGACTGTATCTATATGCAGACCAAGGGGCTGACGTTAAAGACCAGTGGTTAATAAATGCTAGGGATGGCGGTGAACTGGGGATTGGTAACGATGCTGCCTCACAGGGCACGTTCGTTGACCAGATAACCCTAACTCCTCATGCCACGATAGCATCATCTTCTGTCAAGATACCCGGCATCCTTGATGTTAACGGCTCTGTTGACTGGGATGTCACCGATGTACAGGTAGACTCATCAGGGGACATTGACCTTGTATCCAGTAGTAATACTGCTGCTGCTATATATCTTCATCAAAGTACTGGCACCAGTGGTACTATCAAGATTCATGCTGATACAGGAACAAGTGTTACTGAGGGAGCTGAGTCTGTAAACATCCTGTCCGACGTTGGCGGTGTGGGCATCAGGTCCACAGCTAACTTGGCTAAGGCTGTGAATATTACCAGTGATGGCGGTACGACTGGCTCTATCGCCATATTCAATGACCAAGGAACTTCCGTAACGGAAGGCGCAGAATCTATTTCTTTACTCTCTGACGCTGGTGGCGTTGGTATACGCAGTACGGCTAACCTAGCCAACGCTGTAAACATAACAGTGGATGGTGGAACTACTTCTACCATGACCCTGTTTAACGACCAAGGAACTTCAGTCACAGAGGGGGCAGAGTCAATTGCTCTCCTCTCAGACGCAGGTGGGGTAGGAATAAGAAGTACCGCAAACCTAGCAAAGGCCGTCAATATAACAAGTGACGGTGGAACCACAGGTTCAATTGCTATCTTCAATGACCAAGGCACATCGGTTACAGAAGGAGCGGAGTCGATATCCCTTCTATCTGATGCAGGTGGAATAGGCATAAGGTCTACTGCGGATTTGGCTAATGCGGTCAACGTGACAGTAGACGGTGGTACATCATCTACGATTACCCTGTTCAATGACCAAGGTACGACAGCTACAGAAGGTGCTGCTTCTATACAGTTACTGTCTGATGTCGGTGGTATCAATGTAAAGTCAGGACTGAATGGGGCTAATGCCATTCTCCTGACTGCTGATGGTGGTACATCAGAGACTATCGTTATACATGCAGACCAAGGTACTGGTGCAGGTTCTATATCAGCCGTATCGGATGCAGGTGGAATAACACTGGATGCAGGGCTGGATATAGTTCTCTCCGCTGACGGTGGCAACGTCACTATGGATGACGGTACATTAACCATCTTTGATTTTGATGTAGACGGCACAACTCTGACGATACATGATGACCAAGATACTGGTGACAAGGCTGTCATCACTATGGCTCAACATGGAGCGTTAAGCATAGTAACTACCGATGATGACGCAGCTGCAGCTAATATCCAGATAACAGCAGACGGTACTGCTGAGTTGGCAGGTACTACTGTCACCTTGGATTCCGCAGCCGACATAGAGCTAGAAGCAACCGACGATATCAACATTCCTGTTGATGTTGGACTTACCTTTGGTGATGACGGACAGAAGATTGAGAGTGATGGCACTGACTTCACCATAGCGTCAGGGGCAAAGCTAAACCTTACTCCCACATCAGATGTTCATTTCGCTAATGGCACAGGCGTGGTCATCGGGCATACGGCTCAGGTTACAACTGCCTCTGTCGCCGAGTTTCAGATTTTGGGAACAGGTGCGGCAGATTCTAGTGCTGTAATCGGCAGATGGACTAGTGGTGCGTCAGGTCCACGACTTTCATTTGTGGCATCTAATAATGGGACTATAGGTTCCAATACAATTGTTGCGGACAATGACATTATAGGATTTATGGAATGGCTCCCAGACGATGGTGTTGATTTCGCTACACCGGCGGCAACCTTCTGGGCAGAAGTAGATGATGCCTCTCCAGAAGCAGGTGGGGTAGGTATGGCATTTGTCTGGAAGCAGATGCCGGGTGGTGGTACGACAGCAGCAGCAGAAACCATGCGTATTTCAGCAGCAGGTTATGTAGGAATAGGTGAAACAGCACCGGCTAATTTACTGCACGTTAAAGTTAGTGATACAGGTATTACACCACACGCTTCAGCACAGATAGTTTTAGAAAGAGATGGTACGAATTACCTACAGTTTTTAACTGGTAATGATGGAACTTCGGGGTTGTTGTTTGGGGATGAGGATGACAATGATGTTGGGAAGATTCAATACGACCACAATGTCCCTGCTATGTATTTTACGACAGAAGGTAATCTTGGCATGGCATTGTCAGGAGGTGCAACTCCTACGCTAACACTGTATGGAACTGCTAGCACTGGCGGTGATGCGAAGATTCTTTTCGACGGCGAGGCGGTGGACTACCATATCGGGTTAGACGATAATTTAGATGCCCTGAGAGTGGGTGTGGGCAACGCACTTGGAACTACTCCACTCATCAGTCTATACGCTACTGGTAAGGGATACGGCTATATCGGTGGTTTCGGAGGAACGCATACCAGTTCTGGAGCAGGTACTACCGCTACTGGATTCTCATTTTTCCCAGTACTTACAGGACATTCTGGTGATGATGACCATCTCTCTCATATGATGATTGATGGAGGGTCTATAACAACCGCAGGAAACGTAGATGGAGACCCCGGTGTTATTGCCACTTTATTCCTTGCAGAACCTAATATAAGTACGAGCCATACGGTTGACTATTCTGCAACCTTATATATTGAAAGTCAGGCAACTGAAGCTAATACCTATAACTACGCCATGTGGGTGGACGCTGGCGCGAGCAGGTTTGATGGGGAGATACAGAGCAATTCAAATACACAAGCATCCAGTATTGCAACTGCCTATGCTAATTACGGATTAGTATTCAGGGCTGCACAGACTATCAATCAATATTCCAACTCTATCGGTTGGTCAGAGGGAACAAACGTAGCAGCAGCTATCAGTGGCGTTGATGATGGTTCGGGAGGAGCGCAAGGACTCAGCTTTGCAACAGGTACTAATTCTGCGATAACACAGCGGATGCATATCAAGGCTACTGGTGAGATTGACCTTCAGTCCAACGCTCTAGGACTGACCAACGTAGGCGCATCGGGTAATGACTGGACTGCAAACAAGTTTTCGATACTGAATGAAAATTCAGGAGGAAAGAATCAAATAGTTCTTAAGAATGATTCTGGAGACGCAAATTCACACGCCGAATTGCAGGTTGGAGTTGATGGAGGGACAACCTCATCAGACGCATTCATAAATATCTTCAGGACTACAGGTTCCAACATCTACTGGTCTCTTGGATTGGATAATTCTAATACTCAGGCATTCGTTATTTCTAATAATAATGGATTAGGTACAAACGATGCTCTGCGTATCACTACTGCAACTCCACCTATAATGACATATAACACGACCCATCCGACAGGGACATTCGACTATGTTTGTGATTCCTGTGGGAGACATGAGGCAGAACAGTTTGAATGTTGCGGAAAGGTGGAATGGCACGATGACGTTCTTGACTTCAGGGGCATGGCTCTACGACAACCTGAAGCGATTAATTACATGGAGAAGGTGGGGGTTATTGAGAGAACATTGGACAACGATGGAAACCCTGAAGTGTTTACGGTTCTTGGTCGAGACTTTGAATTTGCGATGTCAGCGGCATTCCAGAATCGCCAGAGGATGGACAATCAGTACAATGAAATAGATAAGAGGCTTGCCAAGATTGAGCAGGCATTAGGAGTATAGGTATGGCAACTAATGAAGCAACGCTTGAGCATCTGGCAACTATCAGAACTGCTGTCAATACGGCTATCAACAACGTGAACCGTTATGGCAGCATGAACGGAGAGATGACCAATGATGCAAAGGCAGCGTTACTGGCAACGGTAACTACTGTGCCATCAGCACTGCAACACGCAAGTAATTGTTCTACCTGTAACGGTTGGGACGGCTCGACAAGCTAAGGAGTTAGGTATGGCAACTGGAGATATAACGATAGTAGTAACGGTGGAGGGCGGTACAGCTAAAACTGCGACTGTCCCAAGTGCGACACGGATAAACGCCCTTGCGTGGATGAACAGGGATAGGGGAAGTGCAGACAACCCTAACCTGACTAATGACTCCTACTCAGTTCATCTCGCTAACTCTGCTGCCAATGGAATTATCCATGCAGCAAAGAAGCAACTAGTAGTAGCAGCGGAACCGACTACTCCGACATACACGAGAGCTAGTTGAGTTTAAAGTCAACTGAAGAAGAGTTATTAGAAGCTAAAGCTAAGATAGTTGAGTTAGAAGCACGGACTAAGACCACATTAACAGGCAGTCAGTTTCTTACAATTGTCCTAGTTGGTCCATTATTTCTAGCATTCGTGGCTTTGGGGGTGATCATCGTTTGGAAGGTAACAAGTAAACCTGCTGAGGTAGCACCGCACCTTGACATAATACTTGTAGCGTTTGCGATATTTGCAAACCCTGTAACAGCAGCAGCAGGAGTTATAGTAGGCATGATGCAAGAGGATAAGGGGAAGAAATCATGAAGAAACGTAAGTTTAGTACACCTTCACTTAAGTTTGCTTTCTCGATAGGTAGTTTTAAACTACCTAAGTTCTGGTCTTTCAGAGTTCCTATTGGTGGTGGCGTCTATATGGGTGGAGGCAAGCTGATTGTTGGCTCACTCTCTGCTGTAGCACTTGGTTTTCTTGCATCACTTTTCTTATTAGTTTCTACTGGTGAACAACAGATTACCTTTCCTATGTTAGGAGCATCTTACGAGGCTCCGTCTATGGTAGGGCATACCATAGTGGATGCCGAGTTCCCTGCTGAGCGTAGTCAAACTTTGCAGATCAATATTCCACAGGGTGAAAGAATTGATCTGATGCAATTCAAGAATATATCTCTAGGTAAAGGCGGTCTTAGTACCGCCTTTCAGATTACAGGCACTAGTACTAGTGATGTTTTAACCATTGGAACCCTTACCATCATGAACTCAGAATTTCCAAGCATGGATTTTGCTAATGGTGATGTATATACGATCAATGCTACAAGCTCCGTAGTTGCTGCTGGGCATACTTTTGAAACTACTATGTCCTCCAGCACGAATGATGTAGTGATAGGTAGTAGTCGTGGTGCAGTTAATTACATAGCTGAAGACATGACAGTTGACAGGATTATCATCCGACAAACTACAACCGGGGGCGATGTAATAATCGATAATCTAATTTTGGATGGAGTCAAGGCATGGAATGGAAACTTTGACGCTGACTACTTTGAGATTGGGAGTTTAAACTTAATTAATATTCGTGTCGGTGACGATGGTGATATAGACAGTGCCGACTTGGTGATTAATTCCAGCGTTAATGCAAACACTGTTAATGATGGAGTCAAGGAGCAACCAGTGTTTATAAGGTGATCGTATGTTAGCAGCTATAAAATTTGCACTTAAATACAGCGCAGTAGTGCCAGACCTAATAGAGTTTATATCTATATGTGCTGTAAGCAGTGAAGGTGGATACTCAAAGAGAGAGAGGTCACTGCTTATGAAAAAGTACTGGGACCTGGTGAAAGTTATCCAGGCTAATAGTTGAGTTTAAACCTCATCTTCTTTCCACCAGTTCATGGTTTTCCATCTGTCTTTTAGCTGATCTCTTGTAAGGTTATGACCCAAGTGATAGCAGTTATGCTTCACACAGTAATAAACTTCTACTGGTGAAACACTTAGAACTATCTGTTCGTAGTATTCTTCTACTGCTCTATCGGCATCCTCTCTTGTGCGATGCCTGATCTTATAATCACAGTCATCTTGTTTTGCCATATGTCACTCGTAATGACTGCGTGACCAAGGGTTGGGCATCTTTACTCCTTCCCTTTTCATTTGCTGATAGCCACGCAAGTCGATCTCCTTTTGACTGGGTTCTACAGGGGGTAGAGTAAACAATGGCTCTTGTACATCTGTACGCCAGTGGTTTATATCCCTGTTTCTTTTCACTCCTCCAGCAGTAACTCTTGTACAGTAGAATCCAATAGATTCCCAGAACAAATTACTATCACTGCTAGATGCTGTCCTTAAACGTATACCAGTACCAGCTCCAGCTTTAGACATGGCAATTAATTTACTGACCATACTCCATCCTAGATACCTTCTCCTTGAATCATAATCAACACATGCTTGGTATATAACTACATCATGTCCACTCCTTACAGGACCATGCCATATATATCCAGCAGCTTCTCCATTATCCTCACAGGTTAGAACACGATTCTCCTCTATCGCTTTCTCTAACGTAGTGAGTGGATAAAATGCTAGATCATCAGCATTCTTTTTCTGTAAATAATCTATGTATGTTATTAAGCTCATATATATATAATATAAATATAAGAGTTGAGTTAAGACTCAACTCTTATATATAACTAGTCTTGTTTAGCTAGTCCGTAGATTTTCTCATTCTCTTTGAGACCTGTTGCTATCAGCTCTTTGTTTCGGAACATTATCTTTAGCTGATCTGTGATAGCACTTCTTTCTACTTCAAAGGTCTTAGCCAGTTCGGTAGCAGTCTTCGCTCCGACCTCATCGAGATAGTCCTTGAGAGATGAGTAGAGATTTTTCTCCTTGTCTATAAGTCCTGCGGTTTCTTCCTTTGCAGCAAACCTGATTCCATTGATGCCGTTCTCATTGAAACTGTAGTGAAGTCCCATTGGTTTAGGTACTGGCATATCATTTGCCTTGGTCACTTCCAGTAGTACAGCAATACTTCCAGTATCATCTATGATCTTTGAAGAGTGACGTAACATTACATCTGCGCCAGCTTCATACTGTGAGTTCCCATAGTAGATAGTCTCGTCATACTTGGGAGTGTGGGCTATCGCTAGCCACGACACACCTAATTTATTAAGCATGTCTATTGTAGCTGTGGCTACCTTGTCTTCTTTCATGTCACCAGTACCAGCTCTTGAGATAGAGTCCAGTACTATGAATGTAGTATTGTTCTCTTGTATGTATTCCTCCATTACATCTTTTATATCCACGAGTGTTGCACCCTTGCCATTAAGAACACTAAGTGAGGAGTTTGAGTTTAAACCCAATGCTTCCGCCACTCCCAGTATCCTTGGTGGGATAGTTGAGCTAGGTCTTTCTAGGTTCACATATAGAGTATCTCCCTGCTCAGTATTCCAGTAATGGTTAGTTCCATAGTTGACAGCCAGTGCCATCATTAGACCAGTGAAACTCTTTCCCCTGCCAGGCTTGCCGTACATGATAGTTCCACCACCACTCAGGACATGAGGCTTCAAGGTATAGCCAATGTTTCTTTCTGCACCCTCTACCTTTACTGGTGCTTGTATAGATAAGTATTCTGGATAGACTGCGAGACAGAAGTCATTCATCTGTTTGACCAGATCACCTTTCGGAATAATCGTGGCAGCATCTCCATATGTCTCACCTAGAAATTTATAGGCAGAATTACACAGCTTGGTTCTTTCTTCACTGCGCTTGATATTACATACGGTATAGGCAATGTTCTCTCCATTAAATGCTATGCCTAGCTCTGCATGTATCCCTGTCTTTTCAGGACGTATGTCATGAGCACTAAGAGTTATTGCGTTTAAACCCAACTCAATATGTTTTAGAATACCGTCATTCTTGTCCCTTGTTAACGCTCCGCCTACCATAAAACTCCTCCTGATATCGCCGTGTAGATTGCCTTGCTTTATTTATTCTTTCTTTAGCCAACTCCAGTGTTTCGGGTGAAGGCTTATCTTTTTCTGGCATCGGATACCAGATAGCCCCACAGTATGGTGAGGCTACTGACATGTCCCATTTGCATGTCATTAGTTCTTGGCACACAGAATCATCACAGGTCATAGCTTCACCGAATGGTATTTAGAGTACTTCTGAGCCTCATACAGAAGCGTAGCGTGTAAGAAAGCCTGTCCACCTATCAGTTGCTCTGGAAGATGGTTAATAGAGACTTTCTCGTTCTCTTCATCTATGTGTATGACAGCACCACCAAGCTGTAGTTCATCTACCCTGTGGTGCATCTGGTCCTTGTATCCACTCCATATATCTATACCGTTGCCAATCATAGATGCTATACAGGCTATGTATGCAGAGACCTGCAGTGCATCCTTGAAGTAAATGTTGCTACCTGTCTTGAAGTCACAGACATATATCGTGTTGTCTTCATTGGACAACACTATGTCTATAGCACCACCAACAGCTAGGTCAGTGTGGAATACAGGCAGCTCAGTGCCTTTGATTTTAAACCCCATCTCTGCTATCCAAGAGTCTATCTTTTCAAAGCAGACTTTTAATGCCTCGGTACTATCCTCATCAGTTAAGTGACCTTTCCAATCACCATTGGTGAGGTATGCCTCAACAGCATTATGTATACGAGTACCCCTATTGCCTGCCTTCTTTAGCACTTGGTCTGGTATGCCTTTAGCTTCAACAAGTGTTGTAGTTACTTCATCTTCATACCTTTGAATAATCCACCCAGCAAGCTCCTCTTTATCTGTAAATGAGTCCAAGTTAAGTAACTCTTCTTTAGATGCTAGTAGCTCATCATAGATTGCTTTTGATATCGGAACTTTTCTTTCTGATATATATTCCAGTGCATGCTTCACTTGCCATCTGGCAATAGGGCTAGTGCCACTACCATCTGTAGCACTAGTAATACCAGTGACTGAGGGCATCTGTACTCCCTCATAGTCCTCATTAAAACCACTGACCATATACTTATGACCACGACCTATTGTTTTCTGTTCAACTGTTACTTCTTTACAATGGTTTTGTTCTTGATGTAGCCATCGCTTATACGTTTTCTTCATTACTTTCTCCTAGTAATTTTATTTCTCGAATCAAAAAGGCTCTTGCTTTATTCTTTGTGTAGACTCTGACTACACCACCCATAGATTTCTCCGATTCCCATGAGGCTGCTTCAAGCTGTTCCATAGCATAGGCTAGCCATCTTGGTATTCCAGCTTGAGTACTCTTGACTTCATATACCGCATCAGTAGTTTCAACATCAGTGTGGGGTCGGGACTTGTCTAGGTTCCTGACCCCACCTAATGCGATAGCTACCCTGCGCTCATAGGTTTTACCCCTACGTCTGTTACCAGCGTTGCGCTTGGTAGTATCTTTATTAGCCATTGCGGTATTCTGCTTCGTGTTCTATGCAGGTCCAGACACCAGCCTCTATCTCTACTTCACCGTCTGCATCACACAGCATGCATACTTCTTTAGCTACTTTTTCCCCTGCAAGCTGAGCCATCCACCATGTTACTGTTTGTCCTGGTGCATTAGCCTTGACATATTCAGCAGTATCTGCACCGTGTGCTTCCTCTATTGCCTTAACCCATTCAGTCTGGAATGTAATCTTGGGCTTGTCATAATTACAGTTGCACCACTTCTCGTTTGGCCCCATGTGAGAGTAATAGACACCGTAGTTGCCATCTCTTTTGTCCATCTGTTCGTTGTGTGAAGGACATAGGATTGATTCTGGTGGTATTGGCTCACTGAGTACCTGTGGTTTTGCACTTGTAATAACAGGCTCCACTGTAGTAGTTATCTGTTCTACTTTAGGCTTGACAAGTACTACCTCTGCGCCGAAAGACTCAGCATGTTGTACCAAGGGAGTAGAGACTTGAGCCTTATCTATGCTCTCTATCTCCTGTATAAGATCAACATCTTTAAACTTGTCAGCCTGTGCCATCTCTTCAGCAGAGTATGCTCCTGCAAACTTGTCTGGATATGCCATTCTCAGTGCCTTGACTATGGCACACTTCTCTATCATAGTTCCTGGCATCTTTGCCCATAGACTTTTGCCTGTGTCAAAGTCACTTAGTAATACAGTTGTAGGCATTGTCCCGTCCTTAGTGTGGACATCAGCCCATCCACCTACTAAGCTGTCTGTTGGTAGCATGAAAGTACCGATTAACTTTGTTTCCTGTGACTCTCCCTGCCTTACAACCAGTATCCCTGACTCCCATGTAGCATTCTGTGATCTTGCTACCTTGGTAAAGAAATCTTTACCAGTAATAAAACTAGCAGGGCTAGTATCGGTATACTTAACGATGTGTATATCTCTCAAGAATGGATTCGCTCCAAGGGATTCACATAACCTCTTGAATACATACATCTCTGCATCTGTTGGTTGCTTTGTATTCTGTGATACAACCAGTGCTCGCAGATCATCCATGTTTACTTCATGTCTAGGACTTGTTGTGTTTAAACTCAATTCACTTGTCATTGGCTTCTCCCCAATTTAGTTGCTTAAAAATTCTAGCTAACTTTTGTTTGTACTTTGCTTTTCTTTTATTTTCAGTAGCCTTTTTCTTCTTGGCTGCTTGTTTCTTTTTTTCTGATGTCATCCAGTGATTGTCTCCATCATTACTGTTAGGAAAATCTTTCACTGCCATACATTTCTTGCACCTCCCTCTACTGTATGGTCCATTAGGTTGTTCAATTAACCAGTGGTGTACGCATTCATCCATATATTGTCCTTTCTTATTTGTTGACCGCTATATATTGTTGTGTTATATAATTTAAAAAGTCCGAAACTAATAGGTTTCTCCTCTATTGTCGGGCTGTCTTGCTTTAAGAGAGCAGCGTTCCCTCCAAGGCACTGCTCTCTTTTTGTAACCATTAATTATAGCAGTATTGTGGGCTTAATCCTATGGTTTTTCTTGTAGTCTTCGACTGTACTTCTAAGAACTCTGATGCTTCTTTCCCCTGCTCCGACATGGAATGCTTCAAGGTCACCAGTCTTGATCATCTTGTAAACAGCAGTCTTGTGCATGCCTAGCATGGAGCATACTTGCGGTACTGTTAGCGGTTCATCTTTGTTTAACATGAATTAGACTCCTAATTATTTCCTTCTCCACTCTCGTAGAAATGCTTGATTTTTTAATTGCCGTTCATGCTCGCTAATAGTTGCTACAGCATCCTTCTGAGAATATCCGAGCTGCTTCATCCTAGCTACACTAACTACTGTGACATTACATTCGCCGCAACACTTTCCTTTAGCTACAGGTGCTGCATTATGTCCGCCATCCCATCCATCAGGGTCAGCCTTTATTTCTTCTTCACATATCACGCATATTTTTTCCATTAAGCTGTTACTCCTGCCGTTATCGGTCTTACTTGTAGTATCCAGGGTTTGTCGTCTTGATCTATTGCCCACTCTATATCCACAGGTCTGCCGTAGTTATTTGCTAGCCTCTTAGCTTCAGTCCATATGGTATGCAAGGAAGTCTGTCCAAAGAATGGGCTGACTAGGTAGTCATCACGGTTTAGTTCTGGCGTTACAAAATTTTTGGGGTCTAAAAAGAGCATGCTACTATCACCAGTACCATCCACTACACCGCCTGCTCCTTCTTCATACTCCAACATCATCCTGTCAGTACCTTCCACTGGCTCCTTGGTGAATAGAACACCAGAGTACTTGGCATCTACCATATTCATAATGATTACAGCAGGTACACTTAGAGTTGATAGGTCACGAGCTTCTTGATAAGTTAGTACTCTTTCTGCTAGAGCCGAGTCTCTCACCTCTCTTACTGCATGCTCTATACCAGAGATTGGGACATTGAGTTTAGACTCAAATATTCCTGCGAAACTTTGGTTCTTTCCGTCTTCTCCTATAGCAGAGGAACGTACCGCATAGGTACTTTCCTTAATGAATTTATACTGCACAGAATCTAGGTTGCTAGGACCAATAGAATGCCACGCCTTGTTACATATATCAGGCAGCCTATCATCAGGACAGTCAGAAGTTATAACTACCCAGTCAGGCACTAGAACAGGGTCTATCTTCCTGAGTTGTAGTGCCTTGCCACCTATTACATTAACTGTATGGTCAGGTTTACTGGGGTAATCTCGTACCAAATATCTACTGTTCATTGTTGTCCTTTATGTAGTTCTTTAGTGTGAATGTCAGTGACTCTACTGATTCTTTCTGCATCATCTTTAAGTTCCAGTCTATTGTCGAGCACTCCTTCTCGACATCCTTGACGATGCGGTCAACATAGTTCAATAGCTTTTTCTCGTCATCAAACATGGGGACATGCCCATTGTGCTGTTGCAAATCAAACACAGATGTTGGACATCCAGCTCCACTTCTACTGCACTTAACTACTGGTGCTTGTGTTCCCAGTTCCAGTAGCATCTTCACCCAGTCCTTCGGTGGCTGTGAGTAAAATGTCGCTGTCCCCTGCATCAGTTTCCCCTTCTGGTTCCTCACTGTCTGCAGTTTCACTTGTAGGTTCAATAGTTTCTTCGATTGTTCCATTTTGTTTAGCTAACTCCTCCGCATATTTTGCAATTAAATCTTCCTGGGGTTTGGTTTCAATAGCCTTGTCGCAGTGCTTTGCCCGTACCATCTTGATGGCATCCTCCGCTGTCATCCCTTGGTACACCAGTATTCCTGCCAGTAGTGTTCCTGTCCTGCCATGAGAGCCGTGGCATCCTATCTCTAGGGTTTCTCCCTCAAATATTCTAGATAGACACCAGACTACAGCCTCGCTGTACTCTCTTAGCGGTATGCCCTGCATATCTGCCCACTTGATATAGAGTGTGGGTATATCTTCCTTTTCAAACAGGTCTGGATTAACAGGAGCATTGGCTGTAAACCAGAACATGTTACCGAGCATCCATCCTGAGTCCATGTAGCATCCCATCGTAGGGTCTGCTCCTGTTCTCTTAGCACTCGGTGTTCCCTTACCAGACAGGTATATCTTCCATCCATCTAGTAGATCGAACTCATCCATCCAGTGGTTACAGGGTTTGTATACTGGGTATGAGTATTTGCTCTTTGTATAAGTAGAGCCTTTGGTTATCTTGTTGCCTCCCCATCCATCAACTGCTGTCTCTAGCTCAAGGACATCAGCATCAAACATCTGTAGTCTAGTGTCGTCAAACACATAGACATCTACGTCATCACCCCTGACACCAACAACTCTTCCCCTTTTCTTATCAGGTGTTTTTACTATGTCACCCTTGAGAAAGAACGATATATCTCCTACGTCTTTCCATAGGTTCCCTTGATACTTCTTCTTTTTCTTACCCAATAGTTTTCTCCCTTTTCTTAGCAGCTTTCGCATTGATAACATTGACACATCTCCTCCTTTATTGTGTCTAGTGGTAGTAACCCCTGCACTATGTGGGACGAGTAGTACCACAGCTTGCAGTAGCTACCATTCTGGTTTAAATCCAGAACATACTTCACATCTTGTGTGTTCCACCACTTGTTGAAATAGATACCACCGTTATGCTGTAGTCCCCAGCATGTATCGACAAATGTTTGAGGTGTTGTTTCATCCCTTTCAAACATGTATAGGGTATTGGCTATGGTTCCCCACCTGTGTCCACCGTAGCTTGCACCCCATTTGCCACCGTCATTGAATGCTTCCACTGCCCACTTGAGTGCCAGTACTCCATACCTTGACCTAAACCAGTACCATCCTTCCCAAGCATGAGTCCTTCCACCCTGTACAGTGCCATCTCTCAGTGCTTCCTTCAGTGGTCTTGCAAATCCATCAGTACTCCTACTGTGCCTTAGCTCACCACCTACTGCCATGTCTGTGTATCTAGAGAACTGGTCAACCAGTATGTCAGTGTGTCTTGCCAGGTATGGTTTAAACCTTTCCTCATCGTAGATAGTAGCCAAGTGGAGTATGTAGTAGTCGGCAGCAGCCTTCGATAGGTTCCAGCCTGTTGAGTTTAAACCCCAACGGTTTGCTCCAGCTTTTACCAGTACTTTCTGGTTTGGATTAACAGGTCCAGTATCTTGATATGTATTAACTACAGCTTCTGTAGTAGTCTCGGTGATATTAACCCAAGTGCCGTGCCACTCCTCTATAAAATAGGTAGTTTTACCTACCTTGTTGTCTAACCAGTGATCACTTAGGTTGCTCATGTTTACTGATCCTGCTTTTCAAAGTCAGTCATGCACTTTGTACAGTATGCTTCTAGGTTTACTGCACATCGGACATTGACTGGTGGATTACAGGCACAAGACCACTTCTTCTGCTTGCCTTTCGATGGTGTCTTAGGGGTTATCACGTTTAAGTGGATTGGTTCAGTCGTTGACGTAACAGTTACATCAGCTTCAACTGCTTCATAGTCCACTATCTCTGACCTTATCTCATCTGCACCTATCTTGGTCAGTGTTTCAACAAAGACAACAGGGTCTATAGATAGAGCATCACCGTTCTTATCTGTTGCCACACCCCACTGGTTCATCTCATCCCTGAATATCTTGGTGTGATACCACTGTCCCTTCGGCTTGTGTATATCCTGATAGGCATGGACTGCATTGTGCAGTACTGCTATCACTGTCTCCACTTTAGTAAGGTCAGTCCTCATATCAAAGTGGTGCTTGAGACTGATGTTGTCACCCTCAAAGTAGTATTCCCCTGCTTTCTTGAGCCTGTCATCGAATCCTATAACTACTGTTGGCAGGTTCTGTTGATATAGAAAATCATTCACTGCTCCATACAGTGTGTATGCCTTGTCAGCCTTGACCTGGTGCTTCCAGTCTAAGCTAGTTCTAGCGTGTTCTTGGACTGCCTTGTTTATACCTCCAGTTACCATGTAATCTGTGCCTCCTTTATTCCCTTGACACTGATTGTTATGAACTTGCCTGCTAACTGGGTAGCATTACCAGTTCTAACTATGCATGGTTTGTTCATTTCCCTTGCTACTATCGCAGCGTGGCACGTTATCGAGCCGATGTTAGTGGCAATAGCTGATGCCAGCTTCATTACTGGTACATTAGCTGGTACTGTCATATTAGCTACCAGTATGTCTCCTTCCTTGAAGTTAGGATCATCTGGTGTTCTAGCAATACCAGTTGCTTCTCCCTTGACTGCTCCGAATCCTTTCATTTCACTTATAACTTCCAATTAACTTACTCCTTCCCCTTCTAAGAGGTCGATTGCTGCTGTTACTGCATCACTATCCATCTCATCGAACTGTTCAACAGCCTGTTTAAACGGTAGTATCTCTTGCTCTAGAGTAGAGACAGCTTCATTTATGTTCTCTATTTTCTGGTTGGCACTCCCTATTATTTCTTCTCCTCTTTCTGCTAGCTCTCTGATTTCCGAGATATCCATATAGACCTCCTTGTCTACTTGTTTCTCTACGCCGACCTTCGGCGAGTCGCTCAAACATACCGAGACTACTAATGAATGTCAATGTATTCTCATTGACATTCTGTGTAGTATTGGTATTAATACTCGTTTGGAAACAGTACCGTTGTGACTTCTGTGTCCCTGATAATCCAGATTTTGTCACCGCCTTTGGGGTCAGGGTAAGCAGCTAGGATAAACCCGTACTCTCCCTTCTGTAGTGACTGTAAACTATCGGAGTTTTTACTCCAGTCTTCCTTGTCCAAGTCACCCCAGTCACTAGACATGAACCTGTTTAAACTCTTGTGCACTCTCATCGCAAAGTCTTTATCACTTGCGACCTTTTCGTTTATACCTCTTGTCATTACTATCATTAGCTTTGCTCCTCATGCTGTTCCAACTTTTGTTTCTTCCCGTAGCTGTAGGACGTAGGGATTCCCTCCTTGTCTATCCTGCTTCTTAGCTTCTCTAGCCTGGTAGTATCATCTAGCTTGTATAGTTCAAGGCGTAGTTCCTCTACCTTGAGCAGTGCCCATTGGACTGCCAAGTCTATCGCTGTTAGTAGCTCATGTTCTTTGCTCATATATCCCCCTAGCTTGCTGTATTTGGACATAAAAATAGGGCAAGGTATCCAAGTACCTTGCCCTAGATTTAAGACGTTAATCTAGAATACAGGTCATGCTTTTTATCTTGTGCTTAGCACAGTATTTGTGGTGCATAACATCTCGTTTGACTATTAGCGTGTAGTATTCGAGGCCATGTACCTTGAGGAATAGTTTTTTGTCGGTATAGGTATCGAACACTAGCTTTAGGTTTAGTATCCTTTCCTCTACTTCCTCTAGAGTATTTGGTGTATCGAGTTTACTATCCCCGAACATTAGGCTTTCTGTTATGTCTATTGCTACCATAGCTTTCTTGCTCCTTATTTAACCTTGACTAACTTGCCGTTTTGCATAGTACCTTGAGCATACCAAGTATGTGGTGCTGGATAGTGTGGTCCTTCCAGATAGACAGTACCGTTTTCGGGTATTGTTCCTAAGCCTGGTTCGTACACTTCAACTATTTCACCATTCTTTATAGCATCCTTGAGTGCTTTCTTAGTTTTGTAGTTCTTAGAGGCGTAGGTCATATATTCTGCTCCTTATCACCAAGGCAGTTTCTCTACTTGTTCATCGGTGACTAAGCCTGTAGCTCTACATACCTTGCATTCTGCTTTAGCACAGTCACATTCCCAGTCAAACGGCATCCTAGTTTGTACCCTTCTGCTAGGTTTCTTTGGGTTTAACCTCAAACCCATGCTGCTAAATAGCCTGTCGATAGAATCACCTTCCTTGTTTCTATTCATCTGGTCTCTTGTTAGCTTGTGTTTAAACCTGTAGATTCTCTCTAGTTCTTTAGCTGTTAACTCATTCAGCTTGCCGACTGTAGTTAGCTTCAGGTCTTCCTTGTCTCTAATCTGGTTGTAGCCTTTTAGTCCTGCTTGAAGCAGGAAGTTATGCTGACACTGGTTAGAGCATAGGTAGATCAGTCCTTTAGGACTGTTGATAGTAGTTCTACATTCCCTAGAGCACTGGAAGCATATGTCACTTACTGTAGTCACTTCTAGTACTCTTAGTTTCGCTTGATTCTTAGGCATGGCTTAGTTCCTTGCTAGGTTAGGATTTAGGTTAGCTATAAACGAGAAAAGCCCTACAGGACTAAAGTCCTGTAGGGCTAGTGGGTTAGCTAGCTAGCTAGCTAACCTTGATTCCCAAATCAGCCAAGGCTGATTTGCCTCTTCCACTAGAATCTCTGTATGCAGAGATTCTAGCACCGGGAACTCCCTTACCGCTTTGACCTCGACCGACTAATCTCACCGAGATTAGTTTTAGCTCTTCGGCTTTTTCCATCGCCGAAATGACAGCTTTGCTGTCACAGTCGTAGTAAAGCCTAAAGGCTTCGTTGAATCCACTCAGTACTGAGTGGAAGCTAGTGGTCTTACGAGTAAGACCAGTTTTCTTATCGGTGAATTCTTCACCGATATTCCCCTTAGTTCCAGCTAGGCTAGACTTAGGGTCTAGCCAGAGTGCTAGAAAGTCTCCGACTTTCATCTTGCCGTCGTCTCCAGCTTTCTCTAGCTTCGCTAGTGCTGCTTTGGTCAGCTTGGACATTTATGTCCTCCTTGCCCTTTAGGGCATCTCCCTCAGTTTACTGAGGGGTTTGTTCGGCGAAATTGCCGATGTATTCATCCCACCTCCCTAAGACTCTGTGTCAATGTATTACCATTGACACTGAGAGCGAAGCGATCTTAGGGTGGTAGACTTCTGATGGGGAGGGGTATTTAGGGAAGGTATTGAATGCTCTTTCTTCCAGGAGGGGAGTCAGCGACCTCCAATTTCAACCTGAGATGTTTACATCTCAGAGTCCAGTTTAAACTCAAACTGCCAGACTAGCAAGCTAGTCTGTGGTAAACTCAGCGGAAATTCGACAAAGAGTATGTAAACATACTCAAGCTACTAAACCTAGCGGTTTACCGCTAGGTCAGAGAGGTAAATATGCTAGGTACTAGGATAGATAGCAAGACTGATGATACTTATAAAGCACTAAGTCCTAGCCAAAAACGTAGCTGGAGAAACCAAGATAAGTTCTTATCTTGCTACAGTGAGACGAGGAGCAAGACTACATCTGCTAGTTATGCTGGAGTTAAGTATCGAACAGTAATGAAGTGGCAGAAGGATAACTACTTTGGTTTCATGGAACGGTTAGAAGAAGCAGACTTCCAGTTCTGTGAGTCACTTGAGCAGTTGGCATTGGAGAGAGTTAAGATGCAGGACGCTAAGTCCAATCCGATCTTGCTGATCACACTGTTGAATGCGAACTTGCCTATGAAGTATAGACCTACTGTCGTCATGAACGATGATACTGCTAAGGATGTACTGAGAGAGCTTAGAGCCTTGTCTAAAGACTCACCTGAACAGCTTGCTGAAGCTCCTGAACCAGAGAAATCAGCTCTTGATCAAGTTAACGAGATACTGACTAGTAAGATAGATGAGTAGGGGGCATGGCTTAGACTTTGTGTTTGTATGGTATCTATACCAGTGCCAGTTTATTTTATATAAATAGACAGATAAGTCTTTAGAGACTTATCTGTATATATACTATATATATAGTCTATATATATTAAGAGAGTTAATATGAATGATTTGTTTAGAAAGATACGCCCTCAGATTATATTAGCGATATTTGTAC
>Ga0208183_1000160_pt1 | contig 41781 bp, 63 predicted proteins | sample MalvirDeepMed_51_FD_184251 | JGI IMG/M metagenome (GOLD analysis project Ga0208183, IMG submission 184251) | Marine viral communities from the Global Malaspina Expedition - Malaspina viral metaG DeepMed_51 (SPAdes) (version 2) | ecosystem: Environmental > Aquatic > Marine > Oceanic | place... | reverse complement strand
CGTCCCTACGGACGCGCCGCCGTTCGGACCAGGCCCAATAGGTTCGCCCGATATCGAAGGCCACCGCCGTTAGGATTAGCACCCCGACCAATACGCCGGCGGCGATGCCAAACCAAACGATGATGCCCAAAATTCCCGTCATCTACCGCGCCTCGCGGCCTTGCCTTCCTTCGACATTCGAAGAGCGCCCGCGATGGGGCGATGCCGCCGCGTCGAGACAGGAAGGCCGTATGCGGACCGGGCCGCGCGGTCGCAGTGGGAGGGGGCGGCAATGAAACGTGCAGGGCATTGGAAAAAGTTTCCGCCTATTCGTTCGATTTGTCAAGATATCCGAACCGTTCCATCATAGCGCGGTTGGCGGTTTCGATCTTGCGCGCCTGGGGCTTGGTCAGCACGTTGCGCCAGCCGCCCGCCTGGCCGCGCCGAAAGAAACGCTTGCACGACGGCGGCCGTTCGGCGAACCCATCACGGTCCTCTTGCGCCTGTAGTTCGTGAAACCGGGAATGGTCGATGGCGCGGCGGATTGCGCGGTCGCCGTATTTCGTGTCGGTCAGGCAATGCGCCAATCCCGTGAACATGACCAGAGGATCGGCAATCATGTCCTCGTACCGGAAGATGTTGGGTGCGGCCAGTCCCCAGGCGGCCGTATGCCCGGACCATGACCCGTCCGCCGTCTTGGCCGGCGGGGTGACAACGCGGTCGGCGCGCGGCGCCATCGGTTCCTTGCTATTCAACGTCCTGATCGCCCGGCCTATCGTCACGCCGTAATGGGCGGCCCAGGACACGGCAACGTCGCGGGGGTCGCGAACGACGTAGACGGTGCGCGGCGGGATGGTCAGGCCGTGGGGGAGGCGGTGAATTCTCACCATGTCACCGTCAACTAGGTTGCCCGCGTCCTTGTGGTAGACCTTCCACAAGTCCACGATTTCTTGCAGCCGCAACGGTTCGACCCCGCCATGTATCAGGTTCGCCAAGAATGCCCGGACCCAGGTAGATCCGGACTTCGGATAGGACACAACCCAAATCATCCGAACATCCCGGATATCCATTGAAGGATTATCCCGACAACCGCCGCAACGGCAATTACCGGCGGGGCGACAACGATGGCCGCCAATAGGTAGACCCACCATCGGGGCCGCGCCGGCGGCGGCGGGTTAATGTCGTCAAAGATCGTCAATCCCTGTCCTCCTCGGCTTCGCGCATACGCACGGGGTTATCTTGCCCGTCCGCGTCCAGGGCCGCTTCCAGGGCGGCAAACTGCGTGTCATCGATATAGCTATCCCGGTTGGCCCGTCGCAAATCCCGCGCCGCCTCGGCGACGGCGAGTAGGTAAATACTTTCCTCAACGCTGGGGACTGTACGGTTCTTTCGCCATCGCGCCCGTATCTCGTCTATGCGGTCGCTCATGGCTCCATCGCCCGTTTCAGGTAAACGGCCATGTCAAGGGCCTCTTCGTAAGCATATTCCAGCCATTTGCGGTGGGACAGCGGGTTGTCGCCGACGTGAACGCCGTACTTCAACTTGCCCTTCTCCGAACGCCGGCTCAGGTCGGCCTTTACGGCCTCGACGATGCGGTCGGTCATTTCAGGGCCTCGTCGATCATGACTTGCCATACTTTGTCGGCATCGTGGTCAGACCAATGGCCCGCTTCATCGCCGGCATGGCCCATCGCCTCGGTCGGCTCCCGCATGGCCTCGATAGCGGCACGGGCCTGGGCTTCATACCGCTTCCAATATGGGCCGCCGTTCGCCCCAATCTCGTCCGGGTCGTGTGGGCCAGTCTTGCATAGCGCCCTCTCCACCCGCTCCACCATCTCGCTCATCGTTCCTTCTCCCGCACTAATCTGCACCCAAGTGCGCCAGCACACTTTCGTAGATTACGCAATTCGGCGCCATCTCGGTGCCTGAAGCAGTTGCCGAAAATGCACCGGCCTTGATAGCAACATTCCCCGCTCGCATTTTCACAACGCATCATGGCGCGAGCGAACTTCTCGTGGTCCTCGTTGTCTATCCGCAGCCACGATTCACACGCCCGGCCCATATTCATTCTCCCTCGGCTATCATGGCGTCGGCTATTTTGAAGGCGTATTCGGCAACCTGTTTCATGCCTTCCGGCCCGTACCGCCCGCCGTTGTCATAAACCGCCGCCAATGCCTGGCCCGCGTACCACTGGCGAAGGGACATGCCTGTATCCTCCGCCGAAGGGACATGCCTGTATCCTCCGCCATGGGCGGTAGCGGGAAAGCCGGCCCGCCGTCGCGTTGCGGGGCCTCGTCGATAATCGTGACCCCGGCTATCTTGGAGGCCATCGTCTCCTCCTCGGTCAGTGATAGCCGCTTGGTCAGTGCGTCCACGTCGCCGGTAATGCCGTCGTCTGTCTCGCTCATGTCCCCGCTCCTTTCATTTGCCTGTCGATGGCGTACAGCGCGTCCGTCGCCCATTTCTCTCCCCGTGTCACGGCGTCGCCAATCCGCTCGGCCTCCTCGTTGCCCCGTCGCCGCTCGATTTCCCGCAACATCCGGCCACGCCACGCCAGCAACGCCGGTTGGGATTTCCCCACCACGTCGGCATCACCCGGCGTTAGCGCCCGCGTCCGGAACCAGTTTTCCAGCCATGCGACCGGATCATCCGGGACACCCTCCGCCCGCAAGTCCACGGTGCCGAATGCGGCGATGACCCGCGCCTCGCCATGGTCGCGACACCACCGGCCCAAGAGCGACCGCAAACCGTCCGGCGGCTTGTCCAGCCAAGCGGCCAAGGCGGATAGGCATTCGCCGAAGACGGTCCCCTTCAAGTCAGGGGCGACGTGCGCGGGCCGGTCGAGTAAATTTTCGTCGGGCGGAACGCCCTCAGAAGCTTTAGCTTCTGGTCCTTCTTTAAGGGGTTGGGGTTGGGGGTTGCCCTTCCGTTGACCGTTCTGTTGCGACGGAACTGGAACGTCCGTTGATGTAGTCTGTTGTCGTTTCAACGCACTAGCCTTCCCGGCTTGCGACTTTTGTAGGCGCCTTTCCTCTACATACTTTCGTTCAACTATCAACCGTTTTTGTGTCCATTTCCCGTCAATTATGGTGAAAAACGTCTCTACCACTGGCCGCAGTTGGGACTGCCACCGCCGCTCTGTTACGCCCAACATGCGGGCCAACCGCCGGTCGTCATCATCAAGAACGCCATCGGGCGAGCGCCATGAGAGCATCAACAGCATGAGATAGGCCCCATGCTCCTCAAGCGTCAGGTGCTTGGTATCGGCGATATAGTCGCCGCAGAATAGGGGCATGGACGGCGCTCCGCTCACCCCATATCCTCCGCAATCGCCTCGACGGTGGCGCGGAAGGCGGGCTCGCGGGCCATGCGTTCTTTGGCCCGTTTGATGCCGACCAAAATTGTGCTGTGGTCCCTGTCGCCGAAGTATAGGCCGATCTCCACCGATGAATGTCGGGTCAACGTGTGGGCCAACAAATAAACCGCGTGGCGGGCGCGGACGATGAATTGATGGCGCTGACGGCCGACAAGTTGTGCCTGGGTCACGAGGTATGGGCCACCGTCCTCCCACCACACTGCCCCCAATACGCGGCGGATAATATGGTGCATCTTTGGGTATGACATCTTTTGTGGCGGCCGGGCGCTCCAATCCCAATCCCACGAGATGGCGCCGATCTCCGGGAACGGCGTGAAGCCGTGGGGGAATGCGTCATTCACGGTCCGCCTCCGTCGCTTCCTCGGGGTGCTCGGCCAGATAGCGCCGTCGCATTGCCGCGATAGCAAGATACCAGCACCGATGGGAATTAAGGTCCGGGTCATAGTCGGGGGCGGGATCGGGGATCATGCGGCGTCACCAAATAGATCAAGCTGATTTTCCTCTGCCTCCATGTAGCGGCCGGCCTGTTGGAAATAGCTCTCCTTCAATTCAATGCCGACGAACTTGCGGCCAAAGTGGAGTGCCGAGACGCCCTCCGACCCTACGCCCATAAAGGGGGAGAGAATCACGTCGCCAGGGTTCGACCACATGGTCAATGCGCGTTCGATTACGTCCAGTTGTAACGGGCAAAGATGTCGCTCGTCGTGCGCCGACTTGGCCGCTTTTACGTTGAGAACGCGCGTCTGGTTGACCGTCATCCAAACAGGCGATGCCCATTCCTGCCATTGTTCGAGCGGGAAATCTTCTGGCGTGTGCTCAATTGGGCTCTCGTTTTCGCCCGGCTTGATGAAGGTCAGAAGGTAGTCCGGCATCCCGCCGCGTGATTTTGAACTGTCCTTACGCAGTTGCTTGTAAAGGAGCCCGACATGCTTGGTCCGCGTCATCTCGACAACCGGGCATTTCCAGATCGTCCGGCGGCCGTGGTAGATCCATCCTGCATGTTCGTGAGCGGCGATAATCTGACCGGAAAAGTCCTTGATCCCGACGGCGCCGTCCTTCCATTTTGTCATCGGGAGGTCGGAGCAATGAACCGCAGTCAGGCGCCCCGGCTTGGTGATGCGGAGTTTCTCGGCGACCGCGAATGCGTAGTGTTCGGCGAATTCCGCGTCGGTGGAATTGCCCATGTCGGCCACGCTCTCGGAGTACACGAACAGCGAGCCGAACGGCGGGGAGTAAACGGAAAATCCTATGCTCGCCTCGGGGATTTGGCGCATAACCTCGACGCAATCGCCTTGATAAGCCGCCCATGATTTTCCCTCATTGGAATTCAGGCATCGGATGTTAGCCACGGCGGCAGTCCTCCATGGTGGTTCGGTTCATAGGCAATCTTGCGGTCAGACGCCGCGCTTTTGTTGCGCGCCATCGCTGCCAGCATCGCCGACTTCATTTCAATATGCTCCCGGGCCTTGCGGTCGATCACTCGGCCGATTTCGCGTTCCCCCTCGGCAAGTATTAGATGAACGGCGACAGGATGCTTCTGTCCGTACCGCCAGCACCGCCGCACGGCTTGGTAGTAAGTCTCATAGGAATAGCTGCGTCCTACAAACGCCATACGCGCGCAATGTTGCCAGTTGAGCCCGTGCCCGCACATCGCGGGCTTGGCGATCAAGACCTTGGCATCGCCCGAGGAAAAAGCATCAAGCAGTTGTTCCTTCTGATCAATGGATTGCGACCCACGGACTTCAATTGCATCAGGCATCGCGGCCTTTAGGGCGTCGGCTTCGTAATTAGTGTCGCACCACAAAACCCAGGGCTCGCCATTAACCAAGGCGGCCGCCGTTTCGGCTCGGGCCTTGACCGTCTGGCGTTTCACGTCGTGCATCGTGGTCGCGCTCATTGAGACGGCCGCGAACAATCCACCGTCGCTCGCCTTGATCTGGCTATCCCGTGAACGGTGTATGTGGACGTTCAACGCCGGCAAATCGAAGCCTGAAATATCGTCGCCAAGATCGGCCGGGCTTTCGGCCATGCGCGACCAGGACGCCATCCAGTCCCAAAACGCTATCTCCCCGTGCCGTTTAAGCCGCCATTCCTGGCTGGCGGTCGATGTATCGTTGATGAAAAACCGCGACAACATTTCAACAGCCGAAAGCGTGTTCAAAAATTCGGCGTAGTTACCAAGCTCCATATGGTCATTCGGCGCCGGCGTCGCTGTCGCCGCCATCTTCCACTTGTGGTCGGACAACGAATCGATCAACGCCCGGGTCGTCTTGCCGGTGAATGATTTCAGAATGCTCGCCTCGTCTAATGATACAGCACCGAAAGCGCCCAGATCCAACTTGTCGAGGCGGTCATAATTGCAAATGCTGATACCGTCTTTCACATCGGACTGATCTCGAACCACCCGCACCGGGTAGTCGAACACACGGCCCTCGCGCTCGATCTGGCGGGCGACGGCAAGAGGCGTCAGGATCAAGGCGCGGCCGTTCGACGCGGCCTCTGCATGGCGCGCCCATTCCAACTGCACGAAGGTCTTGCCGAGCCCGGTGTCCAGGAAAATGCCGGTCCGGCCTTGGCGTAGGGCGAATTCAACACAATGAGATTGGAACGGGAACAGATAGTCAGCCAACGGCGGGATACTATCCATCCCTCGCGATTCGGCGCGAACCGCCTTGCGGGCCAGGAAATCCTGATATGGCACCATGCTACGCCACCCGCCTTGCCGCGCCCTGGCGGTCAATGGGGCCGAGCCAGGCGTCGAGAGTGCCCTGCACGGCTTCTAGGCTGTCGCAGATAGCACATAGGGCGCGGTGGTCTTGCAGCCGGAATATCGTGTGGACCTGATTCTTCGTTGCTGGCCGCCCCGGCGACTTCAATTCGATGAACGCCGCTTTGCCGCCCGGCAACACCATCCCGATATCCGGCATTCCGGCCCGCACACCCTGACCCTTGAATATGGCGGCCTCGACACGGCTTCGCTTGCCGCCGTTGGGGATGGCGTAGAACATCAGCCGGCCCTGGCGTTCCAGGATCGCGAGGTATTCCACCACGGCGCGCTGTAGGGCTTGTTCGGGGCGGTTCAACGCTCACTCCTTAGTTGCGGGGTGCGGGCCGGGCGCTACTCCGGCTCAGGATGCCCGCCAACAGCGACGGACGGCGATCTCCGAGGACTGCATGACCTCATCGATTCCTGCATTCGAAAGGCATGTCTGCTTTCCACGCTGCCGCGCCACGTCCCGCCGAAGCGGAACTGAAATAAAGGACTGGGGCCGAAGCCCCAGCCAAGGTGCCCGGCGCGATGCCGGGTCAGGGAGGAACTGAATTGTCGGCACTGCGTTCTCAATGGGCAAAGAGCTGTTCACGCCGCTCTCCGTTCCGCTGCGGCAATGATGTCTGCGGGCTCACAGGGGCGTTGGTCGAGCATCCATCGCCGAGACCGGCCACCGTAATAGGCGCGGATCGGCCCCAATTTGATCGCCGCCTGAAAAACCTTGATCCTCCGGCGGTGGTTCCACCACTGCGGTAGCCCGTGTGCCCATGATAGGCTGCGCTTCATGCCGCTCCCCGTTCCAAATGCGCGGCGCTATCGGCGAAGGCAAACGCTCGTTGCGGCGGCAACCGCGCCTCGATGTATGCGGCCAGCTCCGCGTTGACGGCCGCCCGCAATGCCTTGGCGTGGCCGGTGATGGTGCCGTCCCGGCGCTGGCGGGCCAGAGCCAACTTACGTTGGGCTTCGGCGACGCCATCGCTATAGACAGGCATTACCCATCCCTTTTCGTCGGGAAATCGGCAAGCCCGACTGACCCATTAGTCGCCGCGATAATTCGGCGCATCGCCGAGAGCGACGGCAAGCGGTCATCCTTGCACCAGCGGGTAACGGTGGCGCGGCTAACTGCAACCCGGCGGGCGAATTCCGCCGCCGATATTCCTTGCTTTCCGAGGTACGTTTTTAATTGCATAATTAGACGCTACCAAAAAAGTTTCCGCCGTGTCAACAATTATCTTGACATGGCGTTTCCCATTAGGTAACGTCATAAATATCAACCCACCCACGGGCGATGGAGGAATAAATGATTTACCAAAAAATGATCCGCGAAGACTGCCCCGACCATGACCCCACCGAGGTCGAGGCATATATGCGGCTGGAATTCGGAACCCTCGACCACCTGCCCCGCGACCAGTTCCGCCGTGAGGCGCGTTTGGCCGCCCGGTGCGTAGACGCCGACCCTCGCCAAGCGAAGGCGTTGGTAGCGTCCTACGGGCTTTAGTAACACCACGGGCGATGGAGGAACGGGATGAGCAAGCATACGCCATGGTATATCCACGCGGCTGATGATCACATTACCATCCGCGCGGAAGACACGGACGGCATAGTCGCCACCATCGAGGATGGCGGGCTGTTGATCGACACCGCGCCACCAACCTTTAGCCGCGAGGAAATGGACGCTCACGCCCGCCTAATCGCCGCCGCGCCGGACTTGCTGGCGGCGCTGAAAACGCTCCGGCCCATGGTCGGCTCCCCGGACGGCCACACCGTCGGCGACGTGTGGCGGGCGCAGAAACAGGCCGACGACGCCATCGCCAAGGCACAGGAGGAATAAATGATTATCAGCAATGCACACGACCACGAATTCGCCGAGGGCTTGTACAAAAAGGCCGTGCGTCTGGTGGGCTTGCTCCGCGAGGCGGAACAAATCGCCGGCGAGTTGATGAACGAGGGCGAAATGGCCGACAACAATGGCCTTTTGGATTACGAAAAAACCCTCGAAGATGCCCTGGACGCGGCGGGCGTCGCCCAAGACAACATCGATGCCGCCATCCGCGAATATCTGCGGGACGCCGCGTGATGGCCCGCTTGTTCGCCTGGCTGTTCCGCCGCCGCGCAACATTGGCCCAACGGCTTCTGGCAGTCAGCATCGCCAACGCCACGGATAGGAGCGTGTTGCGATGACTGATCGCATGGTCAAGGACATAGTGATGGCGGCGGCGGAGCCTTGGAAGGTGTACGTCCGGGACCTACAACGCGAGCGGGACGAGGCGCTGGAGGAATTAAAAGACCTCGCGACGTGGGGCACAAACTTTTACGCCTATGTAAAAGGAGAAAGCCCGTCCTTGGTTGGCGGCGAGAGCGAGGTCGATAACAACGTCTACAAATTCTATTTTGCGCTTGAGAGTGCCCGTGCCTTCCTTGCCCGCATAGTCCTCGCCAAGGAACTCACGCCATGACCAATGAACAGATCAAAAACACTTTAGCGCTTATTCAACGGTCCCCTGACCATGGCGATGGATGGCGGTCCTGCTCGGCAGCCTGTTGGCACTTAATACAAGACCTCCCCGACACCCTCGTGGAGCGTAAACCATCCGATGCAGGCGGGCTTGTAAGAATGACGCAAAACGGCGTTGCCGTTTTGGTGTTCGGATGACCTGCCGCGCCCTTCCCCGCAAGGTCGCCGACATGGGCCGCGCCGAGGCTTTGCGCATCCTGGACGACAAGAAAGCGTCCATAGCGTCGAAAAAAAAGGCGTGGCGTATCCTCCGCGATCTCACCAAGCCAGCGCCATCGGATAAGGGGGACTACCCATGAAAGAGCTTATCGCACGGTTGGCGGTGACGGAGGGGAACCGGGAGTTGGATTACGCGATTCACGGCACCTTATTCCCTCGCCCACCCGCACCTGTGAGCGAGCATGTTGACTTACCAGTTGGCTTCGGGACAGGGGCTTTCGCCGACGCGCTGGACCCACGCCCCGACTACACCACCAGCAGAGACGCCGCCGATACGCTGATGCCGGATGGGTGGACGTGCGAAATTCTGCTGTGGTTCGATAACCAGTACGGCGTCCCCGCTGTTGAAGTAATAGCACGGAAAAAGGACGCAATGGTTGAAGTGACAGCGATTACGCATGGCAAAGACGCTGAAGCCCGCGCCCGGTGCATAGCCGCCCTACGCGCCCGGGATGCAGGGGATGACCATGCCAGCCAAGAGTGAGGGCATCAGCGCGCCGGGCGTCTATGACATCCCCATCGACGCCTACCACGCTGACCCGCGGCCCCCGTCCATGTCGTCGTCGGGCGCGCGCACGATCCTCAACCGTTGCCCGGCGGTCTTCCGCTATCAACAGGACAACCCGCCGGCGCCCAAGCGTCATTTCGACATCGGCCACGCGGCCCATCGGGTCCTTCTTGGCCTTGGCGCGGAACTCGTGGTTCTCGACCCCGCCGACTTCCCGTCCAAGAACGGCAATCTCCCGGATGGCTACACCAACGCCGCCATGCGCGCCGCGCGCGACGACGCCTATGGCGCCGGCAAGGTGCCGTTGCTCAAGGCCGAATTCGAACAGGTCCAGGCGATGGCCCAGGCCGTTGACGACCACCCGTTCGCCGGCAAGTTGTTTCGCAACGGCGTCGCCGAACAATCGCTTATTTGGCAAGACGATGAAACGGGCGTCTGGTGTCGGGCGCGGCCCGACTACCTAGTTCACGAAGGCCGCATCTTTCCCGACTACAAGACGTGTCAGTCGGCCAAGCCGGACGATCTCCGCAAGTCCTTGTGGAACTTCGGCTACCACCAGCAATGTGCTTGGTACCAGGATGGCATCCGCGCCCTTGGCATCCACGACAACCCGGCCATGGCCTTCGTGTTCCAGGAGAAGGAGCCGCCCTACATCGTCACCGTCGCCATCCCCGATGCCTACGCTCGCGAATGGGCGCACATGCAGAACCGCAAGGCGCGGGACCTGTTCTCTCAGTGTTTGAAGTCGGGCGAGTGGCCGGCCTACGCCGATGACGTGGTGACGCTGGAACTGCCCGGCTACGCCGAAAGCCAGTTGCAGCAAAAGCACGAGGCCGGGGCTTTCGAACTTTCCATGGCCTACCACAAACCCCTTGATGCAGCGGAGTAACGATCATGGCTGATACCCGGGTTTCCACACGGGACGACACCGCCGACAAGCTGGCAAAGGCGGAATTGAACACCGGCGGGCGCGTCGCCGCTATCGTGCCCCAGGACGCCGAACAGGCGTACCGCATGGCGCAACTCATCCTCCGATCCGGCGTCGCGCCTAGGGACATGCAGTCGGCGGACAAGATCGTCACCGCCATTTTCCACGGCCTCGAAGTCGGCATGAAGCCCATCCAGGCGGTTCAGTCCATCGCGGTCATCAACGGCCGCCCGACCCTTTGGGGCGACGGCGCCCTTGGCGTGGTCAGGGGCTCCGATCTGGTCGAGGACTTCGAGGAAACATTCAAAGGCGAGTTCCGGGTCGGCCCGGAGTGCCCCGACGACTTCCGCGCCGTCTGCCGCATCAAGCGCAAGGACAATGCGAGCGACATCGTGCGCGAATTCTCGGTTGCCGATGCCAAGGCGGCGGGTTTGTGGAGCAAGTCCGGCCCGTGGAAGACCTATCCCAAACGGATGCTTCAAATGCGCGCCCGGTCGTGGGCGCTGCGCGACGGCTTCGCCGACGTGCTCAAGGGCCTCGGCATCACCGAGGAGGTCCGCGACTTCCATTCCGTCACCGCCATGCAGGACGTGACGCCGGTCACCGCCGACGCCATTGCCGAACAGGCGACCGAGGCGGAAGCCTACAAGGAGCCCGTGACCAGAGACGAGATCGAACAGCCCGACGCCGACGCGCTCATTACCGCCATCGTCGAATGCGCCGATGTCAAGGCGCTCAACGAGTGGAAGCGCGGGGCCAGCCTCGATGCCCTGCCGGCCAAAGAGGTCAAGCGCGTCGAGAAAGCCTACGCCGACCGCTATCAGATGCTCGGCGAGGGCGGCGAGGAAACCATGTTGTGACCAAGCGCCGCGCCCTTTCCGTATCCCAAAAAGCCGCCGTCATCAAACGGCAGGACGGCAAGTGCGCCAAGTGCCGCGCGCCGTTCGGTGACGTTCTCGCCATCGAGTTCGATCATCGGATCAGCTTAGCCATGGGCGGCGCCGATCACATCGACAACATCGACGCCCTGTGCCGGCCCTGCCATCGGGCGAAGACGTACACGCCCATCAACGGCGACATATCCAAGATCGCCAAGACGAAGCGCATCCAGGCCCAGGACGGATTGATGAGAAAGAAGCCGAGCGCCCAGGACAAGGCGTTGCGCAAGATGATGGAGCGGACATGAGCAAGATCGAATGGACCGACCGGACGTGGAATCCCATCGTCGGGTGCTCCGTCGTCTCGCCCGGATGCACCAACTGTTATGCGATGAAGCAGGCCGCGCGGCTTTTGGATAAGCCCGGCTCCCATTACGAGGGGACGACGGAGCCGAGCAAGGGCGGGCAGGTCTGGACCGGCAAGGTGGCGAGGGCGCCGGAAAAGACCTTGGCCGCGCCGCTGCACTGGCGGAAGCCGTGCCGGGTGTTCGTGAACAGTATGGGCGATCTGTTTCACGAATCGGTACCCGACGAATGGATCGACCGGGTGTTCGCCGTTATGGCCCTCGCGCCGCAGCATACGTTTCAGATTCTCACCAAACGCGCCAACCGGATGCGGGAGTATGCGGAACGCGCCGACGAAAGCTTGCAAGAACTCGATGGCCTGTGCACGAGCGGGGGGATAGCGGCCAAGGAAGTTCACCGGGGCGCCCGATGGTGGCAAAACAAGAAGTCCGTCCCCAGGTGGCCTCTCCCCAACGTCTGGCTCGGCGTCTCGGCCGAGGACCAGGCGCGCGCCGACGAGCGAATCCCGTTGCTCCTGGATACGCCCGCCGCTGTCCGGTTCATAAGCTACGAGCCGGCGCTCGGGCCGGTGAGGCTCCAATGGTCCTGGATTGATCGGATATCCCATCGCCAAGAAGGAATCGAAGACCCGAGTGATGGCTATCTCGACCAGATCATCGTCGGCGGCGAGTCCGGGTCGGCGGCGCGGCCATGCGATATCGACTGGGTGCGGAGCATCATCAACCAGTGCAAGGCGGCTGGCGTCGCCGTGTTCGTCAAACAACTCGGCGCGCGTCCTCGCCAAGACATTGCCGGACGCCGGATGGTGTTCAACCTCCGCGACCGCAAGGGCGGCGACATGTCCGAGTGGCCGAGCGATTTGAGGGTCAGGGAGTTCCCCGATGCCTGACTGGCCCATCATATTCAACGGCCCGATGGTCAAGGCTCTCCTGGCCGGGAGTAAGACGCAGACGCGCCGGCTGGCTTGGCGTGAACGGATTGTTGCGCCACCATCCGACGGGACCCTACGCCCCACCCTCTGGCGCCCCACCGTCTGGCAAAAAGTCACGCCGGGGGACAGAATGTGGGTGCGGGAAACCTTCGTCATGGAAAACGACATGATGTACGGGCCGAATCTGCCGACCGACGGGCGTCCGTTCAAGACGGTGGACGCGGGGCCGGATTGGGGAGAGTACAACCTGATCCCCCACTACCGGGCGACCGAGCCCGAGCCGCACATCGTTCCCGCCAATTTGGATGACGGCGACGACGACCGGACCCGGTGGTCGTCGCCCATCTACATGCCCCGATGGGCGTCCAGGATAACCCTCGCCGTCACCGCGACGCGGATGGAACGGGTGCAAGAGATCAGTGAAGAAGACGCCGAAGCCGAAGGTATAGCGGCATGGAATGAACCAACCGGCGGTGGAGATTTCCAAGACTACTGGTTTAACTACTCCAACTCGGATGAGCCATTTGAAGGTGACCCGAGAGCGAGTTTCGCGTCCCTCTGGGACACCCTCCACCCCAAGCCCGGCGATGCTTGGGACGACAATCCGGAGATCGTGGTGGTCGGCTTTGCCGCCCAGCATCGCAACATAGACGCGGGGGACGAACCTTGACCGATGATGATGACGTAACCACTTGCGACGTTTGCTCTGGATGCGGCGAATATCCCATATTCAATCAGTTTAGCCAGCACCTGTATTCAATTCGCTGCCCGGAATGCAACGGCTCGGGCGGAGTGCTGGCCGGTCCAAACCCGCCCGACAAGCCGACGGCGCGGCCGCCTGGGGAGTCGCCGGGGTGAGAAACCACGCATAGGAGGGCGAAGCGATGACACGGCGATGCAAAACCTGCGGACAACCGCTGCCGCCGAAGTTATTAAACTCAGCCGCCTTACTAGACCTTTTGCGCCACGCGCAGCCGCACCGCGAGGTTTATCAAGCGCAAAGAGGCGGCTGGTTCATATCGCATGGTGGGGGTGAGACAACCGAGTCAGCCGTTCGGCGTCTTGTTGACGCCGGGCAAATCCAATCGGTGTACTCCAATTGCCCGGATGCGGCTTACCATATTGGGCGCACCTGGGATTGCGAGAGAACCTTGGAAGCCCGGAAGCGATTGGGCAAGGCGGCCCCGAACTATTTTGTGGGGGACAAGTAAGATGACGCCAGAGGAAAGGGCGCGGGCGCTCTGGGTAGATGCCTGGGGCGAGGATGCTGAAGCCAAATATACTCAGCCAATGGTCACCGCAACAGTTCTGGCTGGACTTGCTGGCGCCATCCGAGCCGCCGAGCACGACGCGCTGGAACAGGTGGCGAAGTGGGCTGATGAACGCGCTGAACAAGTCGCGGAGAACGTGAAGGACGACAAAGCGACGCTTGGCAACATGTACGACATGAACAATTACGGCGCTGGGTTTGATGAAGGACAAAAGTCTGTGGCAACCAAGTTTGCCCACATGGCCCGCGCCCTCAAGGAGCAACCGTAATGGACTATGAAAGTTGGCGCTGCAAGCACGACGACAAGATATTCTGCCCCGTTGAGGGATGTCCTAAGTACGTCCGAAGCCCGCATTCCAGCGAATGGATGATCTACGGCTGTGCTCGCGATCATGGATGGACGCCTGACCAGCCTAGCCCCAAAGCGTGTACTCATAACATACTAGATCAGGAGCAATCGTGATGGACTGGAAAATCACGCCGAGGGAATCAAGTGGGGCGATGAATATTTCTGGACGCGTATGTAAACGTGACACGCGTAGGGTGCTGAGTCAAGATGAGAGGGATGATCCAAGGACGCCATATGCTTCCTCCGCTGATTCTGGCGATCATCGCTTGGGGGGTTCCCTTGGGCGTTGATGCTGGCATTTGGAGCGTTGACCCACGGGCCGGTTGGGTTGTTCTCCCTATCTTCGCATTGGCTGTCGCATGGTTGGTGTGGATATGGACCCACAATGGACTGGAATTGGCGATTGCAAATGGTTGGTCCATCCCACAAGCAGGCGGTCGCTCCATTCAATTCGTTGTCCCGTTGTTAGCCGCTGCGGGATTCTTTTTCTTTTTTGATTTGCCCCCGCTCAAAATTCCGGATTGTGCGCCGAAGGTAGAATGGTCAAGCAGAGTAGATATAGGATTTAACGAGGATCTTAATTTGCCATCAAAGACCCAGTATTTAACATTAACGCCATATGGACCTGAGCCATATTGGATGAATGTAAGGGGCGATTTTGGGGGTTTAAGCGGCTTGGAAGCAAAAGGGCACCGCTTTAGTGACAAGGGTGAACGAGTTGAATTGGAAAGCATACCGTGGCAAGACCGCCCGCGAGGTATCCGCACTCGTCTAAAGCACCCCGTAGGAATGGTCAGCATTGAATTGGTCGCTGAGGACTTGAGTCGAGTGCAGCTGGATGATCCGGTTTTTGAGTGTGTAGATGGCCCGAGGTAGATATCTCAGCCTCGAAGAAGCCCGTAAGGGCAAAACTAGGGGCGCCACGATAGCCCGTTTCTGCAAGGAACATCCGTCCCAAGCGGACGAGCGTTTCTGGCCGCTTCTAAGGGCTGCGGCTACAGGGAAGCCAGCAGATCAGCAAACATCGTCTGCGGGCGCTTCCGGCGGTTATAGCGATACTCGAACTCCCCAAGGTACTTCGAAAGATGCTTCGGACTGACATGGATATGCGTTCCCCGGATCGACCGTTTGAGCATGGACCAGAAGGCTTCGAGCGTGTTGACGTGGGTATCTCCGTTCGCCCAATTCTTGGCGCCGTGATCGACCGTGTTGTGGTCATAGCCGAGCGCCCGAAGAACGCGATAAGGCGACCATTCGTCGGAACTGATACGCGTTCCCGTGGGAACCTGGCGCGTAATTTCCGGGATCAAGGTAGCGCGCTTCGCGTCGGGGACGACCTTGGAGTACATTTCGCCGTCGCGCTCCAAGATACCGAACACAACCGACTTGCCCGCCGCGCCGCGTCCCCGTTTGCCGGGTCGCTTGCCGCCGATATACGTCTCATCGACTTCAACATGGCCGGTCAGGGGCGGCTCGCCGTCCAGGTTGCCCATGTATTCCCTGATCTTGTGCGACATGCGGAAGGCGGTCGGGTAAGAGACGCCCAACTGGCGCTGCAACTCCTTCGCCGGGACGCCATGCCGTGTCGTGGTGAACAGGTACATCGCGTAGAACCACTTTTGCAGCGGAACATGGGAGCGGTGAAACATGTAACAGTGTCCATTGAACCCATCGTGAATCATAACTTCGCTGAGGAGCCCACCGCATGAGCAAGCGCAACCCTAAGAACGAACGGATCAAGCGCCAATATCGTGAGTTCCTGAAGCACGCAGATGGCAAAGCGGAGACGACGATCCGGCAGGTCGAAAAGGCGATCCAGCGTTACGAGGTGTTCACCTCCTCGGCTGACTTCGCAACCTTCGATCAACGTCGGGCGCGGGCATTCAAGTCTCACTTGGTTGAGCGTGGCCTGTCAAAGGCCACCATGCTTTCGAGCGCCACAGCACTGAAGCGATTCTTCGGCTGGCTTGCCCACCAGCCAGGGTACAAGTCCCGGATCGCATTTACGGACATCGAATATCTAAACCTAGCCGACAAGGACGTCCGTGCAGCGAAGGCACCGACGGAGCGCGCATATCCAACCATTGAGCAGGTGGAGCATGCGATATCACGGATGCCCGTGCGCACCGATATCGAGCGTCGGGATCAGGCACTCATCGCCTTCACGGCCATTACCGGAGTACGAGACGGGGCACTCATTTCCCTACGGGTAAAGCATGTTGATCTGGTTCGGCTGCGGGTGCTTCAGAATCCAAAAGAGGTTGCGACCAAGGCCAGCAAGCGAATCGACACGTTCTTTTTTCCGGTGAGTGACATTTGCGAGCAGATTGTTCTCGAATGGCTGCGCCATCTCCGAGAGGCGCTCCTATTCAGCGATGACGATCCCCTCTTCCCTAAAACCCTAATGGGCCAGGACGCCAATGACTGCTTCATTGCCAACGGTGTATGCCGGGAGTTTTGGGCCAGTGCGGCGAGGGTCCGCGAGGTCTTCAATACAGCGTTCAGGAATGTGGACCTTCCCCCGTTCACGCCGCACTGCTTCCGCCACATGCTGGCGCACCTTGCCTATTCGCATTGCAGCGGCCCGGAATCAGTCAAAGCCTGGTCCCAGAACCTCGGCCATGAAAGCCCTCTCATCACGTTCACCAGTTACGGCACCATCGCGACGGACCGACAGGGCGAACTGGTGCGCAGCGCTCGCCCGAAGGCCCCCGACGCAGACATCATAGCTCAAATTCGGAGTCTGGTAGTACATTAGCACGACCACCACCGTGGCCGAACGCGTCCCTGACCCAGTTACTACAGTTCCAGTGGGGGTAGGCTACGCCGAGTTGCGAAATGACAACCGCTCTACAAGCCGACGATCTATGATGGATATCCATTTCGTGCAAGAATCGAGGTCATTGGCGGTGAAGACGGCACTGTGGAAGTGCGATGTAGTGACGGCCAACTTGTTGTTGAACCGCGAGTAACTAACGAGGTCAGCATCCGAGCGACGATGCGTTTGTGACCGCCGCCACGTACCCCGCCATCCGGTGATTGAGGAACCTGTCCGCCGCGCCATCACACCATTTTGTTGGCCTCAACAAAATGGTCGCGCGGGTCCCATCATTTTGTGCACCAACGCAATTTGATGTGACGGGTGTTAATCCCACGTCGGCCCGAACCACCGCACCGCGTTCGCCATGATCTTGCGCTTGAACGCCGGCACCCCCGCCGCAATCATGGCCGCCTCAAAGATGTCCGCTGCGATGGCCGATGTCCATAGTTTCAGGATGCAAAGATCATCGTGGACCACCGCCGCCTCGATATGTGAGTCCACCTTCTGCGCGATCCACTTCGGTACGATGGATGGAATCGACGCCAGGTCCGTCTCTCGTCCCTTGCCGACGGTGTAGACGACAACCTCGCCGTCCTTCACAAACTCGACCGTGTAATGCCGGTCCACGATGAACAGCGCGCCGTCGCCCTTCACTTCGCGGCGAAGGTAAAGCGGCTCAACGTAGCGGAAGGCAGATATTGCTGTCATGGCTGCGCTCGGCGACGTAGAGAGGGGTCATGTCAGCGAGGTTCCCGGCGCGCTGGCGGAGGACTAGCGCGAGGCAAAGTGCCGGTTAATGTTCCGCTAGACAAATTGTTGGGCACCGTCACCGTCACGTCGCCCTCGACGCGGACCACGACCACCGTGCAAGCGGCCAGGAACAGGGCTAGGGCGACGGCCGACACGCGCATTATTCAGTACCCGAACGCATTTTGCGCCAACCCGGCCAAATCACGGCGATCAAGGTGGACGCCCCAAGGAGCCACGCCAACCGACCAACCCAATTCCAGGGCGTGGCGCAGTAAATCGACCTTATCGAAGGTTGAACCGGGCCAGGCGATGTCAATCGCCGCCGTGCCGCCGACCGGATGGTGCGGTTTGTCAAAGACATGTAGGGAGCGCTCATGGCCGCCAACCTCCATATTATGGGCTTTGGACCGACAACATGAATTGACAACCATGGGCCGCCCGTAAGCCAATCGAAGTTCAAGAAGCCAGATAGCGAATTGCGGAACGAGTTTGGCAATGCCGGTCGCGGGGCACCGTAATTCATGGTGTGTAAAATACACCGCCCCGCCACGTTCGATGTTCATCAAAACCCGAGCGGGTGATAATTATGGCCGGACCCATAGTAGCAGGCCATTCCCCGACCATCGACGAGGAAAATAGTAAACGTTCCCGCCGGGCTCACGTGCATTTCCATCATCAAGCCGTTGTCGAGCAACGCGACCCATGCTTGTTTTTCGCCGTGCCTATCGTGTAGCGCTTCCACCATGCTCGCATGGATGCCGCACACCGACATGGCGACTTGCATGGCCTTCGTGGAAGATTCCGGTTTCCCCGATTGCGGCGTGGCGACGCACCCGCCAAGAAGCATCAGCGTGAGGATGATGCACTTCATTTCTGCAACTTGTTTTTGCGTTCCAAAAGCCTTTTATGCTGGCGCTTCTGGTCCTCCAACCACCTGTAACCGTCTACGGTCGGGTGGGTTTTCATGCGGTTTTCCAATTCCCACATAGACCGGCGTAGGGCGTCAATCTGTATCTGGATAATGGCCGACCTGTTCTCGCGGCTTTGCCCCGCCACTTCCAGATTTTCTTGGACGTGTGGCGCATACTCCGACATCCAGACCGGGCGGTCTACGGTGTAGCCAAAGGTGGTCCCCCCACCAATTACCATCAAGACTAGCAAATACCAGAACTTGAACTTTTCGGCGTGTTCCTTGATGCTCATTCGTAAACCTTCCGCATATCCTTCAACCGCCCGGAATAGTCGCCCTTGCTTTCGTTCGGCAAGGTGATCTCGCCACGGATAGCGCGGTGAAGCTCCCACAAGGCGTCGCGCATGGCTTTCATGTTCTTCTTGTTCATATCGGCTACCGCCGCCGCTTCTGATCGTCGCGGCGGGAGTCCCGCTAGCATCGTATTATATGCGGCTTCCTGGGCCTCGATTTCCGCCGCCGTTACAGGCGCGCCCGACCACTTGGCCGCACGGTCAAGATACGCCTGGCGGTTTTCTACGCCATCCCATGCCTCGGTCAGGTGAGAGAGACGGCCAGGGAAAGCCCATTGCAACACCCGGCGAAATACCTTGTGGTCGTTGTTGAATGGCGCCGCGCTAACAAGAACCGGCTGCCAAAACAAGATTGCCGCCAAAGCAAGGATCGAAAGAGTTCTCATGTTACCCCCATGTTACCCTCATGTGCCATCGACCACTTCCACCAGGAACCGCGCCGTCCGTGTGGTCCCCGTCACCGTGATTTCGCCGGTTTGAGACACGACATTATCGCCCAGCCATACCTCTACATCCTGAGACCCCGTGGACATGCTGTTCCCAACAATGTCCCAGGTGAAGACCATGGGCATAGAAATCGAGCCGATGCTGTTCCCCCACCCCCCAGGCCCCTGTATTGACCCGGTAACGCTCGCGTCCGGTTCGGCAACCACCATATATTCGAGAGTGCCGGCCTCATTGTCCGCTGATGCCCAAAGAAGGGAGTCGGTGCCTATCTTTATGGCGATGCCGGCGGCGGAGTTGCCGCCCTCGGTTTCGTCAACCTCCATCGTTAGAACAGTGACCCGGACAGCCCCCGCCGTAGGGATGGACAGTGAAACGGCGGAGCCCATCTGACTGCCGCCGGCTGCTTGTGTGGCAAGCGCCGTGTCTGATGTGTGGGTGATTGAGCCGACGGCCGATAGCTTGCCGCCGGCGGCCGCCGCCTGGAATGTCGGCGCGGCCCCCGCCCCGTTGGACGTGAGGACTTGACCGGATGTTCCCGTCGCCACGCCCGCCGCGTTGCCGCTTGAATTCCAGGTGATAAGTTCGCCGTCCTCGTTATCACCGATGTTCGCGAACGTCAGTTTCGACCACGACGTATCCGTCCCGTCGGTAATGACAACCTGGTCCGCCGTCCCGACCGCAAGCCGTTCGGAATTGCCGGAACTATCGCCGCGTACCAAGTCGCCCCGCGTGGTGATGGGATCCGTGTAGGTTGACGGCGCGTTGGCAAGCCCGGATAGAAGTTGGAAAGCGTCCTGTTGCGCGTTGTAGACGACAAGGATTTGCGAACCCGCCTCAAGGTCACCGCTGGCAAGCGCTTGGTCCCGCGACTTCAAGATGTTCTTGGCGGTCAGCGCGCCGATTGCTAGGGTGGTCGCGCCCGTGTTCGCCGTGGTGACTTCGATTGCGAATGTGTGGCCGTTGGCAAGCGCGCTAATGGTCCGGTTCGGCGTGACCTTGACGGAATTCGCGGCGGCCGAATAATCCGACAGCGAACCATCCCAGTCCTTGTGCCACCGTGCGAGGATGCCCTCCAAGGCACGGGCGGCGTTGTTCACGTCGGACGGTGGCATGTTCTCCGGGAAACCGGCGTTCGCGGCGGTGCCCGTATTGTTGGCGTCCGTCGTGTCCAGATCGGTGATTTCGGCGGCACGCAAACCGCCCCAGATCAATCCCGCCGCCAGCAACGCCAGTAGGCTCGTTTTCCACTTTCGCATTGTCTTATCGTCCTTTATATTCGCCCCATGATTTGGCGATATGGAGCGGGGGTCATATTTGGCATCTTGATGATGAGCCTTGCGCTTTCCCTCTGGCAATTCTAACGGTTTATTACTTCACCCGCTGCCCCACCAGCCTGTTGACCTGCACCGACCAACACGCCGCGCACGAACAAGTCAATCTGTAGAGCCTCCGCTTTCGTCGGCACCCGGCTTCCCTCCAACACGTCCAACAGCCGCTGGTTCATGGATTGATTGCGGTTGAACAGCATCCGGGCGAGGGCCTGATTGTATTCATCAGAGCCCCCGCCAATCAGGCTTTGCGTTAATCGTCGTCCAATGCCGGCGCGAACCAGATCATGCCCACCTAGCGGCAGGGCGGAACCCAGAACAGCACCGACATTACCGAGGCTACTTTGCACGCTGGCAACTTCCTCGGACATGGGTACCGTACGTGAACCAGCACCAATGGCGGCCTGGGTTTCGCCAAACTTGGTTTCGGCGACCATGGCACGACGGAATTCCGTATAGGCACCTTGCGAGGGGAATAGTTCGCGGACCTTGCCACGCAATAGGGTGTTCCCGAAGATGCGCCGCGCCGCGCTAGCCTTGTCGCCCGCCGCGTTCACCTTGTCCATCAAGGCACGGACGGCGCCGGAACGATATGCTTCTTGCGCGGATGGCGATAGCTTGTCGATCTCACGGCGGATGACTTCACGGTCGAGTTTGAGGAAACCGCGACCTTCTTCCAAGGCACCCAAAACCTCGGCATCGGAGCTGTAGATGCGCCGTGCCTTGGCATAGGGCGATGCCTTGCCACCCGTTGCCTTGTCCAGCGATCTGACCAACCGGTTTTTCAGCCCTCGCAGAATGCGCGCATTATCCGGTTTGCCGGCCCGCGCGGCGGTTTCAATCTGATCGTCAAGGGATCGCTTGACATAATCCAGCGTCCGTAGTTTCAACCCTTCCGCCACGCCAAATCCCGTAACTTCCTTAGACGCACCGATGGCTCGCGCTTCAGCCAGCGCGGCCGTCAATTCTGGCGTGGGCTGGCCGGCGAGTGAAGCGTCATTTCGCATTTTGGTGGCCGCTGTTTTCAATGCCTTACGGCCGGCCGGCGTATCCAGGACTCGCCGTATCTCCGGCGTCATTACGGACCTGAACCGCTCATATGCCTCATCGTACCAAGGCCCGGCGCGTGTCTTGAGGGCTTCCACGAAATCATCGGATGCAGCAAAATAATCCCGAGGGTTCAATCCCTTACCAAGTGCCTTTTCGATACGAACCGCCTCGCCCTCCGCCCGTGTCGTCAACATTTGCATGGCTCGGTTCTTGGCCGGGCCGGGCATTCCGGCGGCGCCACGGGCAAGTCCCAAGACATTCGCGCCACCTACATCCGCCATGCTCGCTTGCGGACCAAGAGCACGCAAACGGGCACGCATCCGGCCGATGGTCAATTCGTCTTGCCCGACCGCTTTTGTCAGGGCGCGCTTAGCTGCCCGTTCGGGCATGAAGGTTTCACGTCCTGCGGCGCCGATCCGCCGTCCTGCGGCTCGGGTTCCCGCCACAGCAGGATAAAGACCGCCAGCAGTCAATGCGCCGGCTGCCGCCCCGGCACCTGCCCCGGCCAAACGCTCACCTTCCTCCGCTTGACCACTCCCATACAAACCTCCGGCAGTGGCGCCGATATACATAGCCTTCAACCACTTCGGCAATTTGCTTAATTCGGCAAGTCGGGGCGCCATTCTCACAGCGCCAGCCGCCAACCGGGGCGCGGCAACAACGCCGCCTGCAACTGCGCCTGCGACTTCGCCGGGGATAGCGATGCCAGCAGGAATCTCCGCTTGCCGTTCGCGTTCAGCCGCCACAAGGCTTTCGTAATCATCAGCCTCCGCCTGCCCGCCAATGCCAGTAACTTCGGATAGCTTGGCGGCGATCTCGTCGCCGTAACCCATGGTCATACCTTGAGCGATACTGCGGACAAGATCGTCGGCAAATCGTGTCGCATGAGCGACGAAGCCTGGATCATTCTTTGCCAAGCGAGGATTGACCTCCCTGCGGTATCTTTCCCAAGGCTTTGCCATTACGGCAATTTCCTGTAATTGGTTTCATCGCGTGGATCGCCGCCCAGGAATTCGTATTGTTCGCCAGTTTCATCATCCGTTTCAATCGTGCCGATGGGCGGCGGCGCATTCGGATTACGCTGGAATTGGACGGCAATCGGTTCCTTTTTCGTAAACCTGCCACGCGGAATAATCTGACGCTGGAAATTGTATTGCGGCACGAGGGTTTCGTTGTATCGGCGGGCTTTCTCCTCGAACATTTCCTGAAGAAGTTGTGTTGCCACAGCGGGATTGCGGAGCATGGAAACGTCGCCACCAAGACGGGCGAGGACACGGGCTGCGTCGATTTCCGTCATCACGCCACCGCCGACCACTTCCTTGCGGAAACCGCCGAGCAAACCCTGTAACTGCCCGTTTTGCAGCAAGGTTCGATATTCCATCGGACTCAATTCCTTGCCGAACAATGTATTGAAATGGGCGTGCAGTTTATCGGCCAGTAAACGCCAGCCCTGTTCGGTGGAGCCGACACTAGACATATAGCGTGTCAGTTCGCGCAAGGACTTTTCTTCCTCTGCGGCTTCGGACGCCAGGGCATTGAACTGCTGTCCCGTCATAGCACCCTTGAGCAAACCTGTTTCAGTGCGTGGGCGGGCGCCGGCCGGCATGGCCGTCGATTCGCCGCCACCGACAGGGCGAAGGGTCAACTTGTCCTGCTGCTTATCGTAAAATCCTTCACCCAAGAAAACACCTTGTTTGGTGACATAAGGCCCCTGCGGCTGAAACCGCGAGCTCGACGGCGTGCGGGCGCGCTGCGTCATCGATGAAGGCACTGGCGCGTTCGGGACTCTCCGCCCGCCCGGATACATATACGACCAGCCCGTGACGGAATTAAAATCCCGTACAACCTGCGGCGTTCCGGGCTTTGTCGGTCCCTGATAACCGCTGATTTGGCCGGTGAAACTTGACCGCTGGCCAACACCGCCACGCCCATAAGGATCGGCGACGGTTTCAAATTGCTCCCGTGGCGCCATCGCTTTGGCGGCGCCGGGCATATCGCCAGCCGCGAACAACAGTCGCGCTGCGCGAAGTTGGTCTGGCGGAAGCCCAGGAGTTCCACCAGCGGCCATCCCCGGTGTCTGGGGCATACCCCCCGGCAACCCCAGAGATGCGCCTGTGGGGCCATCCTGGGGGCTTGGAAGTCCTAATTTGGTCCGCCACCATTGATTTTGGGCCAATTTTGCTTCCATCTGACGCTTTTGCATCCGGTAAAGGTCTTGCTGCATCTTAAACTGTTGGGCGTGCTGCATGGCGAGCGGGGCTTGCGCGATCATGCCCAAGCCAGGATTGGGTGCACCATATCGGCGAGGTGCACCGGAGGCCATGAGGCCCGCGCCAAGCTGCATGAGCATCTGCGCCGCGCCGGGTTTCTGGAAAAAATTCGCCATGCTTACCTACCAGCCACCGAAGCCCAGATCATCTGGACCGGGTTCACTCCAATCCGATTGGTCCCAACCATCTCCGCCGCCCCATCCACTATCGCCATAGCCCCACCCCGATTGCTCAGGCCCAGTAAGACCGAGTTGTTGCTCCGGCGTCATTGCGGCAAGTGCAGCCGCAGCCGCAGCCCGGTCTTCCGCAACTCCCGCTAGGGCCTGATCATAGACCGATTGCGAGATCGGCGCGTCCATTTCCCGATCTCCAGTCGAGAGCCCCAATTGTCCAGCCAGCGCATTGCCCACCGAAAGTGACGGCACACCCAAACCAAGCTGATTGCCTATCCGAGAACCAATATTCGCGGCCGCATAAAGTTGCCCTATTCCCGGAATTTGACTAATACCAGCATCTATTAGACCGCCAAAAAGACCTTGCGCATTCAGCCCACGGCCTAAACCAGTATCTTGGAAATTGTATCCGCCAGGCGCATTCAATATCGCCGGATCGCCCCCTGTCCAACCTTCTACTGGATTGGTCCATTCGTAATCGTCGCCGCCGTTGCCATCGTCGCTCTCCGGCCACAGAATAGGCGGCGTGACCGGCTCAGGCGTTGGTGCAACGGGTGCTTCCGGTTCCACGCTCGCAATCTCCGGCACATCGTAAAGCCCCGGCGGCGCCTTGGTCGATGCCTGAAACGCTGCTTCCAACCCCGGATAATCCTCAAGATATTGTTCGACCCCATACCACGCGGGCGGATTGCCGTAGGGTGTCGCGGGGATGCCAAAGATGCTCATGGCTCAATACATTCCCAACATTCCGCCGCCGAGAGCGGACGCGCCTATGCCCCAACCGGGCAGGCCAAGCATGGAACCGATGCCGGCGCCCATGGACGCGCCGCCGAGAAATGATTGTCCGGGGCTCGATGTCACGGGATAAGTTGACATGCCCTGCCCACCATACCCACCGCCGATCAACGACATGTACTGACCCAGTTTCTCCGCCGGGAGGTTCTGGTTGAAATTCCAACGATTGACGAGATCGGCAAGCTCAGCCTGCGATTGCGCTTCGCGGCCCGCCCCGACCGCCGCTAACTGTTGGGGGTCCGCGTAATCGGCCGCCGCCAGCCCCGGCGCGGCACCAATCATCCCCATTTGGCGTTGGCGTTCGGCTCCGTACTCACCGCTGAGACCGGCCGCCGCCTGCTGTTGCATGCCGCGCTCTTGCCCGTATTGTCCAAACAGCAAGGGTGCCACGGCGCCCGAGACGCCCCGCGAGATCGCCTCCGCATGTCCGGGCGAACCGAACCGCCGAGCACCCAACCGGGAAGTATCAATGGAACGCGACACGTCGCCGGTCACGCGATCAATAAGTCCTTGTGTGTAGGGATTGCCCTGGTTGAGATATTGACCGCCCATCACATTCTGATAATAGCCGGTAGCCGGGGAGGTCATACCTCCACCTTGCAGAGTGCTTTGTGCTTGAGTCTGTGCCGCACCCAACAGCGGATTGCCGGCCAGTGCCCGGTTCTCGGTCATGCGCAACGCCTGTTCTGTCTGCGGTGCCATGGGAGTGACCGTGCTTCCCGGATAATATTGCGGAACCCCCGACTCATAAATATCCCGCGCTTGGCCGAAACCGAACTTGAGCGGGTCCTGTTGCGGCCCCCACGGATCGCTGGTGGTTTTCTGCGTGATGTACCTGACATCTCCGCCGCCGCCGCTGCCGCCGCCTTTGAATGGGTTGCCCATGTCACAATTCCTTCGTCAAGACGGTAGTATAATGTTCATAGCCCTTGTCCCGCAACGCACGGCCCCAACCGGGCCGCCCGGCTATTTCGGCGCGGGTACAGCCTCGGTCCCGGCCCCATATTTCCACCTTCGCCCCGATTGCCAGTAATTCGTCCAAATCGCCCGCCGCGAGCCACGCCTGGATCGCACGGGCTTTTTCGTATTGGACGATTTCCGTCACCATGAACGACTTGGCGCCGGGCCAGAATTGAAACCGCCCTTCCGCAATCCCGCGTGATACCGACCCGATGTCATGGGACGGGTGGTCCTTAAGCGCCCGGTCGATAACCGGGAGCAAACGCGGGTCCGCGTATAGTTCGTTCGCGTCGCGCGTATCAATTAAAGATAACGTAGTCATACGTTTTGTCCGTGGCGGCGGTGTTCGTGTGCGTCAACGTAGCGCTGTATTGGTCCTTGGCGGTAACGGCGGGAACGCCGGCCGCCCGTGCGTTCTCCGTCGTCGGCGAAAACATGACTTTGGAATTACCGCCTAGCCGGCGGTCGGAAAGCGTCGTCGTCGTCGTGCTGGCCGTTAGGGTAACGGCCCCCTTGGCATTGGCCGCGCCCGTGTTCAAAATCTGGTTCACGCCGAGCGCGATTTGCCGCAACCATTCGCCCAAATCCTCCATGCCCCGGACACGCCAGAAGGCGGGGACGGAATGGCCCCGGATCGCCGTTGCGCGGGGGGACGTGATTGCCATATCAGTAGACGCCTTCGCGTGTCGTTAGGAGTTCAAGCCCCTGGGCGTGGTTCCACGACGCGCCGGCCGCGACGATCATTCGCCCCCGGACGTACCGGCTTGAATTGTTCGCCGGGATGATGCCGTCCGTGTTGAGCGATTGCGCCGTATCGAACGAAACGCTATCGACGGTCCGGTTGCGCCCGCCGATGGCCCCCGTGATATTGGACGCGGCGGCGTCAACCATCGGAAGCATTCCGGTTGTCCGGGTGAAGTATCCGGGGTTGAGCATCTTTTCCCCGGTCGTCAGGGTCGCCGCCAAGTTGGCCCCGTCAAAGAAGCCGTACAGGTTGGACGTATTGAAGCCGGCCAACTTGAACGTGCCGCCGGACCAGGCGCGGGAATCGAGGCTAAAGGCAAGCGCGTCAAGGTCGGTCGATATCGTGTCCAAACCGTCAAGGGTCAATCCTTGCGTCATCGAGCGCAACAGGATTTCGTGAGTGATTTCGGCCTCGCCCCATTTGTCCTCGACGTAGTTATAGATCGCCAGGATATTCGGCGTACCGCCCGACGAACCCGTACCGGGAAATCCCCAATACACCAACTTGCGGAGCGGGTCGATTGCCGCCGTGACGCGCGAGCGGTACTGCAAATCGAACTGGTCGTCGAACCACTTATCGACGCGGCCATGGCCGATGGGGATGCTCTCGCCCGTCCCCTCGGTCATCATAAAGCCTTCCGGGGAATGGTAGAATACGCGGCGGCCCTGGGCGATGACGCTGCCGGGGATTTCCGTGCCGCGCTTGCGGTCAATCCGGTTGAAGCTGAAAATCTCGCCGCCCCCGACGAAATCCATCCGTTCAATGGCGTTCTCGAAAAACACCAGCCCGTATTCCACGCCCCCGATTACCCGTTGCGCCCAGCCCGCGCCCTTCACGTCTTGGAAGTCGCAAAGCGTCGCGGCGGACGGGTCCGCGTCCGTAGTGTCCCCCGCCGCCGTCCACCAAACACGGGACGGCTTCACGCCGTCGGTCGTGTCGTTCGTGTTCGCCATGACCAGGAATTGATCGCGCACGATATCAATGTGCCGCGCCTTGGGCTTGTTCGTGGACGTAATATGGTCGGCGAACAACGTGGACGTGCCAAGGGTGAACGATTGGATTGCGTCTTCGTAATTCGTGGCAATCACGGTCAGGTTATCGAGGGTGAATTCCCAACCGCCGTCGTCCGCGCCGTCATATCCGCCGGACTTCGATACGTTGGACACTTCCGCCGCCGCGTTGATATAATAGAGTTTCTTGTCGTCGCCGGCATGAACGAACACAACGCCTTCCGAATTCTGCGCCGCCGACAACCCCCGCGCCCGTCCGTCAAGCGCCGTTGATGTGTCGGCGCTGAAATCCGCCTGCGGGCCGAACCCGTCCGGGACGGGAACGCCGTTCGTCAACGTCGGCGAACCGGGCGAACCAAGGGGCGCGCGGTCGGGCTCGAAGGATTCAAATTCCAGGACCGGCCCCGGTACGTCGCTGTCCGCCAATATCGGGCGGATCGCCGCCAACCGAGCGGCGAGGGATTTTGGCGGCGGGGCGTAGAATTGGGGCATCAGGCTACCGCCACTTCCGAACGTATCTGCGACCGGCCACGCGGGAACCGCCCGGCCTTGAAGGCGTTGCTATGGGCGTCAATCCGTTCTTGGTACAACGTCGCGTATTCCAACGCCCGCATCCCGTTCGCCAGGAACGAATGGGCCTCGACCAAGGAGGCGTAGAGATAAATCCCCGGCGCGTTGGTCAGAATCCAGTTGGTGTCGCTATCGGCGGATAGGGCCGCGAACCGGCGGAAGAACAAGAACTTGCCGAAGTATTCCTTGTCCATCAAAGGCGAGAAAATTATGTACGGCCCTTCGACGGTGTACATTTTCGGTTGTGCGGTTTCGGACGAACCTTTGCGAATCCAGAATTGTTCGGGCGTCATGTAGTCCAGTTTTTTGTTGCCGTCCACGTCGAGATAGACGCGCCGTTGTTCGACGTACCGGGACGGCAACGGATAGCCGCCACGGGGGACCCACACGAACTGGGTCCCGTCATAGACGATCTCCACGGTATTGCCGTCGATCCAGTCCTCGTTTTCAAGTTCGTCGCCCGCGTCCTCGCCCTTCTTTACGTCCTTTTCGCCAAGGGACGATATGTTGACGTTGACCGCGCCGGTATTGGTCCCCGCCAATTCAAAGTTGTAGCGGTCGCCCAGGGTATAGGCCGTCGCCGCCGTCGATGGGGTCAACAAGACGGTGTTCGTCCCGGAAACGGTCGATACCGTCGTCGCGGCGGTCAGGCGCAAGTCGATGTGGGCTTCCATCGACCGGACCCGCAAATCGGTATAGATGCGGTCTTCGGCCAGGGTCACGAATTCCTTTAGGCGGTCATCCGCGACCTGATTGCTATCGCGCTTCAACCAGTTGGATATCGCGCTCCGCAATAGGGTGAAGGTATTGATCGCCATCGGCTACGCCCCCGGCAACAGTAGCGCCGGCCCGGCCCCCGTGTAACTGGCTTTGCGCGTCGGCTCGGCCGTCCGCAATTTGTAGGTGTCCCGGTCTTGCAAAATCTTGTAGAAGATCGCGTCCCGCTCCCGCCGGCCCAGGCGGCGGAACTGGTAGTAAGTCAACCCGCGTTGCTTCAACAGATAGCGCAACAAGACGAACGGGATGGACCCCTTCATCCGGAAGTTCCCGGTCGGAACGCTATCGGCCCGAGTCCGGGCGTTCTGCGCCAGGTACGGCCCGGCGTTTTGGGTATCGTTCAAGGCGAACGAATCGTTGCTTTCGTCATACTCGAAGGTCGTGACGATCCCGCCGTGCGCGTCGAATAGTCGCCGTTGTGCCATTACCGCGCCACCTTAAATAATCCTTTTACTTCAACCGGTTGTTCACCGGCTCATCTCCGTTATAAATAGGATGCCGCCCGACGATTCCTGGATGGCCGAGACAATGGCAAGGCCCGGCGCTAAGACCAGCATGGGCACGTTGGCCGGGAGCGAAAACGATGTCGTCGATTCCGCCGACGCCGCCGATGTCGCGTCCGCTGATATTTCTTGGCTCGATGAAATCGCCACGTAACAGGCCGTCGTACACATCAAACGCAAGTGCCGGATGAATTCGCCGGTCCTGTCCGTCGCGTTGAGCGACGTATTGTGATAGTCAAGCCATTGGGTCTTGACCGGCCTTAGCGGCTCGCCTTGTTGCGCCGCCGCCGGCAACGCTACGGCCACCAGCATCGCCGCAAGGATTATCTTGATTCGCGTCATTGTTCTAACCTTTCAACAAGTCTTTGAAACCGTTGGCCGTTCGGCAAGGCGAGGCCCCGTCGGATCGCTTCCGTCATCCGGGCGGCGTCGCCGAGTAGATTGGCGTAGAGGGTTTCGGCCATCCACATTTCCGGTTGAGCCGCCGCGATTTGTTGAACCCGCGCCATCAACGTCGCCATTTCCGGTTCGCGCCATCGGTTGGAGTTTATCAGGTATTCCGCCCGCGTTATCAACAAGGCGGGGGCGTGGGGCGCCGCCGTCGCGGCAATCCGATATGCCTTGTCCGCCGCGCCGGGCGATACGGCGACGCATTTCCTCTTGGAGTCGGTACAAAGCCCGGATTTTGCCATCAACCGGCCCAGGGTCAACATAAGTTGCTTCCGCGTCTGTCCGTCCCAGTCCCAAGTAGCGACCGCCTTCACATTCGCTATCCATGCCGGGTCCGGCAAGTCGTGGTTTTCCAGCAAAACGCGCGTGTTCGAGATATACGCTTGGGACAAATACCATTGCGGCACGGCCCAACCAATCCAGGCCGCTAACAACAAAGGGATGAGGGCTAGAACGCGAAACATGCAACCCCACCGCCGCCATGATGACGAACGCGCTGGACGGGAAGTGAAGCGGGAACCCGACCATTGAGAGCACCCCGGCCACGGCCAGGGTCACGGCCGGCGGCCCCCCGGCGCGGCCCATGAACAAGACGCAAATCACGGCCAGGGCCAGGCCGACCAACCCGATTTCTGAAACAATCTGTAACAATTCGTTGTGAGCCAGGCCCGCGTCTATCGCCAGCCGTTCCATCAACGTCGTACCCAAGTACGGCATATGGAATTCGCGGAACAGATCGTAATTCCAATCGAACCCGCCGAGGCCAACCCCGACCCACGGCGCCGTTGACCAGATTGCCGCCGTGTTGATCCAGATTTCGGCGCGGGCCAGCACGGACGCCCTGGGGTCGCCAAAGGCCCCCATCCAGAGCGCGCCGTTGACGACGACTAGCGCCAGGACCGCCAGGGCGAACCATTGCCGGCGGCGCACAAGCCAAGGGACCGCGCAAACGACGGGGACGGCGAGCAACAGCCATTTCGCGTTGGACCCGGACGTTGCGACGTGCCAGCCGCCCAAGACGACGGCGGGGATGGCCGCCCAGCCCATCGGCCGGCGGACTATCGCCCAAGCGGCCAACGGCAAGGTAATTGCCACCCATTCCAGGAGCCAATTCGAGTTGCCGAACCCGCCGGATATACCCGGCCGGGCCGCGTACAAAAGCATCACGGCCAACAGGGTCAGATTGGCGCATACCGGGATCCAGGTTGCCAAACGTTCCGGCGAAGCCCTTGAGAACGCAAACACGAGAACGCCAAGGGCGACCGCCCTTTGCAATTCGAGCAATCCTTGACGGTAATCCGAGGACCACGTAACCGACAGGGCGATCCAGCCTAGCAAGGCCAAGAGCGCCCAATCGAACGGCCGGAAGGTGGGCCGGGCGCGGTATAGCCAACCGGTGCCGGCGAGCAAGAGAATAATCGTGAAGGTGAATATCGCGGCCCATCGCGGCACCGTCGGGTCAGCCGTATAAATCAAGAAGGTAAGGGACGCCGCCGCGAAAGCGGCGCCCCCAACCCAATACATTATTTCGGCTCGATAGTGATCGTGAACTGCGCCGCCGCGCTGCCGTTATCCGCCGCCGGCCCGCCGTCGGACGAGATGGCGATAACGTCGCCGGTGTGTAGATGGTTGTTGTCGGTCAACCGAACCGGCGTGTAGGTGTCCAAGATGCCAACTTCGTCGCCCGCCGCAAGGTTCGCAATCGTCATATGGGCGGTTCCGTTGGACACGTTGGCATACGCCGTCGCGTCGCGCATGATCGTAATCTGGATCAGCGCGTCCGCCGTCCCGATGTTGTCCAGCATGACCGATTGCACCAGGGTTATCTGGGCGTTGGTCACATCGACCGGAACGTAGGTCGTGGAGTATTGAGACACGTCCGTCAGCCGGACGGTAAGGAAGTGCCGCCCGACCGCGAACGTCTCTTGTTCCAAGGACGGCCCGGCCCGGACCCAATCCGACGTGCCGTCGGCGTTATGGCGCAGTTGCCATTTCGCGTATGCCGTGCCGGCGGACACCAGCAACGCGAGAACGAGCAGGGATTTCAGGAAGTTTCGCATGGCGATGTCTCCTTTCCGTTTCCCCGCTTACGACGTGGTGAGGTCGGCGATGAACCCGTGCGCGGCCTCGTTGCGGACTTCCATGGTGTATTCGACGAGCAACTGGACCCGCTCGCTGTCGCCGGTTTTCGCCAATTCCCAGTAGCGGAATTCGCGGAGGTAGGCCACGGCCAGCAACTCGGTTTCGACCAGGAAGCAATCACGCGCCCGCATGAAACGGTCGGGAATCACCTCCATGGTGCCGAAGTCGGAATCGTAGAGGTCGATGGCGGCCTGCAAACGGCGGTCGTCGCTGTCCTTGTACCGCGTTGCGTTGCCGGTGAACGTGGACATCACTTGCTTGTTGAACGAGCCTAGGTAGACCGTATCCGGGTCGCCGCCGGCGTCCCAACAATTCTTGATCTGGGCTTGCAACAGGGTTTCCGAGAACGCCCGTTGGGTCCCGTTGGTCGCCGCCGTTGTGCCGGTGGCGCCGGCCGAACCGCCCGTCCCGCCGCTATAGTTGGTGGCGATCCACGTCGGCATCCCGCCAAGTTCCCGCGCCGTGCCGGACGAACCCGTGACGATGATATTGTTAAGCCACAGGTCGTTTTCCATATCGCGCTTGAGCTCCTTGGCGCGGATGGCGATCTGGTAGGAAAGCTCGTCCCGCCGGCCCGCCTTCGCCACGGACTGGACGGTCCCGGACACACGCGGCACCTTGTCCGAAATCTGGGTTGTGTTCGACAACCGTGTGGTCGCCGTCGCGGCGTCCGTGGTGGCGTCGTCGCCTTCCGCCACGATGTTCTGGGTCGCGCCGGACAGGGTGTCGGTCTGCCATTCGTGGGTGATGAACGTCGCGTCCACGCGCGGGATGCTGTTGAGCAACGGCGTGTCCGTCGGGGCGATGTTGTAGATATCGTCCGCGAGGTCTTCACGTTCGCCGATTGCGGCGTACGTCTCAAATGTGTTTGTGGGAACGCCCATGGGAAGTCACTCCTTTGTGGGTCATTGCATTCGGGCTCTCAACACAGCGGCGAGACTTTCCACCGAACCCGTCTTCGAATGGGCGGCTCGGGCCTTTCGCACCTTGCCCTCGTTGGCGGTCACGGGCCTTTCGGCGGCCCCCGCCCGTACCGACTTGGGCTTCGTTCGCACTTCCTTGACTCGCTTGTCCCGGTTCTCGACCAACTTCCGGTACTTCATGGCGTCACGGGCCGCGAGAATGGCGCCGGAGCGATATTCGGCGTCGATACTCTCACGCGGTAAACCGTAGGTCTTAGCCGCGAAGTCCTTGATCTCGGCAATTTCCTTCTTGCCTATGGCCGGGTCTTTGCCCCACGCCGGGACGGCCTGGATAAGTTCCAACGCGTTGCGTTCGATATCCTGGCTTAGTTCCGCCTGTCGGGTTTGCGCGTGGCGCTCCCCGATGCGCTGTTGTTCGGCCGCCGCCGCCGCAAGTCTTTCCTTGCGTTGATCGACGTAGGCTTTTTGGCGGTGGTATTCGGTCGGGTCCTCGGCAAGAAGCTGTTGGAGATAGGCATCTTCGGCCCTCACCATTTCGCCAAGTTCCGCGACCAACGGTTCAAGGTTTTGTGCGTAGTGCTGTCGTTCGGCTTGCACGGCCGCCCGTTCTTGATGGGCCGCCTTGCCTTGTTCGGAAAGTTCCGCCGTTTTCTGCCGATAATCCTCCAACCGCTGATTGCCGTCCCGCGCCTCGCGGATGGTTATCGCCTCGTCCTTGCCGTTGACTTGCCGGGTAATCGTCATGTCCAGCAAGTTGTCAAGCGTGATGCCGGCCTTGGTGGCTAGGGCATCGAAGGTGGTCGGCGGTCCATCGTCTGGCGCGGTTGCGGTTGCGGGGTCGTCGGCGGCCGGCGCGTCGTCGAAATCCGCGTCCGTAAACTCGGGCTCGGGTTCCTTGGCCGGCGTCTGTGTCGGGTCCGGTGCAACGGCCTTGCCGGCAGGCTTGTCGCCTTCCGGCTTGGCAGGAGCGCGATTGTCCGACTCAGGTTCGTCGCCAGGGCCGATTGTCGGGGGCGTTCCCCGGTCCGGCGCAATCTTGGCGGCGATAGCCTTGGCGGCTGCTTCGATGCCATGCGGTCCCGGTCCCGCCACGGGTACGGTCGGGTTATCGGGCATCGTGTCAGCCATTCAAGTTCTTTCTTTTTTCCGTGATTTGTTCAATCGCCAAGCGGGCGGTTTCGGCGCCCTGGGTATACGTCTTGAAAGCCCGGCGAATGACCTTCAACACCCGGATCGTGACGTGTAAGCGGTCCCGGTCTACCGGGTTATCGCAATTTTCCCACGTCGCGACGGTTTGTTTTTCCAGGTCATCCATAACCTGGTTGAAAAACGGATCGTCCAGAATTCCCTTCGCCGCCTCGGCGACCCGCAAGTGATCGCGGTTCGCCTGTTCGATATCGCGCAGCGACTTATCGTTGGTGACGTGCGCGATGTCCTGGGCGGTCGTCGGGATCATGGCTTAGTAACCGCTTTTCATCCGTTTCTTGAAATTCGGGGTCTTGCTACCGCGCGGACAACCGCCCGCCGGTAATCGGGTTTCCCGGACGCGGGCATTGGACCCGTATTCGGGGCTTCGCAGACCGGTTCCGCCGGCCGTGGCCGTGCCGTAATCGCCGGCTAGCGAACGCCCGCCGCCGCCGGATGACTTGGCGGCCTTGGCGACTTTTCCCCCGCCTCGTGGCGAGGAATTGGCGTTCTTGTACTTCATACCCTTTGGCATGGTGGTTTCTCCTTCCGCTTGGTTTACGGTCTTTCGTGAGATATCGCCGGCAAGGTTGCTTACGTTTTTCGGAAACGTCAAGCGGCGCGGGCTAATGTTCGTGTTCGTGCTCCTGTTTCGCCAGCGCAATCGCCATGTCGGTTTCCTCCTTGCGCTTGGCAAGGTCGATATCGGCGGCCGTCTTGCCGGCGTCGATGGCGAGGCGTTGCTCGGCAAGTTCGCGTTCCATCGCTATGCGGGCGGCCATTTCGTCGCGTTTCATGCCGATTTCGGCCTGCATCCTTTCCATATCGCGTTGGTGTTCCAACTGCATCTTCTCGGTTTCCAGTTGGGCCTTTTGCGCCGCCTCCGCCTGCTTGATCTGGGCGTTCTGTTGGACCTCCGCTTGCTTCATTTGCAACTCGGCCTTCTTCGCCTCCAAATCGCCTTGAATCTTCATCATCGCCGGGTCGGGCTGCGGTTGCTTCTGCGGCAACTGCGTCCCTTCCTTGACGCGGGCGAAATACGGCTCCGCGCTGCGGAAGCCGAACCCTTCCACCACCGCTTCCAATCCGTTGCTGACATGGTGCGGCATCACGAACGGGCCTTCGATACCTTGTTGCAATTCGACGATCCCGCGTTGCAACTGGATGATCGCGTTGGCCCCTTCCTGGCGCGATTCCGGCGTCCCGTAGCCCAGCCCGACGTTGACGATCAGGTCCATGTCCGCGTTCCATTCGCGGGGGTCGAAATCGACCCATTCCTTGCCGCGAAGGCGGACGGCTCGCGCCTCGTCCTGGTGTTCGATGACCTCCGCCAGCGTCTTTTTGAACAGGTCCTTGACGCCGCTCTCGGCGAACAGGCGGGCGACCAGTTGGATGCGCCGTTGCGTCCGCGCCATGATCCGGGAAATCCCGGTGGCCGTCTTGTTGAGCGAATCGGCGTCAAGCCCTTGGCTGTATCGCGTCACGCCGGTTCGCGTTTCGCGCTGCGTCTGGACGTGTTCAATCAGCGGCAACGCCATCGGCCCAATGGGCTGCGTCACCAGGGGCATCACCGCGTCGCCGACCGGGGCGCTACCTTCCGCGAGAACCGTCCCGCCGATGATGTTGGACAACATATCGTCCATGTCGATGCGTTCGTTGATGACCGTCCGCGCGTTGTTCAATTGGTACATGTTGTCGAGAACCTGGCGCCAGATTATCGTATTGATTAGCTGCAAATCGGCGACGAGTTCGGCGAAGGCGCGGCCAAAGAACTTGTGCGGTTCGCGGATCGGCGTGACCGAACAAAACGGATTGCGCGCGACTTCTTCGTTGTACAAGATAGTGTATTCGCCGCCGGCGACGATAATTTTCCGGTATTCGGCCAGCCCGTCGCCGTCGAAATCCACGTTGAGGTAGCATTCGATAACCCAAATCGGGCGCGTCGTCGCGTCCGGGCTGTCGTCTTCGTAAGGGTATTCGTCGTCCCGACTGAACCGCGATACCCGTTCCGAATTGAACTCCGATTCGTCGAACGACGGGATTGACCGGACGAGTTCCGGATCGAACCCTTCCTCGATCAACTGGCTTTCAGTCTTGCGGACCTTGTGGCCGATGAAGTTGTTATCGTCCGTGGTCTTTGACCTCCGGGCGATTATCAGTTCTTCGGGCGGGATCGGTTCGACGACGACACGGCCCTTGTTCATGGCGCGAACGCACTCAACGTTGAACACACGGACGGTCGGCCGAATTTCCTCCGGGACGTTGGCCTCGACGAACGCCTCGATATCCCCGATCTTCTGCCCTTCAAGGTCGATCCCAAGTTCGTCGGCAACGCGCGTCAAATCGTCCGACACGCCTTCGTCTTGGGAAACGACTTCAACCTCGTCGTCTTCGACCAGTAAGGCCAGGTCGTCGGCCGACAAGTTTGAATAGCGGTAGGTTTTCCGTTCCTCGCGGTCGGACCAATAGACCTTGACGAAGCCGTTGATTTGAACCAGCGCGTCCTTGAACCAATCGTAAAGGATTGTCCAGCCGGGGTTGTCGCGCATCACGATGAAGTTGATGTAGTCGGTCGCCTGTTCGCTAAACTTTTCGTCGCCGCGTTCTTGCGGAACGAACTCGACGACCTTATCGCCGGCCGTGAATACCTCCATCAAATCGGGCATCATGGCTTCGATGGTGTCGAACATATCCGACGTGACGACTTGGGACCGGCCTTCGACCTCGATATTGTACGGTTCCGACCGATACTGTTCGAGCAGCTTCCGCCTATCGGACGTAATTTCGCCGCCGACGTGCCCTATCGCGGCGTCCACCTGGCGTTGCAGGATATTCTTGAGTTCGTCGTCCGTAAGCGGCCGGTTGACGCGCCCATGGTTGCCCGCGTTGTCCCGGTAGGCCATTTAGGCGGACTCGCTATTCCCCGCCGTCGCCGTCATATCCGGGTCCGTGGTTTCCGCCTTGCGCGGGCGGCCGGGCTTCTTCGCGGACGGTCCCAAGATGGTTGTTTCCATGACCGCTATCCGGGCGTCCAATTCGAGAACGGCGTCTTTCACCAACCGCTTTTGGGCGTCCCCCAACCACCCTATCCGCAATCTTTCGACGGCGGTTTTGTCGGCGGTCATGCCGCTTTGGCCTTCTTCGCCTTCGCCTTGGGCGCGGCCGGGGCCTTCGCCTCGACGGCGTGTTCGCCGGCGGACGATAAGTCGCTCCCCGTGCCCTTGGGTTGGCTGAAATCCGGTTCGGCGCCGCCGATATCCAGGACCATCGCGCCGCCTTCGTTGTAGATCGCCGCCATGGCGCCGGCCGCGACCGGCTTGCCGGCAACGCGAACGTCCAACGGGGTCGCCGGGTTGCGCGACCGGATTTCGAGGGTCAACGCCGCCATGTCTTGCAACGGAATCATCGCCATGGGAAAAGCCTTTCGGACAAGTCGCGGGAATTCGTCGGCGAAAGGTTGCTTACGTTTTGGCCGCTTTGCAAGGGCGGTAATAGCACACCGCGTGATGGGCCGCGCAATACGGCCCGCCGTTGGCCGTCGGCGCCCCGCAATATTCGCCCGACGTTTCGTCTATCCCCCATAACGGATACCGACAGTTGGCCGGGCGCGTCCCCGCCCCAGCCGACAGCCGTATACCGCCGGCGCGGTATTCCGCCTTGCCGTCCGGCCGGGCGCGCAATATCCCGATAACCGGGTCCGTTGCCTTGCTATACGGCGGCAAGCGCATGGCGGCGCGGGTATTGGACGCGTGGTTGTAGGAAATCCCGCACAGCTGGGCAACGTACCGCACGGAATGGCCGGCCTTGAACAGACTGAACATGTATTGTTGCTGGCCCTGATAACGCCCGCTCATACAATCCCCCGCGCCGGGTGACTTTCCGGCAAATCGTCAATCCGGCGCGGCGGGCGCTTCCCCTTCCGTGGCGGCCGGTAGAGCGCGCCCGTCCGTATCGCGTCGGCCCCGTGGGACGCCCAATCGTGCATCGGCCGATCTTGGAACGCGCGCTTTTTCTCGTCCCATTCCCGGCGGTACGCCCGCAACGCCTCAATGCCTTCCTTGCAAGCCGTCTTGTCGAACCATCCCATAGGCAACAGCCGGCGGACGGCGTGTATCCCTTCGTCAACGGCCTCGCGCGGCATCACGCGAATGGGAAACCCCAGCCCCTTCATCGTATCCGCCCGCGATTGCCCGGTGGATAAATCCCGCGCAGCGCCGTCATGGGGCCAGACATGTTCGCCCCAAACCCAATCGCCGGCCGCCGCCTTTTCCTGCAACATCCGGGCATAGTGCGGCAAGCCGTGACCGTGGGATTCGTAATAGTCGATGAACTGGTATTGCACCCCGACCCGTTGAACAAACCATATCGCCGTCGAATCCCCGACGCCCAGGTCCCACCATGTTTCGACGTTGGCGTTCGGGTCATGCGGTACGTCCGTCAGGCGCCCGTCCCGTTCGGCGTCGGCGAGCATACGGCCATAATAGGACCCGACCATGGCGACGTTGAAGTCGCAATAGTATTCCTGCAAGAACCGGCTTTCGCCGTCATCCGGGCCGAATTCGCGGAGGTATTCCGTCCGTTCAACGCGCAACTGTTCCGCCGTGAATACGTCCGTCTCGTCGGCCGTCAACCGTTCGGTGAACCAGTGTTCGTCGTCAAGGGTCGTCTCGTAAAACGTCGCCCCGTGGTTCCGCCCGCGCGGCGTGTAGATGAACACGGCCCAACCGTCATTCTCCGCCAGGATCGGGCGGAGGTATGCCCAGGCTTGCGGGTCCGCCAATGCCCATTCCGAGAACACGATACCGATGGGCGGCGACCCGACAAGGGAATCGTAGTTGTCCGACCCGATCACTTGCCACGTCGAACCGTTGGTAAACCGGATCAACATCTCCTGGTCCCGCGTCACCGACCGCAAGGCCGGCGGGAATGCCTCGTCAATCCGGCGCAACCCGGTTTTCGGGTTTACCGCGTCCCAAATCGCCTTGCGCGCTTGCTTGCCGATTGGGAGCATATGCCAGTAGTTCCCGACACGCTGTTGCGCCGCCACCGCCGTCCAGTGAAGGATCACGTCATCCTTGCCGGCGCGTCGGTGCCATACGCCGACGGCCCGCTTCCCGCCGCGTTCCAAGTAGTTCCACAGCGCGAGTTGGTACGGCCGGGGATTCCAGTTATTCGGGAGCCTTAGTTTCGGCATATTTGACGATAGTGAGTTCAATGGGGCCGTCAATTTCGGTGCGTGTCGGCGCGTCCGCCCCGACCTGTTTGGCGATATCGTTCAACGCCGCTAGGCGAACCCGGCTGGCGTCGGTATCGCCCGCCTCGCTCGCCTCGACGTGAGCCGCATTGATCGACACCCGTTCGCCGTAAAGGAACGCCCGCGCCTTCTTGATATCGGCGAACCCCCTTTTTGATCGTTCGTGATGAAGGACAATATTGGTCACGCGGCGGGCGGTGGCCTTGACCGCCTTAGCTATCGCCGCCGCGTTTTCGCCGGCTTCGTACCTGTCGATGATTTCGAGCCGCTGCGCCCGTTCCGACGAGCCGGGCGGTGTCCGTCCGGGCATCAGCCCGGCTCCGCCGCCGTGACCGCCATCACAAGCGCGAATATCAGCCCGCGTATCCGGTTGTCGTCGCAAGCGCCCAGGTCCGGCGGCGCCGATGACAGCCGCAACTGCGCCTGTTGGAACGACGTAAGGTCCGCCCCGCTTAACGGCTTGTACACTACCTTTTCGTCGTCGCCTTCGTTGCGCGACGCCGGTCCCATTATCCGCCCCACGCGCACCGTTTCCGGCATCACGGGCTTGACCGTATCGGGCGTTACCGCTTCCCAGGTTTCGGCAATCCGCACGGCGATGTTGACGATTTCCGCCAAGGCGACGTTGCGGCCTTCCGCCTTCACGGACAGCCATTGTCGGGCCATGTCCGGCGGCCCCATCTTCGGGTCAAGGCCCGCCAAGTCGCGGCCATGCCGGACGGGCGTGAATAGATCGTAAAACCCGCGCAGCGCGGCAATCTCGACACGGGCGTCGGCGGCGGATACGAACTCCGCAACCGGCGGGTTGTCGCCTTCCGGTTCGGCCGCCGGGCGCGTCGCCATGTTCTCCAACGTCTCGGCGTTGAGCATCAACAATTCCATAATCTCGCCGGGATTGTGCAGTTGCCCGTTGCCGTCAATCGTCGAGGCAAGGTCGAGGTTTTGCATCGCAAGGTCGGCCGGGTCAATCATGGGCGGGATAGGTCCCGGTTGACGCGCCGCCGTTCGGACCAGGCCCAATAGGTTCGCCCGATATCGAAGGCCACCGCCGTTAGGATCAGCACCCCGACTAGCCCGCCGGCGGCGATGCCGAAATACACTATCGCACCAAGAAGCCAGTTCACCTACCGCGCCTCCGTCGCCTCGCGGCCTTGCCTTCCTTCGGCATTCAAATATCCGCCCGCTAGGGGCGCCGCTGTCGCGCCGGGACAGGAAGGCCGTATGCGGACCGGGCCGCGCGGTCGCAGTAGGAAGGGACAGCGGTAAAACTCAGTGCAGGGCATTGGAAAAACTTTCCGCCTATTCGTTCGATTTGTCAAGATATCCGAACCGTTCCATCATGGCACGGTTGACGGTTTCGATCTTGCGCGCCTGGGGCTTGGTCAGCACGTTGCGCCAGCCGCCCGCCTGGCCGCGCCGAAAGAAACGCTTGCACGACGGCGGCCGTTCGGCAAACCCGTCGCGGTCCTCTTGCGCCTGTAGTTCGTGAAACCGGGAATGGTCGATGGCGCGCGCAAATTGTTTGCGGTCAAAACCGGGAGCAAGAACCGACGCGATCAGGTTATTAAATGCTAGGCCGTTCCGATTGCCAAGTATGGTTTCATATCGCATTACCAAACCCGAAGGTACGACGGTGTTTTTTGTCCACGCCTTGACGTGCCCGGACCATGACCCGTCCGCCGTCTTGGCCGGTGGGGTCACAACGCGGTCGGCGCGCGGCGCCATCGGTTCTTTGCTGTTCAACGTCCTGATCGCCCGGCTTATCGTCACGCCGTAATGGGCGGCCCAGGACACGGCAACGTCGCGGGGGTCGCGGACGATGTAGACGGTGCGCGGCGGGATGGTCAGGCCATGAGGCAAGCGGTGTATCCTCACCATGTCGCCGTCCGCTAGGTTGCCCACGTCCTTGTGGTAGACCTTCCACAAGTCCACGATTTGTTGCAGGCGCAACGGTTCGGCGCCGCCGTGGAGCAAGTTCGCCAGAAATGCCCGGACCCACGTCGAGCCGGACTTCGGATAGGACGCGACCCAAATCATCCGAACACCCCGGCCATCCATTGAAGGATCATCCCGACGATTGCCGCGACGGCGATTATCGGCGGGGCGACGACGATAGCCGCCAATAAGTAAACCCACCATCGGGGCCGCGCCGGCGGCGGGTTGATGTCGTCAAAGATCGTCAATCCCTGTCCTCCTCGGCTTCGCGCATACGCACGGGGTTATCTTGCCCGTCCGCGTCCAGGGCCGCTTCCAGGGCGGCAAACTGCGTGTCATCGA
>Ga0208183_1000155_pt1 | contig 42084 bp, 29 predicted proteins | sample MalvirDeepMed_51_FD_184251 | JGI IMG/M metagenome (GOLD analysis project Ga0208183, IMG submission 184251) | Marine viral communities from the Global Malaspina Expedition - Malaspina viral metaG DeepMed_51 (SPAdes) (version 2) | ecosystem: Environmental > Aquatic > Marine > Oceanic | place... | reverse complement strand
AAAGTCAAAGAGTACAGAGGTTACGCTTAATAAGGGCTAATTACGTAAAGGACAAAAACGCGCGATTGGGTCGTTTTCCTGAATATAGGGGAAAGGCAGCTACAACCGTATACGTAGACAGGCATCTAACTCTCAACAATGACAATATTTTGGGCAGAAACTAGCTCATGGGGTCCTTTAAGTAATAGATAACCAACTTCCGGTTTACGTACCTAGGCTACTGCCAGGATTCGATTGAATTCGGTTAATCGAACCTGGCAGAGAAAGTTGCGGCCTATTCAGTTAGGTTTTTACACGTCTTTGCCGAACAAGCACGACCAACATCAGCATGATCAACCCGTAGCTAGTGCTGCCACCACCTGAGCCGCCGCTAACGGCATCGTTGCCTCCGCTGAAATCACCGCCATAGTCGTTGCCGCCATCATCATCACCGCCATCACTGGTCGTATCATTATCTATGATAGTAATAATAATTCGGCCCGGTGCTGATACTACGTCTGGACTAGCGCTGGTTATCTCAAGCATAAAGTTTTCCGCGCCTTCTTCTAATGTGTCTTCAGAAATCGACACCATCACAGATTTTGATGTTTCACCATCGGCAAATTCCACTTCTTGTGTGGTAAACGCAAAGTCACTCAAATTGGCATTGTTTTCGTAGGCATACACAGTAACCACTCTCACACCTGAATCACCGCCAGTACGGGTCAATGCTATGCTGACCTCACCGGCAGACTCATCTACCTCAATCTCACTTTCACTGAACCCGATAACCCCCGTTACCTCATCGTTGTCTTCGATAGTCACTGTATGTGTCGTTATACTTCCCAGGTGCTTATCATCCGCATCGATAACAATACTGAACGATTCATCTTCTTCTTCGATAGCATCATCAATAATGGCCACCTGTATTTCTGCGATAGTCTGATTCTCTTCAAAATAAACAACTTGCTCAATGGCGGTGAAGTCGTCGCCTGAAGCTGACCCTACTTGCGTTCGAACATCAATCGCAAGAGGTCCGGCAATGCTCCCCTCACGATACACATTGATAGTAAAAGTGCCATCAGCTTCGTTTACTGTTGAGGCCGCAGTATCAAAAGACACCACACCAGTTTCTGAATCGTTATCTGTTATTTCAATGACTGTCATTCGAAAATCACCGTACAAATTTGAAGGTAAGCCATCTAACCTTAATGTTACATATTCATTTTCTTCCGCCTCATCGTCATCATGAATGGTGAAAGTCACTAATTTTTCGGTATCGTTCGGCGCAAATGTCACCGTGCTCTCAGACAAACTAAAGTCATCATTTTCCGATGCCGTGCCATTATTAGTCACTATTGTGACGGTACGAGACTCGCTATCGGTGGCGTTTCTCACCAGTTTTAGTTGTAATTCGCCGTCATTTTCAACAGCCAGTTGATAGCCTTTTTCAAAATTAATTTGACGTTGAATAGATTCTTCGTTGTTTATCTCAACGGTTAACGCACCGTTTGCTGGGTTAACCAGCACACCTTCAGGGTTAACCAAGCGCAAGACGATATAGCGGTTTTCAAATTCATCCTCCAATACATCATAATTTAACGTAACCGTTCTAAATGAATCTGAACCTGCAAATTCAATTTTGGTTTGCGCTAATGTGAAGGTATCTTCAGAGGCGTCTGTAAGCGCTAAGGGTGAAATTTCCACAGAAAATGCCCCCTCAAGTCCTACCGGGCGGTTGAGCACAATTTCAATAGCACCGTTCTGATTAAAGGCCGACTCAAATAAGGTATCCCAACCGATAGATGGCGTACCACTATCGCCACTATCAACTTCAAAGTCACTTCCATCTTTATTATCGTTTATGCTCACATCGATAGTGTCCAACTCTCCTAGTTGAGCATCTACCGCGTCTGTTAGCGTTATTTGAAAGGTTTCTTCACCTTCAATTTTAACGTCATCGTAGATGTTTAGGCTAAACTGCAGTGCATTCTCGCCCTTTGAAAATTCGAGTGTTTCGTTGGGTCCATAATAGTCATTGTAAAAGGTTGCCGTGCCACCTGATGTTGCAATGTCGACACTTGCAGTTAATGCAGAGTTGCCCGTACGTCTTACCACACCCGTGTAGGATGTCGTATTTTTCACCTCAAAAAATGTCAGGCTTGATACATCAAACTGGATCACCGAAGGGTTCAGATCATTTTCAGTAGGGTTGGTGCCCGCCGATAATTCATCAATGTTACTGATACCGTCTTGGTCAAAATCGTTGCTGTCATCGTCTGTTGAACAATCAAAATCTAAATAGGCATTGCCTGAGAGAAGTGTACGAAGGTAATTAATTTGCCAGCAATAAAACGTAGCATCTGAAGCCGAATACAAAGAAAGGCTTCTTAATCGAAACGCGCTAAAAAAGCGAGATAGATCCACAGCATTCACGTCGTATAGTGACAGTGAAGTGAGTGTTGAGTTGCTCGCACTGATATAAGGAATGGCACTGGCACTAACACCGTAAAGTGTAAGTGACTCTAATGTGCTTATTTCTTTTAACTCGGCCCAACTATGAATGTTACCCGCAAAGTATGTACCCGCATCTAGTTCCTTTAAGTTTACTAGCCCGGCAATAGCTGAAAAGTCGGTTATTGGGTTAAAGGCAATATTCAATTTAACCAGGCTTGTCAAAGACGCTAGCGCGCCAATATCGTCTATATTGTTGTCATAAAGGGAAAGTGATGTTAGACCATGAAGCTGCGCTATTGCGTCAATAGAAGAAAGTGTTGAGCGCGCAATCTCTAAAGAAGTAAGATTGGGAAAACCTTGAACAAAAGACACATCGTCGATGGAGATATCAAATAACCTTAACGTTTCCAACATAGGCCAATCAAGGGTAGACGGAAGACTGCCAAGCCCGTCACTTTCAATTTTAAGGTAAAGCAACGCCTTTGCCTTCGATAGGCCGCCTAACGAAGTAATAGGCGCATTAATGGTGACATCTGATAAGGTTGACGACCCAAAAGTATCGGGTAGTGAAGTCAGATTTTCGCTGTCTAAAAGCAGTTCTTCTAATTGAGGTAGGTCTTGTAAGATGGTAGCGGCATCGTTGTCAAAATTGTTCCCACCAATACGCAATTGTTTTAACCCAGTAAGAGAAGAGAGCGACGAAAAATCGGTGGCGATGACGTCATAAAGGGCCAAGTTAGTCAGCTTAGTAAGGCTGGCGAGTGCAGATAGGTCAGTGGCTTGCAATTGGTTAATAGAAATATAATCAAGGTTGGTAAAACTCTCTAGCCCCGATAAGGACGTGACTGGGTCATAACACCACAACGAAGTGAGCTGTTCAGCGAAACCGTACCCCTCATGATTCATGCTTTCTAAACATTGTCGTAAATTACTGTCTGAGACATTACTTAACGCATCAGCAAAGGGAGTGCGAACCGTATTTTCATCTACGTAAGCAGAAACAATATGGCGCACTGCATTAACCGCTGCTACCGCATCCGCGCCATAGTTGGCATCTGTTTTAGATACCCCACACGGGAGTTCCCCACACAGCTTTGCTGGGTTTGAGAAATAAGGAACTTCACTGGTATTGCCAATCCAATAAGACATGATAGTACTGAAGCCAACGCCATCTGGGATGGGAATGCGATACCCAACACCGTAATCAAAGTCTGATCCTGTCTCCCCTTGAGGGCGAGAGTGCCCTAAACCAAGGTTATGCCCAAGTTCATGTGCAAACGTAGACGCCGATGAATCAACATCAGACTGACTGTACATGCTATTTGCACCGGAATATTTGATATGACCGTTTTGGAATGCGATACCGGCTGAAGAATCACCGGTTAAATTCGGTGTGAGCAGCGCCACCGCATCTGCCCCGAATTGATAGCGGTGTACATCAATTTCCTCGAATGGGGGGTTACCTTGAGAAAGGTCATCTAAGGCATCAGAGCCATTTGCATAATCATAGTCCACTGCTACCGAACCTTTAAACCTGACCTTCGCAAAAATACCTGAATCTTCAAACGCTTGATTGGTATAGGCAATAAAATGGTCGATGGTAGTGTGAATATCATCAATGACGTCAGTGACATTGTTAGAGTAAACAAATAACACATCAATATAAGCAATTTCGCCCGTCTCAGTTGAGACGGCTTTCATGATTGCTTCGTCGTCCTGTGAAGCATGACGTTGGAGCGATTCATCTATGGCTGAGTGTTCTTGTTGTGCAGACATAACACCTTGGGATAAAACGGTGTTTTTACCATTCTGAATAGCAGACGCTACGATAAAATCATCTTGAGTAAACCCTTTTGCATGAAAGACTTCACTTGGGTTGCTCAATACAACACCAGCTTCAGAGCCCAAACCCGACAAGAGGCCATGTGAGGTCGCCAACTCTAAACGGATAGCGCTTTCACCTAGCGTGATCACCGATGATACCGGTAAACCACCTACATAAGAGCGAAGGATAATATGACGCGAACCGCTCGCGCCTTTTACAATATTAACCACCTGACTTTCAACTGCCTCGTCTGGCAGGTTCATTAACAGGGCATCGCCTTTCTGCAATCTTTTGAGTGCATCAACGTCGAGGGTAGCTGCTGAAAAGAGGTGCTTAGTGTGAACAGAAATATGAGAAAAGCTAGACACGCTTTTTTCGTCTAGCTGATTTGAGTACGACGTAAACAATTGAGTTTTAGCTGCGACAGGTTGTATCACCCACATCGCGAAGACGAGCGCAAAATACACGTATTTCACGTTTAATTCCTTTTAATTGAGTCCCTTTGAAAGGGTGAAGCTAGAGCAAAAAACGCGAAAAATCAATAACAAAATTAACCAGCCAGTGAATTTAGGGGGTGTTGTGTCTACGCCCCTACCCTTCGACTTTACCTTTCCCTATTGCCGCTGAATCACACGGAATAACTTTGTATTCATAGCCTAATTCAGATTCTGTTGTCGTAATTTGCAAAATTTCATAGTCATTTATTTCAATAACTCGACTGTTTTCAACATGTGCGCAGCGCGAGCGGGTGTCAGCCTCGTAGCGGTAAATAAACGCAGCTAATAATAGTAACTGACCTTGTCGAAACGCTTGCGCACGTTTTGTTGCATTGACAATTAGCTCACCAAGCTCGACGTCAGAAACATCTTCTGAGTCATTCAGCTCACTGATTATCTTTTCCATACTAAGCGAAGGGTGTTTAGGGTCTTTTTCTTCCACGCCAGGCTGAAGGGGCAGTTGAAGGGGAGCCGAGGTTTCTGCGGTAGCGGGATCGCCGACAAGCGCCACGTCATTAGCGGGTTCACACTCACTTCCTATCACGACACTGTGATCTTCTATGCATGAGAATTGGCCGAACACGCCAAATTGCGTAGCAATAAGAATGGCTTTGAAAAAAAGTGCCGCCGTCCACAAATACCGCACTAACGCCGTGGTAAACACAAATCGATAATTGGGCGCGTGCCAAAGTTTATGCAACCCCATCGGTTTCAACAGTAACAGTAAAAACAAATAAACGGGCGTTAGCAAGGTAATCATCAAAAGTGCGATTACCGTGGTGATAAAAAACCAGCTGGGCAACATTAATATCAGTGCTAGGTTGTGACTATAGGGCAATGCGTTGGCCGAGATACCCGTAATCTCATTCACCAACCCTCCTGCAGATGCCAGTGCAAAATTTGCAATCACCGCATAGATAAACAGCACGAAGGCTTTCCCTGGTAAGCTGTGCCACGCCAACATAAATCTGGGCCACACTTCCTTCGCCAACCCCACCAGCACAAAACTAAACATAACAAACTGATAAAGGAAGCTATCTAAATCAAATAAAAACAAAGCCAAAAACATGGCAGTCGCAATGAAATAGCACCGCTGCGGGAATAGGAGGCTGCGCCAAAAGCGCACTAAACCAAGATTTCGCTTGGTAACAAAACGCTCCCCTTGCCTTCTCTTTTGTTTAATAAAGTGCTGTATCGTTTCCGTATTTTTCATTTTTATATTCTTATTATGATGTTGCCTTGCAACAAGCTAGTGCCCGTGCTTCCCGACCGACGCACAATACGCTATTCTGTAAACACTAAAAATCAGTGTGTTATACCTTTGATATATTATTTGCCGGACATAGTAAATTAATACTATGAAAAATCATGATTCTTTAGCATTGGTCTGTGAACAGTGCCATACAGAAGTAAAGATTCCATCTTTGGAGCATAAACAGCGCGCAGTGTGCCCTGTTTGTCATCACACGCTCATTGCTTATAAGCGTAACGGTACAGAGAAGGTGTTAGCGTTTGCGTTCAGCGCCTTAATGTTTTTGCTATTGTCGTTACCGTTTAATTTTCTCACCTTTAAGGCCAGTGGGCAAAAACACAGCATCGACTTACCCTCGGGGATTACCGTGTTAATAGAACACGATTATCTGTCTTTAGCTATTATTACCAGCTTAGCGACCGTACTGCTACCCGGCGCCGTACTCATAGGTTTAATCGTGCTAGCGCTAGCGCAACTTAACAATCATAAGCCCTTTTATCTACCGCGCGTGTTTCAGCTAGTCAAAGCCCTTTTACCTTGGAGCATGGCCGAAATATTTTTAGTGGGTACGCTCGTTAGCTTAATTAAAATTACAGAATTGGCGGATGTGTCCATTGGTATGTCGTTCTATGCCTTTATTGGTTTTAGTGCCTTTACTGCAATCAGTATTGCTCAATTTGATACCACCCGATTTGCACTTTGGCTTCGTCAAGGTGAAGCGCCCTCCCCCAAACCTTTAAGTCAAGCACAAGCAAACGCCAGCATCCAGCGAACCTGGGCACTCCTGTTTACGGCCTGCTTGCTTTACATTCCAGCCAATGTACTGCCAATCATGTATACTGAACTTTTTGGGCAGGAAACACCTAATACCATTATAGGCGGTGTCATTTCTCTATGGGAGTCAGGGTCTTACCCTGTGGCACTGATTATTCTGATTGCCAGTGTCATCGTGCCCGTGGCAAAAATTATCATTTTGGCCTGGCTTAATTATTCAGTGCAACGACAAAAAACAAACTCTCAATTACTACGTGTTCGATACTATCGCGCAACAGAAGCGATCGGTCGTTGGTCTATGATTGACGTTTTTGTGGTTGCAGTGCTTGTCGCGCTAATACAAATGGGAAACACCCTCTCTATATACCCTGGCCAAGCTGCGCTAGCCTTTTGTGCTGTGGTATTTGTAACAATGATAGCCGCCATGACATTTGACTCGCGGTTAATCTGGCAGCCCTGGAAAAAACAACAATGACCCAAGACGCTAAGGTTAAATCTACCACTTCCATTTCACGGATTTGGATCATCCCTATTTTGGTGGTGCTCATCGGTGGCTGGATGGTGTATTACCAATGGAAGAATCAAGGCCCTCTTATTACGTTAGAGGTGCAATCTGCAACGGGCATTGAGGTTAATAAAACCCCCATAAAGGTGAAAGACCTCGAAATTGGCCAAGTGAAGAAGATCACGCTTAAGCCCGATCTCGAAGGGGTTTTAGTGACGGCGAGAATTGATGCAAATGCCGCACATCTACTCACTGAAAATACTGAATTTTGGGTTGTTGCCCCTCGCATTAGCTTTTCAGAAGTGTCTGGGCTCAATACGCTTTTATCAGGCAGTTATATTGCGATGTCGGCCGATGATACAGGAAAAGAAAAACTGCACTTTGTTGCATTAGAACGCCCCCCAGTTACCCCACCAGGCACCCCTGGACTTCATCTTATTTTAAAAAGCGATGATGAGTTTGCCTATAAGCCCGGCGATCCCATCATTTACAAAGGTTTTAAAGTGGGCGAGTTTGAAGACGCGGTATTTAATATTGAAGAACGTGTAGTGTATTACGATGCCTTTATTGAAGCGCCGTATCATAAACTGATTACCGAAAATACCCGCTTTTGGGATGTGAGTGGTGTGAAGCTTCTGCTTGAATCTAGCGGCGTCAAGATGCAAACCGGTAGTTTAGAAACGCTATTGGCAAATGGTATTACCTTTGGCATCCCCGAAGGCGTCCCCACGGGAGAAAGAGTGGTAGATAATGCATTTTTTACTGTATATGAAGATGCCGCCTCAGCGTCTAATGCCCGCTATAAGTTAGCCGCTGAATACTTGTTACTTATTGATGAAAGTGTACGCGGTCTGACCGTGGGCGCGCCGGTAGAATATCGTGGCATTGAAATTGGCAATGTCACCGCCATCAACTCATTTCCTGCCGTTGAAGGCAATATTTTAGAGCGCGACTATCCTATTCCTGTCCTCATTAATATTTACCCAGGAAAGGTTCGTCAACCTGATACCCAAGAAGGCTTGTACGCAATTCAGGAAACGATGCGAAATTGGCTGAGGAAAGATTTACGTGCCACACTAAGAATGGGCAATGTACTTACAGGCGGTCTCTATGTGGACTTACAACACGTAGCCAAGCCAACGGGAAGCACGGAAATAACAAGAATTAACGGCTATGAAGTGATTCCCACGGTGTCGAATGAATTTACCCAGCTAACCCAAAAAGCAGATGCTATTTTAGATAAGATAAATCAGCTTCCACTTGGTGATATGGTCGATAATGTATTGGTTGCCGTAGAGGATATGAAACTTGCCGCACAATCCGTAGAAACTGCGAGTGACGACTTCGATTTACTTATTGCTGACATTGATGCCAAACAGCTCAACAATAACTTGAATCAAGTACTGGTCAGTCTTGACAGTTTACTGAAAAATTACAGCGACGGTGGCTTGAGTAAAACTGAAATAAAAGAAACGGTAGATGCCATGCAAGACACAATGCGAAACTTGCAACCCGTTCTTCAAAAGTTAAATCAATCGCCTAACAGCCTTATTTTTACCGATTCGAACAGCAGTGACATTGAGCCTAAAGCGAAGCGCTAAGTGAGTATAAACATGACGTCAAAACACATAAACAGTGTATTTATTGCTAACACGCGAAGCACCGCTTTTCGACTACTTGGGCTGGCGTTTGTTTCTTTATTCTTTGTAGGCTGTTCTTCCTCTAGTCAGCCCTTATCGTATTATTTATTGCACGATACCTCGACAACGCCCCCGGCCACAACTTCGACGCCCTCAGTGGCCATACTAAATAAAATAGTGCTACCCGATTATTTGAAACAACGTGGCTTAGTAGTACAAACCTCAGAAACCGGTATTCACATTGCTAGTGAACACTTTTGGGCAGAGCCTGTAGAGGAAGGCCTTACTAAGTCATTGCGTGACGCGCTGCGTAATCAAAATGTGGATCTCATTACCCATGCGATGGGGGCCGAAGACGTGAACGGCTACATAACACTACGAATTGATGATTTCATTGCCACCTACAATGGCGATATTATTCTGCGAGGTGAGTTTTTTATAAAATTCATCGATGAAACCAACGTCAGCGACCATTTTTATATTACGTTGCCACTTAGCAGTGATGGATTTGAAGCGAGCGTTAAAACAATGCGGCACGCTATAGGCCAGTTGGCGGTTGAGATAGCGGCAAATATGGATAGAAGTTAAAACCTGTATGCTAAACGCCATTAACCACTTTGTCAGTAGAGGGACGAAACGCCACTACGATGATGAAACAAATCGACGCATCATTGTAATCAATCTGTTTTCTGCTGTTGGCACTTCAATTACGTTCGTATTAGGCATTAGAGCGTTATTCTCGCAAGACCACACCTTGGCGTTTACCCTCTTTATTGCCAGCATTCTATTTGCGCTTTCTCAAGCTGTGCAAGTGAGTTCAGGCACGGCAAAAGGCAGAATCATCTCTGTCACTTTGCTCATCACCTGCTTAATGATGCTAATGGCTACATTAATCATCACCGGCGGAAATGCCTCCACAGGCCCACTTTGGATTTATACTGTGCCTCCAGTGACGATGTTTTTCGCGGGGTTTAGACGTGGACTTTTCACGCTTTCAGGTTTTACCGCCATTATAGTGGCGTTACTGTTCTCGCCAAATGATGCGCTCTTACTAACCACCTATACCTATGAATTTAAAACTCGCTTACTTTATTCATTTTTAACGGTGTCTTTTTTATCTGCATTTTATGAATATAGCCGTCAAAAAAGTTACGATACCGCCGTATTTTTAAGTGAAAAATTTGAAAAGCAGGCCCTACATGACTCCCTGACACACCTGCTTAATCGCCGCGGCGGTCAACAGCAGCTTGAACAGGAATACAGCCGATTACAAAGAAGCAAAAAACCTTTTGCCATTGCCCTCGCTGACATTGACAGATTTAAATCTATTAACGATGCATTAGGTCACGAAGTGGGTGATGAAGTGTTAAAACGTGTAGCTGGCAAGCTAAATAGTCGGCTACGTGGTCAAGACGTGTTATCTCGTTGGGGCGGCGAAGAGTTTCTCTTTATCTACCCTGAAACCGATGAAGCCAATGCAATGTCTGCCGCCGAGCAAGTGCGTAAGTTGCTCGATGAATCTCCCGTGGTCATCAACGGCCAAACCCGTAATGTAACCATAAGCATAGGTGTAACAGAATTAACACCATCCACCTCCTTGAGCGATGCCCTAATTAAAGCAGATAAGGCGCTATATAAAGCAAAAGACAGCGGACGAAACCAAGTGATTGCGGCCTCCTCGCTCTAACAGGGCGTACCGCCTCATTTGCACCTTTACAATTTGTTGACTTACGTTTGGTTACAATTAGCACATTTTTACGCAACATTTAGGTCGTAGACTATACCCTATAACAAACCCCTAAACCTAAGTCGACTATTATGAAATTGATGAAGTTCGTACTCCCAGCTGGTATTTTGGTTGCAGGATATCTTGTCATGAAAGGCATAGAAGTATCTGCTGCAGATGTTGAAGCCGACGCACCAATAGACACCCGTCCAACTGTGACCGTTTTGTCGCTAACACCAGAGACCATCGCGGTGACGTTATCGTCTTATGGTGAAGTTAGTCCATTAGAAAGCACTAACCTAGCCGCGCAAGTTGCCGGAGAAGTCGAGTCCTGGAACCCCAATTTTCTAGCCGGCGGTATCGTCAGACGGGGCGACGTCCTATTCACCATAGAAAAAGACGCCTATGAAGCCGCACTCTTGTTAGCCGAAGCAAATTTAAGCAGCGCCAAAGCACAGCTTATTCAAGAAGAAGCGCAAGCGGAAGTGGCTCGACTCGAGGCGAAAACCATGCCCGATGCTCGCGTCACCGACCTTTACTTAAGAAAGCCCCAGGTAATGAGTGCACAAGCGGCTGTCAAATCAGCAGAAGCCCAGCTTAAAATTGCCGCCAGAGATTTAGATAATTGTGAAGTTCGCGCGCCTTATGATGCTCTGATTGTTTCTCGTGACATCAGTAAAGGCGATTATGTCACTCAGGGCATGAAAACTGCCGTTATCAACAATGTTGAGTTTGCTGAGGTAACTTTCCCTGTTGCAGGTTTCGATCGCCAGTTTGTAGGTGCCGACATCATTGGCAGCCCCGCTACCTTAGAGTTAGACGCCCCGTTAAAAACACACATTACCGCCACTATTCATAGAGATACTGGCATTATTGATAGCACCACGCGAATGACGCACTTTGTGGCGCGAATTGACGACCCCTACGCGTTAAACGGCGATAAAACCGTGGTTAAATTCGGCTCCTACGGCACAGTAGTGTTCAAAGGGAAAGCGTTAGAAAATGTGTACCGAATTCCACAAACCTTGATCACGAGTCGAAAAATTTGGACCCTTGATGAAGACAACAACCTTGTGGCGCAACCCGTCGAAGTGATAAGAGAAGATGGCACCGACTTCCTTATACGGGGTAACTTCAACGCCAAGAGTGTGGTGATGTCATTGCCTGAGTATCCCCAAGAGGGCATGCCCGTTAAGGTTATTGCAAGTAATGATCAATTACTTGTTTCTCACCACGTAGAAAAATAAGGGCCTCCTCATGGAAAATCGCTTCGATCCTAATAGCGGTATAATCTCTTGGTTTGCCCGAAATTCAGTCGCTGCTAACTTATTGATGATATTCATTATTGTAATGGGTATTGCTAGCTTCATGACCATACAGCGTCAAATGTTTCCTAACATCGAAATTAACTATATTACCGTTGAAGCGTCATACCCGGGCGCTTCACCGCAGGAAATTGAAGAAAGTATCTTCATCAAAATAGAAGAGTCGCTTAAAGATATCACTGAAATAAAGCGTACCGTATCCCGCGCGTTTAGAGGCAGCGGCGCAGTCACATTGGAAATTGATCCCGACGAAGATTTAAGTGAAGTACTCGATAAAGTTAAACTTCGCATAGACGGCATTGCTACCTTCCCAGCGGGCATGGAACCGGTTCAAGTTTCGCAAATCGAATTTCGCCAAGATGTAATTGAAATGCCCTTAACCGGCGACATTCCCCTTGATGAACTCAAAACCATCGCTCGAGAAGTTGAAGATGAGTTATTACAATTGGGCACGGTGTCATTGGTAGATATGTCTGCACCAGACGATGAAATTGCCATTGAAATAAAGCCTGATGCATTACGCAAATATAACTTAACCATTGCAGATGTTAGCCGTGCTATCAGTAACTACTCAGCCAACATCTCGGCTGGGCAATTACGCACAGAGTCTGGGATTATTTCTGTACGGGTCGAGAACCAATATTACCGAGGCGATGAATTTTCGACAATTCCCGTCATTATCGGCAATGCAGGTGCAAAAGTGACCCTTGGTGATGTCGCCGATATTAAGGATGGTTTTACCGAAGGCGAGCGCTACTTTAAATACAACGGTGTTAACGCCATTTGGATGTCAGTTAAAGCCACCAAAACGCAAAATACGATCCCGGTGGCCGAAACGGTCAAAGCCTATATCGAAAAGAAAAACCAAACCTTCCCACAAGGCGTGAGTTTGGAAATTCTAGTGGATATGACTTACTACCTAAATGCACGCTTAGACATGATGCTGTCAAATCTATTACAAGGTTCAATATTAGTCGCATTCATGCTGAGTCTTTTCCTTCGCTTTAGATTAGCGCTATGGGTAATGATAGGTTTACCGGTATGCTTTTTAGGTGCGGTTATGCTTATGCCTGTGTTTGGAATAAGCATTAATATTCTGTCGTTGTTTGCCTTTATCATGGTACTGGGCATTGTGGTTGACGACGCTATTGTTATTGGAGAAAGCGCCTACTCGGAAATTGAAAGCAAGGGCGGTGGCGTTGACAATGTCATTCGAGGCGCTAAGCGTGTGGCAACGCCTGCCACCTTCGGTGTATTAACCACCATCGCGGTTTTTGCCCCCTTTACGTTAAGTAGCGGGCCAGAAGGCGCTTTCTTTTACAACATTGCTGTAGTGGTCATACTCTGTTTAGCCTTCTCATTAGTTGAGTCTAAGCTAATACTCCCAGCTCACTTAGCGCACACTAACTTTAAACCTATTCACCCCAAAAGCTGGCGCGCCAAGTTTAACAAAGGCTTTTTTGGCTTTGTGAACGGGCCTTACAAGCGCACGCTTACCAAAGCGATTGAATGGCGCTGGGCAGTATTGATGATATTCATCGCCTTGTTTATGGTGAGCTTAGGGCTAATTAATGCCAACTACGTGAGAATGGTACCCAATCCCAAAGTGCCACACGACTTCCCTAGCATCCGTATTGAAATGAACGAAAATGTGTCGGATAGCGCCACCATCGATGCACTTAAAATAGTTGAACAAACCGTTCTTGATATTGATAAGCAAATTGTGGATGAGTTTGGTACTGGCATGATACGAGATCGCTTGGTCTTTAATAACCAACGCACCGAAGGGGAAGTGATTACCCCCCTAGTGTATGAAGATGACCGCCCTATCGACACATTTGAATTGGCCCGCCGTTGGCGCGAAGCCATACCTGAAATCCCGGGTATGAAATCATTCACTGTGGTTGACGATGTTAACGGTAACGGTGATGACGGTGAATTTGGCTATCTGCTTTACGGCCCTGATATTAATACCTTGAATGCTGCTGGCCTGAAGTTTATTGAGATGCTTCAACAGCAAGAGGGGCTTTTTGATATTAGCTCAACCATTGATCCACCCAGTAAAGAAATGCAAATGACGTTACTGCCTGTGGCCTACGATTTAGGGCTTAGTTTGTCTGATATCGCGGGGCAAGTGGGTGCCGGCTTCTACGGCGGCGAAGCCCAACGAGTGATTCGAAACGGTGAAGAAGTGAGAGTGATGGTTCGCTATCCAGAATTTACCCGCGAACGCTTTTCAGACCTGAAATACACCGTGATTAAAACACCGGGTGGCCAAGATGTGTTGCTAGGTGACGTAGTAGAGCTTAACGAAAAACCGGGTATTAGTTATATTCGACGAGAAGCCGGCTACAGAAGTGTGTATGTATGGGGCAACATTGATGAAGAAGTGGTTGAACCCAATGAAATTATCGAAGAAATAAAAGAAAACTTATTGCCTGAAATGCAAAAAGCCTTTCCTTCTGTTATGACGGAACTGGGCGGTGATATTGAAGAACAGCAAGCCCAGCAGAATGAGCAATTGCTATTTTTCTTAGCGGCAATGATTATGGTGTACATACTTTTAGCCGTTCCGCTAAAAAGCTACGGCCAACCGTTAATTATTATGTCGGTGATTCCTTTCAGTTTAACCGGCGCAATTTGGGGGCACTATTTCCTAGGTTTAGATTTAAGCATGATGTCGACATTTGGCTTAATCGCAGCGGCGGGGGTGGTCATTAACGACTCACTGGTGATGACCGACTTTGTTAACCAACGTCGTGCACAAGGCTATAGCATAAAAGATGCGGTCACCGAAGCGGGAAGCGCTAGGTTTAGGGCTATCACCCTTACCTCAATTACTACATTTGCTGGTGTATTGCCTATAATGTTCGAAACCAGCTTGCAGGCTGCCTTCGTCATCCCCATGGCCGCAGCGCTGGGCTTTGCCGTGCTTTATGCTACCGTGGTTACGCTTATTTTAGTTCCCTGCCTGTATCTCATCCTACTGGATTTAGGTAAACCATTTTCTTGGATTAAAAAGCGGATAACGCGCCGAACCGGCAATGAAGAAGGGCATGCAGCACCACCCTCTGAAGCAGAAGCTCACTAACACGACAAAACTGCGAAATTAAGTCACACCTAGGTGTGACTTAATTCCTACCATCAAAAAAGGCCAGCGACTTCAGTACTGGCCTTTTTCATTCATGCATTGACATACAATATCTTCAATTAGGTCTGACGAATTTCGTATCGACTTAATATTAACGCGGCGGCACTTTGGGCTATTTTGTCTTTTTCCTGAGCACTCAGTGCTGGTTCAATTTTGGTCACTTGAGGCCAAAAACACTGCCCTTTGATTAAACTGTCTAATTCATTAACCACTTGCTGCAAATCGTCAAAGGCCATGCGGTTATCTTGGTGGGCAGCTTTAAGCCATCTGTGCATGGCGGTTTCTTGAGCCCGTAGATGTACAACCTCATCTTTCAACTTTTCGGGCTCGTAGAAGAAATGCCCTACGACCACACGGGCAAGATCTAAATGCTCATCCGCACTGACAAAGTTAATTTCTTCCATGATTAATGATTCAAGCTGACTTTGTAACGAAGCCTGCGTGTCGTAGGCTACATCAATATCGACCAGCGCATTTTGAAACTGCTCTTTGACGATGTGCATAACCAATTCTTCTTTGGCTGAGAAATGGTTATAAACCGTTCGCTTAGACACACTCGCCATTTCAGCCAGCTTGTCCATACTGGTTCCTATTACACCGAATTCCTGAAACGCCTGTCTGGCGGCGGAGATAATCGCTTCGCGTTTTTTATCGCTACGCGTTCGTGTGGTCGTCATAATTCATAAATATAGAAAAAGTATAGTTTCATTCTACACTCCAAAGTTTACTTTTCAACGTATTAACCCTAAAATGCACCGCTTAGTTTACTTTAAAGTTTTCGTGTGTGAACTAGTCTATACTTGGTTCACCTCTGCTACGGATTACCATTATTATGCCTTTTTTGCGCCACCGACATATTTTAGCACTGGCCACTCTGACAGTGTTTTCACTTTCCGCCTGCACTTCCGAGCAAGAAGTAGAAGATAAAATAGAAGCGCCACGCTTCGTTAAGTTGGCAAAAGTGAGCCATGCGCCTGCATTTGACGAATTCACCTTCCCCGCCGTTGTGTCAGCAGTGAAAACGGTGGATTTAAGTTTTGAGGTGTCTGGACGCCTTGTACAAATGGACTTGGTGACAGGTAGCGACATTAAAAAAGGAAAACTGCTGGCGACCATCGACAGACAACCTTTTGAGCGCCGCGTAGATGAGCAACGCACGCGTTTAGCACAATCGAAGCGAGAATTAGATCGTATCGAGAAAATGTTTTCGCAAAGCTTGGTATCGCAAAGCGCATTAGATTCAGCGAAAACCTCTTACGAGTTGGCGGTTATCGATCTTAAGAATGCAGAGCAAGATCTCAGTTATACCCGTTTGTATGCCCCTTTCGACGCTAAAGTGTCTCAGCGCTTAGTGGAAAACAACAGTTTTGTTGCTGCCGGCACGCCGATAGCCCGCCTGCAAGATGTTTCAAAAATTTACTTTAATATCAATGTGTCAGAACGGTTACTTACTGCCAACCTCGGCAGAGGCATTAAGCAAGCCAGTGCCACCCTAGCCACCGACACAAGTCAGTGGTACCCCATTAATTACGTAGAACACAGTACGCAGCCAGACCCTGTTTCCCAAACGTACGAAGTGGTATTTTCCATGGAGCCTCGTAACGATCTCCCGCTGACCCCAGGGGCTCGTGCGGTGGTGAAAGTGAGTTTAGAAGGCACGCCTTATCCCGACAGCCTGGTGGTTCCGGTAAAATCTTTGGTAGAGGATGAAGCAAATCAGTTTGGCGTTTGGGTGTACGACGAAAAGACAGGAACAGTCAGCAAAACCCCTGTAACGGTAAACCATATTGAAGATGCCTTGGCGGTGATAAGCAGCGACTTATCGGCAGGTCAAAGTGTGGTGGCAGCTGGCGCATCACAAATGCGAAATAACATGAAAGTTCGACCTTACGAGGGAGAGCTGTAATTTATGGATATCGCACGTTATTCTATTGATAAGCCAGTGAATATTTGGCTTATGGTGGTCATATTATTGCTTGGCGGTTTAATCGCTATGGCGAATATCGGTCGGCTTGAAGACCCTGCTTTTACCATTAAGCAAGTCAAAGTATACACATCTTACCCTGGCGCGGGCGCTGAAAAAGTGGAGCGGGAGATTACCGAACCATTAGAAATTGCTATTCAGCAAATGTCGCAATTAAAAAAGCTAAATTCCGTTTCTTCTCCCGGCCTATCTGAAATTACCGTTGAGGTTGAAAGTAACTTCGACAGTCATGAACTGCCCCAAATTTGGGACGAATTACGCAAGCGACTGAGAGATGCCTCTAGCGCGCTACCCACAGGCGCACAAGACCCTGTGGTGTACGATGATTTTGGCGATGTATATGGGCTGTATTACGCGCTCAGTGCGCCAGATTTTAGTACGCGGGAACTTCGTGAGTTTGCGCGTATTATCCGCCGTGAACTACTCACCACAGAGGGCGTCGCAAAGGTCACAGTAACCGGGGTACAAACTGAACAAATTGTTGCCTATATCGACCCTTATCAACTAGCCGGGCTTGGCATTTCCTTTCCTGATTTAACCTCACTTTTTGCCGATAACTTACGCCCCTTTAACGGCGGTCGAGTTAAAGTCGACGAAAAAAATGTACGTTTAATCGTTGAGCGAGCGCCCGACAAACTTGAAGAGATTTCAAATTTATCGTTAGTGATCCCGGGGACAAACCGCTCAATTCGCGTGGCCGATGTGGCAACCTTAAAACTTGAGCCTGCAGATATTCAACCTGTGTATATCCGTTACAACGGAGAAGAAGCGCTCACTTTAGCGGTGTCGGCGTTAAACGACGTCAATATTGTGGATGTTGGAAATCAGGTGAATGCCAAGGTTGAGCACCTTTTGAAAACCCTACCCGTGGGTATTACTCTTACGCCGATTTACGATCAAGCCTCTGTGGTGGATGAATCGGTAGATGGATTTATTAGTAACCTCGTAATGTCGGTGGTGGTGGTTACGCTAACACTGTGCCTATTTATGGGCTGGCGCTCTGGTGTAGTGGTAGGCATGGTGCTACTGGTCACGGTTATGGGCACGATTTTAATCATGTGGTTAATGAATATTCAGCTACAGCGGATTTCACTTGGTGCTATGGTCATTGCCATGGGTATGCTTGTGGACAATGCCATTGTAGTGGCTGAAGGCATGATGATTCGAATGGCCACCGGCGGAACCGCAAAGTCGGCAGCAAGCTTTATTGTAAAGCGAACACAGTGGCCATTGTTGGGAGCCACCGTTATTGGTATCGCCGCGTTTTCTGGCATAGGCTTGTCTGATGATGCCACAGGTGAATTCCTCTATTCATTGTTTGCCGTGGTCATGGTGTCACTCTTGATGAGTTGGGTGCTAGCCGTAACGCTGGTGCCGGTTTTAGGCGCCTACTTCTATCGTAAAGGCATGCAACAGGTTGGCGACGATAAACCTACCACCATGCAACGCTGGTTTACGGGCGTACTAACACAAGCACTAAGGCTTCGCTGGGTAACCATTGCCGTACTCACTCTAATTACCGTGGTGGCCTATGGTAGCTTCGGTATGGTTAAGCAAGGTTTCTTCCCGCCTTCCAATGCTCCTATTTTCTTCGTTCACTACTGGGGGCCGCAAGATAGAGATATTCGCGCCACAGAAGCGAAGGCGAAGTTGGCAGAGCAACGGCTGCTCAACCAAGAGAATGTCACCGCAGTAACCACGTTTATAGGGCAAGGTGCAGATAGATTTACGCTAACCTATGCTCCCAAAAGTGCCAACGAAAACTATGGCTTCTTTATGGTACGCGTCAATGCGTTAGAAAACGTTGCTGGGGTTGTGTCCAATTTACAAAATGCGCTCAATGATATTGATTTAGACGCCAACTTCTACTTTGAACGCATGCAGTTTGGTCCAGGCTCTGGCGCGAAATTAGAAGCGCGTTTCTCTGGTCCTGATACCGAAGTATTACGCCAACTCGCTGAGCAAACGAAAGGCCTGATGATGGCCGATGGCGCGATTAAAGACATACGTCACAATTGGCGTGAAAAAGGGGTGGCGATTAACACCCATTACGACAATTACAACGCAGGGATTGCGGGGGTGTCACACTCTGACTTCAGCCAAACAGTACAATACGCCAGTAACGGTTTATCCCTGGGTACCGTACAAGATGGCGACTATGCCTACAGCATTGTCGCAAAAATGGCTCAACCTGATGATGCTGATTTACAAGCCATTAGAGAAAGCCAGGTTTGGTCGTCTCAACAGCGACAATATGTTCCTTTCGCGCAGGTGTCTAGCGGGCTAGAAGTAATTACCGAGGAGTTACGTATACACCGTAAAGACAGAGTAAGAACAATTACAGTGGAAGCTGAACCCGGCGACAATGAGACCGCTGCAAAAGCCTTTGCGCGAATTCGCCCCGTTATTGAAGACATCGAGTTACCACCCGGCTATTCGCTGGAATGGGGAGGAGAATTTGAAAGTTCTTCAGATGCGCAAAAAGCATTGGGCGCAGGATTACCCGCAGGCTTCTTAGTCATGTTCATTATTTCTGTGTTGTTGTTTGGTCACGCTCGTCAACCACTCATCATTTGGCTGGTGGTGCCCATGGCCATTGTGGGTGTGGTTGCAGGGTTACTCGCCACAGATATGCCATTTGGCTTTATGTCATTGCTCGGCTTCTTAAGCCTGTTCGGCATGTTAATTAAAAATGCCATAGTACTCATTGAAGAAATTGACCTTCAAATTGAAGAAGGGCGAGAAATTCGTAAGGCAATTGTGGAAGCAACGCTCAGTCGTTTGCGGCCGGTTTCCCTTGCGGCTGTTACCACCATTTTGGGTATGGCGCCATTACTCTTCGATGCGTTTTTCGCCGATATGGCTGTCACCATCATGGGCGGCCTGACGTTTGCCACAATACTCACGCTAATTGCGGTACCCGTGCTATATAGCATATTGTTTAAGGTAAGTTACCGAAAGGCCTAAAAGAAGAATGACGAACCGCGGTGTGTTAGGCTTTTTTCGCCTGCACCCGCTGTTCCATAAATGCCATAACATCCCGCCAAGACACCATTCCTACTGGCTGCTTTTCGGCATTAACAACAGGAATACAAGATATTTTGTGATTGTTGAACAGATGAATCGCATCCACTATTTTATGCTGTGGCGACAAGGTGATGACTTCACGCGTCATGATTTGATGCGCCCTTCTATCTAACGTAGCTCTATCTCTTTGCTTTTCGCTGATAGTATCTACAAACGGGCTGATATTTTTAAGCAGATCACGGTCTGAAATAATGCCTTCAACACGGTTATTTTGCACCACTAATAAATGGTGAAACCCCGTAGCATCGAACAGCTCCCTTAGCGATTGAATACTATCGTCTAAGTGAACACTCACCACGCGGGTAGACATAATTTCAGATAAGCTCATGAAGCTTCCTTTTGCTTTAAGCACTTAAATAAATGATTCATGCGTGTGACCGCGTATTAAAATTAGCAAGAATCGTCTTTACACGCAAAAATGCCTGCTTACCGTTAAGTAAGCAGGCGAAGGGTGCGTTGGCCAACAAGGGCTGCGCGACGGGAAAGAAACCGTTATGGTACGCTAATAACAACCTTACCCATTACCTGACCGCTAGCGAGGCGGTCGTGGGCTTGGCTCGCTTCTGACAATGAAAATGCTTGACTATCAAGCACGGGCGCTAATTTCCCTGCATCTGCCATCTGGGCAAGTGTAGTGAGTATTTCGCCGTGGGCACTGCGGTTATGGTTATGAATCATTGGAATAAGCATGAAGACAACATGCAAACTTAATCCGCTGAAATGAACCGGGGATAAGTCCGTCTCTAGCAAGGAAACCGTGGTAGATACTTGGCCATTTAACTTTGCGGCAGCAAAAGAGTTTTGTAAGTTCGGCCCACCCACGGTGTCGTATACCACATCAAAGCCTTTACCTTGTGTATGGGCTTGGACGTAGTCTGACACTTCTTCATTTCGGTAATCGATATACGTAGCGCCTAATTTTTCAATAAGCGCCTGTGCCTCAGAACCTCCAGTGGCATAAACATTTGCACCGAAAGACCGCGCTATTTGAATCGCGAGATGCCCAACGCCACCCGCGCCACCATGCACCAGCACTGATTGCCCTTCTGATGCCTGTGCTCTGGTTAAACCTTCGTAGGCTGTAATCCCCACTAAAGGAATGGCGGCCGCTTTACGCATAGAAAGAGACGTAGGCTTGTGAGCAATAAGCTGTGCATCTGCTAGCATGTATTCTGCCATCGCGCCCTGCAAGTCACCAAGGCCACCGGCGCAACCGTATACTTCATCGCCAACCTTAAAGCGTGTTACGCCTTCTCCAACTTGGTCAATAACACCGGCGAAATCCATGCCCAGCACACCTGGTAAAGCAGGTGCAAAAGGTAAGTCTGTGCCCATTTGTCGAATCATCATATCTATTGTATTAACACTAGTGGCTGCAACCTTTACCACTACATGCCCAGGCTTAACATTCGGTTTTTCAAGTTCTGCGGATGCAAATACGTCAGTGCCGCCAAAATCTTCAATAATTGTCGCTTTCATAGGGTTCGCCTCGTTGAAGTAAGTTCAGGTACTATCATAGACACTAGCCAGCCACATGATAATTAGGGTATAAACACATTCTGTTTATAGGTTTTATTGATAATTGACATGAATATCGACCATCTCAAGTTATTTGCTCGCATTGCTAACACCCACAACATTAGTGTGGCGGGTCGTGAGCTGAATATTTCTCCCGCCGTTGCTAGCGCGCATATCAACAAATTAGAAGAGACATTGGGCGTGCGACTTATCCATAGAACCACCCGCAAGGTTTCATTAACCGACGAAGGAAAGGTCTTCCTGCCCCACGCGGAAGAGGTGCTTACCAGCATTGAAGTTGCGCAGGCGGCGGTGGGTGTGGGGGCAGATACACCGCAGGGTACCTTAAGGGTGACCGCGCCGGCATCTTTTGGACGTATGCATTTAGTCCCCGCCATGGACGAGTTTTTATCGCGCTACCCCGACTTAAATATAGATTTTCGGTTTAGCGACAGTATTTTAGATGTGGTTGAAGGCGGTTTTGATGTCGCCATTCGAAATGCTGAACTTAAAGACTCGAATCTGCACGCCAGAAAACTGGCCGAGGATAAACGGGTAATTGCAGCCTCACCTGATTATATCAAAAAATACGGCGAGCCTAGCAGTATTCACGAACTTAAAAATCATGCTGCGGTCAATTTAACGGGGCTAGAAACCTGGGAATTTAAAACGCCCCAAGGCGTAGTAGGCATTAAGCCGAAGAACCGTTTGAGAATGGACAATGGAGAAGCGGTTCGAGACGCATGTATTGCGGGAAACGGGCTAACATTAACCGCCACCTGGTGCAGTTACCCTTACCTGAAAGATGGGCGATTAATTCAGGTGCTAAAAGATACCCCTTTAGCCTCCCAAAGTGCGCTTTGGGCAGTCTATCCTAGTAATCGGCTACTTGCGCCTAAAGTACGCTTGTTTATCGACTTTCTTATTGAGCGATTTAAAGGCACACCTTATTGGGATAAGGCACTTCTTGACTGAAGTGGGGAGACATTAAGAGGTATCAATGAAACTGGATGAAGCCCCATTTCACCCCCTACTTACCCTTTCATCCATTGGATAAATTTATCACACGCTGGCTAAATTTGCTTACCTAGCATGCGTTTTAACGTACCGTCTTTGTCCACCAAGTGATGTTTAAGCGCACCGGCAATATGCAGCACTAACGCTGCAATAAGGGTATAACCTAAATAAAAGTGAATAGCCGAACCTAGCTTAGACAGCGCGTAGTTTATGGGTAAGGTTTTCTCAGGATCTTCGACACTAAAATTAGGCGCAAAAATTTCCAAACCAAATACGTCCAACCCATGGCCGCCAAGTACCGACCCCATTAATCCGGAAATGGGCATAAGTAAGGTACTTACAATCAATACCCAGTGCACCACCGTCGCCAAAGTGTGCTCCCAACTGGCATATTGACCTGCCGGTGTAGGCCAACCATTTTTCATACGCCAGACTACACGTGCTAATGCCACGAACAGCAAAATAAAGCCCGTTGCTTTATGAATAGGGAATAGCGAATACACGCCCTCTTCGGCCATATAAATGCCGGTTGCGAGCATACCTATTATGGTTAACCCAACCACCCAATGAAGTAGAAGCGTCACGGGTGAAAACTTTGTTGCTGAATCGTACTGCATGTATCCCTCTGATTATTAACAACCTAAAACAGGAGTAAATAGTATAGCCTTTTAACCAATGAGGTGAGCAATAAGTTTTCGTCACTGACATCTTTACGCATTCTATACTGAATTACGTCAGTTGATTGCTGCTCTACTCATACTAAAAGGAGCGCACAAAAAGTGCGCTCCTTGTCTCACTTATAGCAGTAAACCCTAGCTAACAAGGGTTTACTGGCGGATGACTTATCGTTGCCAGAAACGAATATTACGCAATGAACCGACAAACTCATCAGCGCTGACGTTTTCAAGATTAATAAAGCCATCGTCCATTTTACTCTCAAGCCCTGTGGCTTTAACTAATGGCAGCGCCGACTGGGTGTAGCCAATGAACTTGTTATGGGCAAAAGCGTCCGAAACGAAATCTTTTGCTTCAGGCTTTTCAGCGAGCATATTGGCGCCCTTTTCAGAGACGAGCAGAAGGACGGCGTCATAAAGTACCGATGGGCCACCATCCACTTTTTGCTGCGCGTCAACCTTCTTACCTTTATCACAGGTGACACCACCAATTTGCGGCGCCACAACTTCATACATGGCACCTTCACTGTCTAATGCCGCGGTGACATTTTCCAAAATACTGCCGTCTAAATCGTCACTGACTAAGATACCTAATTTTCTGCCTTTAAAGGTTTGAGGCGCATTTTTTAAAATACTTAACGCATCAGAAGCTGGTAGGTCGTCACGGGTAGACATCGTTGCTTCAGCAGGTTCGGGCATTTCAGCTAAGCCAAGGGCTTCGGCAACGCCTTCTGCCAGTGATTTGTCCACATTTAACAAGTGGGACACCATACGCTCACGAATAGGCAAATGCTCGACTTTCGACAACTCGAATGCGAAAGCATCACGCATATGCATTTGCTCCGTCTCCGTTTGACTAATGTAGAACTGGCGCGCCTGGCTATAGTGATCAGCAAAGGTTTCTGAACGATGACGTACCTTTTCACCCATAACCTCTTCATGATGAGATTTAAAACCGTGTTCAGGGCACGCTCGAGGGTTATTTTCATCCCCCGCCCAAGAGTTGGGCTCGTAATTCGCTCGCCCCTTTGGATTATGCATAGCCATGTGACCATCTTGCTGGAAATGTCGCATAGGGCATTTAGGCGCATTAATAGGCAAGTGCGTAAAGTTAGTACTACCTAAGCGCTTAAGTTGGGTGTCCAAGTAAGAAAAATTCCGCCCCTGCAGTAATGGGTCGTTAGTAAAATCAATGCCTGGCACTATATTTTGGGTACAAAATGCCACTTGCTCCGTTTCTGCAAAGAAATTATCTACCACCTTGTTAAGTACCATTTTACCCACGATTTTTACGGGGACTTGCTCTTCGGGTATCAGTTTGGTGGCATCAAGCACATCAAACTCAAAGTTATCTGCGAATTCTTGGTCGAATACCTGCATGCCCAATTCCCACTCAGGGAAATCACCTGCAAGAATAGCATTCCACAAATCTCGGCGGTGAAAATCAGGATCTGCACCGTTTATTTTCAGTGCCTCATTCCATACTACCGATTGTAAACCTTGTTTTGGCTTCCAATGAAACTTCACGTACTTCATTTCGCCTTTGGCATTGATTAACTTAAAGGTGTGCACACCGAATCCTTCCATAAAGCGGAAAGAACGCGGGATAGCCCGGTCTGACATTGCCCACATCAACATATGCGTTGACTCTGGGCTTAGGCTGCAGAAATCCCAAAAATTGTCGTGAGCGGTTTGTGCCTGCGGGAAGCCGCGGTCAGGTTCTTGTTTGGCTGAATGAATAAGGTCGGGAAATTTGATGGCGTCTTGAATAAAGAAAACAGGGATATTATTACCGACAAGATCCCAATTACCTTCTTGCGTATAAAATTTTACCGCAAAGCCTCGCACGTCACGGGCTAAATCTGGTGAACCTTGGTTACCTGCTACCGTGGAGAATCGTGTAAATACCGGTGTTTTTTTACCTTTGGTTTGGAAAATATCAGCACAAGTAATGTCAGACAGTGACTCATACGTTTCGAAATAGCCATGTGCCCCATAACCTCTGGCATGCACTACCCGTTCAGGAATTCTTTCATGGTCGAAATGAAAGATCTTTTCTCGCATAACGTGATCTTCCATCGTTGTGGGACCTCGAGTGCCCGCCTTCAATGAATTTTGATCGTCGTGAACCGGGCATCCTTGCGCCGTCGTCATTGTAGGGTAGTCATCTCCCGCCTTTTGATGAAGCTCGCCGCCTTGTCCTTTATTTCCATTGTACTTAAATGATTCAGCCATGATAAATCCTTGTTGGTCAAAAATAGAACACACATAACGCAATGAATGAATGTTATGTTTGCAACATATCAGCAAGGACAATTCCACATTAAAAAACTATTTAAATCATTAACTTATTCAAGTGTAAAGATTGTATGAATAGCAGAATTACAATATAACGGAAAATTTTACAGTCGGAGATTTTATCAAGATTAGTCGATAAGAACAGACAGGATAAGAGGACCGGCGGAAAAAAGCGTGCCTGTGCACGCCCTTTTCCCTACAAATAAGCAACAACAATCACACTCTGTGTTAAGTGGCTTCCACGTAGTGTTTATCTAACACGGCGTGAAGACTAGATATCAATGCAGTCCGATTGTCTTGACTTAGTGCAAACCCGTGAGGCGCAGCGAACCGACCCGCGTCATTATCAAAATAGGCCCCTTTTACCTTGGCAAAATCATCGTGCAATGCGGCTTTGACAAATATTTCAGCGCCCTCTTTAAGATTACCACCTGCAATGCCGTACGCTTCTTTTACCATTTTACTGCCTAGTAAGGATTTAGGGTTCACGCTAATAAAGCTAGGCCCAGTTTCACTGTATTTTTCACCTAAAAATTGGGTGAACATGGTAAGGGCTAGCTTACTTTGGGCATAAGCTAAACCATCGCTTAAGCTTGGCGGTGCGCCCACAAGGTTAACGTCTACTGGCGCTTGAGCAGCCGACGATACATTAATCACCCGCCCATCTTCAGGCATTAAAGAGAGAAGCTCAGTGGAAAGCACATAAGGAGACAGCGTATTCACCATGAAACGTACATCTAACCCCTCACCTGTGGTGGGGTTTGACGTGACAAATACCCCAGCGTTATTAATAATAACATCTAGCTGCGACACACTACTTTTTATCTGATTAACGAGTCCCCGCAAGTCGGCGAAGCGACTTAAATCCGCACACAGCGTTGACACATTTAATGAACCCAGTTGGCCTTCTTGTTCGGGCTTAGCATACTCATCCATTAGCATCTGCTTCACCTTGTGTAGCTTGTCAGCACTTCGACCATGCAACAGAATATGGTGCCCTTTTTGTGCAAGCATCTTGGCAGTTTCAAGGCCTATACCATCGGTTGCCCCTGTGATTAAAATTGTTTTCATGCGTTTGCTCCTTGGCAACTGGTTAATGCCTGGCCTGACTCAGTGTGAATAGTAAAATGAGGCAACACAACTTCGGCGAGTTTCGCCAGTGTGTCCTCAACGTTTGCTCGATTAAACCTTAAGTTAAACGCCACATGATTTACGCCACAGGCCTCCAGTGATTTAAGATAAGAAAGAAGGGCGTTCACGCCACATCTCACACCTAAATGTATAGGTGAAATGGGGGCGTCATCCTGTGTTTCTATGTCAATGTACAAAGGTTGCATTACAGGCTTATTGTAACGACACACCTCACTCACTCGGCTTCTGAAGCTTTCAATAACGTGCCCTTGAATTTTGGGGCTTCGCGGGTAAGTAATTAAGCCATCTAGATGTTTGGCTCCCCAATTCGGAGTTTGCTGAGACCCACCGGTAATTAACATGGGGAATCCCCCTTTTGTGGGCTTCGGTAGAAGATCTAGCGAACCATCGAGTTTGCCAAAGCTATTCTCAATCTGTCCGACCCCTTTTAACGCAAGACGAATATATTCAATGCTGTCGCGAAAGCGCTCGCCCCTGTCGTCGAAACCCCGATTAATTGCAGGGTATTCTTCTGGCCTGTCGCCAGAGGCAACGCCTAGTAACAAGCGTCCGTCACTTAACACATCAACGCTTGCTGCGGCTTTCGCTACCTGTGCAGCGTGGCGCTGGGGCAAGACTAATGAGGCAACCCCCAACGCAATGTCTTTACTGGCAACGGACAACGCACCGAGATAAACAAAGGGGTCAAATACCTGCCCTGCATCCCCAAATGAAGGCACATTAAATAACACGTCTCGCAACCAAACGGCTTTAAACCCTAGTTGTTCTGCCAACTGCACCCTTTCAATGTGCTCTTGCATGGTAGGCACTGGCCCATACGGATAAGACTCAATAGGCACAACTAAGCCTAATGTCATCGCGTTTTCATTAAATGTAGTAGAAAACCCACGATTAAATGCAGCGAACCCTGTTGTGTTTGTAGATGAAGTCATAGGCAAGAGAAACCATGTTTGTTGTCAAAGAACCAATGCCAGCAGTTTATCAACACACTAAATGGAACATAATAAGACGTATTAAAGAAGCAGTTTCAACGAATACTTTATAATCCAAGCAACTTTCACATTCACTTATATCCTCAAAGGAATATTTATAAAAAGCGTCTAGCCAGCGTATTAATTTATTTATAGACTGCATGCATAAAAATAATGCGACAGGCATAGCGTTGGTGCGCTTTTTTTGATTCTCAGGTTTGCACCAACATACATAGGTTTACGTTGAAAGAAGGTTTCTAAGTTAATGTCTCAACAAAAAGTAGGTTTAGTGGGCTGGCGCGGTATGGTTGGCTCTGTATTAATGCAACGAATGCAAGAAGAGCAAGATTTTGCCCACATTAAACCCACATTTTTCACCACCTCGCAAAAAGGGTTACCTGCACCTGATATTGCCGGTGCACAGGCAGGTGTATTAGAAGACGCCTTTGATATTGCAGCACTTAGTCAGCAAGATATTATTATTACCTGTCAAGGTGGTGACTACACTAAAGCCGTTTACGCAAAATTGCGTGATGCTGGTTGGAAGGGCTATTGGATTGACGCAGCGTCGGCACTGCGCATGGCTGATGATGCGATTATTGTCCTTGACCCTGTTAACGGTAACGAAATTAAGCATGGCATAGAACAAGGTGTGCGCACTTTTGTTGGAGGCAATTGCACGGTTTCACTTATGCTTATGGCGCTAGGTGGCTTATTTGAAAAAGACTTGGTTGAATGGGCGTCACCCATGACCTACCAAGCGGCTTCTGGCTCAGGTGCTAAGCATATGCGTGAACTCATCAGCCAAATGGGTGCCATTCACTCGGCTGTAAAAGATAAAGTCGATGACCCTGCCACGGCGATATTGGATATAGACCAGCAAGTTGCCGAATTTATTCGCAGCGACGACTACCCAAGCGATCAGTTTGGCGTTCCTTTAGCCGGCAGTCTTATTCCGTATATTGATACCCAGTTACCTTCTGGGCAAAGTCGTGAGGAATGGAAGGCACAGGCGGAAGCAAACAAAATTTTAGGCGTAACTGAAAGCCCCGTACCTATCGACGGTATTTGTGTGCGTGTAGGCGCCATGCGTTGTCATAGTCAGGCCATTACCTTGAAATTAAAGCAAGACCTTTCGGTTGAAGAAATTGAAACCTTACTTGCTGAACACAACGAATGGGTGAAAGTCATACCTAACGATAGAAATGCCACCATGGAAGAGCTAACGCCAGCGAAAGTCACAGGGACCTTGTCCATTCCCGTAGGGCGTATTCGTAAATTAACGATGGGCCCGGAATACATTTCTGCCTTTACCGTTGGCGATCAGCTGTTATGGGGTGCTGCCGAGCCTCTTCGCCGGATGCTACGCATTATACTTGGTAAATAGTTGTTCTTGTAAAGGCTCCAGTTGGAGCCTTTTTCATGTTTTCGCGTGCGGTAAATAGCGTATATAAATAAGGATGTTTCCCAAACATGGAGCCCAACTACGAAAAATATAGCCTTGATGAACTGTACGATGCCCTATCACACATAGATAAAGCCGCCTATCCTGAGCGCGAGAAACGGATTCAAGACAATATTAAAAAGCGACAGCAAAGCGCATGTTCGCAGCAGTTACACACATCTATTGAACCATACGTTATCACCCCCTCCCCCTATCAAGATGAGAAGCAAGCGTCAAACTGGATTGCCAAATATTGGAAGGGACAGTTTTCGTTACCGATAAGCTATTGGCTGGTGGGTATTGCTATTAACCTTTTCATTTTAGCCTTTGGCGCATTGGTAGAAAATAGAATAGAACACGCAAACAGCCGGCTAAGCTTGGGTGTATTTATGCTATCACTTTACGCCGTGATACTGCCATTAATCACGTGGCAAACCGTGGGCATTTATCGCTCAGCTAACAGGCATCCATACCGCGGCGGCTCTATGTTGTGGGCGAATGTAGCCAAAGCCATAATCATCATCAGCACTATTGGTTATATCATCAATATATCGACAACGGGTATCCCCGTTCTCAAAGAGTCATATTCCCTCATCACCCAACATCAAGAATACCCAGAACTTCATTTCAGGTTACTTAACAATGAAACTGAGCTTGAGTTATACGGGGGCATTGAGGTAGGCAGTGAAAAGCAACTTGAAGCACAATTAGATGCCCACCCTAATATTAAGCTTCTGCACTTGCACAGCATTGGGGGGCGTATGCTAGGAGCAATAAGGCTTGCGGGCATTGTTAAACAACGAAAACTTGATACCTACGTTAAAGAACGCTGTGCATCCGCCTGTACCGTAGTTTACTTGGCAGGTGTGAACCGCCTCATTGGCGAAAATGGCGAGTTGGCCTTTCACGCTGCTGGTATAGGTGGCACTTCTACCCACAACAACGAAGCCCTTAGCAGTTCGCTTAAAACACAATATATCAACGCTGGCGTACCCCAATGGTTTTTAGAAAAAGTGCTGGCAACACCGAATGAAGATTTATGGATCCCTGACCATAACGACTTACGTAAAGCGAAAATCATTACCCAAGTTGTGAACAGTGCAGAGTATGGATTTAGTGGCTTTGGCAGCGACGAAAACATTACAGAAGAAGCGATAGAGCAAGGGCTGCTTACCCACAACTACATGAAAGCCATGAAAAAATTTGACTCTGAGACTTACGAAAAAGTCATTGCTATTAATAGGCAAGTAATGAGAGAAGGCGGCACAATGAATAGGGTGTCTGTTGCCATTAATCAACTTCTACAAACGCGCATTAATCATTACCTTGCTCACGCAAGTGACGAAGCGGTATTGTACTACTGGCAGACTATCATTGCGCAAATGGTAGCCTTACGTACTCACTCCCCTCTTGCCTGTGCCTCGTTTGCCTTTCCCAGTGACATTCCATTGCAACATCATTATGGAAACGAAGGCACCCTACCTTCGGCGCTTATAGAACAAGAACTCGACGCAATGGCTGATTTAATAGGGAGCTTTTCTCCTAAACCTGCGCTGTTAAGTGATGAAGACAAACAAAATTACATTAACCGGGTGGTGAAAAATATGAAGCAAGAAAATGCAGACTATTTTGAGGTTATTCAAGCGCCTGCTGATTATTTGTCAGATCCTGAAATATTGTGCTTAGCGTCAATTTCATTAAACAAGCATTTTGTGGCGTTTAAGCCAGAAGTGAGCAGCGCTCTGCTAAGAACCATTAATACGCTCTAGGTTAAGTTAACGTTTTGCGCTATGGTAAGCGCAATGAGTGTATAGGTTATTCGTTATATAAGGCGTATAATCAAGCGTAAGCAAAAACATTGCTGGCGTACGAACACAGAAACACCCGTGTTATTAAGCTTTTCATATGGCCTAGTGAGACATCAACGTTAACTTAACGCTTTGTATAATAAGAATCATGAGCGCATGACTATGTATCGGGTTTTACTATTTACACTGACAATATCATTCTTTTTTTGTGCACTACCTATCCAGGCTAACGCCTCAGATAAAACCAATGTACACGCTGAACTCGCGCAATTTGAGGCTCGATTATCGAATGAGCGCCCAATGCCCATTGGGGAAATTACCGAAACCCTCGAGGCAAAGCTAAATGCCAGTGATTATTCTCTAGAGGAAAAACGCCACCTCGGAGCACTGTATACCGCATTAAAATTACGTTTACATCACACCCCTTCAAAACCCATTTATGATTTACTTTCCCGCCTAGCGGATAACTCCCTCTCGGGCATGAAAATTAAACTCGGTTTGGCTCGGGTAGATGGAATTAATGCCAAATACGACAGTGCTTATACCTACTTTGGGGAATTAATTAACGCCGATTTTAATGACAAAGAAACCAAAGCGTACGCCCTTGCTTATCTCATTTTAACTTACAATGAGGCACAAGTTTTTGCCTCCAGCGCGGAGTTGCTTAATACCTTAGAAGAGCTAAGTCGAGAACTTGCCTCGCCAAAACTTACCGCGCTTTATTATTATATGTTGGCTGATTACAACCATTCTATTCAATCTTATGACATTGCCTATAACTACTACAAAAAATCGCTGGCACTTGCGCAAGAGCATCACTTTTGGGTGTTGATCAGCGATAATTTGTACGTTATTGGCATTCTTTTTAGAAACCAAGGCCAGTACGAAAAAGCCATTAGTTACTTTGAAAAAACCATCGAAAACGACAAGAACATAGACATGAGTTACTCAGAGTACCTCGCTTTGTACGGCATGGCGTCTACTTACTTTAGAACCGACGATATCGACAAAGCACTCGCCATGGCAGATAAAGTGACCTCCCACCCACTAACGGCCTCATTTTACGACAGCGAGATATACCGACTTAAAGCAAAGGCATTATTGAAAGTAGACCGATTAAAAGAAGCCAGAGAAGCCCTTGATATGTCACGGGCTATGTACAACGATTATCGCACCGATGAGAAAACAACATGGCGTGCCGATTTAGAAAAGTTAGCCGCTGAAATCACCGCTAAAGAAGGTGATTTTCAAACGGCTTATTATGAATACATTCAGTTTCACAACGACTACGTTGAAGCCAAAAAGTATGAAGAGCTAGAATTACTGGAAAGTGCCGATTTAATTAACCAAATTGCGCAGCAAAAAGAACGCGCCTTGCAATTGGAAGCTCAAAACCAAGCCTACTTGTCGATGCTTGAAGCCAAAGAAGCCGCACAGCAAACCCAAAAGCTCTATACCCGCTGGCTCATTGTTTTCGTGGTATTAACCCTGCTGACGTTAGCGACCATATTGGTGCTTTTCAAAAAAGCCAAACAAAGCAATGCACTCACCGCATTAGCCAAAGAAAAGGCAGAGCTTCATAATCGCTTAAAAACCGAATTCATTTCAAACATAAGCCATGAAATTCGTACCCCGTTAAATGCCATCATTGGGTTTGGTCAGGTCTTAACCGAAAAACTTCAAGATAAAGACACAAAAAAACTCACCAACCAAATTGTTAATTCATCTGAGATGCTGCTTCAATTGATTAACGATTTGCTCGATTTTTCAAAAATTGAAGCGGGCAAATTGGCATTAGATTACGGCCCCTATAACCTACGGCATAGCTTGAAAAAACTTGCTGACATTTTTCATGCTCAGGCTGCGAACAAAGGGTTAGCGATTGTTTTCAATATTGACAAAGCGTTACCTAAACAACTGATTTACGATGAACTACGCGTTAAACAGGTGCTTGCTAATTTAATTAGTAACGCAATAAAGTTTTCAACCCAGGGCCATATTGAAATTGGCGTACACGTTATTAGGTTAACTGAGCAAGACTGCACGTTGGAAATTTGGGTTAAGGATCAGGGTATAGGCATTAGCGAAACACAAAAGGAAAACCTGTTTCAGCCGTTTATACAAGCAGAAAGCTCTACCGCCAGAAAATATGGCGGTTCAGGGCTAGGACTGAATATAAGCAACAAACTGTTGCAACTCATGAATTCACAAATAGCCGTTGAAAGTGATATTGGAAAGGGCTCGCGCTTCTCTTTCACTCTTACCTTACTTACAGCGAATCAACACACACCTTTACCTGTGGATAAGCCAGCTCCTGTTCTCGAATTTTCGAAAACCCACGTATTATTAGCTGAAGATAACGATATTAACGTTGAAGTTATCCAGGCTATGTTGGCGGCAACCAACTTACAAATAACCCGTATAAAAGATGGCAACCAAGCTATTCATGCCTTCGCCGACAAGGGGTTTGACATTATTTTGATGGATATTCAAATGCCCGAAATGGATGGTTACGAGGCTACACGGGTTTTACGACAACAAATGGGCGTTACGCACCCAATAGTGGCGTTAACCGCCAATGCCATGCAACAAGACATAGACGCGTGTTTTAGTGCAGGCATGGATGCCCACATAAGCAAACCTATCCAAAAAGAAAATTTAATGACCGTACTACAGCGCTTTTTGCAATAACCACAGCCCGTGTATGTGAGCATTTCCCTCTCTATTTTACACTTTGTAACAAACCTCTATGCGGCTATAAACCAAAGTGCAACATTGCAACTAGGCATCTTTATTCCTCGCTGTTATATTGAACAATAGGGACAATCTAATAAAGACAACAATGACGACATCTTCGCTATTAAAATTTTCAACCTTACTGATAGGCGCAAGCTTACTCGGAGCTTGCACAAAACCTGAACAACCATCCGCGAACAACTCTACAGAAGAGTCTGCACAAGAATTTGTTCTAAATTATGAAAAGATTACCCTTGATAACGGGTTAGAAGTGGTTTTGCACCAAGACAAATCAGACCCGGTAACGGCCGTGGCGCTCACGTTTCATGTTGGTTCTGCTCGGGAAATAGAAGGGCGCACAGGCTTTGCGCATTTATTCGAACATTTGCTGTTTTTAGAATCAGAAAACTTGGGTAAAGGTGGCTTAGATAAAATGAGCTCACGCATTGGCGGTTCTGGCGCTAACGGCTCTACGAGTAGAGACCGTACCAACTACTTCCAAACCGTGCCAAACGACGCGTTAGAAAAAATGATTTGGGCTGAAGCAGACAAGCTCGGCTTTTTTATCAATACCGTGACAGACGCTGTTTTATCGAAAGAAAAGCAAGTGGTCAAAAATGAAAAACGCCAAAGTTATGACAACCGCCCTTATGGCCATGCAAATTATGTTGTTGATAAAAACCTGTACCCGGAGGATCACCCCTATAACTGGCAAGTCATAGGCTCGTTAGAAGACTTACAAAATGCCACACTTCAAGATGTGAAAGACTTTTATAAAAAGTGGTATGTGCCGAACAATGCGACCTTAGTTATCGCAGGCGACTTTGACGCAGAACAAGCGAAAGCCTGGGTACATAAGTATTTTGATGAGATTCCCCGCGGTGAGGAAATCAAGCCACTTGTCGACAAGCCCGCGGTGCTTACCGACAGCAAGCTTCGTATGTACGAGGACAACTTCGCGCAACTGCCTGAATTACGAATGGTTTGGCCAGGCGTCGACCTTTTTCATAATGACGCCTATGCGTTGGATGTTCTTAGCCAGTATCTTTCTGAGGGTAAAGTAGCGCCATTAAACAAAATATTAATAGATGATAAAGCCCTTACCTCCAATGTTTCCATGTACAGCAGTAACTCTGAAATTGCCGGCGAAATTTCCATTATTACGCGCGCCTATCCAGGTACTGATCTTGATGACGTAAAGCTGGCCATTGAAGAGGCATTCACTGAATTTGAAGAAAACGGCATCAGTGATGAAGACTTAGCCCGTATCAAAGCCGGTATAGAAGCTTCGTTTTACAATCGCTTAGCTAGCGTGTTAGGAAAGGCCTTTCACTTAGCACAGTATAATATCTTTGCAGACGACCCAGGCTACGTGAACGAAGAAATTAAGAAGTTTCTTGCAGTGAGCAAAGACGACGTTATGCTTGTTTACCGCCAGTATATTAAAGACAAGGCATTTGTCTCTACTAGCTTTGTTCCCAAAGGACAGGGTGAACTTGCTTTAGAGGGGGCTTCGCCGGCGAACGTGGTAGAAGAAGCGATTGTTGTAAATGCAGAGGGGGAAACCTTTGAACTGCCCGCAGACACAGAGTATGTCAAAACCCCGTCAAGTTTTGACCGCAGTATAGAGCCAGCGTATGGTGAAACGCCCACCCCACCGGTTCCTGAAGTATGGCACACCGAGTTAAGTAACGGGTTAACCTTGTATGGCATTGAAAATGACGAACTGCCACTGGTGGAATTTACGCTGCAGATTGACGGTGGCTTAAGTGCGGAAAGCATGGAGACCGCCGGTGTGGCTAACTTGCTTGCCATGGTGCTAGAAAAAGGTACTGCGACAAAAACCCCTGAAGAGTTAGAAAGCGCATTGGCTATGTTGGGCGCAAGTATTGATATTTCAGCCAATCGTGAATCTATTGTGGTTTACGGCAATACCTTGTCTAAGAACTACCAATCTACGCTTGCACTCGTCAAAGAAATGTTGCTTTCCCCTAGATGGGACGAAAAAGAGTTTACGCTGGCAAAGCAAAGCACGCTAAGCACCATAGCCCAACAAAAAGCTAACCCTAACAATATAGCGGATAACGCATTTGCAGCCTTGCTCTATGGTGAAGATCATATCTTCTCTTTGAACCCAATGGGTAATGAAAGCACGTTATCTAACATTACCATGGACGACCTTAAAGCCTATTACGCTAAATATATTGCCCCAAACCTTACCCACGTCCATGTTGTGGGCGCAGTATCTTCAGAAACGGTGATAGAGACAATGAAAGGTTGGGTGGAAGGCTGGCCTAAGAAAGCCGTAAGCCTACCTGAGCTTAAGGTCGCTAATACCCCTGAAACATCCAAAGTGTACTTTTATGATGTGCCTGGCGCGAAACAATCGGTGCTGCGTTTTGGCTACCTCGCCATGGCCGAAACCGACGAAGACTTCTACCCTGCCACAGTAATGAACTACAAATTGGGAGGCGGTGGTTTTGCGTCACGTTTGACCCAGTCGTTACGCGAAGGTAAAGGTTACACTTACGGTATTCGCTCGGCGTTTAGTGGTTCGGATATCCCTGGCCCCTTTATCATTGGAAGTGGCGTACGCACCAACGTCACCTTCGAGTCTGCGGCCCTAGTAAAAGACATTTTGACGCTCTACCCTGACACCTTCAGTGAAGAAGATTTAGTCAATACGAAAAGTTTCTTCCTGAAAAGTGCAGCCAGACAGTTTGAAACTGCCAATGCGAAGTTGTCACTACTACAGAAAATGAGCCGCTATGGCTGGCAGGCAGATATTGTTCAAACCCGCCAAAATATTGTACAAAACATAACCATAGAAGACATTCAGCAGTTAGCGACCACTTACGCAAACCCTGACAAGATGATTTGGTTAGTGGTTGGCGATGCTAAAACACAGCTTCCCAGGCTAGCAGAACTGGGATTCGGCGAGCCTATCCTCTTGAATGCAGATAACGCTAGCATGTCGTCCTCAAAAGAATAGAAACCCTTCTGACAAACAGCGGAAAGTCCATTTTCCGCTGTTTGCATTTCCCTATCACACCGATTCATTCTTTCAATTTTTCCCACTATTCACTGCTCTATATACTTGTCGTATTCACATTAACGTTCGACGAGGCAAAATTCGTGCAGTTAACATCTACGTCTACAAGGCAGCTTTCAACACAGATAGCCGCCAATGAAAATACAGTCAAAACCGCGCTCATTGCAGAAGGGGGTGGTCAGCGCGGTATTTTCACAGCAGGCGTATTAGATGCATGGTTGTCTCATCAATACGACCCTTTTGACATACTTATAGGTACATCGGCCGGTTCTCAAAACCTAACCAGCTTTTTGTCACGTCAGAAAGGCTACGCTAAACGCCTTATTCGCGGCTTGTCTCGCCACAAGCGCTTTTTCCACGTAGGAAGAAGCCTACTAGGCAGACACATTGTTGACTTAGATTGGTACTTCGACAAAACCAAAGAAGCTAACCGACGGTTAGATTTTGCCACTGCTGAACACAATGCCAAACAAAGAGAAGTACTGTTTACCGCAACCAATGCGCGTAATCGAAAAGCCTACTATTTCAACCCTCTAGCCAAGGCAAATCATTGGCTAGAGGTGATAAAGGCCTCCAGTGCCCTTCCCTATTTATATAAGCAAGGTGTGCCCCTAGTGACTGAAGCGTGTTCAGACAAGCAAAAACCGAATACTGACTTTTATTTAGACGGTGGATTAGCTGCGCCTTTGCCGGTGACTGAAGCGTACAAGCGCGGCGCGCGCAAGATTGTCGTTATACGTACGGTGGATGAGAAATTTCAAGCGCAATCAGCATGGTTAGCAAAAGTGAGCGCCCTAGTGTGCGTCTCTGGCCACTGCCCTAAAACCATCGATTTTTTACTGCAGCATGAGCAGGCATACCAACGAGAATTGGCGTTCTTGGCTAACCCACCTAAAGACGTGGAGATCGTTCAAATTTTCGCGCCAGAAAAGTTGCAAAGCAAGCTACTTGGCAGCACCGATGGCGATTTACGCTTCGATTACAATTTAGGCGTCAAAGCAGGATTAAGCTACCTTAATCAGTATACAAAACCGCTATCTCAAAAGCGCACTGCGTCGTCTACGGATGAATTAACCGCCATGGTGAGTAGCAGGGCCACGGCGCGCGCCCAGCAGCAGAACGACCAAGCGCTAGCACAGTAGCCAGTCGATGAAGTGACGCTGACAGTAGCGGATTTAGGTTCATTTAACAGCCAATTTTTTTATGACTGTCCAATTTCTTGGTTAAACCAGTCGAGTAAACAGGCATATTGTGCGCGAGCGGCAGAAAAGTCGTGGTGGGACGATAAAGGGGTAGGAATAGCCACACACGCCACTCCGGCCGCTACCGCTGACGCTACACCAAAACCGGTATCTTCAACGGCCACGGCCTCGTTTGCGCTAAGCTCCATGAGGCGAAGCGCCTTAAGGTAGCAATCAGGCGCCGGCTTTCCTGTCGCTACATCATCCGAAGATACAACGCATTCTACCCACTTTGATAGCCCGTAGTCTTTGAGCGTGCGCGCTACTGAAGCCCTAGCCCCGCCGGTAACGATAGCGACCCGTATGCCCTGCTGATAACACTGCCACAGCACCTCTTTTGCGCCGGGCATAAGCGGGAACGCTTGTGTGCTTAAATAATCTAAAGTCAGGGCTCTACGACCTTCAAACAGCGCTTGTGGCGTAAGGGGTAGATTGAATGCTTTGATAATGTCAGGGGCATTTTCACGCACCGATACACCAGCCATTTGTTCATTGTAATAATCGCTGGTTATGCTGACGCCGTAGTGTGATAAAAAGCGTTGCCACAAATCAAAATGGATGGCTTCAGAATTAATTAACGTTCCATCATGGTCGAACAGCACGGCCTTCATAAAAATTGCCCTTATTTAGCGATAACATTAAGAGTTCATAAGTGAATTTTGTCCACAGAGTAGCATTTTTCTAGTATAAATATTAAACCAGAAGCGCTATTCTAATCTCAGTATGTGGGCCGCAAATTCAATTCCGGTGTCCACCGATGCAAGCACGCTTTTTATGGACGAGATAGTGGGTAACAGGAACAACCAATGCCAATAAAAAAATGGGCCGCTCAATACGGTATCGCCTTTCCAATTATTTTCGTTTTATTGGCTGGAGTTCAGTACTTAAAAGGCCAAACTCTCGGTTACTCTGTGGAATTCGGTGTCATTTGGACAGTCATTTCACTCTCCATTTTTGCCGCACGCCGTGCATATAATTTTCGCAAAAACATTGCCTGCCAAGTATGTAACGATATTCCCAACCAAAACGAAAACCAACCCTAATCGAAGGGATGGGACTTTGTACATCCCCCTAAAAAGAAGGACACTTATGATGAGAATTCGAGTTTTAGCATTGCTGTTGCTGAGTTTTAGTCACTCCTCATTCGCTTTTGAGGATGAAATAGAAACGTTTTTTTCGCTGTATGAAGCAGGGAAATTTAATGAAGCCGTAGACGCCATTTACTCCACCAACAAGTGGATGGACCAAAAGTCTGATGATATACACAATGTAAAAATACAACTTCAGAATTTAAATAGCTTAGTGGGTGATTACCACGGCAAAGTTAAGTTAGGCGAGCACGAGGTGGCCGACAGGCTAGTATATGTAAGCTATATGGTGCTTTATGAACGACAACCAGTGAGACTAGAGTTTATGTTCTATCGCCCCGTGAATGACTGGATCATTTATTCGTTCTCATTCGATGATGAAATAGACGGCGAACTTGTCACTGCGGGAAGAGAGAAGATTGTAGGCTTTTAAAAATAAGCCAAATGACTTCGCCACCACGTAAAAAAGGGGTCAGAGTACATTTCTAAACGCACCAACGTTTAATCGAAAAAGTACTCTGACCCCATTATTTTTGCCCCGGTTATCGCTAAACAATTACGTGTATGGATTTTCGTCCATTGCGACGGCAACACAAAACAATCGTAAATCCAACTCTAGTTGATGGTAATTAGGCTCCATGTAGCAGCAAAGTTGGTAAAACGCTTTGTTGTGGTCCTTTTCTTTAAAATGCGCCAGTTCATGTACCACAAGCGCTTTTAATAATGGCTCTGGGGCGTGAAGTAAATCGCTGTTAATGGCTAAGTCGTGCTTACGAGTTTTGCCATGCATACGATAGGTATGCGTACCCAACGCGTTGGTTATCATATCCCCCTGCTTTTTAAATGCAGCGCGCCCAAACGGGGGCGCATTCTTTAAATACTGTTTTTTCAAGTCGGTGGCGTAACGATAAAGCAGCTTATCAGTCGTCACATTATGCGCATTCGGGTATTTTTTAACGAGGTAATTATTTAGCTTTTTATCCGCAATAAGCTGAAGCGCTTGTTCAACAAGATTCGAAGGGTAGCCATTAAAATACCGCGCATATTCATTCACTTTCTATTCTCCTTTATAAAGAGAATTATAAAGTAATTAAGAAAAACAAGCAGCGAAACCTTTTCATTTAATGGGGTCAGAGTACATTTTGAGGCCATTGAATTAAAGGGGTCAGAGTACATTTTAAGACCTTTCGCCTTTATCCGTAAAAGTACTCTGACCCCATTTTTTTATGCCTTACTTGGTGTTAGCAGACAGCGTCAGCCCACTGGCCAATGCTTGAATATAAAAAATAGTTAATCTCCTTGTGAATTTGCTCGTACAAATTATTTTAATCGGCATGTCAAGGAGAACATCATGTCTTCAACTTCAAAAGTGTTATCGGAACTATGTCATTTAGATTTTGATGCCTTAGCGGCCTATGAGGCCTCGCTCGAGCGAATTGAGGATCCTACTTTGAAGGAAACCATCGCTACATTTAGAGACGATCACAAGTCTCACATCGACGCGCTTAACAATATGTTGACGCAACGGGGTGAAGATAAGGTAACTGACGCAGATTTTAAGAAAGTACTGACTAAAGGGAAAGTTGTCATTGCAGGCCTTATTAACGACAAAGCTGTCTTAAAAGCCATGGTAGTTAATGAAGAGGTAACGACAAAAGCCTATGAAAAGGCATTAGATCACGAAGACTTCTCTGTTGCAGAACGCGTCATAATCGAAAGACACTGGGCTGATGAGAAGCGCCATAAGCAATGGTTTTCTGATGCAGCAGAGCGACAATAGCAATAGCGTTAACTGGGACTGCCTCTGTTTCCATGCAATAGAGTCGTATTTCGACAATGCAAATCAGAAAAAAGGGCGAGATTCATCGCCCTTTTTTTAATTCTCGTTTATCAACTAGAGTCGTAGGCTAAGGGAGGTGTTTGCCCCCTGTAACCCCTAAGATTTCTGCAGTGACATAACTAGATTCTTGTGAAGCCAAATACACGTATGCAGGCGCGAGTTCTGCAGGCTGCCCAACGCGACCTATTGGCGTGTTTTCACCGAAATTGGGGAGTTTGCCTGGCGCTTGTCCACCGCTTTGCTGAATGGGTGTCCATATGGGACCTGGCGCAACGCCATTAACCCTAATGCCCTTTTCAATCAGCATTTTCGCGCAGGATTTCGTGAATGAGGTAATGGCCCCTTTGGTTGAAGCGTAGTCTAGTAAGCCTGGGGATGGTTGATAGCTTTGAATCGACGTAGAATTGATGATACAGCCACCGGGAGGCATATATTTCGCAGCAGCTTTAGTGATCCAAAACATAGCAAATACATTGGTTTCGAATGTGGTTCTAAACTGCTCTGTGGTTAAGTTTTCGATATCTTCCACAAATTGTTGTTTACCGGCATTGTTCACAACAATATCTAACCCATCTAAGAAGCCCTTCGCTTCATCAACCAGAGAAACACAAAAGTCTTCTTCTTTGATATCGCCAGCGATACCTTTCGCGCTAACACCCGCTTCTTTCAATATTTCTAATGTCGACTCCCCGTCCACTTTTTCAGAAGGAAGGTAATTAATCACGACATCTGCGCCTTCCCGGGCAAAGGCTATAGCCACTGCACGTCCAATGCCTGAATCACCGCCAGTCACCAGCGCTTTGCGTCCTTTCAGTCGCTCACTCCCACGATATGTGGTTTCTCCGTGATCTGCCGATGGGTCTAATTTTTTATCCAAAGCGGGGTCAGGTTGGTCACTGTTATAGTGGGTATGGTCGCTATCGTACTGAGTACGTGGATCGGTCATCGTGTATTGGTCTTGCTTCGACATAATTGCTCCTCCTTAATGAAATACACGTCATCATTTGTATCACTCACCTTCTCAGCCTGCATGACTCATGCCG
>Ga0208183_1000144_pt1 | contig 46007 bp, 51 predicted proteins | sample MalvirDeepMed_51_FD_184251 | JGI IMG/M metagenome (GOLD analysis project Ga0208183, IMG submission 184251) | Marine viral communities from the Global Malaspina Expedition - Malaspina viral metaG DeepMed_51 (SPAdes) (version 2) | ecosystem: Environmental > Aquatic > Marine > Oceanic | place... | reverse complement strand
GCAAGCAATGACCGGAGGACTTAATGGACTCGGAGCGCCTGGCCAAATGGTCGGAGGCCCACCTAACCCGGCTGGAGGACCTCCTCAGCCAGGACCGCCTGGCCCAGCTCCGCCGAATGGAGCTGGCGGGCAGCCAGGAGGAATTCCGCAAGGAGCAGGGGGTAACCAGGTACCTTTCTAAGCAGATCGAGACGATCAATGCAGTATTAACCCGACTCCAGAGAGGAGAGAGAAAAGATGGCAGATCAGGACGGACCGGCTACTAACGCTCAAGGGATTATCACATCGGGAAAGTTCGCTGGGCAGCACGTGTCTAGCCTGGCACAGTATGCTGAGAATCTGGAGCGAGAGCTCTCTACGCCAGCACCTTCGACGCAACAGCCGCCAGCGCAGCAAGAAGCGTCGCCGCAAGAGCGCTTGGAGCAGCACGCAGGTAACCGTATCGGAAGTGTTGGTACCGCTGCTTCTCAACGGTTAGAGCATGACGACGAGGCTGAGTTCTCCAAAGAGCTTTCCGGTATGGGCGTCGACTACAACGCAGATTGGAAGCAGAAGATCGACGCAATAAAATCGGGAATGAACGAGCAGGTTCGCGTAGCTAAGGGCGTGCATAAGATGATCTACATGCAGCTCAGGACGCAGGACCCAGACGCGTTTGCCGCTTTGCATAAGTCCGGAGAAGCGCCTGTACCAGTCGAAGAGCCCGAGGAAGTGGAAGAGCCCGAGACACAGACCACGACTGCGGAGGTGAAAGAGGAGATCAAGGTTACGGAGACGGTAAAACCTTCTCCCCGCGCTGTGACTCCTGGTGGAGTATCTCCGACGCCTGGAACCAGAGCCACGAGCAAGAAGAAGGAAGAGACCATTCCTCTTCAGGCAACGAGTAAAGTTGAGCGCCTCGCTTCAGAGTGGGGCATGTCCACTGAGGAGTACCTGAAACGCGTTCACGCACGCGGTGTGACACAAGGTGACATCGAACGTGAAAGTGTCTCGCGGGCCGATAGGCCAGGAAGGATCAAAAGTGTCTTCGACAGAAGTACCGCCACCGCAGAGCGTTAATGGTACGAGGGATAAGTTCCTTGTTACCAACAAGGATCCCAACTACCAGTATCGTTGGATAAACAAGAATCTGGATCACCACGTTAGTGAGAGACTCACCGACGGTTGGGAACCAGTACGTGGGTCTGATCTTCCAGAAGACCTGCGACTCGAGATCCTGGGGAAAGTCGGACAGAGTACCGAACGTCCCGCAGGTGGACCGCTTCACATGAGAGGAGATCTCGTGTTGATGCGAATGAAGAAGGACCTGTTCGAGGAGAAGGTAAAACGCCCTATCGAGCAGAACCGTCAACGGCAGCATGCCTCCCTAGACACGCTCGTAGCGAGAGCTAACGATCATGTCAAACAGTCGCTGAGACGCGCCAACCAGCGGGAGATACGCGACCGTCACGTGTTCACAACAACAGATGACCCGTCGTTCTCTTCGGAGAACGTATCGGAGTCGCAGACGAAAGGATAGATAAATGGCTACATCGCCACGCATCGCCTTCACTGCGGTCCGCACCATTAATGGTATGGGCATTGCTCGGCAGGACTTCAAGGAAGCTGCAAGCACCACCTTTAAGGCTGGTGCGCCTCTTGTAGTTGCATCAGGTTACGCGAATGAATGTGGGGCCGATCCCGCTCTCATTCTCGGAATCGCAACTAAAGACGGGCAAGGCGGATCGTCTGCAGGCGATTACTCGCAAACTGTCATTATGGCACATCCTGGAACCTTGTTCCTTGGGAATCTCTCTAATGCGGCTGATAATGCTGTCACAGCACAGACAGACATCATGACGGGTTACGGGATCCTAAAGCACGCCGGAACAGGCAAATGGTTTGTCGATAAAGGCGAAACCTCAAACAAACGTGTTCAGGTCTGGGACTTCTGGTTGCAAGACAAGGAAGTCATCGGAGATATCCGAGGCCGGGTATTGTTCACGTTTGACCCAGACGTTAGTCAGGGCGTTCAATCGTAGATAGGAGTATATAGATGGTAACCTCGACTGGAGGATTTAGCCAACTGCTTGCTCCAGGCCTCTACGATGTAATGTACAACGAGATCGATTCTCAGCCGAATCAATGGCTAGGAGTTCTAAATACGAATACGTCTCAGCGGGCGTATGAGGAAGATCTCAAAGTAGCAGGTCTGGGTAGCATGGTGACGAAGCCGGAAGGCCAAGACACCTCGTTCGACGACCCAATTCAGGGTGCTAAGGTGCGGTATACGCACGCGTCCTACGGACTTGGCTTCCGTATCACGCGTGAGATGTGGGATGACGATCTCTACGCCATCATGAATCAGATGGCTGCGGAGCTCGGCAGAGCTGCAGCGTACAAGATTGAAGTGGACGCTTGGTCCACTTTCAACAACGCGTTCTCGGCTAGCTTTACCGGCCAAGACTCGTTGAGCTTGTGCAACACCGCACACACGCGCCTTGATGGTGGAGCAACTATCGCAAACCGGCCAAGTGTGGATGCCGACTTCTCGTACACAACCTATCAGGCAGCGCTGGACTCTTTCAATCAGCTGTTGGATGACCGCGGACGTCCGATCGTCATGCGGCCTTCCTTGTTGATTATTGACCCGACGTTCATCTGGCAGGCGAAGGAAGTCCTGAACAGTGTGTATCGTCCATTCACGGCCAACAACGAGATCAACCCGCTGCACGGTGAGATCGAAGAGAACGGCTACCTTCCCTGTCGATATTTTGTCGACTCGGATCAGTGGTTCCTCGTCGTTCCCAAAGGGCAGCACGACGTGAAGTTCTGGTGGAGAGTCCGTCCAGAGACGGCAGAAGCCGATGACTTCTTGTCTGGTGATGCGTTGTACAAAATCTACGCGCGGTATTCCAAAGGCTTCTCCGAGTGGAGAGGCGTATACGGAAGTTCGGGGGGTGCCTAATCATGGCGGCTCCGACTAAGACCGTAGCGGGGTTTACGAACCTCAACAAGCAGAGCGGCTCTTCCACTGCCTCTGGCCTCATCGTTCAAGATACGGCCGGTGATGGCTATGGCTTGTGGGTTGATACGACAGGAGATCTGCGTATCGCAGCCGTTGCAACCGTTGAAGGTGCCAGCTTCAATCCCAACTCTGATGGGACGGTCGTTGGCACGCAATCGTAGGGGATTGGGGGGACTTCGGTCCCCCTATCTTTTGAAAAGGTATGGACAGACAACTTACGCCTCGAGAGATGCACACGTTGATCACGCAGCTACGCCGTACTGACTTCTCTAGGACTGTCAGGGGACGAAGTTCTGCGGTTCGAAATCACGCAAATGCGTGCGTGCCATGCATGAAGAAGGAGTTACATAGTATCCTCAGCTACAGGAGCCCAAATGCCAATTCCAAGTTACAGTTCATGGCTGCCAGTCGCCGTCGAAGCGCTTGACTTCGAACAAGTCACAGTGGATAATACCTCTGGAGGTGTAGGACTTACCTCCTCGAAGTATGCTCCTACAGGCTCTTCGCCGATGAACCTCGTCCGCGTAAGCGTAGACACAGCAAGTCTAAAGGTGACAGAGGACGGGACGGCGCCAACAGCATCGTTAGGTGATACGTTCGACGCGGGTGATCAGTTCCAGATCACTGGCGTGAACAGTCTTAGGAAAGCTCGGTTCATTCGTACTGGCGGCGTGAGTGCCGTGATTAACGTGACGTACTACCGGCAATAGGAGACAGAATGATAATTCCCGGAAAGACCAAGGACGCTGCGACTCTTTCCACACCTGTCACGGTTGGAAATGGTGGTACCGGAGCCTCTTCATTTACGGCTGGCCGCGTCCTGATCGGAAACGGGACGAGCGCTATCCTAGACACGGGTAACGCAACTATCGGCGGCACCCTCGACGTGACCGGACGGCTACTTGTGGATAGCGTTGGCCCCAGTGCTATCGGTCAGGCGGTGAGTGGCACCACAAGTTTGGTCCTCGGAGGTGCGTTCACCAGTGACGGGTCCAGCAACTACGCCTACAAGGTCAACGTTGCCGGATCATTGACGGGAGCGGCTGGGGATACAGCACGGTTGGCCCTGTTTCGCGTGGGTGGGACTGGCGTTACTACAGCGGCGGCGAGTGAAACCACCACGTTGGTCACGTCAGCCTTTATCTCAGAACCCAGTCTCACAAAAGGTTCTGGTTCGACTGTCACCAACGCGACCGCACTGTACATTGACGCGGCTCCATCTGGCGCTACGAACAATTACGCCCTGTGGGTGGACGCTGGTGCCACGAAACTGGACGGCACGCTAGGCGTTGGTGGCGCGACAACGCTTGACTCGACGCTGGGGGTTGGGCAGTCATCGCCTGATGGCACTGTCCATATAGAAACTGGATCAGCGGGGAGTATCTCCTTTCAGGGTGCGTCAGATGATTTGATTGTCGAGAACTCGACCCACGGCGGCATCACGGTCGCTACTCCTGCCGCCAGTGAAGGTAGCTTGATGTTCCTTGGGCCGACGACAGGCGATTTGGGCATCATTGCCTACAGTCAAGCTAGCCCTGGATTCCAATTCCATGTAGCGAATGCAGAAAAAGCGAGACTAACGCCGACGGGGTTAGGCGTCGCGGTGAACGATCCCGATGTTGCGCTTGACGTGTCCGGTGGGGAAAACAAGCTAGACATCTTTCGCATCACACAGCGGCTATCAGGTGCAGCGGCGTATGGGCTACAAATTGGATTAGACCCAAGTCCAGGCGATCCTGTCTTTTGCCGAGTGGTGAACGACACCGCGACAGAGTCATTTCGGATGCAGCGATCATCTGGGCTAGTTGCATTTTCTAATGGGGTGAGTTTCAACCCGGGAGAGACTACAGCAGCGAATACCCTCGATGACTACGAGGAAGGCGTATTTACCCCTGTCTTGACCGGGACGACGAGTGCATCGGGCGTGGGGTATGACACACAAACAGGTATTTACACAAAGGTCGGCAATCGGGTCACTTTCAATATAACGATCAATCTGAGTAGCAAAGGCACTATCGCTGGGTATTTAAAGATTACAGGTCTGCCGTTTACGAATGGAGTGAGTCAGAATGGGATCACGACGACCAAGGCGGCCAATGTCGTTATGGGTGATTACTTCAAGGCGTGGGCACCGGTATACGGCAGTAGTGCATTTATGTATCTCTTCATGGTGAAGGAAAATGTCGATACTGGCACCACCCAAATGGATACGGACGAGATTACGAACAACACCGAATTTGAAATTACTGGCAGTTACTCGGTCTGAGGAGAATTTTGATGGCACTGACGAAAGAAGTTGTGGCAGACAAGATTGAAGTACTTGAACTTGGTCCGGTACAAGTTAGAACAGCAACAGTCCTTAAGGAAGATGGCGAGGAACTGACTCGCACATTTCACCGGCATGTACTAGTGCCGAGTGATAAATCCTCAGGTGCTTGGGAGGATTCGGATATCTCTGGTGAGGATGCACGGGTGCAAGATATTTGCACTGCTGCCTGGACCCCAGAAGTGAAAGCTGCTTATCAGGCACACCAAGATGCGATTAGTATAAACTAGGAGGAGACATGGGTTGGCTAGCTCTTGGAATGAAACTCTTTCCGTACATCGTCGAAGCGGTGCAATGGGTGGAGAAGTTCGTGACACAGAAAGGCAAGTACAAGCAGGATGCTGCCGTCTACCTAGTAAAGAGTGTTCTGGGCATCGCGGAACAGGGAGTTAACAAGGATCTCCTCGATGACGAAGAGGTCGAAGAAGCTACCCGCAAGGTCATTGATGCGGTAGTAGCCTTGCAGAATATCATATCGTCTCATGCACGAAATAGGTAGTGTTCTCGTCGATAGGCGCCAAACGAACCGCCGTGCTCACGAAGAGTGGTACGCCTGTGCGCGATGCGGGTTTGACTATCCACGTCATCAAGTCTCGGTGCAGAACGGTCAGATCTTGTGTTTTGGCGTAAACACCACCAACTGTCAAGACATGCCGGGACACGACGCATATATGAGGGACCTTGAAGTGCCTCGAGAGAAGACACCGGAGTCGCTTCCGGAGACACACGAGGACCTATAATGGACTCCTCAGTATTCCTGGAAGTGGGCGTAGGATTCGTAGTTGTAAAGATGCTCTTCGACACGGTTACGTCTGCTCAGGTAAAGCTGCGTAAGCCAACGGAATTGATCCCTATCGAAGAGTGGCGTGAGCTCCAAAAGCAGGTCACGGATCTTCGAGTAGAGATGGGACAGATCAAGACCTTGATTCGAGGGCGAATAAATGGCAAGACCGACGTTTGACGATTTCGATGCCCGGGTGCTTCTTCGTCTAGGTAACAGAACGGACATAACCGCGGGCATGCGAAATCAGTCCCTGGACAGTGCGTACTATTACGTTGCTAACGTATTCGAGCATCCGATCCTTGAGAAGTCTGCAACGGCGACGTTGTCGGCAGCTGCCGAGAGTTTCACCCTGTCCGCTACGGACTTTTGGTGGCCTACGATCGTGAAGGACACGACGAATGACAGGGTACTCCTGCCTCGAGAGATGGAGTCGTTGGAACGTAATCGTAAGACTACCGGAAATCCAGGAGTGTATGCCTACTACGGGAATGCGTTCTATGTTGATAGGAAGCCCGCAGCCAATACAACTATGAAGGTTTTCTACGTTGCGCGGCCTGCGGAACCTAGTGGTTCGGATAACTCCGTGATGGATGAAGTGTTTGACATGCTCATTCCTATGTACGCAGCGATGTTCGCGTTTGAGGATGTTCGGGACTTCGATGAGCGCGACGAACAGAACGCTGCAACGAACAGCTACTTGTCCCGGATGAAGATTCCGTGGAGGCAAGAGCGTCTCTCTGATGCCTCTGCAGGTATGCGCGTGAGGATGCGATAATGGCCCACACCCAAGCAATAGATGAAGCTACACCGGCTGGAACAGATTCGGCTTCTGGTGGAGCTGCGCAGTTCAGGAACCTGAAGCGGGACATCCGGCAGCGGATGGAGCTCCAACATTATTGGAACGATGCTCTGACAGGTGCCGAGGAAGACGGCAAACACATTAACATTACGATCGGTGGGTCCGGCGTCACAGCAAACACCGCTCTCATTGCTGCAGCTGGAGGAAGTCTGACAGGTAGCGATGCTACGTCCTTCATTGATGTAGCGGGAACTTGGAATACTACCGGAACGCCGACCGCGATTAAGCTAAACGTAACAGACACTGCTAGTAATGCTGCGTCCAAGATCATAGATCTACAAGTCGGAGGCGTATCCACATTCTCCGTTACTAAAGGCGGCAACCTTGCATGTGCGGCCGATATCACTATAGCCGGTGATCTTGTCGTTTCTGGGACCGGACCTCATGCAATTGGTGGAGCAACGAATGATTACACTCGACTGAGGTTGCTTGGTAACTTCACCAGCGGTGGTGCGGGAACGACAGCATACGGTGTCGCTGTCGTTGGAACAATCACGGGGCATAGTGCAGACTCATCGGCGATTGCTGGCATGAATCTGGACACCAGTCTCACAACTGCTGGTTCTGCCACAACCGTTGCACAACTCTATGTCGCTGAGCCGAAGATCACTGTCGGTTCTGGCACCGTCACAAACTCGGCCACCGTGTACATCGAGGCGGCTGCCACGGAAGCGTCTTCAAATTATGCCCTTCTAGTTGGTGCAGGTGCGACGAAGCTTGGTGGAACTCTTGAATGTACCGATACAGGAGTTGCTTCTCTTAAAGTAGGTGGCGGTCTTACAATAGGTACAGGCCCAGTTACTCTTGTAGGTACAGACGGAAAGATTAGTGGGCCATTAAGCTCGACTATTATTGATAATTTAAGTGGAGCAAATCTAACGACATTAAATCTTGGTCGTTCATCGAATACGGGAACAGTTGAAACTGCTAGACTAGGTAGTGGAACAGCAAGCTCTAGTACTTTCCTTCGTGGAGATCAGAGTTGGGCTGCTGCTGTGACGGGGCTTCCGATCCTGCAGGTCGTATCAGCTACCAATGCTACGCAGAACGCGATCACATCTACGAGCTACGTAGACACGAATCTCACTGCCTCTATCACACCCGCATCAACGGCGAACAAGATATTGGTTCTTGTATCTCAGAACCTTGTTGCTTCTTCAGTAAATCCTGGAGTTCTATCCGCTGCAGGAGCAGACGTTCAGTTGCTTCGAGGACCTTCCACTCAGATCGCTGTCATGTGTGCTGACGGGATGAATCAGACTAATGAGGGTTCAGGAACACTCACAGCGATGATCTACGATGCACCAAGTAGCACGAGTTCCGTGACATACAAGACACAGATGAAGGTAGCGTCGGGTGGAGACGGCGACTCTCGAGTGTATGCCCAGAGGAACAGTGGGACGAGCAGTATCGTACTGATCGAGCTGGATCTGTAATATGGCGAAACGTCAACAGCACCGCTTGTGGAAAGAGATTCAGCCGATAGGTGGCGTTCATCTGAACGTCCCGGCCGATGCTATTCCCGAAGGCGGCAGCCCTGACATGAACAACTGCTTCATAGATGGGAATACCCTGGCAAAGCGTCCTGGCTACGAGCAGTGGGGTTCTGGAGCTGTTCATGCATCGGAACGTGTCACGGGCATTTTCAGTGTGCAGGCTGAGGATGATACAACACATCTCTTCGTCACGAGTCAGACGCAGCTGAAGAAGTATGCTGGTAGCAATTGGAGTGCTGCTTTCTCCGGGCCTGCACTTTCCGGAGGTAATGAAAAGCTGTTCGACTGGACCGTGTCTCAGAACGCTGTATGCTTCTGCCAGGGCAGCAATCAGGTCCTGCGAGTGCCGTTCTCAGGAACGACGTACGCAATCCTGGATACGAACTGTCCACCGGCATACTTCCTTACACGATACGCTGATAGGCTGTTCCTGGGCTACACCGTTGAAAGTGGTCAGCCAAAGCCTTTCCGCGCACGGCGAAGTGTGAATGGTGATGACACGGATTGGACGGGCATAGGTTCTGGCTTCACGGACCTATCAGAGTTTCCATATCACATCAAGGGAATATCCAAGCACGGTTCTTCTATGATCGTTGCGACCGAGAGTGCGATATGGACAGGTACTCGAACCGGCAACGCTGGAGCGCCAGTTCAGTTCTTTCCCATTACAACTGACGTGGGCGTCTATGCACAGTACACTCTGATAGGGCGAGGCCAGGATCATCTCTTTCTTGGAGATGACAACATATACGGCTTGTCCGGTACGACTGCCGTACCCATTGGAGAGCGGGTCCGAGATACTATCTTCGCGATCCTGAACGTGAACAAGAAGCACATGGACTTCTCCGCGGTCAAGGTGGACTCTCAGGAATGGCTCTTGTTCCTGTGCACGGGAGAAAACGAAGTTCCGGACACCGCTTGGGTATGGCATTGGGGAAAGGATGCTTTCTATCCCTGGAGTGTGAATGGTCCGCTGTGTGCGACGATTCACAGGATGGACGCCTCTCGTGCGTGGGATGACTTGACCACTACTTGGGCGGCGACGACGTGGGAATGGGCCTCGACGGCCATGCAGACGAACTACCCCGCTCTGATCACGGGACACTCAGACGGGAAGGCCTATCGTTGGTCCGAGGAGTTCATGAGTGACGCAGGGACAGCCATCGACTGTCGCTGGACGTCGCGCGACTTCGGATCTGATGATCTTGGAGCAGGGCCCGGCCATAAGGTAACTCTTCGTCAGGTAGCCATCACCTACAGGGATACAGGCTCTCCATGTACCCTGAAGTTCTACTTCTCCTCTGATGGAGGTTCCTCCTGGGCCGGGCCCTATCCAGTAACGTTTGGTGGGGGAACAGAAGGATACAAGACGACGAACCTGTGGCACCAGACAACGGGAGATAGGATCAGGTTTAAGATCGAGAACAACACTGCGGACGAGACGTTCCGTATTTCTGCGTTCAACCTCGAGTTCGAGGTGAGAGGAGCACAGTTGTATGCCTAGCGCACAACCGGTCACTGAGACGGAGACCGTGCAAGACAACGAGTATTACACCGTTCAACCGGAAGACCTGGTTGAGCTGAATAAGATGGACCTGGAAAAGGTACAGCAGCTAGTCATGAACTACAACGAGCTGTCTATCCCGAAGGAAGATACGTTGATCTTCTTACAGCATCTTACCGCGCGCAAGGATGCCTGGTTCGTAGAGATAGGGCCGGTAGGTCTTGTCTTCTTGACGAATATCATTCTTGGTCGCGATGCTGACCTGAACGTGCTGTTCTGGGATGGCCGACTTAGGAAGGACAGGAAGGCTGCTGTTCGGGCTGTCGTGGCCAGTGCCTTTAAGACATTCAAGCTCCCAAGGATCTCGGCGGTAGTACCGGGAACGAATGCGGCACTGCAACGCTTGCTCGGTGATGTGGGCTTGGCTACAGAAGGCACAATACGAAAAGGGTGGAGCGTGAATCCCTCTGTTGATTCTGTATATATGGGCATCCTGGAGGAAGAAGCAAAATGGCCAGTACTCCCCGTGATTTCTTCGGTCTAGACATGCTCCTGCCGGACTGGGCATATGGAAATATGCCGCAGAACACGGCACAGACTGGCTCGGGCCCAGGAACCCGAAACAGGCAAACATCCGATACCACGAACACGTCTGGACGACAGCCTAATGGCGTGCCCTCGTTTGATCCGAATACGATATTCGATTCGGGCACCAACTTTTCTAACTATAATAACTTCTCCGATCCGTTTGCCTCGTATACTAATCCAGGCATGTTCAGCGGCGACTTCGCTAATATCAATACGGCTACGCCTTCGGGCACGAATGGGCAGAACGTGCAGTCTGAGAATGTGGGTGAGGAAGGGTGCGTTGACATTGGTGAGAGAGCCGATAAGCTGGCTTGCGAAGCCACACAGGATTGTTTCTGGGTGCCCTACGACTGGAACTGTCCTAATGGGGAGGGATACTGTCATTGCGGGACAGATAAACCAAAAACGAAGTGTGGTCATGATCCTGAGGGTCAGGCCTACTACGATCCAGAATGCGATTGCTGCAAATGTAGGAACGGGGGAGAATACATCATAGGCCCGGATGGCATTCCGTCTTGTACCTCAACCAAGTCAACTGAAGGGTGCAATCCTGAAGAAGGCAATCAGATAGACTGTGAGAAGGAAAAGGGTCCGGGCTATGTCAAGGAATGTATACAGGTAGCCGGTTCTGACCCTCCAGAGTACTATTGGACATGTACGCAGATTTCTACTTCCGGTGGGGGTGGGGCAGGAGGTAGTGGAGGAGCTGGAGGAGCTGGAGGTACTGGCGGTGGTGGCGGCTCCAGCAACGTGACCGTCAATACTGCTGGGCAGGAAAACACTATCCCGCAAGATCTTATTCCCCTACGATACATCCTTGGCAAGCTGCTTTCCGGGAGAGTTCAGTACGACCAGCCAAAGTACCCTGGAAGTCTCCAGCAAGGCATTCCACCTGAGTACGCTCAGGTCCTTGATCTGCTCCGGGGAGCTAGTGGGCGCTTCGGCGAAGCAACTGCTGGAGCACGCGGTGCGTATCAGGGGATGCTCGGAACGGACCTGGTCAATCCTCTTCTAGGTAGACTTGCACAGTTTCAGGATCCACTGACTCGTGCGCTTGCAGGACCGCAAGATCCTACGGCCCGTCAGAATCTTCAGTTCCTCGCGAACACGGGAGGCCAGCAAGATCTCACAGGCGTGATGGATGCGATTCGGGCACGTGGGATGCAGGACATCGAAGACTTCCAGGCTTCAGAGCGAGAGCGCTTTGGAGGCATGGGTCTCTCGTCTGGTTCCGACGTTTCCGAGTCACTGGGTAGAGGTACGTCGCGTGGCATTGCACAGATGGTTCAGCAGCAGCAAGCCTTGCAAGCTCAGGCAGCATTCCAGCGTTCTCAGACACGTCTCGGAGCATCAAGTACACTTGGCGGTCTAGACATCAGCGAGATCGGGTCTCTGATCAGTGCCATGCAGACAGGTTCGTCAATCGCAGGGATGACCACTAATGCAGCTATCCAACAAGCAGCGCTACGTGCTCAGGGTGCTCAGGGCTTAGGAGGCCTCGCACAGGCCGGGTACGGAATGGATCAAGCATTGGCTACCGCAACTGGCGGAGTCGGGGATATCAGGAAACAGCTCGCTGATGCGAACATGGCAAGGCAATACAACGATTGGATGAGGATGCAGCAGCCTAGTCCGTACCTGAGTGCCGCGCTAAGTTACGCTACCGGCTTCCCACCGAGGCCTAATGCGAAGCCAGTAATTCCAGAGAGGTCGGGTGGCGGTCTGGGAAGCATCCTAAGCGCGTTGGCTATGGGTGGGATGAGCATGCTGGGCGGCTTCGGTGCTGGCGGATACTTTGGAGGAACTTCGTAGATGGCAATAACACGTGAAACGCCTGATGCAATCTACTACGATGCTGGTGGTGGCGATAACTGGGCACAGCTGCTTGCGATGATACTGCCTCGTCTTCTGGGGCAGCTTCAACAGCAGGGCTACGAGAAAAACAGGCGCGAGGCGAATGCGACGAAGCTGTATACTGATCTCATGCAGCTGCCTCCTGAGATACAAGCCGCCTTGCAGCAAGACGAAGGCTATATGAGGATGTTGAGTAGGCAGGGCGTCCCTGTAGACTTTACGAATACCGCGTTCGATCCAAATTTGCCGCCTGACCACTTCAAGATGGCTAAGGATATGATGCCTGCGGGCATGGCGGGATATGCTCCTCCACCTACTGAGACCGCTACAGGACTAGTGGATCCGCAGGGACAACCACCTGATTGGCCCTTGTTCCCACCGAGAGCCAACCTGCCTGAGGAGCAGCTGCAGCTTGACAATCTTCGGGCTAGCATAGCCTCAAGGCAGGCTACTCAAGCCAACCAACAGGCTCAGGCCGGGCGGGAGATGTTTGGGTTTAACGAAGACAGGCTCAATGCCGAGTCTCAAACCCTTATCGATACTTGGATACGGAATCCTGCCTCCTCGCCAGAATCTACGGGTGCGGCGCTCTCGGCGTGGATGCGATTGTATCCTGACAAGCTAGAAGACTTTGCCCGGCTGCTTGCAATGAGGACGGGACAGGTCGTTGATGGTGGAACTCTCGAGGAAGGTAAGCAGTGGGGCAACCAGGAAGTAATAACCAATCTGATCAACCAGTTTGACTGGAGTCCCCAACAGACGTTTGAACAGGCCATGCTGAAACGCCAGGAGATCACGCAAGGGCTGATAAATGATCAATATACGCTGCAAACGGCCAACTGTGTAGGAAATTACGTGGCGGGTCTGATGATAGGTAACGTCCCACGGGACGAAGGAGGAAACGTTGTAGATGATCAGGTCTGTATGGCAAGCGATCCTCACTATCTGGCTATGAAACAGAACGGCCTGCCGAATCCTCAGCCCCTGAGTAGATTCTACCAGGATTTTCAAACTGCAGCTGCTACAGAGACCCGTGCTCGGCAAAATCACACGCTGGAGGCAATTAAGCAGCTTCAGGTGATTGCCAACTTGGGCCAGGAAGAAGGGGCGTTCTGTGAAGCTTGTACCTCGCTACAAGCTTACGTGTACTCACAGGCTGTTGCAAGTGGGGCTGGTGCTAGCACTGCAGCGATTGGAGCTTGGACACAGCAGGCGTACGACAAGGGCGACCTCCCTATCAGTGAGGAGGAGTGGAAAGACGGCAATTGGTTGGCGACTTGGTTAGCCAATCGCGAAGAGACACAGAAAAAGCGTCAGCAAATAAACAGTTTGTCTCTGACAGCAGCACAGCTCACGGCGGAGCGCGACGCGGGCCAAGACCGGAAGGTCCTGGCAGTAATAACGGACCTGGGCGATGTTATGTCACAGTGCGCGTCTCTGGAATCTGGTTCGGTGGAGAGAACGGCGTGTCAGGAGACTGTGCTGCCTACACTGATGATGTATATGGAAGACTACAAGAAACGTATCGACATGATGTACCCGCAGGGTGGAGCCATGCCGGAGATAGAGAGTAAGAATTTCATTCTGGGCGTCCTGACGAATTTCATTTATGGCCAACAGAGGGGCGTGAACATGTTGCTGTCTCCAGGAGAAAAGATCCCTCTTGACGCTTATGAGAGTGCTGGAGGTCCGCTGGATACTCTCCAGCTGGGTCCTGAGTATGCATCTCAGTATGAGAGCTTTCGCCAGTCGATAGATGCAGGAGGCGTGACACCTGCCGCGCTGGATAGATTCCGGAGCTCCATGTGGACGCCAGATGATGATTGGAAAACTCTCGACGTTGACGCCTCCAAGCAATTCCTGAAAGCTGCAGAGGGGGCAGGTATTCTAACTCCTGGAGTGTTACAGGGGTTGAATCTCCCGACGACCGCAAATGGTGAATGGACTGGAGAGATTCCGGATGGATACTTGACGCCGTTACTGCCAACGCTGGCAGGTCGAGCCAATCCTATATCCCTGGAAGGCATCGAGGGTACACTGAACAGGCTGTTACTTGATTCCCAGGCAGAATTAGCCAAAGGCAATCCGGCCAGTACAGATGAGTTCCTGGGTGAGTTTGTGGGGACACTTGAGACTATTGCCAGTAATGTGGGTACCAATCAGGCGCAGAAGGATCTGATAAACGAGCTCACTAGTCTCACCCTCCAGATAGGAAAAGGGGAGTTGCCGTTTCTCGTATTGCCTATGATACTAGCTCGAAAAACAGGTAGGCGGATCGGGCCGGGAGAAGACGGATCGTACGCCTTGTACCCCGAACCCGAAATGCTCGACACGCTACTCAGTATCCTGGGCGAGGTAGGACGGAATGCCATTCCACAAAGTTTTGGAGCCGGGATGTCTGGCTCTGTCCGAATGCCTCCAGGACCGCCGACAACAGGGAGATAGGAGTACTTACTAGTGCCAGGATTAGCGCAGGCCCTTAAGTCGTATGCAGAAATGCTCGCACGCATTCAGAGTCCGACCATGGCTGGAGCTGAGGCAACATCGAGCACAGCTTTGTTGGCCAGATTGGAGCAACTCAGAGCATCTCTGAATCCCGAGGATAAAGAACCCGAGCCTGAGCTTCCGAAGCCTATTCCGGAATGGTCTCTGTCCACCTCTCCCCGCGCAAGACGCATCACGGAGGTGCTAGACGGTGATACCGTTATGTTGGACGGCGGATACGGTCGTGCCAGACTGTTCCTTCCCGAGGGCCTTAACGCTCAGGAGATGAGTGAGCCCGGGGGGGCTCAGATGAAATCCTTCCTTCAGCAGTTTGTAGGGAGGCAAGTGCACGTTGAGGACAGTCCAGAAGGAGCCGATGCATACGGTCGGGCACTCGTGAGGCTTACCTCTCCTACAGGAGAGTATGATATCAACCTCATGATGAAGGAGCAGATATCGAAGTTCTCTGAGGCGTACATTGCTGCTGCTCCTGATGATGAGAGAATAGTCGAGGCTCTGAAACAGAACGTCGGAATCTCCTGGAGAAAGGGTCTTACCTATTCTCTCGGTCGCTTGGCGCCACGAAGGGTGAGTACGTGGAATGCGATACAGGAGAGGAATAATAGGTTGATTACCGCGAACTGGCAAGCTGACAGAGAACGGGCAGGGCGCACATCTGACACGGGTACGTATGAAGATATCCAGTCTCAGGCGGCTCTGGCTCTTGCTGCACCGGCTGAGTTTGCGGGCATTATGGCATCGGCAATTCCTTTCGCTGTGGCTGCAAACGCCCCGTTCAGCGTACGTATGGCCACGACAAAGTGGGCGGGCTGGGGGTCGCAGTTCGCACGGTCCGCCGGAGCAGGCGTAACAACCGATGCAATGTTCTCGGCTGGCGCATATCTGGAAGATGGCCAGAGTTGGGCAACGCACATGGCAGTCAACATGGCCATAGGAGGTGTGTTGGAGCCCGCCTTCGTTCTGCCATTCATGAAGGTGGCTCTGAAGAACGAAATCGGCCTGACCTGGAGTCGCGCACAGGTCAGAAACTGGGCAAAGAAGCATGGCCTCCCCAAAGAGGAAGCTGAAGCTTGGTTTGCAACCTCACGGGTCGATCCCTCTAGGATGTCGCCTGACGAAGCTGCGGATCTTGCAGATACCATAGCTAACACTCGACCCGCAGGGAATGAAGCCTCTCCTGTGATGCCACAGACCCCCCAAGAGAATCAGGTTTTCATGGCTTTGGCAGCTCATCGAAATCTGACTCTGGATAAAAGGGAGCCTGCGGTGATCCTGAATGCCAACGAGCTGTCAACGCCCACTACGGCGGTAGACGTTGACTTCATTACCACCGACGGTCGGATACTGGAAGTGCCTACTATACCGAAACTGGGTGCGACCCTGGAAGATGGTACGACAGTAACTGCAGAGATACGCGAGGACATTTTCGAACAGATACGCCAAATGGCCGGCGATGCACACTATCAAGATGCGATGCACTATGGGGAGGACGCATCTCAGTTTAGGATCGGGCAGGTGCGTGGCGTTAGTCAAGATGAGATCCTTGATGTATGGAACAATCTGTTCGACCCTGACAGGCTCGCACTTCTGGAAAGGCGGGGTTGGACTGACGCGGAGCAGGCCGCTCCCTCCGATCTGAGATGGGACGCTAGTGACTTTGATAACGGCGAGTTCGTGCGCCAGAGTGCTTGCGGATCCCCGTGTGAAACGCGTTTCGGATCAGTTGTTAGTGGAACAGGTTCGAAGGCTGACTACTCTCTGGATCCTGAACTAGGCATCTCCGTCTGGTCAAAGGAGGGTGTTCCGTGGTGGCTAGGCCGCTTCCGTGCTAATGTTCAGGGACGCGGAATCCTGACCCTCAACGCGCGCGACGTTTCGAGCTTGTCAGAGTTGGACAAACACGTGCTTGCGGCCCAGCAGGCACGGTTCGATTCAACGTATGCTGCTGTCCGCGAGGGTGGTGATGCAAAGCGAACTGCGGAGGTGGTTCAGAAGGCCAGAGCGTTCGGCAACAGAACTGTTCGTAGGATAAAGAACGGTCTCAACGTCAGTGATCGGCCGACGACGGCGAACGCCGCAAAGCTTCTGGAGCTGAGTTGGGCTCCTGCTATTAGAGGGTCCAAAGAGAGTTTCTGGAAGGCTCTGAAAGGGATCAACATCGTCCAGAATGGCAAGCAGCTCACCGCAGACGAGAAGCTCTTGCAGTATATCACCGCTCTCACGGACCGCGTGCTACGGGGTGGAGAAATTACAGTATCGCAGAAGAGGATGTTTCCCTACCTGGCAAGACTTGAGGGCAAGGTACGAGCTGGAGAGGTAGCGCCTGATTTCGATCCCAGTCCTATTGCGCGATCTCGCGCACAGGTAATCTCCGAGGAAGCCGACGCTATCGCCAAAGCAAGAGGACGGGGTTTGGGGGAAGAACCCAAAGGCGTACCAAGCGCACTGGAAGCGCAACGTGCCGCGATAAGAGCGAAGCTCGAGGATCTTCCCGCTGAGGTTGGTGCAGGAGCCGATCTCTATAAGAGCAGAACGGGTCGCGCAACGCTGTATGGTAAGGAACGGGCCGATCTAGAGGCTGAGCTTGCCGGGGTAGAGGAACAGATAGCTGCGCAGCAGGCTGGGCCACAATTCCAGGGAGAAGAGGTTTCTCAGGTCGGTTTGTTCACGGGTCAAGTAGAACGGAATGTGGTTACGCCTCCAGGCTATAGTGGTGCCACGTCCGATGTCTACTCGCCTGCAGGTGGTGGGGGAGCTCCTGCAGCTGATCCTAGATATGGTACGGGACGCTCAAAGTTCGCTGCGGAGATGCGTCAGGTAGCTGTCGAGCTTAGACAGACATCGTTCTCTGGAGAAGGAGAGGCTTTGTCTCCCTACGCCATTCAGACGAAGCTTACTCGTCAGACTGCAGATCCACAGCCCGCCGAGTTGAGAACGATGCAATCGCAGATACGAGCACAGCAACAAAAGATCGATGACCTGCTTGCCACGCGCGTAGAGGACAGGTATGATCCAGCGCTCATCCAGGGTGGTGCAACGCGGTTCGAGGAGCTTCAGCCTGGCGAGAAGGTTCCGTTCAGCCTGGAACTCCAGAAGGAATATGACGTACTAGCAGAGTTAAACATTAGATACGCTGAGGGAGAGGTACAGGTTGGCATAGAACGCGCGAGCATGGAACTTCAGGTCATTCAGAGGATGAGAACGGGCCTTGTCCTTGAGGGACGAAGCCAAATGTCTCCTGATAAGGCTCGTGCTAACATGCAGAGGATTTCGCAGATAGATTCTCGAGCGCAGTTCCTGCAGAATCGTATTCAGCGAGCCGAGGGCCTTCAGCGTTCCATTCAGGCAGATCATGCTAGAGGGTCACAGGTACAGGCAGCTCCAGGAGAGATGTTAGTTGATTTCGGTCACGGTCCAGAGGCTGTACCGCGTGGGCAGATCCAACTTCTCAGACCGACACTCGAAGTCCAGCCTCGAGGAACGAAGGCGGTCCCGAGGTTCGTACGGATATCTGCTATGAGTACGTCGGAGCCCCGGACGGGTCTTATCTTGCATCGCGCAAACAGGGGACCGGGCTTCGATCCTAACACAGGAAAGATCCTACCGGAACCTGAACAAACTGGCTACGTTATCATCCCAGGAGATGGGATGATGTGGCCTTGGCTCGACAGACTGCAAGCTTCCCGTGAGGTGTTTGGAGCTGAAGACGTAGGCACGTTCTTCCACGTTGATGCGTACGGCAATGTCCAGCTTACGGTGCACAACACACGATCCGTGTTGCCAAATAGACCCGGAAATGCTACAGAGGGATTCCCAAGAGACTCTGTCCAGGGAATGCGGGAAGCAAGAGAGGGCTTAGCGAGCAGAGAGCGTATGGCACTGGGAGACGTTACTTCAGAGCAGTATGGCTTTCCCGTACAGCCGGAGCGTGGGCCCAGATCTACAGAACATGCTGCGTCGCCTGAGTTCATGAGAGGCGGACGGCAACATCTCGATCCCACACGGCCAGGACAGATTCATGGCTACGATGCAGCAGGTCGACCGATTGACATCGAAACTCAGCCGGCTACTCCATTAGGCTATGAAGGGCAGTTTCGCGCACGTCATGAAGTCGGTGAGGATCTCTATGGAGGACGGCTACAGGACATGTACGATCCTATGCTCTATCGTTATGAAGATAAACCCCTGTTCGATGAGTTCGGGAATCCTGTAGCCGATATGGACGCTGCTCAGGCGGCCGTTGACGTCAGGAAAGAGTACCTTGATTATGGTGGAGACTTGGGCAGCCTGTCTCCGGCAGACCGTCAAGCAGTGCTCATGGGCGACATGGAAATTGAAGATGCTCTGTCTGGAGCACGCCGTCTTAGACAGGACGTTCCTGAGGGTGTTCAGATACTCGATCCTGACGTAGAGGGCGTAGGCGTCTACACGGTCCTGTCTGAAGCAGAGGGCGGACCATATCAGATGAACAAGGACTTCTTCCAGAATCCGCATCTCTGGGGCACTGAGGCTCCTACACGCGTGGTTCATGCAGTCCGAGGCGCACAGAAGCTGATCAAGTTCGGCCTTGACCCAGAGACGAAGGTCAGCGTGGTCCACTCCGCGAAGGGGAATAACTACCATCCTGACGTTTCACCTGACATGACTCTCAAGGAGCTTGCGGAAGCGCAGATGCCTCAAGCGGGTCCTGCCCAGCTAATGGACCTGGCTAAGGACGCGGGCGTAGGCATAGAGTTCCACGGAACAGGAGCGTGGGTCTACGCGCCAGGAAGAGAGCCACTGAAGTTCTCGGAGACACTAGAGGCAGCGGAGTATCTTAAGACCATTCAGGTAGAACTCCCAGCCCTGAACATTGAAGACGGCCTGGAGAGAGCACTTAACATGGGTCGGGCGAGACATGTCGATCCCGAGATAGATAGTAAGGCTTGGGTACCGACAGAGCTACAAGTGCAACTGGGCATGATGGTTAAGGACGGCAAGAGGATGGTTGCAGAGCTGCGTTACGCCGAGGGTAACTTAGACCAGTTCCGCGCAGTCTTCGATGTGGACTCGGGTCAGAATGTTCTGGATAAGGCACGCTCAGGCAAGTACGAAATAGGTCCTGACGGCAGTATGGTCTTGCCGAATGACCAGTTCCACTATGTCGAGTTACCCAGAAAGGCTGGAGTCTCTCCTGCGATGCCATCGAACAGGGTTGCGATTATCAATAAGCCCGCAGCTGCCTCTCACATTGCCCAACACCGCAATCTCCTAGTTAGGATAGGAATAAACCCCGATGCCAGCCCTACGCACCCTCATGGCATGTCAGTAGATCAAGTTATCGTGGAGCTTGACCGTCTTCCTCAAGGCCTTGACTTCTTCTCTGATGATCCCATGTCTGCGGTGATGTATACGTTCCAAAGGCAGAAAGGGTTGACCGAGAACTTCTCTGCTGCGAAGATCATAGATGACGGAGCTGGCCCGCGTCGTCAGTACTCGCTCGAAGAAAAGGACGCGTGGAACTGGAATGTCTGTAGAAGATAAGGAGCACCTATGCCACCAGATGATTGCGCACCGCCAGACGATCCGGATATGAGAAACTTGGAAGATGTTGTCCAGGTTCCTGAAAGCATGAGATTCAGGGGCGGTGCAGGGTCCAGGATGGTCAATGGTCAGGGTGCTGCAGAGGATGTTTTTTCTAACCCTGCAGCCGCTTCGGAAATAGCGAGCGGTCATGCTTCGTTGAACCGTGAGAGGTCTTACAATGCAGAGACGGGAAAACAGACGCCGTCGTGGCAGATAAACTTGCTGCCTGGCGGCCCAATGTTCCTCGAGATTCAGACTGCGAATCCCAGGTGGAAGATTTGGGATTGGTGGAGTAACATTGAGGCGGCTCGGAGTAATGTACGCACGCAAGTAGATCCCTACATAGACGAAGCGAAGACGATATTTCAGAATCTCAGGCGTCAACAAGGCACGGAGAGTAAGTTCTACAGTAACCTTGGTGAGCGAATGAACGTTCAACGTGTGTTGGAAGCTGAAGGGTTGCAGCGGGGAGGTAAGATCTCTCTTAAAGAGTTGCAACAGCTCAAGACGGCTCTGGGTCCAGACATTACTCGTGCTGCTGAGCTCCTAGAAGACTTGTGGATGCGCTACGCTCAGAGCTTGGGATATACGCCGGAACAGATGCAGAAATTCCTAGATAATATGCCTCTCATTAGGAAGAGGGGAGACTTGTCCACACATGAGACAGGCGCTGCTCGTGCTGCTGAGGGTCCCGGTGGTGAAGCTCAACCAGCTCAGAGATTTCCCTCTCTTGTTGAGGGAATGCCTGGAATGCGGCGAGATAATCTCTTGCCTGTGGATCAGCATGTTCCCTTGAACGCGGATAGGATCGCTTCGGACTTGGATCCTGATATAAAGATGGGGACCCTCCAGCTGGGAGAGTTCGAATATGATGCGTGGAGAATTACGTCCACTATCATGCGCAAGCTGGGAGAGCATAGGTACCTGGCTCCCACCTGGAATAGCGTCAAGAAACAGTTCGACCTGGCACGCAAGCCAGCAGATAAGGGCGGCTTGGGCATGCCCGGAGACATCGCAGAAGCCTTTCAGAGGTACGCACGTGTAGCCCGTCATATTCCAGACGAGACTCAGATCAACCTTGCCAGGATGATGGCGAATGTAGATGCGTTCATGGTTAAAGCCTCAGGAGGATTGTATAAGGGTGCGAAAACGGATGACGCGTTCTACGGCATGACGCAAAGCCTTCTAGGAGTAAACTACTGGGCTAACATGGGCTTCAATGTTGGGATAGTGGTACGTAACTCCTTTCAAGCATACTTCACGTCGTATCCTATCGTAGGCGAGAGGGCTATGGCCGCGGGCGTGAAATGGGCTTCTCGTCCCAGCGCGATTGTGGGAGATGAGTTTGGAGGAATGTATAAGGGGCTGACACGAGGCGAGGCTACGTTTAAGCTGGACGTTGCTGCTAGGACTGGGGTACCCCAGCAGGTTAGGGACATGGAAAAGGCAACTCAGTCTCTTGGCATGTCGGGAATGCCTGGAGTACAGAAGATGTGGGAAGGGTACAGGAATCTGGGCTGGTTGGGATTTCACAAGTCTGAGACGTATGTCAGAATGACCTCTTTCATGGCTGCCTATGACAATGCGATGCGCGCGAACAAGAAGTACCTGAAGTCCAATGGAGATGCTGCAGCTCGAAAGGCTTGGAGAGAGAACTCTAGCATCGATCTGATGGTGCCAGAGAATTCACCGGCAGAGATGCGGTGGATGGATCAGCTAGAAGCTCAGCGCTCAGGACAGATGAAAGGAAGAGCTACAGGTCGTACTGACGTTGCGGTTGCTCAGCAGATAGGAATCTTTCACTCCAACCAGTCTCACTTTATCTACACTCGGGGCAATGCTAGCAGAGTGTTGAATGGTACAGTGGGAAGATTTCTTGGACAGTACGGTACCTGGCCCACGTGGTACGCACATTACTTGAAGAGGCTAGTCAAGTATGGTTCGAAAGGGCGTCGGACAAAAGCCATTGGCCGCTTCCTCGCTATCAACGGAGCTGTAGGAACCGCAGGAGCAAGTATCTTCGGGTCCAACTTCTCTGACTGGACATTCTTCTCCCCGTTAGAGTATTCCGGTGGACCAATGGTGCAGATTCTGCAAGGAACCAAGGGAGCTATTGACTCAGGTCTGGCACGGGTACAGGGAAGGCAACCACAAGCATCTGACGCTCTTGCAGCAAGTCAGTTGAATCAGGCATGGCAGCAACTCACTCCTGGTGTTCCTGTGAGGGCCCTCATGAATACGAAGGAGGCTGCCGAGCACGCTCTAGCAGGTGACTGGAAGACGGCAGCGAAGAGATTCTCCGGCTTCCAGCCACAAGATGAATCCGACATGCCGGGATGGATACCCGACTTCAAGGACTAGAGCATGGCTAAATCACGTCGCGTCCTCAGCCCCCGCATCGTTCTGGATCCTGGCCACGGCGGTCGGGATCCAGGCGCGGTCTTCGATGGTAACAGGGAGAAGTACATCGCGAGCATCATTACCCGTAAGATTCAGTTCGCCCTGGAAGATCATTCTGCCGCGATTATCACCCGTAGTACTGACAAGTACATTACTCTCCAGCATCGATGTCGGATGGCTAACAACTATCACGGCGACGTATTCCTGTCCGTTCACCTTAATGCTGTGCCATTGGTAAGTCGCAACAAGGGGCACGAGGCTGTCGGGATGGAGGCCTGGATATATGAAGGTTCCGATAATTCTCGTACTGTTGCTCAAGAGATCTTGGAGTCGGTACGTAGTGGCTTCAAAGGTTACGGTATGAGAGGGATCAGGGAAACTAAGAAGCTTTACGTGTTGAAGCACACCAAAATGCCAGCCATTCTCCTCGAGGTAGGTTTCATCGACGGTTTGCATGATCGTATTCTCCTAACTTGTCCTGAGGTCCAGGATCGACTTGCCCAGCTTGTCGCAGACGGGCTTCTTCACGGATTGACACTCCTCGATACTTAACGTATCGTTTGTAAAGGGTTCCATACTTCAGCTTTAGTTCTTTCGCTACTGTTGCCATTCCTTTCTCCCTGATCTCTTCTGCGAGCTCAGGTGTCATGGAGATCTTCGTGTTGTTAGGACCACCGCGAGATCGAAACGGTATTCCCGCCGCTGCTAGTTCGGCCCGAACGGTGTTCTGGGATACTCCGAACTTCCTGGCAATAGCGGCAGTGCTGAGAGCTTTGGTCTGGTACAAGTCTTTCCACATGTCCCCGGCACATGCATAGTCCAGCTGGTGTGCCATAAGCTCCCAGTTGTACTTCCTGTTGTTCATGACGACTTCCACCCTATTGGGGTGAGTACGTACGTACGCGTCTGTCCATTCCACATGAGTTGATTCCCTTCTCGCAACGTCCGAGTTGCGTTCTTGAAGTGCCAGCTGGAGAGCCGGGATTTCCTCAGCAGGTCACTGTGCTTCATTTGGCCTCCTGAGTTCTTCAGGAGCCGGATCAATCGTCGAGCTTGATCATCCTGATCTGTCGTAGCGAACTCGTCAAACGTACTAGGTAGCCAGGCTTCAAGCCAGGTTAGGATCTTATTCCCCCGAGACAGGTCTGCCTTGGTGATCATGAGATCCTCTTCCAGTCTCGCCGCTGCTAGGATCATGGCCAGCCGGAGAATGTGATCCGGCTTACGCTCGAAATACCCTGCGTACTGCCTTGATGCTCCCGCTCCGACGTTTCGTGTGCGGTACCAGTCTTCGTACCATTCTCTTCCTTCGTTAGTGAGGACGTAGTTGCCTTTCATCTTGCTGATGAAGATCAGTTCCGACAGAAGGTCCTTCTTCAACCTTTCATCCAGAGGCGGCGGAATCGGAAAGCTCCGAGGAGTACTTTCCTGTACGACGAAGAGCAGCCGTGACATGAAGCCACCACCAAAGGCGTCTTTAGGGATGGCAGTTTGGATCCAGTCTATCGTACTTGCTCCTAGGAACGACAGAGCCACGTCCGAGAGCTTTGCCTCTCCTCGCATGATCGTAGCTGATGCCCATTCATCGGGACAGTCGAACAAAGCTGTCAGCATCGGGATCATGCCCTCATTGTATTTCTGCTTGCCCAGGAACACCGCCAGCTCAGGAGCGTAGATGAGGCCTACTGCCTTCGCTCTGTCCCTGAACGCCTCTACCAGTGCCTCCGGAGTAGTCTTGTCCGCGAGGATCAATCCTCCTATCTTCCTGTAGAACCCTATGCCCACGTTACACGCAGACGTCTTTCTGCACTTGCCCGATGGTGCTACGATGATCACGGACAGGTTAGGATACACGCTGTAGGATCCTTTGACGAACTTGACATTCCTGCCCAGTGCAGCCCCTATGGTGACCGCAGCTGCAAAGAAGTGAAACGCCGTAGGAGGTTCCGTGTTACGTGTGTACTCCATGTATCTGGACAGCCAGCCGCTTGACGGAACCAGGTCTTCAAAGCTGTTCTTAGAGACCCGCCCTGACGGATTGACAATCTGCTCAACCTGGTCCGTGGACAAAGCGAAAGCTGTTCTCAGTGCATCGTCTATGTCGGGGGGTCTCTGATTTTCGGGTAGGTCATTTATCCATCCAACGACCCTGTCCAGGAGTTCGGGAGTAGCCTTGTCCTGGGGAAGGGTCTGCAAGAGATTCATTAGTTTCGCGACCTGCTCGGCCAGAGAGAGTTCTGTCATACCAACGACCGTCGGAGGTACGCAATGTTCCAGTAGATGTTGCTGCGCTGCATGTCCGTAATGCTCTCTATGGTTGCCATCTTAGAACTGTGTATCGGTGCATGCCGCAGACTTGTCAGTTCGTTGAACCTGTTCCCCATCAGCCCCCACTTGACCGGCTTTCCCGTGTCCACGGAGACCTGCAAAGGTATCTCCTGACACAGCTGAGCCATGGCCACGAGCTCCTCGAGCTCGCTTACGCCCAGTAGGTGAATACGATCGAAGTACTTCGCGATCGTATCAGCATGAAAGCGCAACCAGGAAAGCCTTGGCCGCCTGAACGGAAGACACAGGATAGGAGCGTCCTGCGTGTTCATGATGAAACTCTTCTGGTCTAGCTCCGGCGCAGCTGTGAGAACGGGAATGACGGTGGTCTTGGAATCCTTGAACACCTTCTGGCAGATCTCATAATGCTTGAACGTCCATGGCAAGTCATCAATCATGTCCGGTGCGACCACGTACGTGGGGTTGATCTTCTTCGACGCGTCCAGTAGTTCGTGAGAGCTTAGAGGTCTGCCCAGTTCATGAAACCCATTATCCATGAACACTTCACGCTGTCCAGGAGTCTCTCCGTCCCAGACCGTATTGTTCGGTGCTTGATGGTAGTACTTTGCATACTCTTCGTCATTGATCACCTCCTGGGCCAGACAGAAGTCAAAGTCACACAGCGGTGAGAGGTCGTCGAGTAGCAACCGAGGAATCTCCATAGCGAGTTCAATCACAGTCCTAGCTCCTTCCTTATCGCAGCGTCCCGTTCGATAGCTGCATCGGTCTTCCCTTTGCAGTCTTTCCAGTTATTCCCGAAGTACCCTTCTGCTGGGCAATGCCAGCCATCGGGATAGTGCTTTCTCACCTCCTTGGGATTCGAGCTCGCAGCCGTGATACTGGGCCACGTTTGTTCCATGACGCCGTTTATGACATTAAACGCCTCTGCGGCACAGTCTTTCGGCGTATCAACAACAATCTCATCATGCACAGACAGGATCAGTTTTGCGTCTTTGGGCAGTCCGTCCGAGATCTGGCGTAGTGCTACATACATCATATCTGCAGCTGTAGACGCAGGCAGGAAATTATACATCTCCGTAATCTGCCTAGTGTACCACCAGCGCCGACGCATGAACGGATTCACAAGGTAGTGCTCCCGCTTCACGAAGTCCTCTTGCCCATCCCGCCAGATGTTATACACGCGGAACCGTTCGAAGAATCTCTTCACGAAAGCCTGGACCTTATCGAACGGTATGTTATGTGCCTCAGAGATAGACTGAGCGCCTCTGCCATACCCTAAGCCGTAGACAATGAACTTCGCCTCGTGCCGCTCGTCAGGTGTCACGTCTTCAATCCGCTTACCGAATGCTTCAGAGTAGACACCTTTATGTTGATCAATGCCCGAGCCCATGAGGTCCAGGCCTACGGGATCGCCTGACAGGATCATTGCAAGGCGCCACTCGATTTGAGACCAGTCCGAGGCGTACAGAACTCCCTCCTTGCCAAAGCGAGAGACGTAGATCTCCCTCATCATCCAAGGGATGTTCTGGCCGTTAGGGTTCCAGCTGTTCAGGCGGCCATTGGCAGTCTTCGACGTTCCGAATGACGGATGCACAAAGCCAGCATCGTCAGTTGGGACATTGATGAAGGTGCTGTCCATCTTCCTCAGATGCCTGATGTCGACAATCTGCCGTAGGATGGGATTGTCATACTTGTCCGCGAGATGCTCTAACGCCTCCGCATCTGCTGATCTGGACGGCGCCTTACCTTTACGCTCTCGTGTCTGTGCAGGTAGGCCCATCTCGTCGTATAGCAGCGTGCAAAGCTGTTGTGGAGAAGCCAGGTTCAGGTCTGGCTTGCCGAGTGCTCTCTTCAGCTGCTCTTCTAGTTGGTCAGCCTTCTTCCTGAGTCCCATGGACCACTTGACTGAGGTAAGCTCGTCTCGCTTAATGCCATTACGGTGCATCTCTCGGAGCACGGGCTGAACGGGCATAACGTGTTCGTAGTACAGACGTGTCATGCCGTAAGACTTGAGCTCCTTCTTCAGGTCTGCAGCTGCACGAGCCGTAGCAATGACATCCTTGCCGCAGACGGTCTGGAGATCGTTCTTGTAATGATCCCGCGACTTCCAGTAGACCATGTCCGTATGAAGGCTAGCTATGAACGAGAGGTCCTTTTCCGCCCCGAACTGCCTGCGCGCTGCTTTGATGGGCTTGTGTCCGTAGCTTGCGTTGCAGAGGTGGAACGCGACCATTGTGTCAAAGACTGGCCCCGCGAACGAGAAGCCTTTTTCTTCCGCGAAGGGAATGTCGAACGACTCCACGTTTTGACCCACGATTTCGATTTTAGGGTCCTCAGCCAATCTACGAAAGAGTAGCTGGCTACGAGAGGTCCAATCGTACACGTAAGCCTGTGTTGGTTCTGTCCCAATTCCGACCATTTTAATCGCACTGTCACGCGGGTTGAGTCCGGTCGTCTCGAAGTCAAAGCAGAAGGAGCCTGTTCGTCGTGCACTGTCGTACACAGTATCCGCAGTATGCGTAGCGCTTGCATTAGTGATAATGTCGATCGGAACGCGACGGAGCTCCGGGGACTCGCTTTCAGCTTTCGCTCGTACCATGTCGTGGACCGCGAAGGGCCACTGGTACTGCTGCCGCATGAGGAAGGCTGGGTGCCAGGTTGGGAAGACTTTCCGTTTTTCGAATCCTTCAACGGGGACGCCTCTCCACGTAGCGATTCCTTCGAGGCCTGTAAGTGCTTTAAGCGGAGTTCCCCCTGCTGCGATGATAAGGTTCGGGTTGACATCTCTGATCTCCTTGATTAGGAACTTGGCGCACCAACGTATCTCGTCTTCATTGGGTGTGCGGTTTCGCGGAGGCCTACATTTGACCACGTTGCAGGTTCGGAGCTCCTTGTGGTCTATGCCAGCGTGTCCGAGAATAGCGTTTCTCGTTCGTCCCGCTCCTCCGATGAAGGGCGCCATTCGGTCAGGACGGTAGTTGGGCTCATCTACCTCTGTCCCTCCAGGAGCTTCACCCACGTACAGGATCTTAGCGTTAGTCGGTCCCCGAGCGGGGACCGGACCAGGCTCATCGTATAGAGGACATCCTTTACAGTAGTCGTCCTTCTCAAAGCTCATGAGACTCCTTTTGGTACACCTGTGATACGCATGAACTCTTCTCGCGCTGGTGGATTGGTCATGAACACTCCGGACATAGCTGACGTGACGATATCCGCATCTGTCTTGACTCCGCGATGTCTCATGCAGCCGTGCCGACCTGAGATGATCACGGCAACTCCCTTTGGCTCGAGCACGCTTTCTAGTCTAGCAGCGATTCGTTCAGTAAGGGCCTCCTGGGTGATAGGAGAGGTAAGTTGTTCCTCAGCGACTCTTGCAAGCTTCGAGAGGCCGAGAACTTCCTTATCCGGAATGTAACCGACATACACGAACATCTCAACCGGTAAGAGATGATGCGGGCAGACTCCGTGTACCCTGTGGCCCCGAAGGACGACCAAGCTCCCGTACGTGTCAGGGAACGTGGTGTAGGTAACCCTCTTAGGGCTAAGCAGTTCTTTCCACAACCGGTAAACCCTTCGAGGTGTATTCCGGAAGTTGACATCTTCAGGGTCCTGACCGAGTCCTTCGAGGAGGAGGCGGGTTGCTTCTTCGATTTTTTGTCTGTCAAGCTTTGCCATGGACACATTTATTCCTCGCGGATGAGTTTCTCTGTGTTAAGGGGTCTAGTGGCCTTCTCTACGCTGAAGGAACCACTGCGGCTATGGGGACATACGTGATCGTGAGAGTCCTGATACACCTTCATGGCGTCCAGGACTTCAGGCCATTCGGCTTCGGGATGAGTCGCCAGCTTGTGTACAGACATCGCGCACCACGGGCAGACGAGTTCGTAGACGTAACCATCATCCGTATTGCCGTGCTGAATGAACGAGAGGGATGTTCGCCTGTTACGAGAGGTTACGATGTCGTGAACAGCTTTCATTGGACACCTAGGATCTTATGCATCTGGACAGAGAGTCGGAGTTCCGGATTCTCGTTGCACGCATCGATACAGAACTTCAGGTTCGCCTTGTCAATGTCGAACTTTCCGTTGCGCGGCTGAAGGAACACAGGCTTGTCATGAGCCCAGAGCTTTGCATCGTTTAGGCTAGGCCAGGCTCCAGAAGTAGTTCCATCGTCTGCAAGGCCGGGCACGATCACCTTGATCTCGTCACATTCCCGGATCGTCTGCTTTGTCCAACCCGGCTTAGGAGAGACCGTGACCCAATACCTAAGACGGTCCAAAGTACTGTGGCTCGGGATCCACTTCGGCAACAGGATCGTGCCCGATGTCTCTATGTGAAACATCGGCTTCTGTTCGCCGAAGCCTACTACAAGGGCCTCGAGGTCTTGGTTCAACGGTTCCCCTCCGGTCAGGCAGACATGATTGTATCCCCTGCACCACTCAACGAGTTCGTTGACGAAGAACTTTCCTCCGCCACGAAAGGAATGCATCTCTTCGAAGTCCGTGTCGCAGTTATGACACACCGTCTTGCCTACGGAGCAACCTGCAAAGCGGATGAAGGCCATCTGTGTCCCAGCATAGACACCTTCTCCTTGGACGGACTTGAACTTTTCCGACACTGCGTATGTCTTGGCACTTAGCATTTTAACCCCCTTAAAGGTCTCACGCCGCGGTCCACCCGTTCTGCCACGGCACAAGAATCAGATGTTTCACGAACGACAACCTTGGAGACACGCACGCCTTCGTTCCGGCAGAGATTATACCACAAGCTGCTCAGGTTCTCTGCAGAAGGATTGACGTTTATGATCACGTGTTTAGAGATCTCACTCTTGAGATGTTCCTCGAACGGATCTCCGTCCATGAGAACCATTGCGTGATCGAAGTCGTCGAGTATGCCCTTTATGGTCCTCTTCAGGTCTCCGAAGTCCACGACGAGACCTAGGTCTTCGCTCGGATTGCCGTTGACCCAGAACTCTATGTTGTAGTTATGCCCATGCAGGTTCGCACACTTCCCTTGATAGCCGTAAAGCCGGTGTCCCATGCAAAGCTCGATGCTAATGGATATATCCATGCTCTCCTGTCCTCCATGCATATACAGCTGGTGAAGCCCGGTACAGACCTCCTACGTCCATACCGTAGCCGACTATGAACTCTGTAACCGTCGGACCGGAAACGACAGGTCCGGAGAGGTACTCCTCTAGGAATTCCGTTCGCATCCCCTCATTGGGTGTTTCCTTTGCGAAGAGGGTAACTGCAGCACAGCTGCTGCATCCCAGATCCTTGAACGTTGCGCCCAAGTATGTAAGGGTGTTTCCTTTGTCCAGGATGTCATCGATGATAAGGATGTCCTTGTCCTTTACATCCGGCACTTGAGAGTACAGCACCACTTTGCCTGATGACTCAGTCTCGCCGTTGTATGAACTGGCGATGATGGGATAGATCTGTCCCGTCCACATCGCCTCGCGAAGAAGGTCAGCAGCAAAGAAGAGAGCCCCTGTCAGTACAGGCACGGCGATCGCGTCTGCGTCGTAGCGCATCTCTTTGATCTCAGCAGCAAGAGCTGACACGTACTGCGCGATGGCCTCTTCGCCGTAGAGCTTCTTCAGCGTGACCAGTATCATGTCGTTCTTAGGATGCGGCACTGCCAGCTCCCCCACTGTTCGATATGCAATGTTTCACATTCTCTCGTGGTGACCATCTCGTAGCCCTTTGGCTCACGGATGGACAACCCGATATAGTCAGAGTCTCTCGGTCCACTAGATCGGCCGAAGCACCTGATAGGACCGTTCCATTCATCCGACGCTTCCTCAGTGGGAGGGAAGATATGGCTGTCAAAGGGAGAACACACCCAGTGACCGTTGCATTCCGCCCCGACAAGGCTCTTGTACGGGATCATATCCAGGCCACGTGACCAGGCCCGCAAGCACTCTGACGTGATTGAATCGGGTACGTCTCCCCAGAGCAGGCAGCGTGCGTGGAAAGCCGGAATGATATACTTGAGTCTAAGCATTGCTGCACTGGCAAAGGCTGTCGCAGTTGACTCTGTCCCGTGTGTGCCGAGGTTCATCCACTCTCCGGACATGAACGGCATGACGGTCTGATCCGCACCCGCATGGTGGATCAGTCGTTTGATGCTTGCCTGGTAGTCCCAGGCATCGTGCCGTGCGAGATGCTCGTCCAGGAAGTCAGCCGGGTGAAGAGCGTAGAAGAGATTGTCCTCGTCTGTCGCACACCCGAAGTTCATTAGTCTGTCCGGCGCGAGCTCCTTTATTAACATCCCCAGAGACCGGACCACTTCCGAGTCCGAGCCGAACCCGATCTGTGCAGGCTCGTTCGCTACTTCGTATAGGATGCTAGTGCAGTCCCGCGTAGCCTCCACGAAGCGCTCAGCGTACTCTTCCATCGAGCCCTGAATGGCAGGATCGCTGCTGACTACATCTGATCGCCTGGTCCAGTCAGGTATTGCACCGAACGGCTCTACGCCCCCGAACAAACAGAGGCGAGTGTAGATGCCGTGCGAAGCAACGAAGTTGACGAACGGAGTAAGCTCGTCGTAGAACCCACGCTGCAAATGACTATTCGCACGTCCATGTGTAAGCCAGAAGTCGGAGTCCAGGTTGAACAGGACCCTGATTGCATTGATGTCATTCTCTCGGAAGTAGCCTAACAGGTCTGCTATCTTGCCTCGGTGACCGTCTAGCCATAGACGATACAGTCCCATCGCTGTAGCTTCACGGTAGTCCACCTCTGCTCCAGAGACATCGACCAGGAAGCGCGATCCTGTAGTCGTACGAAGCACTGGTAGGGCTGGGCCGGGTTCTACTGGTGGAGGTGAACCGGGAGGGAACCAGTCCTGCGTAGCATGTTCTATCGTGGGGAATCGATCGGACTCAAACATGAGTCTCCAACGAATGTGATTCAGGTCTCGGAGGTTCGGTGTGCCGATCCGACCGGCCTCTCTCCAACGTTCGACTATCTTCTGGTCGGTGGTATTATGCTCCCAACCAGTATCAAGGAAGTCCTCGTATCTCATTTGTCCTCCTAGGTCAGCTTGCGTGGGGGTTTAGGCTGCACAGGAAAGATATCTTCGCCATACTGCTCGCGAGCATATGCCAGAGCGCAGACCGCCCAGCCTATGGCTCCGAGGTGATCATCTCCTTTGGTCCCTTCGAGCAGGAGCTTGTGGAAATGCGCCTGCAAGTGGTTCAGGGCTTCTCGACAGAACTCACGAGCGTTCTCTCGGCTGTCAAGACTCTTCAGCCACTGCCAGTCACCATGCGTCGCTCTACCGAGCTCGAAGCGCTTGACAATGCATTCCAGTCCTGCTACAGGAATAAGGGTATAGTCAGGAGCCTTCTCGGATCTTGTGGTGCCTCCCGGGAGCGTGTACCTGTCTGTCATGTGAGTACCCCTGATGGGAAGCAGGTGGGCGCGACTTACATACACGCCCGGAGGTTATGAGCGCCCTAGCCGTAATGCGCACCCACCTACTTCGAGGTTAGAGCAACGAGCCGAAGGACTTCACACGGTTACGGTCATCGTAACCTTCCCTCTTCTCGATGAGGATGGTGCTGCCGGACTCACGTCCAACGAGCTGCTCCGTGTCCTCGAGAAGGAAGTCTGCCTCTTCGCCAGAGCCAGTCAGGAAGCCTTTGGTCAGGAACATGCCCGGACCGTTGAGCATGAGGTTCGCGAAGACCTTACGACCAAGATACTCCTCCTGGTCTTCGGGTCCGATGATCACGAACTGACACGAGGCATACGGATCCTTGGACGTGGCCTGCTTGCCTCGTGCTACGAAATCCGCCTTCTCGCAACGGAGGTTGTAGCGACCCTCGGGAACGGGCTCGTTACCCTTCATGTCGCTGACTGAGACGGGACTCGGAATTGCTACCATCTGTTGTTCTCCTTGTTCATTGTGAGCTCCCATGCTATGAAGATGACCACCATCATCACGAAGAAAGCCCATGGATGATTACTCAGTAGAAAGATGCCTAAGATGATCAGATACGTCAAAGGGTTACGAAAGTTCAACCGATTCACGCTGCCATCCTTTTCGGATCGAGCTCATTGATCGCGGAATGCTCTCCACACATATACCGCATGAGAGCTCCGATGTTCTGACTGCAGCGTGACGGCAGCTTCGGAGCTCCTTCAGGACTCCGAACACGACACGGTGCGCCTTCCTCGCCGGTGGTGAGTATGACATGCTTACCGGCTTTGCGGGCTAGGCGCACTGAGGCATCGGGCCACCCTGGCAGCTCTCTCGGGAGTCGCTGTCCTGGTAGCTCGGGGACGGGGAAGTACGTGGCCTCCTTTCCATCGCCAACCTGTAGAAGACCTTCTCTGGCAATGATGTAGAGGTGAGCGCGAACACTGAAGAGGAGCTTGTAGGCCTGTCTACCCTTCTCCGAGAGGTAGCCGTATGCCTGTCTTGGATCCTTTCCACGAGCGTCCATGCCATGGAGATCAGTCCAGCCCTTCATCTTCATAAAGGACTCGAGGTACATCTCTCCAAGGTGGGTGATACTGTCCAATACGATCGTCTCGAACTCTTCGCCCTGATACTGACAGGGTGCACCGTTTGCGAAGGTGCTGTTCAGTTCGGAGATGACGGCCACTAGGTCGTCATGACTATCGATCGGGATGAAGGGCATGTGGAGATCCTGTAAGGACAGGAAGCCCTTCGTCTCTCCTAGCTCTGTTGCCAGGATAAGCGGCTTTGGACAGGAACGGATGCTGTATGTCTTTCCTGAGCCTGCCGGCCCAAAGCCGAGAACTGTTGCGTACGTTGCATCCAGTTCGTCAGTGCGAAACAATTTTGGAAGACTGCTTGGCATCGATCATATTCCCCTTTCCCTGCGCGGAGTTCAGCTTGAAGATGAGTCTGCCATCGTACACGGAGAACATGATCATCTCTTCTACAGAGTCACCGTCCTCCCGTTTCATGTAGACCGATACAGTCTGACCTGCCGGCCCAGCTGTCATAGCGAACTCGGCGAATCGCTCACGGCCGTTATAGAGCACAGCGCTCACTCCGACTCCTCGTCAGTTGACATGTCTTCCAAGTGCTGCGTGATGTCCTCACAGATTTCGGAGACATCATCGAGATACAGCTCTTTCCCTTCATAGTTTGGCGTCAGCATCTCCTCACCGTAGGTGTGGATTGCCTTTAACAGGTCTGCAATGGTCATGCTACTTCTCCTCTTCGAAGACTGCCATCACGCAGTCTTCAGTTATGGTGAACAGCCCTTTAAGGCCCTCCACCGGGAACGGAGTTTCCGAGAACTTCGCGTAGATGATTCGACGGTTATACATGTTCTCTAGTGCTCGTGGTTCATGCATCAAGACCAGCCCTGTGCATGCTCTGACTACTGACACGTCCGGGACGTGCAGGCCCCTTTGCATGTTGATGTCCGGGTCCTTCACTATCAGGAGACGCCCCGGAAGCATTCTGACCTTTGTCATTCGGCCCCTCTTTCGCTATACCAATGTCGAACCTCGCTGCCAGAAGGCCCGCTGAGAATGCAAGCGCTAAGGCAGGGAATTCTGCCCTGAACACATCGACCTGAGCCACAGCCAAGGCCAGGAGTAGGAGGAGCGGTGCGCACACCTGTCCTACCATCATGGCTTGACCTGGTTGTTGATGATGTCGAAGTCGCGGCCCTGGTTCAGGTTCTCCTGAGCTGTGTCAACGTAGTCAGGTACTCTCGAGATGTACGAGGCTCTACGTGCTGGTGTGTCAGCTACGCAGAGGTCGCGGTATGCGCATTGGCCGAAACGAAAGCAGTGTTCTGGGTTCTTGTAGAACACTGTCTTCCAGTCCTCTCCGTCGCGTACCCGCTTGAAGCGACCAAGGATTTCCTGTCCGATCTCAATCGTCTCGGACTCCCACTCCCGGAGCTCATCGATCGTCCTGGAATAGCGTTCTCTCTCGAACTGAGGGGTCTTGGTCTTGATCAACCAATCAACGATGAGGCCGCGTATGACCACGTTGCCTCCTCCACGACCTAGTGACTCCGTCGTGAGTTGCTTGGTCAGGCCGTAGATGTAGGTCGTAGGCTGTGCGTCCATTTCATACTTCAGACGGTCACGAGGATCGTTACGACCTATCGTCTTGTGATCAACGAGCCACAGGCCACCGAGGAAGCTGTTCAGGTTGTCCACACGTCCTCGAATGAACACGCCCGTCTCCTCTCCGACCTCTACGAAGAACTCGACCTCGATGCCGAGAGGCGTGAAGAGGCCCTGCTTGTCCTGCCAGTGATCGTTGTAGGCGGGAAGCATCCGACGAATGAGTTCTTCTCCTTGCGCGAGCATAGCCTGCTCGCCTGGGAGGTTTGGTGGACCCATTTCCTCTTTGAACTTCTCCACCGCTTCGAACGTGGCACTCACGATGTCCGTGCCGCTGAAGAAGGATGCGAGGCCTGCGTGCACAGCTGTTCCAATGGCCAGTGCGGGCCGTCTGTCTACGGGCTGCAATCCTTGTAGGCGTTGCCAGCCGTAGAGGCGCTTGCAGTTCTGATATTCCTTGACGCTGCTCTGCCGAAGGACTATCCTGTCTATAGGGACAGGCACACTTGGAGTGCTAGGGTCACTCTCTTCCATGTCATTCCTCCTCGAGAAGACTGAGTTGTTCTTCCGGGCTGATCTTCTCTGATGGTTCTAGCGGTGTACCTGCTAGGAAGGCCATCGTTTGATCGATCTGCCCACACACGGGACGTACGAATCCTACAAGTGCTGGACCAAATCCACCTCCATAGTCTTTGTGAGAGGGCACACTCAGACGTGCGAAGAATGCGTTCTGGTGCTTTCGCAGCGAGATGTACCCTCGGGGGAACACGTCGTACTTAAGTTCTTCCGGCAGCTCTGCTGGGTCCGGTTGGTTCGGCGTTCCAAAGAGATCCATCTGACGTGCCTCCTTCTCCGGGTCAGGAAAGACATCGTCGGAGTAGATCCCCGCGAGCAAGGCTACAGCAGCGAGATCTGCCGTTTCGGGAGCAGTGTTGAGGCTGTCAATCATGAACCCTCTGACCTGCTGACGCTTGCCATATGAGGTCCAGTGACGCAGAAGACCGTCCAGATACGTGTCGCATTCTTCCTGGGACCACGCTGACGGGACAATCCTGATGGAGTGCTGACGGAACGGTCCTGTCTTGGCTGTACGACCTACCATCACTGCACACTGACTTTCTCCTTCCACCGAACGGAGCCACAGGCCTGGATTGTCCTCGGAGCGAGTCCAGAGGTCGTTCCGACTCGAGAAGTGATCGACGAGGTCGTCATACTCCCACCAACAGATGTTCATGGCTACTCCTAAAGGATGAGTTCATACGGAGTCTTGTCCGGTATGCCCGATAAATGGAAGGCTTCCTTCCTCTCGACGCACGTGCCGCACGAGCCACAATGGACATCTGATCCTTCGTAACAGCTCCAGGTCAGCTCCCACGGGACTTGTAGTTCTTGCCCCTTCACGGCAATGTCGTGTTTGCCAATGTCACGGAAAGGAGTATACAACGTGATGCCAGGACTGAAGTGACAGTGCTCCAGTGCAATAGACATGCCCCAGATGAATACTGGTCGGCAGTCTGGATATACTGCGTGGTCCCCTGCATGTGCGGCGTAGCCTACTGCATCTGCACCTATCGTGATGGCGTACGCTGCTGCGATTGAAAGCATGATCATGTTGCGGTTCGGCACTACTGTGACCTTCATGTTGTCGTCAGCGTAGTGACCGTGTGGTACGTCTATGTCCGGGTTCGTCTGAGAGCTGGCTGCGTGCATAAGGAAGCTGTCATGCAGCGATGTTAGGTTGATCAGCTTGTACCCTACGTCCAGGCGACCCGCTATCTCCTGGGCAGCGGCAACTTCCTTCAGGTGTTTCTGTCCGTAGTCAAACCCGATAGCGTGACAGTGAATGCCTTCGTCCCGGGCCTTGTATAAGAGGGTGGTGCTGTCCATTCCGCCAGAGAGCAGGATGACTGCTGACTTAATGTCTGTCCGGTCAATCTCTTCCTGTTCGGTGAAAGCACCTATGATTCGGTCTCCCATGCTTGCTCCTTGAAGTCAAAGTCCGTTATGAGGGAAAAAAGTGGGGGGCCACGCCTGCTGTCATGGAAACAGGACGCAACCCCCCAGCCGCAGGGGACGCTGCGACTAGCTCGTGATCCCCAGTTCCGCTGCCTTCTTCAGGATAGCCTTCTGACGGGCAGCCCGCTTCTGGCGAGCGAGCCTCTGCTTCTCCTTGACCTCGGGACGCTCGTGGTAGGCCTTCCGCGCTGCTTTCACGGCGGGATCGTCCTTGCGCTGCTCGTTGTAGAGGCGGCGCTTCTCCTTCGCCTCTGGCGACGTGTTGTACTCCTTCTGGCGCTCCCTCTGCTTCTCCTTCGCTGCGAGGAGACGCGCCATCTCGTCACGGATCTGTTCGTCCGTGAGTCCACCAACTTCTGATTCGACCTGCGAGAGGATGTCTACCATCTCTGGTCTGCCTTTCCGGTGGTTCTTACCACCTGTTCACGGTTTACGAGTACTTCCCGAAGTCATAGTATAATTATAACACCGTCCGCGAATAAAATCAAGTACTTTTATGCGTCCCCCTTCGTGATTGTCACCTGAATGTTGTTGGCCCCGCCCGCGAACCACTTCTGCACGTACAGGGTTCCGATGACTTGCGGCTTGGAGTCGTCCAGGACGACCTCAGAGTACCGAGTGGTGTGCTTCGTGTCCCGGTCTTTCTCGAACTGCACGGTGATGTTCTCACTCATGATTCCCTCCTTGGGGGGTAGGCTGCGTTTAGGATCCTGATGAGCTCGTTCTCGAGGCTCTCTGTCTGACGGTCCAACGCACGCATTGCGGGATGTCCGTCGTCCTCTATCGGGGTGTTCGCCGCGTCCTCATCTCCGCCGGTTGCTTCATCGAACTCCTCGCCTGTCATGCCGGTGATCATGAACTCACGTTCCTCGACGTTGAGCTGTGGCATGGCTACCTGGATCAATGTGCCGGCGACCCAACTGGCCACCTGGTCCGGCGTAACGTCCAGTTCCCGTGTATGCTTCTTGCCCGTCATTGGACTGATTCTAGTGATCTTCATGGAGTGTTCTCCTCGTCCGGGTATGCCTCCTGTACGTAGGCGCCCGCTAACCGGCACGCCGTATCAGTCTCCAGGGTTGGGAGCATCTCACCGAACCCCTTCACGAAGGCCCTGTGGAAGGTCCTGTGGAACTCCTTCAGGTGTTCCCCCTCCCCGGAAGGAACGGTGACGTTCATGACTACGGTTTTGGTGATTTTCATGAGTGGTGCTCCTCGCACAGACGTTGGATGTGCCGAAGCAGGTTGTTCTCATTCTCGTACAGGTCCTTCTGCTCACACGCGAACCTGTAGTTCTTCTTCACCTTATCCAGGCTTGCCTCAAGGGATACCCGTTCTTCCCTGTAGCCCTGGATGTCATCGTCAAGCTCCTCGATCTGATCCTTGGCTCCCTGCAGCTCCTCCTTGAGGGTTTCCACTGTGGCCGCGTAATTGGTGTTCTCCTTGATCAGCTCGTCCTCGATGCGGTTACTGATCTTGAGGGCTTCACGATCTGTCCTACGATCGCGGTTGTACTTGCCGAGTGTCACATACCCTTTAGGCATATTGATGACTCCTTACCACGCCTCTCACGTGTGTGTGGGTTTGTACGTGGTATACATCCATCATTATAATAATTATAGTGCATCCGTTTACAAAAATCAAGGTCTTTTATTCGTGTCGGCAAGCTCTGCAATGAGATCCATGCCTTCGGCTTCGAGAGCGCTCGGCCCAGCGTCAGCTAGAACGTCATCCTGCTGTGCGAGAGTGGCCCGAGCTGCACGCAGGGCATCCCGTTTCCGCTCGTTGTATTTCTTCTGCGCAGCAGCTATCTTAGCTTTGTTGGCTTTGCGGTATCGCCTGTAGTACTCGGGCGTGCCTGCAGGAACACCATAGGTCGAACGGCGATCACGAGTCTCTGAGAGACGCTCAAGGAGAATCACATTGGGCCAGGTCTCGTTCTCCCAATCACCATCCTTCCAGATAGGTACGTAGGCTACCTCCTCCCACGGTCCGAACTTCTCCAATGCTATGAGCCGCAGTACAGGTACAGTAGTCCCATCTGGCTGAACGACCAATCGGCTGGTGGTATACTTCTTCCGCTTGTTCATCGGATCAAGGACCTTCTTGAACTCTAGCAGGACCTTCACCCGTTCATCCTGTTGCCTGGGCATCTGACTCTTCCTCCAGTGATAGCTTCATGCACGCGCCGGCGATGTCATGCGTGACGCGGATCCGGGCACGCCGAGCCATGTGCAGGCTTGACAGGTGTAGCTCTAGCGGCTTACCTCTCTCTACGAGGACCGCTCCCAGTATCTGTCGGAGCTGATCCGCCTCCGTGGGTGGTTGTTGATTCATACTATAATTATATCACACCCTTACTTGAATATCAACATCTTTTAGTCGTGCGTGGCATGGTCAGCACCGACCTTACGACTACGAACGTTCTGTAACTGATTGATTCTAAAGGCTTTAACGCATTGTCGTACTATAATGCTTGCCCAGTAGGCTCATAAATATAGGTAATATAGTATCTCATCTCTCACTCTCTATATTATACCTCACCCCTTACGTCACCGGACGTCTATTGTGGACGTCGACGTTGTAATATAAGACAGAGGTGGGCAAGAATTATAGGAAGGAACGCGTTAAGTCGTTTAGAATCAACAGGTTAGCGCAGTTTTGGTGTCGCGTGATCGAGGGGCATCGACAATTCGACACCAAAGCAACTCAGGGCTGGCCGGACGCGCCGGGGCTCCCCGAACAAATAGGCTTGCAGACCAATGGCTTGGATCTCACTCTCTCACAACAAGGAAGACAAGTAAAAAAGGGAGGAGAGGATCATGCATCCTCTCCCTCTCGGTGCCCTCTCACCGTGATAGGATTAACTACGACAGCCTAGAGAAGGCTATCAGTGTCAATCCCGGCAGACCTGAGAGTCGCAATCACAGCAGCGTCTCCTCGGCGAACTTTAGCGACAAGCTCTTTCGCAGCCTTGTCGCGCTCACCTTGGCGCTTGTTGTGGTCCGCCCGGTACTTCAGTGTTTTGAAGTTATCCAGGACGAACTTAGCAACCTCAAGCTTGCTACCAATGAGTTTCAAGTCATCGGCAGCCGCCTCTTCCAGCGTGTTGTAAGGGAAACCGAACTTAAGCATGTTCGGATCCTTCACTAGCGCCTTTTTAGACGTGCTAGGCATGAGTTATACCTCATACGTGGTTGATGGTCTAGTCCATGGTCAACTAGAGACGGTTAACGACGAGAGGACCTACCTCTCACTTCGAGCCATAGGCTCTATCGAGGACACGATTGCTCATGCCCTCTGTACAGCCTATTCTCCTTTCTATCTATCTATCCCAAACCACTGCAACTCTTTCTCCTTCTCGTACTGTATCATCACACAGTCTTCGCAGTACAGACTACATATCTTATCTGTACGTCTCTTACCGCATACCTGACACTTCATCCAGTATGTCACGAACATACGGAACTCACGACATACCTTCCATCTTCTCCAGTTTCTCACTTAGCCTCCTTTTTCCTTCTCATCCTCCACCTCATTTTCCACTTCTCGTACTCTATCTTCTTATGCCTTCCCTCCTCTCTCCTCTTCCTATCACTTTCTTCTAACGCCTTCACCAGCCTATCTAACTCTTTCCTTCTCATCCTCTCTCCTCTTCCCATCACTCTCATCCTCTCTTCATCTCCCTCATGGATCTACTCTCACTAAGACTCCAACAATCATAACACATCCACTTCCTACTAGTATAACAAAACACCAAATACCTATTTATACATCTTACTCCACACCAACCATTACACTTTCTTCCCCATCCTGCTTTCTTATTTCTCATTATCTATTCTCCTTCAACTCTTTATCATTCTTCTCCCAACAATCATAACAACTCATATCACCATACCAACTCCACTTCAAACACCACCTCCTTCCACATCCCTCACACTTCTTAAACCACCATAACCTCCACAACACCACTCTATCAACATATCTCCAATTCATCTCTACCTCCCTCCATAACTCCCACCCTCTTCAAACCAAAACTTCTCACACTCTCTCATCACAAACTTCTTACCACCTATCTTAATCAACCACCATCTCCCCTTTCCTTTAGCCACCTTCATACTTACTCTCTTACTCACCCACACACCCTTCTTCTCTACCTTCTTCATCTCTACCTCCTTACATACTCATTAACACCCATATCACATACACCATACATACACCTACAATACTTAACATCCCTACCATAAACTCTCTCTCATTCATCTCTACCTCCTCCTTAACCTACCAACCTACCCACCTACCCCCCAAACCACAATTTACACACATTATATATACGGTCCTCCAAACACGTGACCGGTTTTGGCATGTGTACTTCAAAATCTGTGTTGTTGATGACAATGTGCAGGTTGACCTGGCTACGGCGGGTGTGTTATAATTAAACCAAGAATATGAGTATCCCGGTGGAGACGTACGATATTCCGGTTCGCACTGAGTGGAAGCTCTTAGGGTCTATTCAGGTGGAGGAGCCGATGGCGACTCTACAGAACAAGGCTGAGCGGATTGGCGTCAACGTAAATACCGTACGGCGCTGGCTGAGGGACAATGCTTATCAGAGATATGAAAACTGGCTTATTAACAAAACGTTTGTGCACGTCCCCGCCGAAGAGCAAAGGATCATCGCAGATCGATATGAGTCTCATGCACCGGAGATGCAGACGAGGCTTCTGGATATCATTGAAAGCACGAATGACCCAAAGCTGGAAAGCTCTCTTTGCCTGGATTGGTTAGATCGTACGCCTAGTGCCCCGAAGCGCGGAGCGGCTGCAGCCTCTGGAGGACTAGTATTACACCTTGACGCCGACGCCTTGGCTATACTGGTGCAACGGTCCAACGAGGCGGGCTTAGAACCGCCGATAGATGTGACTGTGGAAGAGACGAATGGACATTCTAAGCCGGAAGGTGCAGGAAAAAGCCTTTCGGAATAGCCTGGGTGTGGAGCTGCCGACGGAAAGTCGCGCAGATGAGCTCTACGAACGCACGCGTGCGAACGCGAAGGCGAGTCTATTCTTCTTTGCTACTGCCGTACTAAAGTGGGATAAGGTGCAACGTGAGCCGCATTTGGCGCTTTCGAACTTCATACAGAGCAATCCACCCAACCGCTCTGTGGTTCTCGTGCCTCGCGACACGTTCAAGAGCACGATCGCGTCGAAAAGCTTCCCTCTATGGGTCCTTATCCAGGATGAATTTGCCGGTATTCCGGGGAGAGAGCACAGAATCCTGCTCAGTAGCTTCGCATCCGCCAATGCTGCTAAGCAGATCAAGTCGATCATGACGCAGGTGGAGCGAAATGACACGTTTCGTTGGCTATTTCCGGAGCTTTGCCCGGATCCTGCGCAGACTACGTGGACAAACACGAACCTTCTCTTCCCTAGAGAGGGTATGTACGGCGAAGATACGATCGAAGCTGCTGGAGTAGACACTCATATCGTCTCCAGACACTATACCGTCCAGATCAAGGACGATATGGAAGACAAGCAAGGCCTGGAAAGCCCTACGGTCAGGCAAAAGATCAAGGATACCTACAAGTCCATGGAGAGTCTTTTCGTGGACGAACAGTCAGCCGTGGACCGTATCATCGGCACTCGTTGGGGAATAGACGACCTCTACTCCGATATCATTGCCAATGAGAGTGATGTCTACGAATTCTTCGTCCGTCCCTTGCATTGGACTACAGAGGACCTGGAAACGGACTTCAGACAGGCTGAGCAGGCTGATCGTCCCCCGACGTGGAACATGGATCCGGAGGAATTCGCTCCTGATCCAGACAAGACATACTTTTTCTTCCCCCAGCTGTTCCCACAAGACAGCTGTAAGCGCCTTCGGAAGAAGCAGGGATCGTTCATGTACTCTATGCTCTACATGAACAACCCACGTGACTCCGCACTAGCAGAGTTCCGTGATCAGGACCTTCGCTACTTCCACATGTCTCCCGAAGGGGATCTGATTGTGGAGTTCGAACCTGGCGAGACTGAAGTTGTCTCCTTCGACAGTCTCAAACGCGTGCTCATGTGGGATCCTGCCTCCTCTGAGAAGAAGCAGAAGAACCGTAGCCGCAACGCCATGGTCGTGATCGCTGAAGATATCAAGAGGCGGCTGTTTGTTCTTGATGCCTATGCTGAGCGAAATAACCCAGCGTTTCTGTTCAGAAAATACATCGGGCTACATCAAAGGTGGAACGTTCAACGTGCTGCCATTGAAGCCGTGAACTTTCAGCGAACCTTGAAGTTTCCCCTCTATCGTGAAATGGTAGACCAGGGATACCGATTCGCCATATCCGATCAGATCCCCATCGGGGACAAAGACCAACGGATCCGTGGCCTCCTACCTTACGTAGAAAGCCACACATTCTTCATTCGTCGTGGTACAGGCGGTGTCAAGGACTTCGTAGAAGAAATGCTGGGATTCCCAGTCTTCAACACGAAGGACCTTCTAGATGCCTCTGCAGCAGCTGTTGAGCAGCTGGCTAAGGTAGCTGATCAGGTTGTAGAACCCCCCGAGAGGAGGAGACATGCCGACTCGAGAGAGACGCTCAGACTCGCGACGCGCAACTCGCGAACGGGATACTAAGAAAGATGGCAGGAAGAACATGCGGGACGATGAGGCGCAAGACAACAGCCTCTCGAAACTCGTCTCGCGGAAGGAGGCAAGCAGTGGCCGGAAGCATAACAAAAGCGAAAAAGGGACAAAGACCAACAGGCGGGAAGAAAAAGTCCAGGCCGAAGGGCTCAAAACGTCCAGCATACTAAACACTCATCCTGTGAACGCGAGGACCAAGAGACCTTACGATGGCGACGCCAGAACCGATCCAGGTAGAGCTTGATGACGTCCAGCGATCTGATTTCATCAATCAGCTAGACGAAGCTCTGGGTCCGGCAATTCAGGTACAGCAACAACGACGCGAAGCTCTAGCCGAGCTACGACGTGCGTATAAGGCTCTGCCTGAACATAAACGGAAGACCTTTCCGTGGGACGGGGCATCGAACCTTGTAGTTCCTCACGTGGGGACTGCGGTAGACGCAATCGTAGCTAAGCTGATGAGTGCGATCCTTCAGTCGAAGGACTTCTGTGAGGTAGAGATCAAGAAGCCCGAGGTGGAGCCCCAAGAGGACGCTATTCGGACCTGGATCAACACATTCATCAATACCTCTGGCGCGAGAGATCGGATCCGATCCTTCCTCTTCGATGCTGCCTTGAACGGCGATGCCTTCGTAGAGCCTCAATGGGTTGAAGAGACTCGGAAATATCATCACTACTCCCAGCAGACAGGGAACGTTGTGGAATCGGACATTCCCTCCTATTCTGGAGTTCGGTGGAACGTCACAATAGCTGATGACGTAATCGCTCCTCAGGGCTACGACGAATGGGACGAGCTTCCATGGTTCGCAACGATATTAAGGTATACATGGGACGAGCTGCTGAGTCTTCAAGAGGTTGGCGTCTTCGAGAACGTAGAAGCTCTGAAGGATCACAAGAAGGAACGGGACGATCCTCGGTACAAGGTGACTCAGGAGGCGCAGAAAGCTACGGGTGGGGTCGAAGCAACGTACGAGTGCTATCAGATTCACGGGAGGTGGCTCGTACCGAAAGCTATCGGGACCGCAGTCGAAGGCGTAAGCGCGGAAGAAAGTGAGGCGGCCAATTCCTACGAAGAACTGATTGTAGTGTATCACGCCCCCTCGAAGACGATTCTTCGTGCTATCTACAATCCCTACTTTGGGTTCTCGAGACACTTTGTGAAGGTTCCGTTCCTCGTGCAACCCCACGAGCTCTACGGGATGTCCGTTGCAGAGCAGGTCCTACCGTTCCAGGATGAAGCGACGGCTCTACACAATCAAGTCGTGGACTCCGGAACTGCGGCTAATGCTGGGATGATTGTAACGTCGCCGGATAGCAACATTGCTCGAGACCAGCGAATCTACCCTGGTAGGATTATCATCTCCGACAAGCCTAATGACATCAAGATTCTACGCCTGTCCGAGCCGTCTCGCAGCCTTAGCACGATGGAGCAGCTGTCGGGACGCTACCAACAAGTACGCTCAGGTGTCAGTGATTACAATCTCGGCAATGAAAGTAGTGTAGCTCCTTCGCGAGCCACTGCAACAGGCACGACAGCCCTAATCCAACAGGGCAACATTCGATTCAATGTCTCCATCGAGGATGTACGCAAGGCGATTGAGTCGTTGTTGTACCTCACAATTCAGCAGGAACAACAGTTCCGTCCAGAAGGCACTCCTGTTGGAGACGGCCGCACCATCCAATGGCCTCAGGGTGATCCTCGGATGGCGATCGGCTTGAAGTTGACTCTGACAAACGAGACCATGAATAGGGAGGCCGAGATCCAGAGCTTCCAGGTCTTGTTCCAGATTCTGGTACAGTACTACGAGCGCTTCATGCAAGCGAATGCGATGATCATGAATCCGCAGTTTCCACCACAGCAGAAGATTGCTGCGGTGCAAGTGATCAATGCGACACACAATATCATTCGACGCATGGTTGAGCGCTTCGACATCGAAAACGTGGACGAGGTCGTCCCTAACATCATATCAAGCATGCAAGCAATGACCGGAGGACTTAATGGACTCGGAGCGCCTGGCCAAATGGTCGGAGGCCCACCTAACCCGGCTGGAGGACCTCCTCAGCCAGGACCGCCTGGCCCAGCTCCGCCGAATGGAGCTGGGCCAGGC
>Ga0208183_1000139_pt1 | contig 47739 bp, 35 predicted proteins | sample MalvirDeepMed_51_FD_184251 | JGI IMG/M metagenome (GOLD analysis project Ga0208183, IMG submission 184251) | Marine viral communities from the Global Malaspina Expedition - Malaspina viral metaG DeepMed_51 (SPAdes) (version 2) | ecosystem: Environmental > Aquatic > Marine > Oceanic | place... | reverse complement strand
TGGACTGGCAGGGCAGATCGAAAACACTTATGCAAATGACGTTAATGACTTCAAACCTGTGTACAAATTGAGAACTGATAATGAATGTTGGCCAACCAACCCGGCAAATGGTGCAAATAGTGGAGAGTGTGTTACCAGAAGTGAGTATCAAGCAACAAATGTTCCTGTTTACTGGGAAACATACGAAGAAAACGTTAACGGTAAAACACACAAATTGATAACTTACTGGAACTACTATGGCGACCAAAACGGATGCACTACTTGGGATAGCGGGCACGCAGATGACTGGGAGGCTATTACGGTACATGTAGTCGAACACAAACTAGAGCATGTGACTTATTGGCAGCACAATGGTCGTTATACTAAATCTGCTGACACAATAGAAAAAGATGGTGAGCATCCTATTGTTTATGTTGGTAAATATTCCCACGGTAACTATCATGACCAACGTTCGCGGGCTAGTGCCGATAGCTGGACGTTTTTGACTGGGGGGTATTGCTATTACTGGAAAGATCCTCGTGGCCCAGGCGAAACATGGTCACCTGTAGTGCAACCCCTTGATACCTTGGGTTTCGATGATGTTTTCCCTGGTTCAACTAACCCTAACCTGAGAAGCGAGCGACCTCATGAGCGTACCGTGTGCAGAGAAGACGGAGGGCAAGTATTAGCTGGGATTATTGATGGCACCGAAAATACATGCGAAAGAAACCCAAATTACCTTCAAGATGAGACGATGACACTACAGTCTTTGTTTTATTTAAATACCTACTAATAATGTTGTTCTAAGTTGTGTTACGTAAAAAACACACTTTTGATGCACATAAATAAGCCGCAATTGTGGGTAAGGATTGCGGCTTAGTATGCCAGTTTGTTAGCAGCGCTAACCACGTAACCTACTTTTCATAAACTCAGCCAGCGTTTTGCTGATAACCGGGTGTTGAGTGTCTTGGTTAAATAGGCAGATATTCACCCTGCCTAATTTAGGGAGTTTTGGGTGGTTAAGGGGCGATACGTTTTGCGGCAAACTAGAGCGGGCGAGGGCGGTAATGCCTAAGCCTTGCTTAATAGCGGCGACCAGCCCGCCTAAATCGGCGTTAGTGTAAGTAATTTTCCAGGCAAAAGTTTGTTGTTTTAGTTCTTCTATTACCCGGCTTCGGTACATGCATCCATCGGGGGCGAGTACTAAAGGAATGCTGTCGCCTACGAGCGGGTGGCTAGCATCACCCACCCACACTACGTCATCTTCAAGTACCACTTCCCCTTCCGTGTCTTCATTGGGGTTTACCAGCGCCAATATTAAATCGAAATGATCACGCTGACTGGGGTGCAGTAAATCACGACTCAAAGCAGACGTGACTTCGAGAGAAACATCGGGATAACGCTTAGAAAACTCACCAATTAAACCCGGTAAAAGGGTAGAGGCAAATTCGTTAGGAATGCCCAGCCGTAATCGCCCGCTTAATGGCGCGGGCGTAAGGCTTCTAAAGATATTGTCGTTAAGCTCTAATAATTCTTTAGCTTTAGGATACAACCAATTGCCGTCGGCGCTAGGAACATGTCGCTGACCCACTTTAGTAAACAGCTTTTTGTCTAATTGGGTTTCAAGCTTTTTAATTTGCAAACTAATCGCAGGTTGAGAACGACCTAAAAAGTCGCCCGCTTTGGCATAGCCACCAAGCTCTATAACGCTAACAAAGGTGCGCAAGTTATCTAACGAAAGCTGTTTCATATAGATTTGAATTCCTGATGTAGTTAAGCGTATACATTATAAATGCAAATGTATTGATAAGAAATTCCAATTTGTTGCATAAGGTGTAGCTCACTATACTCAATCTCGTTTTCTACCTTTCAAATTAAAAAGAGTAAGTGGAATGTCTAGTACCACCGCCCTACATGCAAAGCACCTAGAAGCCGGTGCGAAAATGGTCGATTTCTTCGGCTGGGATATGCCCATTAACTATGGTTCACAAATTGAAGAGCATCACGCTGTGCGTCAAGACGCCGGTATGTTTGATGTGTCTCATATGACCATTGTTGACGTAAAAGGCGCACAAGCCAAAGCGTATCTTCAGTATCTTTTAGCCAACGACGTGGCGAAATTAAAAGACAAAGGCAAAGCGCTTTACAGCGGCATGCTTAACGAAGAAGGCGGTGTTGTAGACGACCTTATCGTTTATCACTTCGACGAAACTAACTATCGCCTAGTGGTTAACTCAGCAACGCGCGAAAAAGACATGAACTGGTTAATGAGCAAAGCAGAAGGCTTTGACGTAACCATCACCGAGCGCCCTGAGTTTGCCATGATTGCCGTACAAGGCCCTAACGCAAAAGAAAAAGCAGCCACCTTGTTCAGCGCAGCGCAAAAAGAAGCGGTAGCGGGCATGAAGCCATTTTTTGGCGTACAAGCAGAAGACTTATTTATTGCTACCACAGGCTATACCGGTGAAGCAGGCTACGAAATTATGGTGCCAGCTGAACAAGCAGAAAGCTTCTGGCAAGCACTACTAGACGCGGGCGTTAAGCCATGCGGCCTAGGAGCACGCGACACCCTTCGCCTAGAAGCAGGTATGAACCTGTACGGCCAAGATATGGATGAAACCGTATCGCCATTAGCCGCCAACATGGGCTGGACAATTACATGGGAACCGGCCGAACGTGACTTCGTAGGGCGTAAAGCACTAGAAGCGCAGCGCGAAGCGGGTACCGACAAGCTAGTAGGCTTGGTGATGACCGAAAAAGGCGTGCTGCGTCACGGTCTTAAAGTGAAAACAGAAAGCGGCGAAGGCGTTATCACTTCAGGTACGTTCTCTCCAACACTAGGTCACTCAATTGCGATGGCACGAGTACCACGTGATGTTGGTGAAACAGTAGAAGTGGAAATGCGCAAAAAGTGGGTTACAGTAAAAGTGGTTAAGCCCTCCTTTGTTCGCAATGGAAAAAGTGTTTTATAAAATTACTTCTTAAGTTTACAAAGATTAACAGGAACGATTATGAGCAACATCCCAACTGATTTACGCTATGCCGCTACGCACGAATGGGTTCGCCCTGAAGGTGACGGTGTTTTCACTGTAGGTATTTCCGAGCACGCACAAGGCTTACTTGGCGACATGGTTTTCGTTGAATTGCCAGATGTTGGCGATGCGGTAAGTACTGGCGACGATATTTGTGTTGCTGAATCGGTAAAAGCGGCGTCTGACGTATACGCGCCAATTTCAGGTGAAGTGGTTGAAGTAAACGAAGACCTAGAAGATTCACCAGAACTAGTTAACTCAGACCCATACGGCGACGGTTGGCTATTCAAAATTAAAGCTGACGACGCGGCTGAAGTAGAAGGTCTACTAGACGCTGAAGGCTACGAAAACAGCATCGACGAAGAGTAATTCGTTACGCAGTTTTAAAAGAACCATATTTTAAAAAGGGGCATGAAGATAATTCAGCCCCTTTTTAACTTAAAGATTTAACGCGCCCTTGCGGCAACCATTACGAGTGCTTAACAACGTTATGTCGAATACTTCCCCTACATTGGCTCAACTAGAGCAAAAAGATACCTTTATCCGCCGTCACATTGGCCCGGGTAAAGGCGAAATTGAAGAAATGCTGTCTGCCATTGGTGCAAGCTCACTAGACGATTTAATCGAGCAAACTGTACCGGCAGGTATTGCGCTACCAGAGCCACTAAAATGTGGTGAAGGGGCGACAGAAGTTGAAGCATTAAGTGAACTTAAAGCCGTTGCAGAAAAGAACAAAATTAACCGTTCTTTCATTGGTATGGGTTACTACGATACCCACGTACCCAACGTTATTCTTCGTAACGTGCTAGAAAACCCAGGTTGGTACACAGCATACACGCCTTACCAGCCAGAAATTGCCCAAGGCCGTTTGGAAGCTATTCTTAACTTCCAACAAGTGACCATTGACCTAACAGGCCTAGAGCTAGCATCGGCATCGTTGCTTGATGAAGGTACAGCGGCAGCAGAAGCCATGGGCCTTGCTAAGCGTGTGTCTAAGAACAAGAAAGCGAATGCGTTCTTTATTGCTAACGACGTCCACCCACAAACGGTTGACGTGGTTGAAACCCGCGCTGAAATGTTTGGTTTTGAAATCATTAAAGGTGAAGCAGAAGAAGCAGCTGAGCACGATATTTTTGGTGCGCTACTTCAATACCCAACTTCTACAGGCGAAGTAAAAGACATCAGCGACATCATTTCTGCGGTACAAGCGAAAAAAGGGATTGTGGCAGTAGCCGCTGACCTTATGAGCTTGGTAATGCTTAAGTCGCCAGGCGAGCTAGGTGCAGACGTTGCACTGGGTAGTGCACAGCGCTTTGGTGTACCTATGGGCTACGGTGGCCCGCACGCGGCATTCTTTGCTACACGCGACAGCTACAAGCGTTCACTACCTGGCCGTATTATTGGTGTAAGTAAAGACACCCGCGGTCGCCCAGCACTTCGCATGGCGCTACAAACCCGTGAACAACACATTCGTCGTGAAAAAGCGAACTCAAACATTTGTACAGCGCAGGTGCTGCTAGCCAACATGGCAAGCTTCTACGCGGTATATCACGGCCCACAAGGCCTTAAAACCATTGCGGAGCGCATTCACCGCTTTGCTGACATTCTTGCTACTGGTTTAAACCAGAAAGGTGCAGAGAAAGGTGTAGCCCTTAAGCACAGCACCTACTTCGACACGCTAACTGTAATGGTTAACAACAAAGAAGACGTACTAGCAAGCGCATACACAAAAGGCATGAACCTGCGTGCAGACCTTGACGGTGCGGTAGGTGTGTCGTTAGACGAAACTACCACACGTGAAGATATTGTTGCGCTATTCGACGTATTGCTTGGTGACGATCACGGCCTAACGGTAGAAGGTTTAGACGCAGAAGTAACCACGCAAGATGTTAAATCTATTCCTGATGCACTAGTGCGTACAAGTGATTACCTAACGCACGAGGTGTTTAACAAGTATCACTCTGAAACAGAGATGCTTCGTTACATCAAAAGCCTTGAAAACAAAGACTTGGCACTAAACCACTCAATGATTTCATTGGGTTCGTGCACCATGAAGCTAAATGCAACGGCTGAGATGATCCCAGTAACATGGGCTGAATTCGGTCAGCTTCACCCGTTTGCTCCACTAGACCAAGCAGTAGGCTATCAAGAAATGATTGCCGAGCTGGCTGAGTGGCTCATTAACGTAACAGGCTACGACAACCTTTCAATGCAGCCTAACTCAGGTGCACAAGGTGAATACGCTGGCCTATTGGCTATTCAGCGTTACCACGAAAGCCGTGGCGAAGGTCACAGAAACGTGTGCCTAATTCCAAGCTCGGCCCACGGTACTAACCCTGCTTCTGCGCAAATGGTTAGCCTTAAAGTGGTAGTAGTGGCTTGTGACGCTAACGGTAACGTAGACCTTGACGACCTTCGCAAAAAAGCAGAAGAAGTGGGCGAGAACTTATCGTGCGCCATGATCACATACCCGTCTACCCACGGTGTATATGAAGAAACCGTACGCGAGATTTGTGACATTGTTCACGAGCACGGCGGCCAGGTTTACATGGACGGCGCGAACATGAACGCGCAGGTGGGCATTACGTCACCTGGCTTCATTGGTTCAGACGTATCGCACCTTAACCTACACAAAACCTTTTGTATTCCACACGGTGGTGGCGGCCCAGGTATGGGACCAATTGGTGTTAAGTCGCACCTTGCGCCATTCCTACCAAACCACACGGTTGTTAACGTAGAAACCGCAGGCAAAGACTGTGGTGCGGTATCGGCAGCGCCATGGGGCAGTGCATCTATTCTGCCTATTAGCTACATGTACATCAAGATGATGGGCAGCGCAGGCCTACGCAAAGCAACCGAAGTAGCTATTCTTAACGCTAACTATGTGGCGAAGAAGCTAGAAGGGCACTTCCCAGTGCTTTACAAAGGCAACAATGGCCGCGTAGCGCACGAGTGTATTATTGACCTTCGCCCGCTTAAAGAAGCAAGCGGTGTAACCGAGCTAGATATTGCAAAACGCCTGAACGACTATGGTTTCCACGCGCCAACCATGAGCTTCCCAGTAGCGGGTACGCTTATGATTGAGCCAACAGAGTCGGAAGCCAAGTATGAACTAGACCGTTTCATTAACGCCATGGTTAGCATTCGCCAAGAAATTGCCAAAGTAGAAAGCGGCGAGTGGGATGCCACAGACAACCCGCTACACAACGCGCCACACACGCTAGCTGACATCTGTGACAGCGACTGGAACCGCAGCTACGACCGCATGCTAGCGGCGTACCCAGCACCAGAAGTACACAGAAACAAATTCTGGCCAACGGTTAACCGCATTGATGATGTTTATGGTGACCGTAACCTGATCTGTTCTTGCCCTAGCATTGAGAGTTATGTTGAGGAATAGGGTGTTGTCAGTCGGGAATTAAGTTTGTGACTGGCTCAATATAAATATCAATGAGTTAGAAACTCAACTTCGTGAATTAAGTTCGTGACTTCATAGACATATCACTGGGCAGTAACAAGCGTTAATCGGAATTAAGTTTGTGACTGATAACATGCTTGAAATCACGGATGGCATAGCTATTATAATTAAAAGCTACACAATCCAATCACGAATATATTGAGCCACATAGTCCAACGGAAGACGCTCTTGTTCCAATCTCTTATTGCTAAAAGATTCAGCCCGTAAACTATTAAAAAGAGCTAGTTCTTTTTCTGTCAACGCCACAGGGTCTTTATATACTGAGTCAGGTTCTGGCACCATACGCTCCTCGAAAGCCTTGACTGTCTGCTCATCCATCATCAGGGGAATAATACTACTAAGCTTACTTCTGGCATCACTTAAGATGGCAAATCCTTCGGAATCAATATCTCCCCAATAACCAACATTCTTGTCAGCCAACCAGCCTGCCTTCATCCATGAAATATTTTTGCCTCCTCCTGAGATCGCTATTGTGTTACCAACATCAGGTAGTGCCAGACAGGACTGTTCGTTCTCGATCACCAAGATATTTCTCGCAGGCAACTCAAATTCTTGTAAAGTGTCCGATGATAGGCGAAGCAGTGGTAAGCCCCCCAACAGTAATCTGGTTTCGTGACAAAGAGGCTTAACTAACAACCAGTCCTTCGGTTTTTCTGTACAACCAAGCCAGCTAATCAAGCCAATACCTTTTACGCTCCTATCAACCAATGCTGTAACGACAGACTCAATTATTCGAAAGTTTTTCTCGATGAATTTAGTATCCACAAAAGTGACAGGTAACGCCCTTAGATAACAACCTTGTCCCATTCCTTTTTGTAACTGTGGTAACAACCTCACCAACAGCTCCAAATCATCCTGCTCAAAATTATCTAACGTTTCTAATTGATCAATTAATGCTTGGTATAAACTCTGAGCACTATTTCCATCGAAAGAGCTGGCTTGGTGGCTATTTAATTGAGATGAAAAGGATTCAAAAATGTAGCGAATTTTCGAAAGCCAGTTTTGCAACTGACGATCTTCATTCGGACCGAGCAGACAGGCTAGAGAGCCTATATCTAAGACGTTTAAGTGTGTGGGAACATCCTGCTCAGCAAGCGAACGGAAACTCCGTTTTTCCCAAATCACCTCACACCCTGTGTTTTTTGATTCACTGCTTTCCTGGCCAGCCCCCTGAATATAATCTTTAGAAAAATCCTTCCAAGACGATACAAATTTCTGAAAGTGTCCAATATTTTGGATTGCCGCATTTCCCCTTGGAGATTTCAAGGACACTACCAATGGAAATGAGGTCGAACCAGTAAGTAAGCTTTTCAAATTCCTAGAGTTCTGCCAGTACTTATTTTTCAACTTAAGAAATACGTCTTCTGGTAGTAAACCCCAAGTCGCTCTTGATAAATTGCTCATTAGGTTCTGACCAAATCGATTTCAGCGGTGATTTCATCATGTAGCGACGCCCCAATTGCAGAGCGTTTTTGCTCTGCCATGCGCCGATCAATTTCCTCCCATGTCACCTCACATAAGTGGCTTTCATGAAGCTCTGGATCTCGCTCTGCAATAAGTAATGATTTCGCTGACTCCCGCGCCAAGTTTAAATTTTTATAGGGCGTAATCAGATTGACATGTATATGAAGCTCCTTGAAGACACGAAGCACTCTTCGACTAACTGCTTCAGCAGTATTTGAAAATGCCTCATCCAAAAACACTGTAGAGTAAATTGGTTTATCGTATCCATCTGGTGTTAATACGTATGCAAGACTCGCAGCGACTATAGTACCGGCAAAAGACTCTTTTTCACCGCCTGACTTTCCGCTACTAGACTCAAGCACATCACGTACATTAAATGTCTGTGAGTCAATCTCCTCAGCAAAGAATGACATCTGATATCTTGGATCTAAAAGCCTTAAACTTTCCATATTGCTGGAGGTCCCCGGAGCACTCGCTTTTTCAAGTACATCCACAACTTCAGCCAAAAGATTAAATCGAGCTTCATGATCATCACTAGTTGCTTGGCTTAGTGCACTTCTTACTTTACGTTCGAACTCCTGGACATGAGGATACTTTTCTCGTTTTGAGCCAAGCTTTAAGTGACTGCCTTGCTTAAACTCAGTGCGCTTCAATACAAGGTTGATTGTATCAATCCGCTCGATAATATCTTCTCTCTCTGATTCGAGCTTAGTTTTAATTCGAGCCAAAGATTGCGTTGCATGCTTATTTAAGCGTTCTTTGAACTGTTCAATTAACTCAGGCAACCCCTCTCTCGCAATATAGAAGAAATGCTCCACATAATCTGGCAGACCATCTAGTCCAGTAAGCCAATCTACTGTAAGGGGCTGCCATTTATCTTTCCCTCTAAAGGAACCCATTATGCCATTTGCAGAGTTTTCAGAAGTACTTTTAACAGAACGAGCTTTTTCCAATTCGCTATCCAGCGCCTTTTCAAACTCCGATTGTTGATCCGCTTTTTCTAAGGTGATGACACCAACTCGATCCGACAGTAGTGTCCTAACTTCATCACTCATACCAACCGACGCCACTAAACTGTATTTCTCTACCTGACGTCGCGCATCATCCTTTTTCGTTTCTAATGCACCTTCATCCTTTTTGAGATGCTCTTTATTTTTTTGAATATCTAGTAACAGCTTCTTAGCTGCATCCCAACTAGACTTAGCTAACTCAAGGTTTCCGCTTGATTGCTCAAGTCTCTCCAAGTCGGCTTTCACTGTGTCTAAGCGCTTTTGCCAATAAGGTGCGTCTACTTGCTCCCAGGAATAGCCATCAATTCTTTCCCATAGCTTAGCTCTCTCAGCGATGTTGTTGAGCGAATTTCGTGCCTCGGATAACTTCGCCTCCAACTCTGCTAACCGAATTTCCGCTTCTTTCTTATCGCTATTTAGAAGCACTAGGCGTGACTTATTGGAAAAACCAAGACTCCAACTTCTGCGATCATCTATCTTCCTTTGATCTTTCTTTTCAAAGCGGCCCTGTTCCATATGCACAAGACCTTCCTTTGTCATTGAGAATGGTGTTGCATCAAGCTCATCGGTACCATACACGCATCGCAAATCAAACCTATTCAAGTGGGCTTTGAGCCAATCGCGATATGGATGGTCTTTCCATATTAATTTACGAAGATAGCCACGCTCATTAAATTCAGTAAAATTTGACGACTTGTCTTGAGAGTTGTATCTCAATACAACCTGTGCACGCACATGTAAGCCGGTATGTCGTACATTGAGCCAGCGAGTCACCATTGAATAACTCTTTTGAGGAACTAATAAAGTCGTCCGGAGGCCACCTAACGCACGCTCAATTGCACCCTGCCAAGCCTTCTCATTTTCTTTGACGTCGAGCAGTTCACCAATAAAAACCAACTCATCACTAGATAAATCAAGCGACTCGATCATTTCATCACGAAGCTGCTGATAGCGAAGATCGATGTTTGAGTCTGGGCGAGCTTCTATCTCTCGTACCTCGTCTTTAATATCTTTTAAGCTTTTCTGTTGCTCACTCAACTGTGCTGCGATTTCACCAAAATAATCCTGACTTTGCTTAGTATCACCTTCGATTTTTTCTAACTTTAATATCGCTGCACGCTTATTCGAGATAAATATTTCTTCATTCAGCTCAGCACTCAGCTCCAAGCTGTGACAGTCCCTTTGATAGTTTGAGGATACTTGTATGACAGAATCAAGTTTTTCTTTAGCGTGCTGAATATCTTTCTCTAGAGATTCAATCTTATCGCCACCAAGGTTAAGGTACTCCTCATGTCTTTTCTCTACCGAATCCTGAGCATCATTTTCTTCTTTTTCGGCTCGACCAATAGATCTTGCAAGCGACTCAAGTTCTTCTTCTAACTCTTTCAGTTTATGTGACCAAAGCATTGAAAGCGCCTCACCAAAGTAAACGCTCAAATGATTTTTCTGCAAGCTCAGTCGATCTAGAGCCAGTTTAGATTCAGCAATGGATTCTGAAAGTTCTGGCAGTCTACTCAAGTGTGCTTTTTGTTCTTTAGCATCAATCAGCTGCTCGTGGATGGCAACGAGATCAGAGAACTCTTCAACAACCTTTCTCGCATCCTCTTTTACACCACTCGGCTCCAAAACTAATTCACGGATAAGTTTTGTAAGATCATCTATCTTCTTGAGACCCAGCGCACGCGATAACAAAGCAGGCGCATTTTTGTTATCCATGTAAAGGTGCTTGCGATATAGCTCCTGGTAATCAGTAAAGTTGCTATCACAATCGGTAATGGTAGGGTCGTCACGCAGCCATTGTTTCAACTGCCTAACATTTCCTTCACCAAAAGCGTTTAACAACTTTTTTAGTTGCATGTTCCTTTTTGCAACAAGATAAACTCGCTTAACATCGCTTAGTGTATTAGTTGAACTCGCTGTCCAAAAAAGCGCAGCCAGCGTAACACTTGAACCATCTTCACATTGGTAAAGCGCCCGAAGCCCGGTCACAACGCCTTTCTCACGCTTACTTTTGACTCGTGTAGAAGATCCATCATGAGCAGTTCCAAAGCTGCCACGCATATAGGATAAAAGCGATCTATCCGAGCGATCGCCCTGAGCGGCAGCGACGTTAAAAGTCGCTTTCCCTGCAGGTAAAAGAAGAGCCATTAGTCCATCAATAAAGGTCGACTTTCCAGCACCGTTATCACCTGTTACCAAAGTCCCATCAGAATCGATAGAAGCGGTATGCAAGCCGTGAAATGAGCCCCAGTTGAAAACCGACAACTCCGCTAGCCGTATTTGACCTTGAGCAAATAAGTCAGCTCTTGTTGTAATGTTATTCATTGGCGTCACCAATTGCTTTCCCGTCATTGTTATCAACAGGATTTGTTTGAACCGAAGCTTCTTCTGTTTGCTGCGCCAATGTTGTGTACTCGGTCAACATGCTTTCTAAAAAGCTCGCACTAACAACATAACGAATAATCGGAGTTATTTCGTATCGATCTTCAGCCCCGCGAATAGTAGATAACACCTTCCTCTTAACCATTTCCTTCACTCGAGCTAGCAACTTTTTACGATCTTTAGAGGCATGATCAGTAATTGGGAGAAAAGGACTGAGATAGGATTCTAGACGTTCAATGTCTATCGTAATTTTTTGCTCTCCGGCTGTCTCTCTGTCTTGATAATGCTTTCTAAGAACCAGCAATATAAGAGTGTCGTAAAGCGATAGTGTTCTTTTGGGTATCAATGTTGTCGATTCATCTAACTCAAGGTCATCCTGATTCTCAGAGTTAGATTCGAGACTAATATCACTGATATCATTCTGATAATCGACACTAGCAACAAACGCCACCCCCATTTTTGGGTCTAGAACTAACTGCAAATAAACTTCCGACAAATGCTTTCGTATTGCAGACTCATGTCGACAAAGCAACTCAAAGAGTTTGTTTTTCTGCGAAGCCATCACTGAACCTTGCCGCATTAGGTGCACCAGAACCCGCCTTGCATCATGAGGCATGACAGAGTCGTCTTGCAATACGGTATACCCTAAGGCTTCATCTTCAGAAGACCGAGATGCACTTTCACCCAGTCCCATAGCACTTTCGGAAAGCTGACTTTCCGGAGCATCTGCTTTGACCATTTCATTCTCGGCAGACTCTTCGTAAAAACGAGGCTTACCGCTGCTCTTTTTGTCGCTCTCTTTATCCATGACGAGAGAAAAGAAACTATTCGGGGGAGAATTATTGGTCATAGTTTTTCCTTAAAGTAACGTCCTTTTATAACGCCAGTTCATCAATGTCTTCGGGGAATAAATCGAGGGTCAACAGGTAAGTCGGTATTGATGCCTTCAACATAACACCTTGCTTATCCATCAATGCCACATATTCTTTCTGCTCCAAGACCGTTGCACCCACTGCCTTGGCCACTCGTAGATAGGCAACCAGTTCTTCCAAACCAGACTTCAATGGATTCTTAGCAGCCAGCCCGGCTATCGACATCGGGCCATGCTCTTTGAGCGAGCCAATTGTTTTATGTGCAATTTCCCTAACCTGAACTGCATCCAAACAATCGAGAACATGAGAGCTTGGCTCACGGCTGTTTGCTTGTTCTTCCACACCTGATGTATCTAACTTATCATCAGGATTTCTAAGACGCATAGATTCAGGTGACTTAATTTCAATAGGGCCGACAGGTAAGCTAAGAACGGTTTCGGTTTTTAAGTCTATACCCTCATCACGTAGAACAACGGCCTGCCTTTCGAGTTTTGACAGCAATCGATCAACAGCTTGGTTTTCTGCAGCAGCGCCACTTTCGATATAGGAACGAAGCCCTTCTTCTGTGCGACGTCTGATACGAAATACACGATCACTTTCGCGGCTTAACTCTCGCATCAGTTGATTCAAGAATTGTTGCTGACTACCCGAAAGCTGTTTAGCAACAGGCCTATTCAAAATACTGCGAAGCTGCTCGCGAAACTCAATTGATCTGTTTTGGTCGCAGAGCAATTGAAAGAACCCCTCAAATGCGCTTCCTGCCTCAGTGGTAGAAAGCATTGCTTCCTTCTCCATAACGGATAAAAGAATATCGCCTCGAGATGAATCTCCCTCTATTATCTGAACCCTCAGCTCTTTGTCTAATACCCTGATTTCGTCTTCTACTCTACGAAAATCACCTGTTAATACTGAAGCAAGTTGATAAATTTCTCGGACACGCTCTCTCTGCTCTACCTCGCTAAGCTCAGGCACCACTCCGGCTCGAAGCGTATCTATTTCGCGTTGAATCTCAGCTTTTTTACTTTCCAACAAGCTGACTCGCTCATCTACATTAGGGCTTATAGCAACAGCTAAGTCACGAACCGCTTCCTGAACAATGCGTAAATGCGAGGCTGTAGTGCCAGAGTTTCTTTCGTCCAAACCTTTACAGAACCTAAGCGCAATCTCACTTGCGTCGGTCTTGGTTAAAGAATCATCCATTTCTCGCAACCAACCAGTTCGAATCCACTGGTTAAGATAAGTCGCCGCAGACGTTTCTGTGGACCAGATACCCAATTCACGGCTACGCTCTATTTCTGCCCCCAGCATTATTCGAGCGCGGCCATAGGGAGTTTCACTTTCCTCAGAGAACAAATCATCAATAAAAGCCAATATATATGGCGCATTGTCAGCTCTTAATAGTTTCCATGCAGCATGTTCTGCAAATAAGCGCCGATACTTTGCCTGCAACCCTTGAAAGCTCAAGACTCCTTCCTCATAGCTTTTTCCTCGCTTTTCTATGGAGTCAAACGGCTGAATCCACACATAATTTATAATCAATATGAAAAACATATCATCATCTTTTTGATGATGTCAACAACCATTATTGACACACATGAGGTATAGATATTATTATCCGTGATTAATCTGAGTAGTACTTTAAACGTTAATAGATATCACTTTCGTAAATGGTTGTGATTTGATGTGGTTGCAACAAAATGTGGTCTGCCTTATCCATTCTGAGGAATAAGATGAATTGCAGACCATCAATTGATAAATAGGTAATAATTGTATTGAACAACGTTCCTCCCCCAAAGTTAGGAGACCTCAGCCAAGCGCAGCAAGAGCGATTATTTCATATAGATTTCAAGCTACGCTTTTTAGGCGCAGTCAACCGAAACGACCTGGTCAACCGGTTTGGTATAAAAGCCGCTGCCGCGACCCGAGATATTTCTTTATATAAAGAACTAGCACCTAAAAACCTAATCTACGACACAAAAGCTAAGACTTACATCGAAGCAGATCAATTTAAACCTCTGTTTGACTATCAAGGAAGTCAGGCTTTATCTGCATTGTGCTATGGACTGGGTGATGACCATGTTTCAGGTAACCTATCTTTAGTCACTGCAGAGTCACCAACACTACTTAATTTTCCAAACTTGGATGTACTCGCGGAAATTACCAAGGCGATTCACCAGAAAAAGGCGCTCAAAATACACTATCGCTCGCTTTCCAGCGGTGCGAGCCAACGTGAGATAGTCCCCTTTGCTCTGGTTGATAACGGTCTTCGCTGGCATGTAAGAGCTTTCGATCGAAAAAGAAAAAAGTTCACCGACTTTGTCATTAACCGCATAGCAGAACCGAAACTATTCAAGACCGAAATTACAAAATCTGAAACAAAAGAAGGTGATATTCAGTGGAATCGTATTGTTGAGATGCACATTGTTCCGCATCCCAATTTAAAACATCCTAAAACCATTGAGACTGAATACGCAATGGTAAATGGAATGCTCAAGATACAAATAAGAGCGGCAGTTGCAGGTTACGTCCTAAGGCATTGGAATATCGATTGCTCTGAGCAACATATCCTAACGGGCCATGAGAATCATCTCTGGCTACGTAACAGACAAACTCTATATGGCGTCGAGAACTTAGTCATTGCTCCCGGCTATGAACCTGAAGCTAATGACATCAATTAATTAAACATATTACTCTAATTGAATATGGAAAGGCGATGGCGTATCAAAAGCGTTACTATCCGCATTCCAAGTCTATTTAATCAAAGTATAAGCAAGGAGTTTTCAGAAACTACTGAAACTGAAAACTTCTCCCTAGTTCTTTTTTCAATTGCTCTTTTTTCTCGGAGTCACTACCAGATAGCGAGATTCGGCGAGTAGTGTCAGTCATTGCTACTAATGCTGCAATATAAAAACAAGGCATTAAGTTGTCAGTCGCGAACTCAGATGCAGAGAGCTCAGTGTTTATTTTTTCTTGTTTAGTCATGGGCAAAACTCTTTTATTATCCATAAAACTAAATAACCTTTTCGATTTTCCGAACCATCTCTAATTTCGGAGACTTAAACCACTACTATTTAATGCCAACTTTATCCTAACTATCAGGTAGATGAGATTATTTAATAAATGCTTACGGGGCTAGTTTCTTTATTTGTTTCAAAACTGTTAGAACAAAACTTTGCGGGTCTTGCTTACGATTCGTGTAGACAAAACGCTCTATTGAGGCTTCTGACAGCTTCGGGAACTCATGGCCTTGTTCTAGATATTCATGAATAAAGCGTTGCGCTAACTCTTTGTAATTAAGCTCACGACTACTTAAGCCGGCCAAGCTGTTCTCATAAATTTCTGTGAAAGCAGTGAGAAGTTTTTCGTCAGCATGAGGAATATAATCTGTGCTTCCCATCCCATCAACTTCGATGTTTGGGCGGTAAGACTCACGTGTAGATGGCGCGACTTCAGTTTTAAGCCCTTCATGAGAAAACACTTCGGATAATCCTATGGCCAGCGGGATGTTGGTGTAATTCAGGAAAGTGTGAATCCAACCTTGGACGCTGCCAGGCAAGCTATTTTCGTTCGGTTCAAGCCGGCCCATTAAATCATAAACAGCATCAACCGGAGGCTTTTGTCGTCCAAAAAAATGCGAGGACATGACTTCTGGACTAAGTTCACCAAAAATGAGACGGCTCGCAATGGCCGCTCTAATGTGGACCTCGTCGTAGGTGAACTGAACATTAGAATTTAAATTCCGCATCTTCATATGATATCGGAGCAGCGTCAACTCGCACTTGTTAAGCGGTTTATCAAAAAAATCAGGCGTGTAGGTGTATATTTTTACCAAATCGCTCAGATTAGTCTGCTGGGATAGTGCAAAGTCGTGGAGTACGGTTATGAAAGAATGCTGGTCTGGATTACCCTGTATGTACAGATGGATAAACTTGCCTTTCTCGGCCAGATGATTGGCGAGACGATCCCACGCGCGCTTCTCCATAATATCTAGCGGGTCTTGGGGTAGCAGAACTACGACTTGTTTGATAGGGCTATGCGCAGATTCAGGCTGCAACATAGCATTCATCGCTTTAAACCGAATTTCTCGCGCACGTTTATCGACCAAATTATTTAATTTCTGAATATCGGTCGCCTGATGATCCGGCATGTGTGCCGCGACGTGGATTACTCTTAATCGACATTGGTGCCGGTGTATCAACTCATAAATGTCTTTAAGGTAACCGTGCTCCTGGTCGTTTTCGGGCATCAGCGATGGCTCAAAGTTGTAGAACCGCTCTCTAGTAGCTCGACAATCAGAATAAACATCAATAGTGCTGTTAACTAAGTCCATAGCGCCATTGAGTTGGCGCTGGCAAAGTTGCTGCAGGCCGGCTAGGATCGCAAACGTCTCGCTTTCCTGGCTTTTCTTTTGCTCAGCGACGACACCTGCGTAAGTGATCGTTTGCTCATCAGACCAAACGTTTTGACCTCCGGGGTTCAATTTTTGGATATTGATAATACCTGCATAGCCTGCGAAGCATAGATCTTTATCGTACGATGCATCACAAACAATTTTTATAACAGCCACTTCGCCTCCTTCAAGCCTATTACGGCGCTTCTCGCTGTTAGAAAACACTTAGCAGCGGTACAATTATTGATTTAAAATATTCCTTTCATACTGGTGAGTGTTGCTCACGACATTGTTCCGCTGCTATCACTTGATAATCAACCCCATTCATATTTGCCTGTACCGTCATAGCAATCTGTCCACTTTCCCATTTTTTCAAAACAGTATTACAGTTGAGAATCAAGATACCTTCGAACGTCATGAAATTGAATCACACTCCCACTGACCATAAACTCTATAGTCGATTGTTCACTAAAAGCCTGATTAGCTTTCGAGGGCCAGGCGTGGGCTTGCTCACGTGAGGAAAACAACAAATTTAGCGCTTTGTAAATGGCAATGATGCAGGATATTCGTTCTAGTGTGTCATTAGATAAAATAGAAAACTTACCATTTGCCCAGTTGTAAAATATAGACTCTGGCGGGTTACCCAGGAGAGTTCTTTGAGCCGTTTTTTTTACATGCCACGCCTGCATGATTTCAAAAAACACTGACAACGACACTTGCGCAGTTTTTTCAGGATTCTCAGCCAGCTTGGATTGCAATAATGTAGACATCACTGCACCTCGAAAATAGATAAAAACTGAACAATCACTTCTAAACCTCTATCTCGCTAAATTCAGCTCTGTCGCCAAAATGCAGTGGCTCCGTACGGCCCGAAGCAATGATATTTTTCCGTAAAAAACTTTCCTCTTCATCGCTGGTTAATGGCCTTTCTTTATCAATTACAATCCAATCAGGCGAGTTTCCAGCATCCTCCAACCCCGTTACATAAATTTTAGCGATGACCTCGCTTTCAGCGCCGGGCGCTACTTCATACATGATTTTTGACGAGTTTGGATAGTCTGTTAGAAATTTTAACAACTTTAAATCACAATCAGAGAAAATGAAGGTGCCTGCCTTTAAAGTACATCCACTTGGGTGAAGATAGTCTTCATCTACAGAGACATAAAATTTCCATGCAGGGGTAGCAAGGACAGAAGCTTTCTCAATGGTTGCTATATCTTCTTGACTAAAAAAACGATAAAAGATTGTTGGGTCTTTTATTGCTCGTTGCTCTTTATCAAAAAGTGTCTCCAGGCCAGAGTATGTATCAGGCTCCTGGTCGCACTCTTCACCAGCGCCACTAGACAGCTCACCCTTTTCATTAACTTGCCTTTTGAAATCACTTTTATTGAGCTGGCGTTTCAAACACCAGGCTGCGGCTATTTCATCAAACTCCTGCGCAGATATCTCCACAGAAATTTGAGAAATAGAAGTGCCGGCAGGGCACTCTTCACGACTAACAGAGAAATTCGTTGGATTGTTTATCTGAATAACAGCAGGATTTGGGTTTAGGTCGAACCTATCAAAATCGTAAAAACACTCTTGATAAATGTTAGCACCGCTTACTCCTTTGAATACCCACTCTTTTGTACTCATACTTTCCCCATCCAAATTTTCTACCATTTAGAGTCAGCTAGAGTGTATAGACGTTGAAAATAATGACAACCATTGTTTAATTTCAATCTATTGATTTAAAAGAAATTATTGAAATAGAACAACGACAGAATCATTGTTTTATTTCAATAAAGCTTCGAAGCTATTGAGACTCGTAGAGTTATTAGAGGAAAAATGAAAACGTTTGATGAGACAGAGAATTCCTTAATAGAATTAAAAGACACCTTATAATGCAAATAAAATATATCTACTTGCGAATGGTGGTGGTTGCTTCGAAGCGTCTAGTACTCACAATAAGAACTGTACGCAACTTGTTCACCAACGCATGTAAATGGAAAACCGATTTTTGTCCAGTCACATTAGAGCCTATTTAGATATTGCAATATTTGGCTTTATCAATTATCCCAAATTAATAAGATCTTCATTAATCTCTCATCTTTACTCGAGCAATTTTAATTAAATCTTTAATTAATCTTGGGAGCTCCTCTCGATTATCCTCATGGAGCGGCATCATACCTATGATAGGTAGATATGGAGTCAGGTTTAACTCATTGTTTTCTTTGTAAAGGCTAAATGGGGGGGTATAAAAGGAATCATAACCAGCTATTAAATCACTGAACAAAATCGTTAATGATGATATAGAACCCAATGACTTGTCTGGATTGATTTGTGCCATTTTGCTTGAATATTTAAATGTACAGTCAGGCAAATGAGTATTTTGTACTGCTTTTACACTAGAGTATTTTGCATCGAATACATGTACACTAACTGAACTTCCTGTATTGACAACTAATGCGAAATCAGGCTCCCATGTCCTTGAGTTTTTATGGACGAGGTCGGCCAAGCATGCTCTCTGATTACTCTGCCTCAACCTGTAGGCGTTCACTGCCTTAGGCTCATAAAAGAGTTCAACCTGAAAATCATCCTTAGTAAAAAGATAGTAGTTGTTAGGTTCATTGATAGGCCGAATGTCTAGAGGGTTATATTCATTATCCAAATAATCAGCCTGCTTTGGTGTAAAACCAATCTTCTTGACGCTATCAATTAGATAAATCAGGCAAACAAATTCGTAAATCTTATAAAGATTTCGTAAACCAAAGAATTCTAGCTGACCACGCCATTGCGGATCACCAATGTCGTAGTAACTTTTAATTAACCCGTACAATTGCAAATAATGTGTTCTCGCTAAAACCTGCTGGGTTGGAATAGGTAAAACATTAGTACCATTAATAATCTTGCAGGGAATTTTTTGTTGGATAAAGTGTAAACATTGCTTACACTTTTTCAGAGCTAATTTAATCTTGTCTTCATGAAAACTGAGAATAAGTCCTGAATCGATCAGCAATCTATCAATTGATACATAACTTTCGTTATCAAACTCAATAAATGATTTAGGGGAGCTTTTATATTTAGCGATACGTATCATTAAGTTTTTCAGATATGTTGAAAAGTTCTGAATAAACCCGGAAATAATTTGGTTTTCAATAATATCTGTATTTTTTTTGTGCGAGCTGGTTTCTATCTGGTTGATAGTATAGTTTCTATTACCAATAGCAATATCCCTATCATAGAAATAACTCGGTTGTAGAGTGTCCGGATGATTGCAAATGTATGCGATTGACCGGTCATCTAAATGGGTTGAACTTTTGTAGTTTTCGGTTTTGCTAATGGCTAGTGTATTAGAACAAGGAAATTGCACAAAACGAGCGCGGTTTTGTTGAAAATAATCAAGTGCCTTCATACCTGCATTCAACATCGCAGTAATGTTTCTTGAAGATTTCTTGCTATCACTATTTAGTTTAGTCACAGCAAAGCAAATTGAGCTTATTTCAGCCTTTTCATCAATCATTCTTAAAAAAGAAAGAGCGCGCTCATAGGTGATTTTTCGAGCATAAATATTTATACCAACTGATGTATAAATACGATTACTCTCGTGTAAATATAAATCTGCGTGAGTGTAGCCTATAAAGTTTCTAAAGCATTGGATTTCATCTGATGAATAAGTAACCACACCATTATTGTTTGAGACTGGCCTTAACCCTATATCGAAGTCTCCCAATGTTAATGTGATTTTTTGTGCACTGTTAACTTTAATAGTGAATCTACACTCAGTCATCTCATGAAGTACAATCTCTTTTTGCAGGTCATCATGAAGATCATACGACCGTTCACTAGTACTGAGCGTCCAATTTAATAATTGTGCGTCAACCATGATTGCCTCATTAATAGCTAAAGAAATTGAATGTATCTAGATGATGTTTACCACGATTGATCATGTCTTCGATTTTATTAACGGACATAGTTAAACCGAGGTCACTAGCTTCTTCTAGTAATTTATTTAACCGCTTTTCTAAACCAGGCCCGTTACCGGATATCGGGGGTAATAGAAAATAAAGGGTCGCATAGTCATATGCCAAAATCGCGGCCGGCTCGAAAGTTAGTGAGCACGATGATTGAAGGACCGGCGTAAGCGTCCTTACATACGATTTCACTATGTCTTTTTTACGTTTACTAATGATGAAAGGGATACCCAGTTCAGAATCTGTGCTATTAAGTATACTAATTAAGTCATCAATGGGTTCGATACTGATGTTATCTTCATATACGATTGACTCCCGACCAAAAAGCTCCGCGTAGTCAACATGAGATAAGCAAATGGGTGAACGGATATCGGCAAACGTAATATCATCCGAATCAAAATTGACATCAAACGGAATTACCGCAGCTCGGTCTAGCAACCTTGCAGACAACGGCTCCGTGGTCATGTCGTGATTGACCGTTCCCACTATCCTTAGAGATGGCGGCAGCATGATTGTCTCTTTACCTAAAGCGATAGCCTTAGATGACTCAGTATCAGCCACATTTAGTAACATCGCGGCATAATGCTCCATTGGGGATAAATTAGCTTCATCCAGAAGGATTATGTGCGATGTATTTTTTGCAATATCATCGCCATGAATACCTTTTAGATATTGATACACCCCACTCGACGCAGGCGAGAAATTATCGTTAAGGGAGTTATAAAAGCCAATAAATTCACGTTCCGAGCTCCATGTACGGCCAACAGCCACTTCTTTAAAACGGTCATTGAGCCCCATTAGTGTTTTGAGTATTCTCACAAATGAGGTTTTGCCAAGTCCTGGAGGACCAGACAAAACAGTCATGAAATTCTGATATAAAGCGACCAATACGCTGCCAATAAGAGAGGGAGAATATTCACGCCCATACTCCTCGCGGAATCTGTTGCTAATAGTGTTTACTACTTCAAAGATAATGTCTTGAGCTTTTTCATTGCTCTTTTTATCTAACGCTTGGCTCGAAAGCGAATATGTGTCCTGTTTAATGGGCATTGGTGCCTGAATAATTGAAGAAATATATGGCACCATCTCACGCAACTTGCGTTGTAACTCCCCCTCAGCCTTTTTCAGCTCATCCAAAAGCGAATCACGCGTCTTTTCTAGAGTATCTAAGTTCGTCTGTTCTTCAATATACATCCCGCGTGCAACCTTTCTTTTTGCATCAAGGTCTTCGATTGTCTTCAAGTCTGAGTACCGCGATTCTAGGCTAGCCAGCTCTTTTCTCTTGTCTTCGAGTTCTTTGTCTGCTTCAAACCTTTTTCTGGCCAATTCTTCCTCTAAACCACTCTGATCACCTAGTTGGGCTATTCTTTCTTCAATTTCTTGTTGTTTTTGGTCTAAAATTCGCTGGAGTTTGCCCTTTTCTTGTAAAAGTTTCTCGTTTTCAGCCTCAATTGTAGCTTTTTTATCGGTCAATTCTGCGTGTTGTTTTTCTGCATCAGAACGCCATTGCGCGATATAAAGCTCTTTTTGTTCGGAGACTGACATCTCTATTAACTGTTTTCCTATTTCATCATTTTTGACAATATCAAAAAGGTTATCTCGCCAAGATTTATTATCCTTAACTGCATCCTCTACAACTTGCTTTATCGTTTCTTTAGTTACGTCACCTAACCTAATGGCGCTCAATTGCTTTTTAATGGCAGCAATGACCTGTGATGGAATGTGTCGCTTATCTGCCATTTTTGATAAAACACCAATAACGACGTCGGGCGTAGTAAATTCGACTTGTTTTTTACTAATTTTATTTATGCTTAAAGGTTCGGATATAAAAAACTGGCCATCAAGATGATGCAAGTTTTCACTCAAAGACGTTTTAATACTTTCAAAATCATATTGGTTGATATAGCCGGCCGGAATACTGGGATTATTGGGTTTACCATTAAGAGGAACAAGTTTTCCATTAGTTATCGATTCATCTTTCCCCAAAGAGTGGTCGCGCTCCAACTTGAATGGACCGTATACGTACCCATCATTAAGCAAGTAAAAAGGATTTGTCCTAGGAGGGACGGGCAGTGAGACTATTGGATATAACGGGTCAGGCAGTGGACATTCAATAATAGAAATAAGAGTGTTTTTACTTAAGTCTGATAAAGAGTTTTTGAATGTAACATAATCTGTATAACCATCTCTTCCAGCCTGAGTGTTAGGCATCGCCGTAATTTTAACCAGCCTTTGCATGTATTTATCTTGTATAGATTCAAAGCCATCGATAATGAAAACTTCTTCCCTATCATCAAAATGTTCGTGTTGATTAATTGGATATATTCTGCCATTAATTTCTTCAAATAAGACCTTTATTAACCCTTTATCTATTTTTCCTTGTTCATTGACAGTGTTGTGGAAAGGGCGGTAGGTATATCCATAAACAATTCGACTTTCATTCATCTCAAAAAAATCCTATTTAGGGTAAGCATCCGTAATATATAAAGTTTCTATATTGTGAGTTTTATCATATCGTAGAGTTAGGTTTAATGCCTGAGTTTTTGATGTACCCAAGCAGGGCAAGTGTATGAAAGCTCATTAACCTGAGATCGGCGTAAGCGTTTGCTTTTCTCATTTGATATTCAACATCGGTAATGTTTAGTGATGGCTTTTCAGGTTTCCGGCAATAGGCTATCAAGCCTAAAATTAGATTGAGTATAAAACCAAGCATACTGCGGTGCCTAGAGTGTTCAATCTGCGAGTTATTTTTTTAACCGATCGTTGATTGTCTCAATGATAAACCGCCTGGCAAGCATCGCTTTATCAAATGCAGAGATAGCCTTGGCTTTCATATTTTTGCGCACATTGGTGATAAGCGTTACAACATATTCGAGGACAGGTGTACAGTCATCAACGTTGGCAGGGGTAAGTTTCACTGATACGATCTCACCGAGATAATTGATGATAATATGCAGCTTAAAGCCGAATTTTCTCAGTATTCGATGCTGTTGGTGTAAATTCCTTCTTATCACTTATTTTTATACCGCTCAGTTCGAGGTATTTCATTTGGCAATGTTTGGTATAGCCATTCATTGTCGTGTTTATAACACCAGTAGTAAGCTGCAGATTCATTGTTTTTAACTTCCCCACGAGTAGCGTCAGGATTCTCTTTCAAATAGGTAGTTAAACGTTGTCGATTAGAGTGGCGCTTTTGATAGAAACGTAAGCGCTCCCTTAACCGTCTAATTTCGGGAAATTGAGTTAGTATTTGTTCTACTGCACCGACGGAACATTCCATAGCATGAGCGATTTCCTGCGTCTTAATCCCCGCCAGTAACATGTCCTTAATTTGTTTTCTTTCTCCGCCAAAGAGTCGTTGTGCTCTTCTTTCTATCTCAATACTGTTTTGTAGTGCCGTAGACTTAGCAAAACCAACACTTACCTTCGCAGCTCTGGCTGCCTGCCTTAGGCTATCTCCACTTGTTAGACGACTAAGTAGAATTGATACCTTTTTATCAGTTGTTTCATTTGCTTCTCTAGTCGGGATTGGACTTTCCGGATGAGGCAGTTCGAGGTTTCTATATGCATCTAAGAATTTTTCAAAGCTGCCAAACAAATGCAAAATAACAACCAGGTGTTTCATCGGGTGATGCTGGGCCTTGGGTTGATATATTAGGTTTGTAGGGAAAGGGCGAAATTTTTTGTTTCCGAATAAAGCGGAATAGACTTTTTTTGGTATTAAGTCACACCACAGCCGCTCAAGCGTCTGATTCCAGATAATTTGCTTAACGCTACCTTCCAAAGTCAGTAGCCCCTTTATTTTTAGAGCATGTAAGTAGGTAGCCTTAACTCGCTCCGGATCCATCTCAGCGTGATTGCTATACAAAAGCCGGGTACTTTCAACAGCTAGGGTATGTATTCTTTCCTCAACCAGCTTTGTTTTTTCAGTCTTCGGAGTGCATTTTGAAGTCTGAGGGGGCAAAACAAACGTTTTGCGCTTTCTAGCAATCCCTACTAATCGGCTTGAATGTATAGAGCAGACATTTACCCAAGGCAACTGATGTTCACGGTGCCAATACACTACCCCGACTTTCTGTAAGTCGGTCATCGCACAATCCGGGCAGTAAAGCAGGAGCTTTTGCTCCGGCACTCGGTTGGCTAATAAGGAAAACTTAGCAAATCCATCACTGTTAGCAGTGCTCACTAATGCCTCAACAGTTTGTGAATATACCTCGGAGCGGATGAATGGACGAAAATATGGCAATGTTGAATGCTGATTCAGTAGTTCATGAGCACTTATCCCTGAATATTGTGACAGGTGAGTTAAATAGGAGGGGAACATACTCGTCAATTGCTCTCCTCTATATCTCATAAATTGCTCAAGAAATTCTTTATCGCTGCCGGATTGGCTTAACAAGCCAATCCGGCATAGCCAGCTGTATAGCGTTTCTTGCGGAAAGGGCTCTGCTATGCTGCTGCATCTAGTTTTGGCCATGGCTTGCCTAAAAACTTTAACCAAAACAGTGCACTTAGCGGATGCCAATTTTTTGCTTGATAGGCTCCTACATTGATATCGAGAATTTTCCCTGATAATGCGGTCTCAGGTTCATTAAAAAAAATATCCAATCCGTTAGACAATACCCAGCGGACAAATTTCTGTTGTATTTCTTCAATTACAAAAATATAGTTGCGCCCAGAAATGCTATTAACCCTAGAGCAGTAATTCTGAACTCCTCGCTGCATAATATGGTTGTGGCTGTGGCTCAATAGGTTTTCCCCACGTTTGAGTAAACCAAAGCTGGCGTTTTCAATCCAGTCGAGAGCATCGCTTTTCGTAAATTCAATGGGCTGTATATTTTCACCACATGCATAACAAGAATTTTGGATCGGGGGCAGAGGCGTATCTTTCAGATCTTTAACTACAAATCCACAAGCCTGGCATTTCTCGCTTAGCGCATTCCACCGATGTTTGTAGCACCTAATGACCGAGGGTATTTGATGCGCGACATGCCAATATGGTGAACCAACCGAATCCGAATCTTCTACAGTGCATTGGGCACACCATCGCCAATTTCCGGCAAACTTCAAAACGGAATTGAATGGAGCAATTTCCACGGGAGAATGTAGATTTTTAGTTACCTTCTTGCTTGTAGACCACCATTGATGTTTTTGCTGTTTAACAATAGCAAATAGCTGGTCATATTTTATCAACGGGGCGTAATATGAGAGCAAAGTATGTTCAGAAAGGGCTGCTTCTCTTTGCAAGCCTGAACCATATTTCAACAAAACATCATCGAACATTGGATGATGAATAAATTTGGGGGACAGTTGCCTTAAACGATCAGAAAGAGAAAATAAAACTCGTTTGTCTTTTTCTCCCGTCATTAGATACCATCTCGCTGCAGCTCCCAGTAAATGCTCTCCGGCAAGAGGCTGAGGCATAAATGAAATCACATTACTCATTAGAGCCCCCCGTGATATATGAATCCATAGAGCTGGCATCAATAGATAACTGTGGTTCCGGGATCCCCAGTGGCGTTGTGTTATTAATTGGCAGGTTTTTAACTGCCTTCTTGCGATGATTTTCTTGTCGATTTTGAACTTCATCATTGGTGAGACAAATGTTGCCCTGAGTATCTTTCTCAATCTGCCGTTCGAATAGAGAATCGTTTCCCGCACGTAAGTTTTTTAATGCGTTACTGATTAGGCTGAACTGATTCCGGAATACTTTTTCCAATCGAACTAAGTCATCTGTATTGTATTCATCAGCCCTTTCCGGCTTTTTCGCCCGGAGCTGAGACACCGTCTCATGATGAAGATAAGCAAGCCTGTGCATTACTGCCGGTAGTCCACAACTCAGAAAATAAAATTTTTCTTTAAACCTTTGCCCTGGTATTTCATTGTTCGTGCACAGTTCAGGAGCGAAAAGTGCATCAAACATTTCAGTAAAAAAACGGTCACTAATACGAAATATTGAAAACTTAAATTCTCTGTTATTCAGTAACCGCCGGGCAGTAGTGAAATCCAGGCGTTTCGAGTCAGCCAGTAGTGATTCTCTGCCCATGCTTGTGCAAGAGAGAATCATCGGAATTCCCAATTTGTTGAAAAGCGCTTCAAGGACAATAAATGATGGCGAGTCCTTTTGTTTTTTGTACTCAAGCATGAACTGGATTTCATCAATGTGTACCAACCCAAGGTGGTGATTGATCGCAATCAGTTGCATCTGCCCCAAATGTCGGTCGACACTTCTGTGACTTTTGTCTTTCCATTCGTTGTAATAATTGGTGCCCAGCGCTTGATCTACAGCAGCAAAGAAATTTAATGCTAGGGCTTTGCTCGACGAAGTAGCTGGTAAATCAAACGACACCCAGACAAGTTGATCCTGTTTAAAACTTACACCATTGAATATCTCATGCTCAATGACCTGAGGAATCAAACTCAATCCGGCCCTTATAGCTGTAGTTTTGCCCGTCCCACTATGACCACTCACGAGTACGCTGTTTGATGTTGTTCGCACTCCGCAACCCCCGCCAGTGAAATATTCATCGTTCCTAGCGGTCAACGCGATATCAAGCTGAAAGCGTCTCCTCTCAGCACTCATCGGGCTATAGAGGCTGTAGCCATGAAAGATAAAACTCACAAACTTATTGTAAAGTGCATAAAGCTGAGGAACTGGCACATGCAAATAATCAAGTTTTAGCAATTCCGTTTGTTGGTACACCTCCGGCAACGTCCAGAAATTAGTGTTGATGCTTGGCAATTTTTTTAAAGCCGCTAGAATACTGCTTTTGTCTGAAAGGACAGGAATTGCCGAACAAAGTGGATTGTTGTTCAAATCCTGTACTTGATGCTGATTGTACTGCGCTTTGATTTTCATGGTCGATCCTCCTTAATCCCCATATAATTCATCATCATGCTCATCCAGAAGCTCTGTAGATGTGTCCTCGACTTCCGGTATCGATAGCATTTTGTTTAATCCAATAACGTTTTCTACTGTTTGAATTTTCTTTTGAATTTCTTTCCGCTCTTTTATGCCTGTTTGAATCGACTTATTTCGATTCGGTGCAATAAAGCCCGATTTATTTTGTTTTTCTGTACGCGCCGCATCATTAACCGAATCCCAATAAACTCTAGAAATAAGCGCATTGTTCTGGTTTTCATGCTGGAGCTTAGCCTCTTGCTTTAAAACGTGTAATACAGGCTCCCAGTGCTGGCACATTAGCGGGTTCGCATTATTAATATTTTTGGCCTCTAGACGGATGTAATCCCCAGAATCAGTCTTGTGCCATATATAATTAACCCAGTCCCTAACCGATTTAACCATTATTTTGAAAGCACCTTGATGCCGAGCCTTTGCGTAGAGACCTGCGACTTTGAAATACGGGTGATGATATTCGACCCCCTGAAAGTAAACACAGTCCTTGCGTACAGAAGCACTTTCCTCAGGCATAAACGCCCAACGAACTTTGGCTTCATCGTCACTGCTGACTTTGCGCATTCTCTGTGGAAATTCTCGGATGCTACTTTCATAGATATCCTGAGGAGTAATCCCGCTATTATTTGATATCGCAAAAAAATTACGTCTTTTAGTCCTGTCGGCTGACTGGTTGTGATGGATGATCTCTGTAATTACAGTTTGCATTAGATCATCGTAATCAAGTTCAGCTTTATTTGACGGATGTTGCTCATCTCGCCGAGGAGCTTCTGGCATAGCACCTGGACAGAAGTGAATTTTCTCATTCACAATACCAAACTTGCGCTCAACCACGCCTTTGGCGTCACCTCGAAAAACTGCTGTCAGATTAAATATTTCGACGCCTATTTCCGCCTTTATAACACTACGCAATAGGTTGTTTGGGTATTCATTACCATTGTCGATCGTGATTTCACGAGGTACATAATTTGCTGGCCAATCCGTCTCGGAAATGCGGAGCCCGTATTTTTCGGCAAAATCCTTTTTATTTAGACAAGCATTAGCAAGCGCCATCGACGCACCTTGCCAATTCGGTCCATCAAACCCAATATACATCCCAACAATCATTGTTGAATAAACGTCAATAACGAGGTAGAGCACTGGCCTGCCCATGGATAAGCGGCCAGAATTATCAAACGGATACAGAACGTAAATATCCAATACTGTTGCATCGATTTCAAAGCGCTGATTTGCGCAAATCACACCATCAAAACTTTTACCCTGTTTATCTTCATGATCTTTTTTGAAACTGAGATCCCCAACTTTCATTTTAAGTAGGTCTGCATGACCTATTATCCTCTTGAAATGATAGCGAAATTGGTCGTACGAAATTCTGCGATGCTCCTCAAAAGGAATACGAATAACTTGCTGTAAATCACCTTCGCCTCGCAGGACTTCGTGAGATAAGTAGTTGTAAACAAACATTTGATAAGCGAATGTATATTTAAAATTCGGATGATGCTTTTTGATAAAAGCAGCAGTTTTCTTTATCAATGCTTTGTCTTTATGAGTTACGGCGCGAGTCTTAGATCTGATTGTTCTGTTATCAGAACTCCGAGGCCCCCGTTTAGTAACATTATTGTTTTCATCCTCTCCAAGTTGAAAATTACTACCGCAATTGCCGAGCCGAAAAGGCAACAGACCATTCGGCACACAGGAGAAGAAGATGAACCGATTAAGATATCGATAAAATTGATCTCTATAACTAAAGTCACACGTTTCAATTAGTTCGTTAATTTCAAAAGAAACCCCTGCACCAAATAAATACTTTTCGATCATTCTCTTACTGGTGAGTGGTTCAATCTGGCTATAGATATAATCTCGCTTTTTTATCCAGGTTGGACGTTTCAGTTCCAACTCTATCCATTTATCACTTTGGGTAATAATGGTTGGATAATTAAACATTTCTGACTTCAGCCGCTTCTGTTGTATTTCCTCTGACAGCAGACTGACTGACGTAACATCGGGCTTACGATAGTTTTTATTTAGCCTTTCCTCTATGGCTCTTAGACTTAAATCATAATATGCACAGAGAGACATATCCCCACTGACATAACAAATTAACCAGTCAATTTTGTATTTCTGGCTAATCAGTCTGGCCCCCACAGAAATACTCATATTTGCAACTCCACCGGACGATTAAGTTGCAGATTCGATGAGTGCTCTAACGGCATGAAATTATTTAAAACTGTGTACTGAAAAAGCGCCAATGAGTAGCTATCAGTAATGCTCAGAATCTCAGCAGAAATGGAAAGTAAGTATTGTAGAGGCTTCTTGAAATTGTTTTCCCAAACCTTGTTAAACACACTCAAATAGTCGAGCATAACATCATTCTCGACAACCAGCTCCCACGCCGGTTCGCAGAACTTTATATTCCAATACTCAACCTTTGTGGCATCTTTTTCTGTGATTTCGTAGTATTGAATCCCTCTGCGTCTCCAGTATTCTCGCTCTATAGCAAACTTCTGCCAGGTACGAGTATTTTTACGGCGCTTCTCACCTGTTAATTCTCCACCGCGATACCAATTAGCAACTTCCTCACCAGTTGAGTTCAATTCAAATATTTGGTCGAAATATTTAAAAGTGAAGGCTTCAGTAATGAGCGTATTGGGGTTTAAAGGATCAAACCGTTGAGTAACGAAATCCGTCGTCATAACGTAAGCTTCTGATGTTTCCCAGTTTCTCGCATGAATCAAATTACCAGCGACGGCGATATCAAGAGTTTCATCAAGATCTAGAGCAAATTGCTCCATCACTCGAATTGTACCGGGCTTCCAGAGCAGCTTGTGATAAGTGTATAGTTCTGCATCGCTTAACAGATGAACCTCGCGTTTTTGGCGCTTACAAAAGAGCCAATGCCTTCTTCCCACCTTGTTAACTTGTCGAACAGTTAAAAAAGGCCGGTAGTTCTCAATGTTTGCAATGTCTTTTTTCCATTGATTGAAGCGTTTCACTGTTTTTGGGGTTGGAAGTATTTCCTTCATATCACTTCAAAGCCCAAACAACATTTACACCCCAAAAGTCACATAGTGGTTTGCCTCGCGAGTGCCTTCTAATCAATGAGATCGTATTTTCTAAAAGCTGATTCTGATTCATCCAAATGTTCCATCATGTTGAATAGTGAGTCAGCTAGAGTGTAATGACGTTGAAAATAATGACAACCATTGTTTAATTTCAATGCATTGATTTATAGGGAATTATTGAAATATAACAACGACCGAAACATTGTGTTATTTCAATAAAGCTTCGAAGCTATTGATACTCGCAGAGTTATTAGAAGAAAAATAAAAATGTGTGGCTCACCTATTAATTCCTTTTGAGAATTAACAGGCAAATTTCCATGCCAATAAAATATATAAAACGCCATCAACAACGACAGCTTGGTTACAGTTTCGAGGTGAAAAATTACGGCTAAGGAGGCTAGGCCTTGATGGTTATAACGTATTCTGGACATTACTGAAGGCCGCCAAAAAAGAAATGGTCAATGCCAGCATGAGATTGAAAGCGGTCATTAGTAAATTTATTATTCAGTACACTGACCGAAGCGCCGTATCTAATTTAAAATCCGCTATATTGTATGGTATTGAAAAGAGTCTAGGACGAGTGAGAGAGAATCAATGAGTACTAGTAAAAATGAATCATTTGAGTCCTCAGAAGTACTTCGGCTTATTCAGCGTGTAAACACCTGGTTCGAAACAGAACAGGAGGCCTGGGACTGGTATAACCACGAGCAACTACTCGCATTTGGTCGACTAACGCCTCGACAAGTTGTCGAACGTTACCATGAGCAAGGTATTACTCAGTTAACTGAATGGGTTAGGGAAAGAAAGAGCGGAGGATTTCAGTAAACTTCATCACATAAAAGTTAGCCCAAACTGCAAGAACACCCCCTAGTGAAACAGACCCAACCTATACAGTGTGAATCATTTTGATGTATTTTTTTCTGCTGTGAGTTATTAGATAATTGACCTAAATTGTGGCGGTCAAATTTAATGAAAAGCAGCGAATCGCGGTCTCAAATTGTCTTCCTTGAAGTAATCGAGAAAGATTTATCTGAAGCAAACTCGGAGTCAATAAAAGCGTTAGCTCTTGCCCTATGGTACGAAAATTTTGTCCCCGAAGTGGCAAATATCTACAACCACCAACAAGTTACAAGGGCTGGCTATTTATTAGAATTCCTATCGGCATTTCACTGTGTTACACCTATCGTGCGTCAACATTTAAAAGAGAGAATCAAAATTCTCGAAGTGAGAGCAAGTGAAAAGATACAACTTTTACCGATATCTTATGTAGTTAGCAATAACAGAACCCTAATCGATCCCCTGGCTCAGCGCTGGCATTTAAGTGACTCATTCAGGGTACAAATTCAATGTTTGTTGCCTTATCAAACAAGGCATTACAAAAACAACCGAGACAATTAAAAGCAGTTTTAATCTTACTAATATTTATCAAGGCCTACTGGATGACTAAATCAATTGATATCCCACAAGACCTAAAGGTTGAATCACACGAAGCTTTCAAGCTGGGCAATAATATTCTTGATACATGGGGATGTACTCACTCTGAAAAAGCAACCATCCTGGGGATATCAGAAGATATGAGCCGCCCCCATCAACGAAGCCAGAAAGATACTTCCCTTAGTACCGAGCAATTGGAACGGATAAGCTATCTTATCAATATTCACCGAGCCTTATTGGCAACATTCTCCAATAGACACAATGTAAACGGATTTATGCGGATGGTAAATAATAACGAATATTTCAACGGAAGAACGCCGATTGTAACTATTGCAAGTGCCCCCTGCAAAACTACTGCAATACGTGAAGTATTCAGACGAATCGAGAGTCTCAGCGCAGGGCTATAGAGCATCAGCATTAGCCGTGACCTCTTGTGAAGTACTAACTGGATTTGTTGGGAGATTATGTTATGGTACTAGTAGATACGCGTCGCGAAAGTATCCAATTCAAATTCAAAGAAATTCATTTCAATACATTTATTCTGAGTTCCCAAAACCAGCGACTAAGGAACTAACCAAGGATATTTGTATGCAAAAAATTCTATTCGACAGAAAAAATGCCCAGAATATAGCAGAGCAATCTGCCGACGTTTGTAACGTATATAATAAACTTTCAGACGCCTCACTCACCAAGCTAGAGCTTTTGAACGCCATTGCCCAGGTGTTTGGATATAATTCTGGGTGGGCTGAGCTTATGGCCGTAAATAAATCCGCTCGATTCTATATTAGCTTCTCATTGTCGGTCTGCTCTCACGTAAGGGCAATAATTAACCAACTATCAAGTTTCCTACCATCGCATGTGAAGCCAGACCTTTTATTGACAGCTGTGTCATATACAGAGTTGGGCGTGAAAAACCCCGAACAATTCTACAAATGTCAAAACGAGGATATATTTGAATTAGAAGATAGCGTGTTGTGGTTTACCGATAACGTCAACTCCTCTCTCAAACATCTTGCAAACTCTCCCAGCGCATCACTTTTGACAAAACAAGGCATTTATTTTAAGCACTTTAAGATACTGTGGCCTGAACTGTATAGACATCTGCACGATAAATACAACCTCTCGCCTAACCAAGTGCTGCTGTTTAAACAGCCCACATGGTGGGGCTACAGAGATCACTTTATTGCTGACTATCAACGCGAAGAAATTGGCCAGTGGGAGATACATTTCAATGAGCCAAAGTCATCAGAACGAATTTGCTATGAACCAATTTACGATAGCCAAAGCGCTAAATTTCCGGAAGAAATAGCTAATTTATTCGCTGAAGGGCTAAACGGATGTCCGCAGGTTGAGCATTTTGGCAAAGATATGAGTGATGAAGATTACGTTCTTGCATGTTTGGAGTATTGGAAAACCTTACCTCACATTAAAGATATAAAATTTTCTCTCAGGAAAGAACACATTAAAAAGCAAGATTACCCAATTTTTTCTCTTTTAAGGCAATTTTTCACCGAGCACAATGAAGCTATCGACTTAATCAAAGGCCGTCTTACAGATATGGATTTCACCGGAGAATTATGGGGCTATGAACCGAGGTTTGTCTACAGCAGGAAGGGCGAAAAACGTATTTACCAAGAACCATGGATTGTAGAAAGTGATGTCAGAGACTTTATAGACGTTAATGAAACAATATTCCAGGACAACATAATCTATAGCCCTCTTAGTTCAAAGTACATCGAGACGATGCTAGACAACTATCGTCGAGAGCGGTTTTTATCAATATTTTAGTCAGTAAATCTGACGCATACCATAGAGCCACTCAATCACTAAGTTAGAAATTGAGAAAGCGATGAGGGCATTACTGCAATTGGCATAGGCCGTTTGAAAGAAAACATAGGATTTATGATTATGAAAACTGACTGGATTTTTAGTGAAGCGGATCACAGTTTACACCAAGAGTTCTCTGCTCAAGACAGCATATCTAACCCAATTAACAACAAAAATCCAGCAGAACTTATTATTGACCACCCTGCTTCATTTAGTGTCACCAGTGGGCACACTGGTGATGATTCCTTTTCTCAATTGTCTGTTGATATTCCGTCAGATGTCATGGATAAGATGGCTATCGCCTGGTGCAAAAAACGAGGACTTCATGGAGCACTCGGTGGCCCAGTTGGTCTTGAGTTTGGCTCTGCGGATTGTGAATACAATGAGCAAGTATCCCACAGTGTAGAGCAAGAGGATGCTGAACTGGAGAGACAGGTAAAGGCAAGCGAAGAGGAACAAGAAACAGGCGCTAATCTTGAATTAGATAACATTTTTGATGTTGTAGCAAACAGTACAGAAGAAGCTGAGCGATTACGAAAAGAGTCCGATGAATTTATCAAGGACAGGGCCATCAAAGAACTAAAAGAGCTAACTCCGCAGTTACCACCCCGACGTAAACGAGCAGCTCTCGGTATCCTCAATCATATTCATACTATTAAAAATATCGATGACGAATCATCGTTGCTATCAGCAATAGAAGAGGTGATGTTAGCAGACCATGTTATGTCTTCTGACGAGCACTTTTTAGAATCAGCCTGGCGATTTGAAGACAAACTTGCAGCCGGGATATATGCACCAGGGCTGAACGAAGATGGACAATGGTTACTGGTCGGTACCAATAGTCGCAAAGAAACACTAATAACGCCTCTGGAACCGCTTAGCGTCAAAATTATTGAGAGATTAATTCAACAAATTAAACTGATTCCGGAACAATCACCGCAATGGGTTACACCGAAACAAAGGTTAACGATGTACTACTGGAAGATTTAGCTACAAAGGCTTTAGATGTACTGATGTGGTTACCAAGGGATACTTGCGGTCTGAGCTAATACAGATTAACAGCGGAAATCAGGTGGTCAGATTGGATTCGTCCGCTAAAGACAATAGGACTAAACCGCTCCGCGGTAGTAGTGCCGCCCCCACCTCATTAATTATATTCTGATCTCGTTCCCCGCTTCTAAGCTGAAGGAAGGGCAATGTCGCCCTGAATTCACTCAGGAGTGAAACCATGAGTTACTTTGAAGGATCCAACCCCTTACGCCAACGCATGATTGAAGATATGACCATGCGTAGGCTCAGTCCTAAAACGCAAATAGGCTACATCAGAGGCGTGAAGAAACTCGCTACCTTTTTGAAACGCTCGCCAGAGGATGCCACGGCTGAAGAATTGCGCCAATTCCAACTCGCATTGGCCGAGCAAGGTACATCTAACATCACCATCAATGCCACGTTATCGGGTTTAACGTTCTTATTCCATAAGTCCTTGAATCGACCTGATGTGATGCTCAAAGTCAGCACCGTGCCGGTGCCAAGGAAGTTGCCGACGGTCTTGAGTAAAGAGGAAGTCAAGCAACTGATTGATGCCACACATAGCATCAAATACAAAGCTGCCTTCTCGGTCGCTTATGGGGCGGGGTTGCGGATTGGCGAAGTGGCGATGTTGAAGGTGACGGATATCGACAGTTCTCGCATGCTATTGCGCGTTGAGCAAGGTAAAGGGAAGAAAGACAGAATGGCAATGTTATCGCCAATGCTGTTGAGTACACTTCGCCAATGGTATAAACATGCCAAAGCGCATCACTTAATGCTACCGGGTGGGTGGTTGTTCCCAGGGCAGAATCCGTTAAACCCTATTGGCACCCGTCAACTCAGTCGTGCCTGTCAATCTGCGTGTCTGGATGCAGGACTGAATAAAAAAGTCTCCATGCACACCTTACGGCACAGTTTCGCCACGCACTTACTGGAAGATAAAGTCGATATTCGCATCATCCAAACGCTGTTGGGGCATAGTAAACTAGAAACCACTGCGCTGTATGCACAAGTCGCCAGCAAACTCTTGCGAGAGGTGGTGAGTCCGTTAGATACACTGGCATTGTGAGCGTGACGTTATGTCGAGTTGTTCACGGCCACCGCTTGAGGTGGCGGATGTGTTTCGTCTGTCTGGTACGCAGTATAAAAGCGCTCAGCATGGGCGTTTAAGCTTAGCTCAACTGAAAGTGATGTCAGCCATTGAGCGTTGTCGAAGTGCCCAATTAGGTGCTCATCACCTGCACTGCGAACACTGTCATACCGATGCCATCGCATATAACTCCTGCCGTAATCGTCACTGTCCGAAGTGCCAGGGTTCAAGCGCCCAACGCTGGTTTGCAGCCAGAGAGCAGCAGTTGTTACCTGTAGAGTACTACCATGTGGTGTTTACCTTACCTGGTGAGGTAGCACAACTGGCCTTTTACAATAAAGCACAGATGTATCAGTTGTTGTTTAAAGCCGCATCACAAACGTTGCTGACCATTGCCGGTGATACGCGACACTTAGGCGCTGAGGTTGGCACCACTATGGTGTTGCATACGTGGGGCTCCTCGATGATGCATCATCCTCATGTGCATTGCATTGTGCCCGGTGGCGGGCTGGATAACGCTAAACAATGGAAAGCGTGTAAAAAGGGCTTCTTCTTGCCGATCAGAGTGTTATCACGCTTGTTCCGCCGTTTGTATATGCAAGGCGTACGTGAGTTATACGAATCGACGCAGTTACTGTGCTTCGGGGAGTTGTCGCAGACCAGTGGCTTTGAACACGCCGGGCACTTTATGGCATGGTGCAAACAGCAACAATCCATGGAATGGGTGGTGTATGCCAAACCGCCGTTTGCAGGACCACAAGCGGTACTGAAGTACCTGTCGCGTTATACGCATCGGGTAGCGATTGCGAATCGCCGACTCCAATCCATTGATGAAACACATGTCTCGTTCACCTATAAGGATTACCGGCGCAAAGGAAACAACATGCACCGGACGATGCAACTGACGTGTGACGAGTTCATGCGTCGATTTTTATTGCATGTCTTGCCAACCGGGTTTCATCGTATCCGGCATTATGGGTTACTGGCCAGTAAAGCCAAACTCAATATGGCCAGACAAGCCCTGCACGTAGCTCCGCCGCCAGACATCAAAAAGACGGCCAATGAATCGGAGACAGACTCAGCACCCTTCGTGTGCAGGCAATGTCAATCACCGATGAAGGTGTCGGCGCTCAGGCTACCTGCATACTTACCAAGAGCGCCCCCTAAATAGGCAGAGTGCTTAAGGAGATAAAAAAGCGCCTTTACTGGTGAGGATGATGCTTTACCTGAAACGCTATAAACCCCATGACAATGAATAGAATGAGACAACCGAGCTGAATAAAAACGTGAAAATCAGATGCAAATAGAAACAAAGCACCACTGGAAACACGTGATCTTGGCGATCATCCTCTACAGCAGACTCACATTCACCATCGAAATCCCCATAGCCAAACCACAGGGGTAACATCCCGCGGTTTCGTCCAACGAAGATTATCTGATATCTGCCCGAGAGTAGGACATCAAGGTGGATCTGAATGGAGGGCAGATAACTGATAATCTAAACAAAAACTGACCTTAATCCAGAGTATCAGGTAATTTCCAAAATGTCCGCTAAACGTACAAGGTAGCCTCATACGCACTAATGGCACGAGCTTCTATGGTTAGGAAGGCAAACGAACTTCGCGAAATGCCTCACCAAGCTGAAGCGCCGCACTTCGCCTGTCGCCCATGTCGACCAGCATGTCGAGGATCCGCAGGAATTTCTGAGCTATAGCCAGTGTCATTGGTGCGTCACGATGTGCAAAGTGCTGAACCAGTTCTGCGATTCGCGCCGGAATGAACGTTCCATGCCAACCCTTTAGATTGTCGGGTCCGTCGCCGATAATTGCGAGCACTTGGTCCGCGAAGGCTTCGGCCGGATAGTTGGCCCTAGCTCGCTCACAGAGCGTCATGAACGGGTCCATCACCGAAGCAGCCCATCCGCCAGCGCGAATGAAACGATCAATCAATGGCAGAATGCGGCTGATTTCGGACCAGTCGCCATTCACGTAGCGAGCGGCCAAGTCCGCGCGCTCGACTGAGACAAACATCAACGTGCGAACAAGCTTGGGTTGATCGAAGCCTGAGAATTCTCCGCTTCGGTAGGTGTCGCGTATGAAGGCGGGGGCCTGAAGAAGCCGCCCGAGACAGAGGTCAAGCGTCGTGACCGCGTCGGCTGGAACGGCCGGCGCATCGTACAGGTAAGCGCAGACGTAGGTGCTCGCGAGTGGAGAGAGGAGAGCCCAGCAATTGTCGCCTTCGAGACCCAAAATCGGGTCAAGGAAGCGGGCCTGAAAGTCTGCAAGCGGGATAAGGCCAGCCACGTGACCCATCCTTGATCCGAGCGTATGCGTCCACTCAATGATCTGGGTCGCTGACCGATCACGTCGTCCAGGCTTCACCCACGGTGGGGAATTTTTCTGGTTGGTCCAGTCGAGAACACTGGCAAGGAAGTCGAGAAGCACGCTCTTTGCACTGCTGTTTATAACCTCGTCGAAGGGGATGCGCTGAAGGACCTCTGCAGCCTGCTTTGAGTGCCAGAAGACATCCGGTTCAACCCAAGCCTCAGCAGCGTCGGTTGCATCATCCAAGTCGTAATCTTCATATCTTTGATGCTCACGCCGCCCCTTCCCGGGTTCGACCTTCACCCAGGCTGGGGGCGGTAACGGGAGAGGCGCCCATCCCCCTCCATACTCATAGAACGCAAGCGCCGCGTTGACAGCTGCTTGTGCTTCATTCGATGGATGGATTGCTTCACCGTGTTGACGGGGCTGCTCCCGCGGCCAAGAAGAAACGTGGCAGAGTGAAAATGCCAAGATCAGCGCGGCCCAAGTCAATTTGGAGTCCTTAGGCCAAAGCTTGCAGGCTTCTTCGAGCGCGGCCAACGAAACGACTTCCAGTGGGTGTGCAATCAGCCCAAGGAGGTCGCGAGTCGCACCGCTTGCCGCTGTACCTTCGCGGAGATCCGCTGCGAGGCCTCGGGCCACATAGATCCCCTGGTGCCATGGGACAACGGAACTGGTGGACCACATCAGGTCGAACTTTTCAGGCAGACGGATCGCGCGTCCTAGGACACCACGAGCCCACTCAAGGTCTTCGTGTGTACAGCCTTCTCGGAAGTTAAGCACTATGGCCGCGGTGGCGGCGACTGCCCCCCGACGCACTCCCAACTGTTCTTCTTCATTCTCGCTGCCTGGGTGTTCGAATAAGTCTTTGGCGTCCGCATCCTTGGACAACACAATGGCATCCTCTATCGTATAGGTATCGTTCAACGTCTTCTCTTCGAATGATTTGGATGCCCACGACCAAAGGCCGGTCAGCCTGAGGTACTTAGTAGCCTCTTCGGCCCTGGCGACATTTTCAGGCTCAGCAGCGGAAGGGCTAAGGTGGACAATCGCTATTTGATCTGAACCCTCTTCCCTGCGGTAGGCCTGATAGTTTTCTGTGTCCGCCAACTCGGCATATTCGAGTGCCTGCTTTGTGAGGTACTCCCGTGCCTCAGGATTGTCGCGGTGCTCTTCGTACTGAAATGGCAGATCGTTCTTGAAATTAAGTATTGTTTCACGGGCTTGATCACTGACCGGTCCAGGCTCAAAGATGAACCTGGGCACCATCCAGCTAAGCTGTGTCTTGCGAACCGGCCGGGCGTTTGCTGATTGGATCGCCTCTACATGCGGCATGTCGGAGCTTTGCGTGAAGCCGATCAGGTTCGCATTTGACGAGAAATCTTGCGCCATTCGGTTATCGTCTGCCGCCAACAGGCGCTGTGAGGTGAAGAGCGGCAACGTCCCTTCGGACACCGTCTCAGTATGGAGCGCAAGCATCGACGCGACGCCTAGGATAGCGATACACTCGTTCCCCTCGACGATTCGCTGGATCAACTCGTCGACGGACCTGTTACGCTCAAGCTCGGCGAAGCACCACTCCTCAAGCGCCATAAACCCGCAGCCGATGGCATTGGGCGCCCACGTCGATCGAAACCAAAGATACTCCCGGTCGGTGCCCCAGAACTTTTGGGTACCCCAAGGAAATGTCAGTTCGAGCGGTATGGGAGTGCCATCACGGTCTCGTGAATAACGATGCAGCTGTCGCCACGCGGTCATCGCGTGATTGCACAGTTCCCGAAAGAGACGCAGGGCCTCGTCGGGTGATGATTGGAAAAGTGAGTGAAAGGGCTCTCTAAGCGGCGAAGGGGGCGAGAAGCTTCGGTAATCGTCGTGGATCGAAAGCCTTTCCCAGTGGTGGTAACTGAAATCGCCGACCGTTCGCAAAGAAACACCGAAGGAAAGCGCCATTTGCTGTTTACGCGTGCGCTCGGCTTCAGGCTTGGCCAGAATGGCCTTGCGCCACTCGGATGCGGCCCGAAGCTCCTGCTTTTCACGGGCAACTTGCTCGTCAGGAAGCTCTTTGCGCAAGAAAACCAGTGAAAACTCAACGATCGACTGAGGCAACGATTGAGCGAGTACAGGTGAGTAGGCAATGATGTCATGAAACGCATCATCACGGATGCGTTCTAAAGCGACGACCCGCTGCAAATAGTCGGCCGCAAGGGCCGGCTCGGCTCTCGACGATCTAAAGAGAAGTTGGCCAATAGATTTTCGGAAAGCGCCCAAGTCGGGCACCCGCGCCCAGTACTCAGAGTTTTCGTCAGGCCCATCAGCGGTACTGAGCGCGTCGATGGCGGCGAGCCAGATAGCGCATTGTTGTAAAAGAGCGAGAGATGTCGGGTTGCGAAGTTCGGCTAGGGCGTTCTGCCAGACCTCGAAGATGGCGACTACCTCCGGATAGAGCCTCTGCGGAATATCTGAAACGCGCCGGAGAATAAAGCCTATGAGGCGACGCCACACGGCGAAGTCGGAAGGCCAGCCGAGAAGATCAGCGAACCGTTGGCGTTGCTCCTGTGGGAGCGTGCCAGCCAGGATACTCGCATTCGGAGAGGTCTTCTCCGCCTGAAACCAGACGAGCACCTTTCTAAAAAGCCGGAAGTCGTCGGCAAAGACGGCCGTCGCGAACTGGCCCTCATCAGCTTCGAACCTCGCAGTTCCGAGGGGACCGATCAGCCACGCTCTCAGCCATTGTGATCTAAGGTCCGAACCCTCAGTTTGGGCGAGGTACGTTGGCCAGTCTTCTCCCTGTGCGTACTCCCATTGGGAAACAAGTTCGACGACGCGTGCGACCGCTGGCGGCTCGCCACAGGTCTTGATCTCTTCGATCCATTTGGGCCCGCGATCAGCCAGGACATAGAAGAAGGCCCATTCGAAGAAAATATCGTGAGCGAAGCGGACGGAGATCCCTTCACGAGCGTGCTGAAGAATGCCATCTGATCTTAGATCATCAATGTGTGCGGCCGAGGTTAGCTGACTAATGCGAATCGGCTGGCTTAGCTGGCGGGCACGAATAAGTGCCAAGTCGAGCAATGCGCGCTGACGCTCAATCGCGCTTTGGCCAGTCTCGTTGTAGCCACCCCGCCGCCACCAATTCTCGATCAAATCGACTTCAGATCGGGGAGCGAATGTCGGGACGCTGGCGTCAGCCACATGACTCTGGTTCAGCACCTTCGCGAAAAAGGGGCGTCGGACGATCTCTTGCACCTGCGCAGATCCAAACAGAAGTGGTCTCAGGTGCGGTTTGGCCTTTGCAAGCGTCTCAGCCTCTTCGTCGCTCAGCTGACCAACTTCAAGCGTCTCGACCTTCAGGCGATCAAGGACGTGGCCTAACCAATTGCGAAGCACTTCAATCCCTGTGTCGCGCAGAGAGACAACGACGCGCCAATTATCGAGCAGCGGCGACTCCGCGATGACACGGATTACGTCGAGGATTATGGGCTGGTGCTTCTTCTCAATGCGATCAATTGCATCGATAAACAATATGGGAGTGCCGGCGGCTCCGATCTCCACGAGAAGTTGCTCCAGGGGAGCACCAGAGAGTCTCTGCGAGTCCGCGTAGCTGATCCAACTGGTGCCTTCGAGCTGTTCGGCTTTGAGGAAGAGGATCGGTCCGCGTTCTAGCGCGCGTTGTACCGCTCGCCTCACCAAGACTGATTTGCCACTTCCTGGCAGGCCTCGGACCTGGACGACACGGGCTGCGGTAAGCTTGGCGTCCAGCCTATCAAGGAGCGAGGTTCGGTCGAGCTTTATTCCGCCAACATCGTCCGGAATAAGGTTTTCGTAGCTCCTTGCGAGCTCCTTCAACTTGTCGAGATATCCGCACAAGGACGTCGCGCCTCGAAGGCGTGCGACAGATGAGATCGAACGCACAAGCCGCGCGCGATCAAACTGGCCTGACTTACCTGCTGATTCGCGAGCTAACTGAACGACCCGCGACCAGACGAGTGGGGCTTTGGCTGCGTTATCGTGCACGAGACAATCTCGAATGCGATTAATGGCATCAGGCGGATCAGTGGCTCCTTCTCGAAGGAAATCGAACTGGATGAGCACAAAGTGCGCCAGGAACTGATGCACTTCTTCACTCGTGCACGGTGTCCCCTTCGCCTCTTCCAGTAGGGCAATGACGTCGTTCTGGACCGCTGTGATGTCGGCGCTAGCACTGCCATCTTTCGTAAAGCGAGCGTCGAAATGCTCAGCTGTCAGACTTTCACGGGCCCAATCGCAAAGGGTGTTGAGCGCCCTTTCTTTGGAAGGCGTAACCGTGCCAACCGCTGCCCCATAGCGATCAGCATTGATGCGGAAGTCGGACTTTTTGAGTGTGGCCCAACTGTCTCGGATGATGTCGCGAAAATCTTTGTTCGTTTTTGCCTTGCTGATCGTAAGTGAACGTTTCACCTGGAGGCTAAGTCGAGCGGGGTTATTTGCTATCCCTCCAAAATCGACGATTACATCATCGAGCGGTTCGCCGAAGTCGCGCTGCTGAACCGACACTCGGACAACGATTCGATCTTCAATGCCGGGGGCAAAAGCCTCGGCTAGCAATGCGGTGAGGTAGAACGCAGCCGCGTTCCCTTCAAAGGTAAAACCTTCGCCGCCGGCGAGTTCAGGTGATTGTGGCATCGCTAACCTGTAAAATTCGTGGACCAGTTATAGGTCGAGGAGCCAATTTTGTGACGGCAGGTAAGATCTGCGCGGCATGGTCATGACTATGTTTCATTCGCCTGCCCAACGCTTTAAGAAGCGGCACAAAATTGATGGCGCTTTTATTGCGCTGTTTTGCAAGAAAGGTGACAGCGAGTTAGTGTCCGACTTACTTAATTTGTTATAACTCAATTCACACATAATTGAATAGTCCTGAGAACAAAAAGCCGAAAGTAAGAATTAACACGAGAGCTATACAGACAACTCTAATAACTAAGGGTTGATTTGCTTCAATTTCTTTACAGCAATAAAAGCGACCGCAAAATGCAATAGTGGTAAAACAGTCCACGAACCAAATGCTAGCAAAAGGAAAAATACGGCAGCCCCACCCAACAATTAAACTAGCTACATATTTTTTTGTAAGAGCCATTTCATCCCTGAGTTATAACAACTTATTATACAGACCTTACAAGATATTCTACCTTGTAAGGTAGAGGTGGCAATAAGTATCGGCATGCTAATAAGGCTTCAAAAATTTCCATAAATCAAACAGTAATCAAAACCAGCAAACTCGGCAAGGAATTGATGACTCTGACTCAGTGCAAAAAATTCCTGATTTGAGAAGAATTGTCGTGATTACCGATTATGACACCGGGAAACAAGAAACTCACAAACTTGAGTTATACAAAACTGATCGTATTGACTGCTACAAAGTGTTGGTTGATGGGCGAGTTTGGAAAAATAGAATTGAATGGAGCAATATTCTTGTAGGGATCAGGAAAGCCCTTCCTGGATTATTAAGGGAGTGACACCCTCTTTTCGCGCATTGATGCCATAAAAACTCAATTAGCCAGCGACCGCTTTAAGTATGTTACTGCCGTTTTCAAAAAGTCCGTGAACTGTGAAGAGGTAAAATAACCGCCGAGACGATTTAAAAGCTAAGGACGTTTTAACTTGCCCGTTTTTACCCAACTAAAAAGCTGTTACTTTCAGAATGTCGTGTAACAATCTTGACAATTTTGGTACTTGACTAAAAGCCAAACTCACTGTACATTTGAACAGTCATTAAGGTGACAAGGTTGGCTACCTGTGAGTCTCACACTTACGCCTTTATACCCCGTAGCTCTATTTCACAACATTTGAATATTTGCAGCACAGCAAGAGCAAAGAGACTAGTAACTGCATCAGGATATTCTTATGTATTTCAATCATAGTGATTCAAGCACTGAAAATCTTACACTTTTCATTTGTGATAAAAGAGCTCTAAACGTTCTTAACTCGATGTTAAGACAGTTTTTAGAAACTCAATATTCAATTCGCTTAAAATTGACGAAACATCAATTAATTGTCGCAAAAGCCGTCGGTTTCAGTTCGCACAACGACCTTGTTCATTCACTCTCGGTTGAAGCTGATGTTGAAGATTTTATTCTATCTTTTGTTAAGCTAGTCAACAGCACATCAAGTGTTAAATGTAATGAACGCTATTTAGTGAGATTTATCGCACCTCTTCAAGACGCTCGACTGACTCGAAAGAAATTAAACGTACATAAGATCAAATCAAAAAGCAGAATGCCATTCTATGAGGGCATGGGCAATGCTGAGTTTAACAGGCCCTTTCCTGTATGTTTGTTTCTGGATCATCGAACGAATGAGTTGTACATATCAAAAATGCAGAAAGAATATTCACCTCCTGAGCTTTTTTTTGGGCTCGAAGAAACTTTCAATGTTTCACCAGAAATCTCAGCAAGAGAAGCCAACAAAATACTGATTGATATCCGGGACGAAGCCGAAGCTTTGTTGAATGAATCTTGGATCGAATGGGATGGTAACAACTTCAGGCGAGAATCAACGAATCGAGGAAACAAGATCAGAGAATCCTTGAAAAACCGGATTGATGAGTTTGCAGCAAGATAAAGATGTAGCTGTACTGACTCATACACGTTCTGACAGTTTGGGATTTTGAGTTCAACCAAACCCGACAGTCCGCAACAAGTTAATGTCCGAAAAGAGCGAATTATAGTCATTTCATCCCTGAGAATTACACTTAGACAGTGGTTCAGGGTATGCGCTTATTGGTTACGAATATTGAGCGAAAATCATTAGATGATCACCGCTTTTCTTTCGAGCCAATAAGTGCTCCATAGCTCACTAACGAATACTCAGGGCATGCACAATAACTGCTAGCTATATTTCTTTCGAAGAGCGTGGAATGCATACCAATCCTCAATTAATAGGAGTTGGTGAAAATGACCAAAGATAGATTTGCAGTACATGTCGGGTTGGATTGGGCAGACCGAAAACATGACTTATGTATTCAATTTAGTTCTGGTGAGCGTTGCTTCCAGGTAATAGATCATTCCCCAGAATCTCTTGATACCTGGCTTAAAAACTTGCACAAGCAAGTAAAAGGTCAATTAGCGGTGGCTCTCGAATTAAAGAAAGGGCCAATTGTTTACGCGCTTCAAAAATATCCGTTTGTGACAGTTTTTCCAGTTCACGCATTATCTTTAGCTCGCTACCGGCAAGCATTTTGGCCGAGTGGAGCAAAGGACGATCCGCAGGATGCAGAATTGGCGCTTGAGTTAATGCTGCGCTATCCCAAGAAGGTAACGCCGATTGAACCCAGTAACAGTGACATTCGTTTGTTACAGCAATTGGTGGAACAAAGACGCCAGCTAGTGGAAGACAAACGCCGGTTTGTAAACCGGCTAATCAATACGCTCAAGCAGTATTATCCTCAGCCGCTTGAGTGGTTTTCCCATCGTGGTAGTGCATTGTTTTGTGATCTAATCATTCGGTGGCCAAATTTGCAGACTTTAAAACGTGCTCGTACGTCGACTATAAGAAGCTTCTTCGAAACAGTACGAGGCAGAGGTGCCGCAAATGTTGAGAAACGTATTGTCAGCATAGAACAGGCAATACCTTTAACAAATGATAGTTGCGTAATCGAAGCCAACGAACTGATGGCTGTTTGTTTAGCAAAGCAAATAAAACTGGTGGTCGATAACATTCAGGCCTATGACAAGCGAATAGAAAGTCTCTTTGAAACCTTACCTGATGCGAAACTATTTAAGTCTCTTCCAGGTATCGGACCCTGCATGGGCCCGAGAATGCTTGCGGCACTTGGTGACAATCGCGAAAGATTCCATAGTGCCGAAGAAATACAAAGTTATGCTGGAATAGCTCCCGTTACTGAGCGAAGTGGTCAAAAATGCTGGGTACATTGGCGATGGCAATGTTCCAAGTTTGTTCGCCAGACCTTTGTAGAATGGGCTGCAAAAACAGTGCAATCATCATACTGGGCGGAAATTTATTACCAAGGACAAAGGCGGAAGGGTAAATCGCATCAGTCTGCAATTCGTGCCTTAGCTTACAAATGGATTCGAATTATCTACCGCTGCTGGAAGACTCGGACATGCTATGATGAAGCGAAATATTTAAGAGCGTTGAAGGAGCGAAATTCGCCCCTTCTTTCGGTCTAAAAAACTGGTTAAATGTCTCAGGGCGTGAAGCGGACATCATTTTTCGCTCTGTGATTATTAGCTAAGGACATGAGCGGAACTTCAATGCCTGCACATCGGGCAAAGATGCCTAGGCTATTGTGTGTGGCGAAACGAACGGCACCTGCGTGTTTACTAGCGCAACGAGTGGTTAATGTGTGTGATTCATAGAGATCGTTTCAATATAATACGACTCTATGAATAAAGAAATTAGACAGCGACTCAAGTGGATTGAGCTTTACGAAGAAACTAAAAATGCAGGTCTGGTCTGCCGCAGATGTGGAATATCCAGGCCCACTCTTCGTAAATGGTTAAACCGATATAAGGAAAATGGGCTAGACGGTCTTAAGGACGTTTCTAAACGCCCTCATACCTCCCCAAACGCTAAAATAAACCTTCAGATAGAGGAATGGATTCTAAGCCTGAGAAAAGAAAGGAAGCTTGGTGCGCGCAGAATTCAAAATGAACTCCTACGCGAGCATAGTGTTCAATTATCGCTTGCTTCCATACATAAGGTGCTGACTAGACATAACGTTAAACCAATAGTATTTCAACGGAAGAAAAAAGACTTCATCCGTTACCAAAGACCTATTCCAGGTGATCGAGTGCAGATGGATACATGCAAAATCGCTCCTGGAATTTACCAATATACTGCTATTGATGACTGCTCTAGATATCGCGTCCTGGATGTGTTTAACCGGAGGTCGGCAGCAAATACACTTATTTTTATCGATAAGGTAATCGAGGAAATGCCATTTCCAATACAGCGAATACAAACCGACCGTGGTACAGAATTCTTCGCAGAGAAAGTTCAGCGAAAGCTGATGGATTATGGCATCAAATTCCGTCCTAACAAGCCTGGTTCTCCCCACTTGAATGGCAAGGTTGAAAGGTCGCAAAGAACCGACAAAGAAGAGTTTTATTCAACAGTAAACTTGGATCTAGAAGAATTGAAAAACGAAACATTGCCCGAATGGCAGCATTACTACAACTGGCAACGGGCACATGGTTCATTCAAGGGAAAAACGCCAATGGATGTTGTCTGTGAAAGGCTTGAACAAACCCCACTTTGGGAAGAGGTTCACGAGGATTATATAACTGAGAACGAGCGCATTCAGCTATCAAATTATCAACGTGACCTTCTACTGAGAAAAGTGAAATGATGTCTATGAATCACACACTTTATTTGAATTAGTGTGATTACCAAGGGATTATGTCGGTCTAATTACCGAGCGATTTTGTCGTAAATAGCATATCAGCCAGTTGCTAAACTGGCTATCTTTTATGCCGATTCAGCCAGAGCATTAGATTTTT